>Ga0310834_100336_pt1 | contig 63677 bp, 52 predicted proteins | sample SM_ome_2_FD_201314 | JGI IMG/M metagenome (GOLD analysis project Ga0310834, IMG submission 201314) | Sorghum-adapted microbial communities enriched on stacked mutant (SM) sorghum from Joint BioEnergy Institute, Emeryville, California... ...
CTACGCATCGACGAGGCCACCTACGGCCCCGACCACCCAACCGTGGCGACCACCCTGAGCAACCTCGCCACGGTGCTCAAAGTCCTGGGCCACCCCGAGAAGGCCCAGCCACTGCTAGAACGCGCACTACGCATCGACGAGGCCACCTACGGCCCCGACCACCCAACCGTGGCCAGCACCCTGAGCAACCTCGCCACGGTACTGAAAGTCCTGGGCCACCCCGAGAAGGCCCAGCCACTGCTAGAACGCGCACTACGCATCAAGAAAGGCCAACCGCAGCCGCCCACATCACTGGAGGACGAGGCTGCGCCGGAGCTACCTCGTGAGCCTGGATTGGCCAAGCAGGCCGGCGATTCCCGCACCTGGCGGCTCCACCCTTAAGGCGTTTCCTGACGGCTCTCCGGATCGAAGCGATCAGGACGGGACAGTGGACAGCCCTTGTCGGGGCGACACATGCCCCAAACACAACACTCGATTATTGCTCAAGAACTTCGCATACATGGATGCGTAGCCCATTGTGTCCTGCCGATAAGGTGCGGCAGCGGGGTAGACGACGCGCGGATCGCGCACCCCGCCTCAAGGCGTTGGCGGGCTCGGTGAGGCGGTGCCTGACCGTGAGCCGGTCAAGCCGTGGTCGGCTGCCTCGGGCGTGGCTTCCGCAATCCAGTACCCGCCCGGTTGGTTTCTCGCCCGGCGTTGCGCAGCGACGAGCGCGCGCCACTCGTCCGGATGGTCGAACCCGAAGCCATGCCGGGTGGCAGCTTCTAGGAGCGCCTGGTGTTCGGGCTGGGCTACCGCGTCGAGCCGGTCGTCGCGCATGACCTCGATTCGTCCGTTCGTGTGCTCGACGACCACCGGGTTGTCGCCTATACGAAGGCTTCTACCGTGGTTGGGCTCCACCGGACGATCGCGAGCGTGGCCGATGGTGCGGATCCTGGCGTCAGCCTGTGCTGGGACGCGATGGCGGCGATGGACTCGCGCACAGCCTGGTCCAAGGGAACATCAGGCGTCTGGCGAAGCCGTTCAGCCATGCGCTCGCCCAGCGCAGTGGCGTACCAGCCGCCGTCGTGGTGACTGCGGTCCGGGCTTGAGGCGCCATCCAGAACCATGGCGAAGCGGTCGCCGACGTAGATCCGGTCTTCCGTGGCGCCGCGGTCGCCGTCTCTGGCGGCCCAGGTGATGCGGGTCATGGGTGTACCCGCGGCTCTCGGATGGCTTCGCTCGTGATCATGGTTTCGGTGCAGCGCGCCGTAGGACACACGGCGTGAAGCAGCCGACACAGGTTGATCTCGCATCAGTGGGTCACCCCGGTCCCAGCCGGGCTGAGCGCGGGCTCTCCGCCGAGACTTTGCCGCGCATTTGCCGTAGCCAGCCGCCGCGCCCCGGTTGCAACCGGACAGGACCGGACACAACGGTCCCGCCCCCTGGCCGCGAAACCGCAGGTCAGGGGGCATGTACGTCCGGGTCAGAGGGGGTTCGCTGCTGGTGGCCCCGGCGCGATTCGAACGCGCGACACCCGCTTTAGGAGAGCGGTGCTCTATCCCCTGAGCTACGAGGCCAGCGTCCTCCGAGTCTACGGAGGCCGCAGGCGGGTCGGCGACCGCGTTCCCCACCCGGGCGCCGCGGGTCGCCGACCGCCGCGAGCCGGGGTGACGAGGGCCGGGCTCCCGCCGCCCAACCCGGCCCACGAGCGGGCGTACCTCGCCTTCGAGCGGATGCGCGCGGCCGCCCCACCAGGCCGGCCCGTTTTACTCACGTATACCCGACTCCGCCGCGACCGAGTCGATCACCGCCGCCGTCCCGGGCTGGCCAGCCTGGTTGACCGAGCTGGCCGGGCCGGGGCGACGCCCGCACGGCCGGGGCCGTCAGGTCGACGGGTAGGTCACCCCGATCTGGGCGCGGATCTCGTCGAGGATCTGCATGATCTCGAGCGTGTCCGCGAGCGGGATGAGCGGGCTCTCGGTCAGGCCCTCGCGCAGGCAGCGCATCACCTCGGCGGCCTCGTGGTTCATCCCGTTGCCGGTGTACGGCACGTCGACCCAGGTCTCCTCGCTGCCCCGAATGAGCGTGAACCCGGCCGGGACGTGGAACGGCCCGGGGATCTCGATGCGCCCCTCGGTGCCGGTGATGACGGCCCGCCCGGGGGTCTTGCCCCGCACGCCACAGGCCAGCGTGGCCACGGCCCCGCTGTCGTAGCCGAACACGATGCCCGTGTTCTCGTCCGTGCCCTCGGGGAACAGGCTGGCCCAGGCCCGGATGTGCGCGGGTCGCCCGAGGAACAGGTACGTGAGGGTGATCGGGTAGACGCCGAGGTCGAGCAGGGCACCCCCGCCGAGCTCGGGGGCCCGCAGCCGGTGGCCGGGCATCACCGGGCCGGGCAGCCCGAAGTCGGCGCTGATGTGCCGGACCTCGCCGATCTGGCCCTCGGCCACGAGCGAGACGACGCGGCGAATCGCCGGATTCGTCCGCATCCACATGGCTTCCATGAGGAACAGCCCGCGCTCCCGGGCCAGGTTGACGAGGTCGAGCGCGCTGGCGTGGTCGAGCGTGAACGGCTTCTCGCACAGCACCGCGCGCCCGGCCTCCAGGCACACGCGGGTCGCGGCGTGGTGGGCCGAGTGCGGGGTGGCCACGTAGATGACGTCCAGGTCCGCGTCGGCGGCGAGCTCCTGCCACGAGCCGTACGCCCGGGGGATGTTGTGCGTCTCGGCGAACGCCTGCGCCCCCTCCAGCGACCGGGACCCGACGGCGAGCACCTGCGCGTCCGGCAGGTGGGCGAGGTCCTCGGTGAAGAGCTTCGCGATCCACCCGGTGGCGAGGATCCCCCAGCGGATGACCTCCCGCGACCCCGGGGCCGCGGCCGAGGCCTGCGGGGCCGACGCCGGGCCGACCGGGTCGGACGTCGGCGAGGTCGGACCTTGCTCCGCTGCTGCTGGGCTTCCCACGGCGGCCTCCTGCTGTCTCGAACACGCGACGACGGCCACCAGCCGTATGCGAGTACGGCCGATGGCGACAGCCGTACGGCAAGGCCCTGGCGTACGGCCAGACGGCCCTGACCGTACCGTGTCCCGCCGACGGTCGCGTACGCGCCCGCGCGCCGCCGACGCCACCGCGGCCCACCGAGGATGCCTCTGGCCGCGCCATCGACGCCCGTACGCCCCCAAAGTGGACGATTCGCCGATTCACCCCTGACCGGCTGGATACTCCCGGCGGTTGCGTCGTGGCCGTACCGTAATCGACAGATCGACCCTATGCACAGTCACGATTGGGGGGCGCTCATGTCGACCCAGTCCACCGGCGCGGAGGCTCCCCAGTCGGGTGGGTCGAACGTCGTCATCGTCAAGCAGAAGCGGAGCTGGGCGAGCGCCTTCCTGGTCTTCATCGGCGTGCTGGGCCTGCTCTGCGCGGGCTACTTCGGCGCCGCCACGCTCAAGTTGGTGCCCGAGATCAAGAACCCGTTCACCACCCGGGTCGAGGACCGCAGCGGGCCCGTGCTCCTCGAGTCCGTGCAGGACCTGAGCCTCTTCGTCGCCGCCCGCGGCAACTTCCAGGTGGTGGTCGACTACCGCGAGGACCGGGCGTACGTCCCCGCCTTCATCTCCAGCTACCACGCGCTCTTCGTCGGGCACGGCTCAGTGGAGGCGTACGTCGACTTCGCCTCGCTCGATGAGGGCGCCATCGAGGTCTCGCCGGACGGCACCGAGGTCACCATCACCCTGCCCGAACCACAGCTCTCCGAGGTGCGCCTGGACCTCAACCAGAGCCGGATCTACTCGCTCGACGAGGGCATCTTCGAGACGATCCGGAACCTGGTCCGCGAGGACGTCAACCGCCAGGGCGACCTGTACCGGCTCGCCGTATCCAAGATCGAGACGGCCGCCCGGCAGAGCGACCTGCTCGAGCGGGCCCGCGAAAACACGCGAATCATGCTCGAGGGAATGATGCGGTCACTCGGCTTCGAACGGGTAACCATCAATTTTGTGACAAACCCTCTCTAATCCCCACGAAACCCTGCTAGATCGCCACCCCATAAGCCGCCAAACCCCCGTGGAGCCGCCCCTGTTATCGGTCGTTTACCCGATGGTTTCAATCCACCAACACGACCACAGTGGGTCCAACGCTGTGGTCGGGGCCCACGGCCGTTCGTGCTGGTCTGGCGGCGGCCCGTAGCGGGTCGTGGGCCCGTTGCTGGCAGGAGGCACCGCGTGTCCACCGTCACGCTCGCGAACGTGTCCAAGATCTTCGAGGATGGCACGGTCGCCGTCGACAACGTGAGCCTGGAGGTCAAGCAGGGCGAGTTCATCGTGCTGCTCGGCCCCTCAGGGTGTGGCAAGTCCACCCTGCTCCGGATGGTGGCCGGCCTGGAGATGCCGACATCCGGATCGATCCTGCTCGACGGGCAGCCGGCCGACGATCTCACCCCGCGCGAACGGGGTGTCGCGATGATCTTCCAGGACTACGGCCTCTACCCGCACATGAACGTCCGGGACAACATCGGCTTCCCGCTGCGCATCGCGGGCGTGGAGCCGAACACCCGGTTCGAGCGGGTCCGCGACGTCGCCGCGGCGCTGGGCATCGACGACGTGCTCGCCCGTCGTCCGGCCCAACTATCCGGTGGGCAGCGCCAGCGGGTGGCGATGGGTCGGGCGATCATCCGCCGGCCGTCGCTGTTCCTCATGGACGAGCCGCTCTCCAACCTGGACAGCGGCCTGCGGGCCCAGCTGCGCGCCGAGATCTCCTCGCTGGTGCGGGAGATGGGGGTCACCACCATCTACGTGACCCACGACCAGGCCGAGGCACTGACCATGGCCGACCGCGTGGCCATCCTCCGCCGGGGCGTGCTCCAGGACGTCGGCACGCCGACCGAGGTCTACCGGCGCCCCGGCACGCTCTTCGTGGCGACCTTCCTCGGCAACCCGAAGATGAACCTGGTCGAGGCCCAGGTCTACGTGCACCTCGACCGGTACATCGCGCTGCACCTGGGCGAGCAGGCGCTGTACCTGCCCTGGCACGACATGCGGTCACGCCAGGTGGCGCACTACCACGGCGAGAAGATCGTGGTCGGGTTCCGGGCCGAGGCACTCACCCCCGTGCCGCCCGACGCCCCGGGCGACGTGCTGCACGGCCGGGTCCACTACATCGAGCACCACGGCCACGAGTCGGTCGCCTTCGTCGACGTCGGCGCGCTCGCCATCAACATCGACGAGTACGGTCCCCCCGCCACCGCCAACGGGCACAACCGCCGGACCGGCCGCATGGCCGGGTTGTTCCGGCGCTCGACGCGGTCCGAGTCGGGGCGGGCCGAGAGCAACGGCCACCACGACGGCCGGACGGCGACCGCTACGGAGCCGACGATCGGGCGGCACGCGCGCCAGCCGGCCGAGCTGGCCGTGCGCCTGCAGCCTTACCCGGCGCTGCGCGTGGGCGAGCCGATGTCGGTCGCGGTCCGGCTCGACGCGCTGCACTTCTTCGACCCCGAGGGCAACCGCATCGACGTCGGCTGGCGCTGATCCGAGGCCCCTGCGCGTTGATCTAGGGCTTACGGTGGTGAGTTGATCTCCAACCACCACTCCTAGCCCTAGATCAACGCAGGGGTCGAGGGCGGCCCGCGGCGGCGAGGGTCGCGCAGGGGTCAGAAGAACAGGCCGACCACGAGCGAGACGGCGCAGGCGATCAGGGCGGCGCCGGGGAAGGTCAGCACCCAGGCGACCAGGATGTTCCCGGCGACGCCCCAGCGCACCGCCGATACCCGCTTGGTGGCCCCGACCCCCATGATCGCCGAGGTGATCGTCTGGGTGGTCGAGATCGGGGCGCCGTACGCCGCGGTGAAGTAGAGCACCGAGCTCGCCACCGACTCGGCGGCGAACCCCTCGGGTGGCCGGAGGTGGATGATCCGCCGGCCCAGGGTCCGGATGATGCGCCACCCGCCGGCGTAGGTGCCCAGCGCGAGCACGGTCGCCGACGAGTAGTAGACCCACTCGGGGATGTGCGTGGGGCTGTCCTGGAAGCCGCCGACGTAGAGCGCGAGGACGATGATCCCCATCGTCTTCGCCGCGTCCTGCATGCCGTGGCCCACGGCCATCGCCGCGGCCGACGCCGTCTGCATCCAGCGGAAGATCGTGTTCAGCGGCTTGGGCTGCACGAGGGTCTGGATCCGGCGACGCAGGGGCGAGGCCGTCCCGGGACCGCTCTGCGCGTACGTGGCGAGCCCCTTGATGGTCCACAGCAGCAGGAACATCACCAGGACGCCCAGCACGAAGCCCACCAGCGGCGAGGCCACCATCGGCACAAGCACCTTGTCGACGATGTTGCCCCACTGGACGTGGCCGCCGGTCGCGAAGAGCGTCGCCCCGACGACTCCGCCGAAGAGCGCGTGCGAGGACGACGAGGGCAGCCCGAAGTACCAGGTGAGCAGGTTCCAGGCGATGGCCCCGACCACGCCGGCGAAGACCACGCCGAGGCTGGCCAGCCCGTGGGGCAGCACCACCAGGCCGTCCCCGACGGTCTTCGCGACGTTCGTCCCGAAGTGGGCGCCGACGAAGTTCCCGATCGCGGCGACCAGCAGGGCGACGCCCGGCGTGAGCGCGCGCGTGGAGACCGAGGTGGCGATCGCGTTGGCGGCGTCGTGGAAGCCGTTCGTGAAATCGAACATCATCGCGACCAAGATGACCGCGATGACCGCGGCGAGCTCGACCGACAAGGGTCAGGACTCCTTCACGGAGATCTGCTCGACCGTGTTGGAGACGTGCTCGAGCGCGTCGCAGGCGGCCTCCAGCTCGTCCGCGACCTCCTTCATCTTCAGCACGTCCAGCGGGCCGTACTCACCGGAGAACAGGCGCACCAGCAGCATCCGGTACGCCTGGTCGCCCTCGTTCTCCAGGCGGTTGCACTCGACCCAGTACTCCTTGAGGTCCTTCATCGCCTTGAGCCGGGGCATGGCCGCGGCGGTGAGCTGAGCCTGGCGCTCGACCACGCTGAGCAGCTCGTGCATCTCCCGAGGCAGCGCGGGCATCTTGGTGAGCCCGTACAGGTACACGAGGCTGCCGGCCGCCTCGATGTGGTCCATCACGTCGTCCAGGGTGGACGCGAGCCGGTAGATGTCCTCCCGGTCGAAGGGCGTGATGAACGTCGAGTTGATCTTGTTATAGACCTCGTGCGTGATCTGGTCGCTGGCGTGCTCCAGGTCCTTGAGCCGGTCGGCGATCGCGGCCACGTCGGCGTCGGGCAGGGCGAGCTCGAGCAACAGCTCGGCTCCCCGGACCAGGTTGGCTGCCGCCTCGTTGAAGAACCCGTAAAAGGAGTCCTCGCCTGGGCGGATCTTGAAACGCATCGAGGCTCCCATCGGCAAGGTAACGGGCGCCCGCAGCAGACGCCCGGTGGAATGCTAGGGGCAGGTGAACCGAACGCCAGCAGGGGTCCAGGCAAGCTTCGCTTCGTTCATCTTCTGTTCATCCACTGTTTGCCAACGGCAGCCCGAAACGTGATGCCGCTCACCGTCAGGCCGCCGCCGCGGGCTCCGCTCGCCGCGCCCGAACGCCGTGTCGGGATACGGACAAATCTGGCTTAACGCACTACCCTCAACGTACGCCGCGACGAGCCGTACGGCGGGCCAACCGGACGCTGATGCCACCGCCACCGACCGGGCGGTCACCGGGCAGGAGGTCCGGCCGGGCGGCCGGGTTCAGTGCGTACGGGTCAGTGCGTACGGTCGCTGACCTGGGCGAGCCAGGGCCGGAACCCGGTCGCGAACGGCTCCGTGCCGTCGCCCAGCGCCTTGGCCAGCCACAGGCTGGCCGCGGTCGCCTCGGCCACGACCTCGTCCGGGTACCCGTACCGGACCCGGTGTTCCTGGAACTCGACCTCGTCCAGGCGCTCGATCTCGCCCCAGCGGCGGCGACGCACATCCAGGTCAAGATCGACAACCGTGACCTGGCCGTCCGACCACGTGGCCGGGGTGGTGATGTCGCAGTAGACCTCGGTCCGGCGGGGCGGCGCGTTGAACATGGCCGTCCACCACGAATTGCGCGGGACGAGCAGGACGTACGGCTCCTCCCGCAGGGTCTCGCGGTCGCCGTCCACCCGGGCGGGAGTGCCGGCGACGACCCCGAGCCACGTCCCGTTCTCGTCCGTGCCGAGGAAGCGGGCCGGGTAGCTGCGGTGCGGACGTCCGTCGTACTTGAGGAACACCACCTGGATGACCGTCGGCCCGCCCATGCCGGGATTCTCCCTCCCTTCGCCACAGCGCGCCACGATCACCAGTTCGTCACTGCCGTCCCGCTCCGCTCGCCCCACCCCCGGGTGGTACGCGGACCACGGCCCGGCGGGCCCCGGCGACACGACCACCGCCCGGCCGGGCCGGGCGACATGACCACCGTCGGCCGGGCCGGGCGACATGGCCACCGCCGGCCGGCGCGCGGTCACCGCGGGCGGGCCCTGGCCCGGGTAACGTGCGTGATCGTGGCCGCGCCCGAGTCCTCGACCCCCGCCGAGCCCGACGCGCCGACCGGGCCGGATCCGCACGCCGGGTCCGACGCACCGGCCGAGCCGCCGGGCGTCGAGGAGCTGCTCGCCATCGCCGTCGGGGCGGTGCCCGGCGGCGTCGACCGGCCGGGGCAGCGGGCGATGGCCACCGCGATCGCCGAGGCCGTCCGCGACGGGCAGCACCTGTTGGTGCAGGCGGGCACCGGCACCGGCAAGTCGCTGGCCTACCTGGTGCCGGCCCTGCTGGTTCCGGGCCCGGTGGTGGTCTCCACCGCGACGCTCGCGCTGCAGCACCAGCTCGTCGACCACGACCTGCCCCGGCTCGCCGCGGCCGTGTCGCGCCGGCTGGGGCGCACGCCCACGTTCGCCGTCCTCAAAGGACGGCACCACTACCTGTGTCTGGCCAAGTTGGAGGGTGGGCAGGCCGAGGAGCCGGACGCGCTGTTCGAGACCGGCGGCGGGGGTGCCGGGGTGCGCTGGCTCGGCGAGGCCGGCCGGCTCGGCCAGCAGATCCTGCGCATCCGCGAGTGGGCGGAGCAGACCGCGACCGGGGACCGGGACGAGCTGGACCCGGGGGTCGACGACAGCGCCTGGCGCCAGGTCTCCACCCCGGCCCGCGAATGCGTCGGCGCGGCCCGCTGCCCGTTCGGCGCGGAGTGCTTCGCCGAGCAGGCCCGGGCCCGGGCCCGCGAGGTGGACGTGGTGGTGACCAACCACAGCCTGCTCGCCTTCGACCTGCTCGCCGGCCGGCACATCATCCCGCCGCACCGACTGCTCGTCATCGATGAGGCGCACGAGCTCGCCGACCGGGTCAGCTCCGCCGCCCAGGCCGAGCTCACGACCGAGCTGGTGGACCGCGCCGCCCGCCGGGCACGGTCCTTTGTGGACGCAGATCTGGTCGAGCGCATCAGCGAGGCCGGGGACGCGCTCGCCGCCGCCCTCGCCCCCCTGCCCCCGGGTCGGCTCACCGGCGCGCTTCCGCCCTCCCTGCACGAGGCACTGACGCTGGTCGACTCGGCCGCCCGCCAGGCCCTCGAGCGCATCGGCGAGGTGAAGGCCGACGACGCGGACCCGGTCGGCAAGCAGCAGGCCCGCGCCCTTCTGTCCGATGTCGACGACACGGCCCAGCGCATGCTCGAGTTCGCCACCCACGACGTCATCTGGGTGGAGCGCGACGAGCGCCGCCGGGCCCTGGTCGTCGCGCCGCTGTCGGTCGCCGGCATGCTGCGCCAGCACCTCTACGAGGACCGGGTCGTGGTGGCCACGTCGGCGACGCTCGCGCTCGGCGGCACCTTCGACACCGTGGCCCGCTCCCTGGGCCTGACGCTGCCCAGGTCGGGCGGACCGCCGACGCTTGAGTCCACAGTGGACGACGAAGGGAACGAGGAGCCGCCCCCGCCCTGGCGCAGCCTGGACATGGGCTCCCCGTTCGACTACCGCCGGCAGGGCATCCTCTACGTGGCCGCGCACCTGCCCCGGCCGACCGAGTCCGGGCTGTCGGAACCGGCGGCGCGCGAGATGGTGCGGCTGGTCCGGGCGCTCGGGGGGCGTACCCTCGGGCTGTTCTCCTCGCGCCGGGCGGCCACACGAGCGGCCGAGGTGCTGCGGGCCGAGACGGACCTGGAGATCCTGGTGCAGGGCGAGGAGGCGCTGCCCCTGCTCGTCCGGCGCTTCCGGGAGGAGCCGTCGAGCTGCCTGCTCGGCGTCATGTCGCTCTGGCAGGGGGTCGACGTCCCGGGCGACGCCTGCCAGCTCGTCATCATCGACCGGCTTCCGTTCCCGCGCCCCGACGAGCCGCTGGCCGCGGCGCGGGCCGCCGCCGTCGACGCGGCGGGCGGCTCCGGCTTCGCGAGCGTCAGCGTGCCGATCGCGGCCGTCCGGCTGGCCCAGGGGGTCGGGCGGCTCATCCGCACCTCCCGCGACCGCGGCGTGGTCGCGGTGCTGGACTCGCGCCTGGAGACGGCCCGCGGGTACGGCTCGTACCTGCGCAAGTCGCTGCCGCCGTTCTGGTACACCACCAAGCCGGACGTCGTGGAGGCCGCCCTGCGCCGCCTCGCCGCGGCCGCGTCGGCGATCCCCGCGCAACCCGCCCCGGCCGAGGTGGCCGGCGGCGCCCGCCTGCCCGACGCGAGCCGCTAGCGCCGGCCCGTCAGGTCTGCTCAGCCCAGCCCTGAGGACCGCCGGGCATGGGTGGTCCGGTGGGCTCGACCGGGCGGGGCGGACGGCCCTCCTCCTCGGCCTGGCGCAACTCGGCCAGGTGGCGGATGCCCGTGTTGAGCACGGCCACGACCGGGACCGCGAGCAGCGCGCCCACGATGCCGGCCAGCAGGCTGCCGACCGCGATCGCCACGATCACCGCGAGCGGGTGGATCGCCACCGCCCGGCCCATGATGAGCGGCTGCAGGAGGTGGCCCTCGAGCTGCTGCACCGCGATGACGGCCGCGAGCAGGATCAGCGCCACCACCAGGCCCTGGTCGACGAGGGCCACCAGCACGGCGACCGCCCCCGAGACCGTGGCCCCGACGATCGGGATGAACGAGCTCAGGAACACGAGCGCGGCCAGCGCAAAGGCGAACGGTACATCGAGAATCACCAACGCCAGCCCGATGCCGGCCGCGTCGATGAAGGCCACGAGCACCGTGGCCCGCACGTAGGAGACCAACGTGGCCCACGAGGCGTCGGCCGCGGAGAGCAGCGACGAGCGTACGGGTCGGGGCAGCATCCCGAAGAGGAACCGCGTGATCTTGCGCCCGTCCCGCAGGAAGAAAAAGGTCGTGAACAGCACCAGGAACAGGCCGGTGACGAAGTGCCCGACGGTGCTCACGGTCGAGAGCGCGCCGGCGGCCCAGGAGTCCTGGCCGTTGGTGAACCACCCGGTGATGGTGTCGCTGATCTCCTGCAGCTGCTCCTCGGAGAGGCGGAACGGTCCCTCGCCCCGCTGGACGCTCTCCTGGATCCGCTGGATACCGGCGGTCGCCTTGGCCACCAGCTCGGGCGCGCCGTCGACGAACTGGTTGATGACGAGCGTCAGCGTGCCGGCGACCGCGGCCAGGCCGGCCACCAGCACGATCGCGCTCGCCAGCGACCGCGGCACCCGCAGCCGGGTGAGCGCCCCGACCGCCGGGGAGAGCAGGGCGGACAGCAGCAGCGCGATGGCCAGGGAGATCGCCACCAGCGACAGCTTGCCGATGACCCACAGGACCGCCCAGCCGGCGATCACGAGCAGCAGCACCCGCCAGGCCCAGGCGGCCGCGATCCGGAGCCCGCGCGGCACCTCGTGATCGTCGCCGCTCGGCCCGCCCCTTAGGGCCGGGGCCCGGCCCGCCTTCCCGGACCCAACCGGCTGCGCCTCGCCGGATGCCGGGTGGGCGTCCTCGCCGGCCCGGGCCGTGGCCTCTTCGTCGGCGTAGCGCGAGCCGCCCCCCTCGGACGCCGCCGGCCAGCGCCGCGCGCCCCGACCGTCGTCGGGGCGATCACGGCCGGCCCGCTGCATCGCCGCGCGGCTCGACGCGAGGAGCCGGCGCAGTCTTGTCCGCAATTCCCCCAATTCGGACCTCCCCGGGCCACCGTAGTCGGCCCGTCATTCCGTCCGTCCCCCGCCCTGGCTCGGTGGCTGGCCCCGGCCAAGCAATCGCGCCGTCACCACGGCACCGGCGCTCCGGGCGCCGGGCTACGCCGCCGACGACGCCGCGCCGCCCGACACCCCCGGGTTCGGGGCCCACGATGCCGGCACCGGCACCGGGACCACCGGCGCCGGGGGTTGCGCCACGGCGCGAACCTGGCCGTCCGGGAACTGGATGTGGTACGTACCCGCACTCCACCACGCGCGGGGGGTCAACGGATCCCGACCCGTGAACACCCTACGGTACCGGTCGATCTCGTCGAGTAGGCGGCGCTCCTCGGCGAGGGCGGCGTCGAAGTCCGTTTTGTTCCAGTACAGCCCGCGGTCGAGCCCGTCCCGCAGCAGGGCCAACCGGGTGGCGGCGTACTGATAGGCCTTCATCGCCCGATGCCCGGCGTCGCCCGCCACGCGTCGGGCCCAGGCCCGGGCCGACAGCCGCCGTCCGAGCGTGCCGAGCGCCACCACCTCGGGGGGCGAGAACCAGCCGGCCGCGGTGTAGACCAGCAGCACCCGCTCGGCGAGCCGCCCCTCCCACGAGCGGACCCACAGGACGAACCCCAGCATGCCGAAGAAGATCGGCACGAACACCGCGACGTAGCCGTAGAGGATGAAGTACGCGTCGACCGAGGCGGCCAGCATCGCCATGAGGTTCCACGCGCCGTGCAGGGTCATCGCCGCGAGCAGCCCGACCAGCGGGGCGAGCACGCGCACGGCCCGGTTCGGCGACCGCGCCGCGTACCCCAGGCCGAGGCCCACCATCGCGGTGAACAGCGGGTGCGCGAAGCCGGTCAGCGGGACCCGGACGATGAAGGTCATCAACGCGATCAGGACGCCCGTGTTGGGTCCCCACTGCGCACCCTCGCCGAAGCCGTACCCGCCGACGTAGAGGATGTTCTCGACCATGGCGAACCCAGTCGCGGACAGTCCACAGTACACAACGCCGTCGATGATGCCGGTGTACGCCCGACGGTAGAAGGCGAACAGCAGCAACGGAAACGCCGCCTTGAGCGCCTCCTCGATCACCGGCGCCACGAGCACGGCGACGAGGCCCTCGGGCTTGCCCTGCGCCGCGAACAGCTCGCCGAACGTGCGGTTCACCCACAACGCGCCCGCGGTCGCGACCCCCGCTCCCCAGAGAAAGCTGACCGCCAGGATCCACGTCGGGGCCGGCTCGTACCGATCGAGCCAGAGGAAACAGGCGATCAACACGGGGACGGGCAGGATCGCGAAGACCAGCCCGACGGCGAGCGGCACGGGTCCGAGCCGCCAGCCCAGGAACCCGACCATCCCGATGGTGGCGAGCGCGCTCACGGTGATCAGCACGGCCAGCCACACGGCGCGCAGGACCGAGCGCGACGTGCCCGACGGGCCAACCCCCGGCCCGGGCACCCCCGGCGGAGGGCCGGCCGGGGCCTGACCGTACGGAGCCTGACCGTACGGCACCTGACCGTACGGAGCTTGGCCGTGCGGGGCCTGACCGTGCGGGGCCTGACCGTACGGGGCCGGACCGGGTGCGGCCGGCTGACCGTACGGGTTCGGTGGCGGCATCGGGGCAACCATGCGGCTCACAGTAGTCGGGTCCGGACCGAGCGCAGGGGCAACCGACGCGCGCTCCGGTCCGGACCGCCCGCGTCCGCGGGCTCAGAGCCCGTCCCGGCCGGCCGAATCCACCAGCCGATCGGCCCGCTCCTCGCTGACCCCGGTGGCCCGCAGCAGGTCGACGGCGGCCCCGCGCAGCTGGGCCACGACCGCGCTCCCGGAGAAGCCCAGGCCGGCCCGGTAGGCCTCGCCCGCCGCCCGCACCGCCACCAGCGCCCGCTCCCGCGCCTGGGCGGGCTCGCGCTGGGCGGCCAGCTCGTCGCGCAGCGCCCGGACGGCGCCGGCGAGCGTGTCGAGGGCCTGGGGCAGCTCCTCCGGCACGGGCTCCCCCTTCAGGACCACGGCCGCGCTCCGGCGGGCGAGCACCCGCACGTTGCGGCTGGCCCGTTCCAGGTGCACCCGCGCCCGCCGGTACCGGGCGAGGGCCGGCCGGGTGCCCCACCGCAGCGGCGCCAGGGTGGCCGACTCCTGGCCGATCGTGAGGACGTCCGCGAGGTGAAGGTACTGACCCTCGGTGGCCCGCAGGTCGGCGAGCGCGCGGCGGGGCGGCTCCGCGTCCCGCTCGCGCAGGCCCCGGGCCGTCAGGGCGAGCGACTCGGCGAGCTGGTTCAGCGCCGCCCTCGCCGTCCGCTCGACCCGCGTCAGGGGGTTCTGCGGCAGCACCAGGGCCATGACGGCCAGCCCAACGCCCCCGCCGACCAGGGCGTCGATGAGCCGATCGAGGTTCAGGTCCCCCTCGCGGGGGGTCAACGCCACCACGAGCACGGCCGACGACGCGGCCTGGGCGACCGCGAGGTTGCCGCCGCCCACGAAGATCGTGATCAGGATGGCGATCGTCACCACGGCGACGATCTGCACGGTGCCGACGCCGGCCAGCACGATCAGCGCGTCGGCCAGGGCGATGCCGAGCGCCACCCCGCCGACCAGCTCGAGCGTGCGCCGCCACCGCAGGCCGGACGAGGCGGAGAGCACGATCACCGCCGCGATCGGCGCGAAGAACGGCTGCTCGTGGCCCACGAACTCCCGGGCGACGTACCAGGCCGCCCCGGCGGCCAGCCCGCTCTGCACCGCGAACGTCGCGTCCAGGCGAACCCGGCGGAGGCGCTCGCGCACCCCGTGGCGCGTCCAGCCCGGCCCGCGTCCGGGTCGCGGGAAGGCGTTGGCCCCAGGCACGCCCCACCCTAATCACCCCGTGGGCCGCCGAGGACGCCTTTCCGGCCGCCTAGCGCCCGGGAAGGACACCGGGGGCTTTTTGACAATGGTTTTCATTTCCGGCTAGAGTTCGGCCCATGACAACGGGCTGGCGGGTACGGGCGGCGGTCGCCGGGCCACTGGTGGCGGCCGTCGTCGGTGGGATGGCGGCGTGCGGGGCGGACGAGGCGGCCGACGACCGGCCGTCGATCGTGGCGGGCTTCTACCCCCTGCAGTTCGTGGCCGAGCGCATCGGCGGGGACCGCGTCCGGGTGACCTCCCTGGCCCAGCCGGGCGCCGAGCCCCACGACCTCGAGCTGTCCCCCCGCCAGGTCGCCGAGCTGTCCGACGCGAGCCTGGTGCTCTACCTGCACGGGTTCCAGCCGGCGGTCGACGAGGCGGTGCAGCAGGCGGGTGTGCCGGCGCTGGACGTGGCGACGCTGGTGCCGCTGCTGACGACGGAGGCCGGCCACGGCCACGACGAGGGCGACGAGACGGCCGACGAGGCCGAGGAGCCGGCCGGCGCGGAGGGCGCTCGCGACCCGCACGTCTGGCTCGACCCGACCCGGCTCGCCACGATCGCCGACGCGGTGGCCACGACGCTGGCCGAGCTCGACCCCGACGACGCGGCCGGGTACCAGGAACGGGCCGCCCAGCTGCGCGCCGACCTGACCGACCTGGACCGGGAGTACGCCGACGGGCTGCGCGACTGCGCCCGCCGCGAGATCGTGGTGAGCCACGCGGCCTTCGGCTACCTCGCCGACCGGTACGACCTGCGCCAGATCCCGATCACCGGACTCGCCCCCGACACCGAGCCCACCCCGGGCGAGCTCGCCGCGGCGGTGGAGACGGCCCGCGCGGTCGGGGCGACGACGATCTTCTTCGAGACGCTGGTCAGCCCGGCCGTGGCCCGGTCGGTGGCCGACGCGATCGGCGCCGACACGGCCGTCCTCGACCCGATCGAGGGGCTCGAGCCGGGCGACCCGGGCGACTACCTTTCCGTCATGCGCGACAACCTCGCCACCCTGCGATCCGCGCTCGGGTGCTCCTGATGAGCCGCGCCAACGACAACTCCGCGGTCGCCCCATCCGCGGACTCCCGGGTCACCAAGCCCATCGACGGCACACCGATCGTCGAGGTCCGGGGCGCGACCGTCGCCTACGACCGCACGCCGGTGCTCATCGACGTCGACCTGCGGGTGTCGGCGCGCGAGGTGGTCGCGATCCTGGGCCCCAACGGCTCCGGCAAGTCCACCCTGGTCAAGGCGATCCTCGGGCTGGCCCCGCTGGTCGCCGGATCGGTCGCGCTGTTCGGGGCGACCGGATCGGCCATCCGCCGGCACCGGCACCGCATCGGCTACGTGCCCCAACGGCTCGGCGCCGGCTCCGGCGTGCCGGCGACCGTCGGGGAGGTCGTGGCCTCCGGACGGCTGGCCCGCCGCGGGCTGGGGCTGCCCCGCCGGGCCGACCGGGAGGCGGTCGCCCGGGCGATCGCGGCGGTCGGCCTGGCCCATCGCCGCCACGATCCGGTGTCCGCGCTCTCCGGCGGGCAGCAGCAGCGGGTCCTCATCGCGCGAGCCCTGGCCGCCGAACCGGACCTGCTCGTGCTCGACGAGCCGACGGCCGGGGTCGATGCCGCCAGCCAGGACGCGTTCGCCGACGCCCTGCGCGCCTTCGCCGCCGGTGGCGGCACCGTACTGCTCGTGGCCCACGAACTGGGCCCGCTGCAGCCGCTGGTGACCCGGGCGGTGGTCATCCACAGTGGACGCATCGCCCACGACGGTGCCGTGCCCGAGCCGACGGGGTACCACGCGCTGCCCGGCCACGACCACGTCCATCCGCATGCCCGCGACGACCGAACCGGAATCTGGGGCCCGGGCTGGGACGAATAAGACAGAGCTATGGAGATCTTCGAGTATTCCTTCATGCAGCGGGCCCTCATCGGCGCGCTCATCACCGGCCTGATCGCCCCCGCGCTGGGCATCTACCTCGTCCAGCGCCGCCTGGCGCTGATCGGGGACGGCATCGGCCACATCGCGCTCACCGGCGTGGGGCTGGGCCTGCTCACCGGCAGCGCCCCGGTGCTCACCGCGGTCATCGTGGCCGCCGCCGGCGCGGTCGCCGTCGAGCTCGTCCGGCAGCGCGGCCGGGCCTCGGGGGACATCGCGCTGGCCCTGCTGTTCTACGGCGGCATCTCCGGCGGTGTCTTCCTCGTCGCCCTCTCCGCCGGCCGGACCAACGCCAACCTCACCGCGTACCTGTTCGGCTCGCCGCTCACCACGACCAGCACCGACCTCGTGGTCATGGCCGTCCTCGGCGGCCTCGTGCTCGCGGTGACCCTGCTGCTGCGGCCGTGGCTGTTCGCGATCTGCCACGACGAGGAGTACGCCCGCGTCGCCGGCCTCCCGGTGCGGGCGCTGAACCTGCTGCTCGCGGTCACCACGGCGGTCACGGTCACGGTGGCGATGCGCGCGGTCGGGCTGCTGCTGGTCAGCGCGCTCATGGTGGTTCCGGTCGCCACCGCCCAACTGGTCACCCGCGGCTTCCGGTCGACCATGTACCTCGCCATGGCGATCGGCGTGCTCGCCTCGGCGTTGGGCGTCGGGATCGCCGGCGTCTACGACACCGCCCCCGGGGCCACGATCATCCTCGTCGCCATCGCCGCCTTCGCCCTGCTCGCCACCGGTCTCGGCGTGGTGCGCGGCTGGCGCCGCCGCCACCCCGTCGCGGCCGCCTGACGCCGGCCCGGCCGCTACCCCGGGCGCACCCGATCGGGCACCGCTCCCACCAGCCGGTTCCCACCAGACGGTTCCCACCAGCCGGTTCCCACCAGACGGCCAGGTCCGGGGCGGGGCATCGGGCGACCGCGGGCGTACGGGAGGATGGATGCCATGAGTCTGGGCACCCTCGTGCTGCTCCGCCACGGCGAGAGCGAGTGGAACGCGAAGAACCTGTTCACCGGCTGGGTCGACGTCGACCTCACCGAGAAGGGCGAGGCTGAGGCCCGCGAGGGCGGTCGACTGCTCCGCGAGCACGGTCTGCTGCCCGACATCGCCCACACGTCGGTCCTGCGCCGCAGCATCCGCACCTGCGAGATCGCCCTCGCGGCGGCCGATCGGCAGTGGATCCCGGTCCGCCGGTCGTGGCGGCTCAACGAGCGTCACTACGGTGCCCTGCAGGGCAAGAACAAGAAGCAGACGCTGGAGACGTACGGCGAGGAGCAGTTCATGCTCTGGCGCCGGTCGTACGACGTCCCCCCGCCGCCCATCGCGGACGACGACGAGTACGCCCAGACCGGCGACCCCCGCTACGCCAACCTGCCGCCGGAGCTCATGCCCCGGACGGAGTGCCTCAAGGACGTGCTGGCCCGGGTGCTGCCGTACTGGTACGACGTGATCCTGCCCGACCTGCGCACCGGGGCCACGGTGCTGATCGCGGCCCACGGCAACTCCCTGCGCGCGCTGGTCAAGCACCTCGACCAGATCTCCGACACCCACATCGCCGCCCTGAACATCCCGACCGGGATGCCGCTGCGCTACGACCTCGACCCGAAGACGCTGCGTCCGCTGAACCCGGGCGGCACCTACCTCGACCCGGAGGCCGCCGCCGCGGCGGCCCAGGCGGTCGCCAACCAGGGCCGGTAACGACCCGCCCGGCGGCCGGTCGCGCGACGGCGCCAGCCGTACGCGCCCGGCCGCCCGTGGTCGGCCGCCGCGGGCGCTCGCCCCCCGCCGGTAAGGAGCGCCCCGGGGGAGCGCACCGCACAACGCGCGGCAATATGTCGCTGCGCGTCGTCGGACCCGGGTCGTACGGTGCCAGGGTGCGAACCATCGGGCGGTGGGTCTACGAGACCGCGGGGGGACTGCCCCGCCAGTTCTGGTACCTGTGGTGCACGACGCTCATCAGCCGGCTGGGCTCGTTCGTGCTCGTCGTGCTGGCCATCTACCTGACCGACGTCCGCGGGCTGTCGGAGGCGTTCGCCGGCCTCGTGGTCGGGCTGTGGGGCGGCGGCGGCGCGGTGGGCGCGGTCATCGGCGGGGTCCTCGCCGACCGCTGGGGGCGCAAGCCGACGCTGCTGCTCGCCCTGTGGAGCGCGGCGGTCATGCTGGTCGTCCTGGGCCTCGCCCGCACGCCGGTGGCGATCGCGGTCTGCGCCGCGGTGGTCGGCCTGCTGGCCGAGGGCGTCCGCCCGGCGTTGTCCGCCCTCATGGTCGACGTCGTTCCGGCCGCGGACCGGCCTCGGGCCTTCTCCCTGCATTACTGGGTGATCAACCTAGGGTTCGCCTTCGCGGCCACGGTCGCCGGTTTCGTGGCCGGCGTCGAACCCAGCCTGCTCTTCCTGGTGAACGCGGCCACGCTGGCGGCGGCCGGCGTCTTCGCGGCGATCATGATCAAGGAGCCCGTGCGGTCCCGCGCATCGGCCGTGCCGCCGGGCGTCGCCGAGGACGCCAGCCCCCGCAAGCCCGACGGTCTGGCCGCCGCCCTGCGTGACCGGGTGTACCTCGCCTTCCTCGGCACCAATCTGCTGATGGCCCTCGTGTTCCTGCAGCACATGTCGACTCTGCCCCTGTCGATGACGCGCGACGGGCTGTCGCCCTCGACGTACGGCTCGGTGATCGCGCTCAACGGTGTGCTCATCGTGGCTGGTCAGTTCTTCGTGACGCGGGCCCTGCGCGGGCTCCACCACACGACCACGCTGGCTTTCGCCACGGCGGTGATAGGGGTGGGGTTCGGGTTGACCACCTTCGCGACGACGCCGCTGTTCTACGCCCTCACGGTGCTGATCTGGACCACCGGCGAGATGTTCCACGCCCCGTCGAACGCCACCACCGTGGCCGCCCTCTCCCCGGCCCACCTGCGCGGGCGCTACCAGGGCCTGTTCACGCTCTCGTGGGGGTTGGCGAGCTTCGTGGCCCCGCTGCTGGGCGCGGCGGTGCTGCAGTTCGCCGGCAAGGCCGCCCTCTGGCTCGGGTGCCTGGCCCTGTCGCTGGTCGCCGCCGCGATGCACGTGGCCGCCCGGGACCGCCGTGACCAGCGGGCCGCCGAGCTCGCCGCCGAGTCGGCCCCGGCCGTGGCCGCGACCGCGGCCTGACGGGTGGGGTCAGCTCACGCGATGGACCTTGTGCTGAGCGGCCTGGGCGAGCGGACGGACCACCAGACGGTCGATGTTGACGTGGTGCGGGCGGGACACCACCCAGGAGACGATGTCGGCGATGTCCTCGGCGACGAGCGGCTCGGGCACGCCCGCGTACACCGCGGCCGCCCGCTCGGCGTCGCCGCCGAAGCGGACCAGGGAGAACTCCTCGGTCTTGACCATGCCGGGATCGATCTCCACCACCCGGATCGGTCGGCCGCACAGCTCCAGGCGCAACGTCTCGGCCACCGCCGTCTGCGCGTGCTTGGCCGCCGTGTACCCACCCCCGCCCTCGTAGACGATGAGCCCGGCGGTCGAGCTGATCACGACGATCGTCCCGCGACCGGCCTCCAGGTCGGGCAGCAGCGTGCTCGTGACCCGGACGGTGCCGAGCACGTTCACGTCGTACATCCGCTGCCAGTCGGAGATCTTCGCCTGCTCGATCGGGTCCAGCCCGTACGCGCCGCCGGCGTTGTTGACCAGCACGGTCAGCCGCCCGCCGATGGCCCGCACGGCCGTGGCGAGCCGCGCCACGTCCTCGTCGGAGGTGACGTCGCAGGTCACGGGCGTCACCTGCCCCTCCGGCACGGACCGGGCGAGCTCCTCGAGGCGGTCGGTGCGGCGGGCGGCGGCGACCACGTGGAAGCCGTCGGCGGCCAGCCGCCGGGCCGTCGCGGCGCCGATCCCGCTCGACGCGCCGGTCACCACGGCGATCGGCCGGTCGGGCACACTCGCCGTCTCCCGGCCGCCCGCGGCCGCGGTCGCGCTGCTCGCGCTGGGGGAAGGGCGCTCGCTCGCCGGCTCGCTCATCGTGCTCACGCCCCGAATGATCGCATGACCGGATCTTGGTCACATCCCATGACGGGCTCGTGTCAACCCGCCGTGCGGCTCGGGGAAGATGTCTACTGGCGCAGAGGTTGTCTACGGGCGCAGCGGTTGAGTCTGTCGCGATCGCCCTGGGTGCCCGGCCGTAGGGTCGGTGCCCGACGGATGCCGGACATGCCTGACGGTTCGGGGAAGGAGCGCGCGTGTCTCCCACGACGAACGGTCTGCCGGGCACTGCCGTGGTTCTGCCCGACACGGTCTGGGAACCCGACCCCCCGCATCCGCGCGCACCCGGCCACCGGCCGATCCGCCGGGTAGCGGTGCTGTCGGTCCATACCTCACCCCTGGACCAGCCGGGAACGGGCGACGCCGGGGGCATGAACGTCTACATCGTCGAGGTCAGCCGCCGGCTGGCCGACCTCGGCGTCGAGGTGGAGATCTTCACCCGGGCGACCTCCCGCGAGCAGCCGCCCTCGGTCGAGATGCATCCCGGCGTCACCGTCCGTCACGTCACCTGTGGCCCGCTGGAGGCGCTGCCCAAGGAGGACCTGCCCGCGCAGCTGTGCGCCTTCACGCACGGCGTGCTGCTCGCCGAGGCGGAGCGGCCGCCCGGCGCCTACGACGTCATTCATTCGCATTACTGGTTGTCCGGGCAGGTCGGCTGGCTGGCCAAGCAGCGGTGGGGAGTTCCCCTCGTCCACAGTGCACATACGCTGGCCAAGGTCAAGAACGCCTCGCTGGCCGCGGGTGACCGACCCGAGCCGCGCGCCCGCATCATCGGCGAGGAGCAGGTCACGGCGGCCGCCGACCGGCTCATCGCGAGCACCCCGATCGAGGCCCGCGACCTGGTCGCGCAGTACGGCGCCGCCCCCGAGCGCGTCTCGGTGGTGGAACCCGGCGTCGACCTCGACCTGTTCACGGCGCCGGCGCCCGCGACCGCGGCGACCGAGCGCGCCGCCGCCCGACGCCGGCTCGGGCTGCCCACCGACGGGCTCATCGTGGCCTTCATCGGCCGCATTCAACCATTGAAGGCTCCGGATATCTTGCTGCGCGCGGCCGCGGAGCTGCGCCGCACCGACCCCGGGCTCGCCGACACCGTCACCACGGTCATCGTGGGCGGCCCGAGCGGGAGCGGGCTCGACCGGCCCACCGCCCTGATCGATCTCGCCGCGTCGCTGCGGCTGTCGGAGTCGGTACGGTTCCTGCCGCCCCTGCCGCGGGCCCGGCTCGCCGACCTGTACCGGGCGGCCGACCTCGTGGCCGTCCCGAGCTACAACGAGTCGTTCGGCCTCGTCGCGATCGAAGCCCAGGCCTGCGGAACGCCGGTCGTGGCGGCCGCGGTCGGCGGGCTGGTGACGGCGGTCCGCGACGGGGTGTCGGGGGTGCTCGTGGCCGGGCACGACCCCGTGGTCTGGGCTCGGGTCCTGCGCGACCTGCTCGCCTCACCGGCCCGCCGGGCCGAGCTGTCGGCCGGCGCCGTCGAGCACGCCCGCGGCTTCTCCTGGGACCGCACCGCCAGCGGCCTGCTGGCCGCCTACCGGTCGGCGGTCGCCGACCACCAGGCCCTGGCGCTGCGTAACCTGGGCCTGATCCGGCCCCGCGCGGCCCTGAACGGAGCACGACCGTGAACCGGGACGAAGCCATCGCACTGATCAAATCCACTCTGGACGATCGCGGCGTCGAGTGGGAGAGCACCGGAGACTACTCCGTCGTCGCCACCCTGCCCGGCGCCCACAAGCTGAAGACGCTGTGCAACCTGATCGTCGGGGACCACGCCCTGCGGGTGGAGGCCTTCGTGATGCGCCAGCCGGACGAGAACCGGCTGGAGCTGTGGACGTACCTGCTGCAGCGCAACGCCCGGATGTACGGCGTCGCCTTCTCGGTGGACGCCGTGGGCGACGTCTACCTCACCGGACGCCTGCCCCTGCACGTCATCACCCCGGACGAGCTCGACCGCATCCTCGGCGCGGTCCTGACCTACGCCGACGAGTCGTTCGACACGATGCTGGAGATCGGGTTCGGCTCGGCGATCCGGCGTGAGTGGGAGTGGCGGATCTCGCGGGGCGAGTCGGTGGCCAACCTCGCCGCGTTCCGCCACATCCTCGAACCCAGCCGCCGGACCGGCGGCCCCGCCCCGGCGAACGGCCCGGACGGCGGTCAGAGGGAGCAGCCGACCAGGACCGGCTCCGGGTAGAGACGGACGCCGAACTTCTCCAGCACGCCGTCCCGAATCTCCCGGGCGAGACCCAGCAGCGCCTCGGTGGTGCCGGTGCCCCGGTTGGTGAGCGCGAGCGTGTGCTTGGAGGAGACGGCCACGCCGGGGTGGTCGCCGGTGTACCCCTTGTGGAAGCCGGCGTGTTCGATCAGCCAGGCGGCGCTGACCTTCACGGTGCCGTCCGGCCCGGGCCAGTGGGCGGGCGTCGTCCCCGCCCGCTCGACCAGGGCGGCGAACTCCTCGCCGCGCAACACCGGATTGGTGAAGAACGAGCCGGCCGAGCGCGTGTCCGGGTCGTTCGGGTCGAGCACCATCCCCTTCCTGGCCCGCAACGCGAGCACCGCCTCCCGGGCCCGGGCCAGCGGCACCCGCTCCCCTGGAGCCACGTCGAGCGCCCGGGCCAGCTCGGCGTACCGCACCGGCGCCGACAACGGCGACCGCTCCAGGGCGAACGTGACCGCGAGCACCACGTAGCGGTCGTTGTGCTTGAAGATGCTCGTCCGGTAGGCGAAGCCACAGTCGGCGGGGGCCAGGTCGACGACGACATCCCGCTGGCGGTCCAGCACGCGGACGCTGTGAATCGTCTCGGCGACCTCCTGGCCGTACGCGCCGACGTTCTGGATCGGGGTCGCGCCGGCCGAGCCCGGAACCCCGGAGAGGCACTCGATCCCGGACAGTCCCTCCGCGACACAGAACGCGACCACGTCGTCCCACGGATGGCCGGCCTCGACCGTCACGAGGGCCCGCCCGTCGTCGCGCGCGACCGAAATTCCCGACGTACGGATGAGGACGACCGTCGCGTCCACCCCGCGATCGGAAACAACCACGTTGCTGCCGCCGGCCAACAAGAACACATCCCCGGGGGTAGCGCGAGTCATTTCGACTAGTTCATGCTGATGAGTGGCGGTCACGAGGCGCGACGCCCGGCCGCCGAGGCCCAACGTGGTATGCCGGGACAGGTCGAGCGAGATCTCGGCATCGGAGCCCGCCGGCCCCCCGGCACCGGTTTCCGGTGGGACGGGATGGGCCGCGGTGCCGGGTGGGACCGTCCAGCGGGTGGGAGTACCGTCGTGCACGGGCTTCACCCTACGGCGCCCCGATCGGGCGGAGGTTAGGACAGTGGCGAGCAGGTCTCCCGGAGGTAAGGAGTTCTGGCTGGCGGCGCTGCGGGCGGACGGGGCCGCGTTTCTGGCGGCGGTGAGCCAGCCGGGAGTCCTGGGCCGCGCCGTGCCGTCCTGCCCGGACTGGTCGGTGGGCGACCTGGTCCGGCACCTGGGCGCCTTCTACCAGCGCATCCGGCTCAACGCCGGCTCGGCCGGGGCCGACGAGGCCTGGCCTCCGCTCGCGGTACCGGAGGAGGCGCCGGCGGCCGACGACGAGGCGGTGGTGACCTGGTTCCGGGAGCAGCTGCAGAGCGTCGAGGCGCACCTGGAGTCGCTCGACCCTGACCTGCCGACCTGGAACTGGGCGCCGCGGGCGCGGGTGGCGGCGTTCTGGCACCGCCGGGCGGCGCACGAAACCGCGGTGCACCGGTGGGACGCCCAGGTGGCGACCCGGCTGCCCGAGCCGATCGAGAGCAAGCTCGCCGGAGACACCATCGCCGAGGCCCTGGACACCTTCCTGCCCGGCGGGCGGCGCCGGATGGATCGCCCGGCCCACGGTCTGATCCACCTCACCGCGACCGACATCGGCCAGCAGTGGTACGTCCGGCTCCGCGGCACGGCGATCTCCCTGCTCGACGCGGACACCCGGTTCGACGCGGAGACCCACCCGGCCCGGGCCACGGCCGCGGGCTCGGCCAGCGACCTGGCGCTGGCCCTGTGGGGGCGGGTGCCGTTCGACGTCGTGGAGACGTCGGGAGACGTCGACCTGCTCGAGGCGATCCGGATCTACTGACGCTCGCCGGCGCATAGTCCTGACCGGCCCAACCTGGCCCGCGCGACCCGGCCCGCAAGAACCTGGCCGGCGCGAATCTGGCCAACTTCCCGGGCCGGCCCGATCCGGCCGACCGCGCGCCGCGGCGGACTGCGCGACACCGCGGACCCGAGCCACCACCAATACGAGACACGGCGACGGATTTGCGGGACATTGGCGGGGCGGACGCCGCGGTGCGGCGACCGAGCTCGTGATAAGCGGGTGGGCTCGTGAAAAGCGGGCGGGCTCGTGAAAAGCGGGCGGGCTCGTGAAAAGCGGGCGGGCTCGTGAAAAGCGGGCGGGCTCGTGAGAAGCAGGCGGGCTCGTGAAAAGCGGGCGGGACGGAATCGGGAAGGGGAGGCCGTGCGGATGACACTGACGGTCAACGACGGGAGCCGCCCGGTGACCGGACGGGTGGTCTCATGACCACGCTCGTGATCGAGAAGGCGGCGATCGCCACCGTGGACCCGGCCGGCACCGAGTACGCCTCCGGCCACCTGGTCGCCGTCGACGGCTGGATCACCGCCGTCGGACCGGGACCGGCACCGTCCATTCCGGAGGGCGCGCGGGTCGTGGACGGCGCGGGCTGCCTGCTGACGCCCGGCTTCGTGAACACGCACCACCACCTGTTCCAGTGGGCGACCCGTGGGTACGCCATCGACGCGACCCTCTTCGAGTGGCTGACCACGCTCTACCCGGTGTGGGCCCGGCTCACCGAACCGATGGTCGGCGCCGCCGCCACCGCCGGCCTGGCCTGGCTCGCCCGCTCGGGCTGCACCACGACCACCGACCACCACTACCTGTACCCCCGGACCGGGGGCGACATGCTGGGGTCCACAGTGGACGCCGCCGCGCGGGTCGGGCTGCGCTTCCACCCCACCCGGGGATCGATGGATCTCGGCCAGTCGCGGGGTGGCCTGCCGCCCGACGAGGTGGTCGAGTCCATCGACGACATCCTGGCGGCCAGCGCGGAGGCGGTGGACCGGTTCCACGACCCGTCGCCGGGGGCGATGGTGCGGGTGGCGCTCGCGCCCTGCGCCCCGTTCACGGTCAGCGCCGACCTGCTGCGGGAGTCGGCCGCGCTGGCCCGCTCGCTCGGCGTGCGGCTGCACACCCACCTGGCCGAGACGCTGGACGAGGTGGAGTACTGCCAGGAACGGTTCGGCTGCGACCCGGTCGAGTACGTGGAACGCCTGGGCTGGCTCGGCGAGGACGTCTGGCTCGCCCACGGCGTGCACCTTTCCGCCCCCGCGATCGCCCGGCTGGCCGCCACCGGCACCGGCGTGGCCCACTGCCCCTCCTCCAACGCCCGGCTGGGTGCGGGCACGGCCCCGGTGCGCGCCCTGCTGGGCGCGGGCGTGCCGGTGGGGCTCGGGGTCGACGGCGCGGCCTCCCAGGAGGCGGGGCGCATGGTCGACGAGCTGCGCCAGGCGGTCTACGCGGCGCGCGGCCGGGTCGACGAGGCCGGGCTGGCCGGGCCGCGGGCGCTGACCGTGCGCCAGGCCCTCTGGATGGCCACGATGGGCGGGGCACGGTGCCTCGGTCGGGCTGACGAGATCGGCTCGCTGGAGGTGGGCAAGCTCGCCGACCTGGCGCTGTGGCGCGTGGACGGTCTGGGCCACGTCGGCATCGCCGACCCCGTGGCGGCCCTGGTGCTCGGCTCCGCGCCGCCGCTGGAGCTGCTCACCGTCGGCGGCCGCGTCGTCGTGGAGCGCGATCGTCTGTCCACTGTCGACGAAGCTGCGGTGGTCGACGACCTGCGCCGGGCCTGCGCCGAGATCCGCGGCTGACGGCCGGCTAGCGGGGGTCGGCGCCGAGGATGCGGCGCGAGAGCAGGGTGGCTCCGGCCACGGCGGCCGGCATGGCGACCACGGTGAACAGCGGCACCAGGGTGCAGGCGAAGGTCGCGGCGCCGAAGCCGAGCGCCAGCGGCCGGTGGGCGCGCAGCGCCTGCTTGCGGTCGTCGTACCGCAGGCCCCGGCGCTCGAACGGCACGCTCGTCAGCTCCAGGGCCAGCACCCAGCCCATGAGCCGGGCGCCGAGCACGAAGGCGACCACGGCCCCAGCGACCGGGATCAACCCGACGACGAACAGGCCCGCCGACACCAGGACCGAGTACGCGCCCAGCCGCAGGGAGTCGACGATCGTCCGGGGCAGCGCGCGCCAGAACGAGACGTCGACCTCGTCGGGTACGCCGCCGAGCTGGTCCTCGACCCCCTTGGAGATGGCCTCGTAGAAGGGCTGTCCGATGAGCAGGGTCACCGCCACGTAGGCCATGACGCTCAGGACGGCCCAGACCACGACGATCGCGGCCACGGCCGCGGCCCGCAGCACCGTACGGACGAGCTCGGGCCAGTCGTCCATGTACGGCGTGAGGAACAGGACGATGTCATCGACGAAGATCACCATCGCGACGAACGCGGCGAGCAGGGCCACGAAGGCGATGACCGCCGGCACCAGCCCGAGGAGCATCAGGCGCGGATGGCGGCGGTACATGGCGAAACCGCGCCCCAGGTAGCCGATGCCGGTCGCGAACCCGGCGACGGGGGCGGCCACCCGACGCACGGCCGGGGCGGAGTCGCTGCGATCCACGCCGAGACAGTAACGTCACCCCGCCAACCGCCCAACGTGGCGTCCGGCCGGCGGGAGTCCGCCAGGCCTCGGGGCACGAAAACCCGGAAGGCTACCGGAGAATCAGGAAGGGACTGGGACCCAACGCCCGCCGCCCGTCAGGCGACAACCCGGCACGGCGCTCACGGAGGGAACCGTCGACGACGGACGTTCCGGAGAGAACCGGGGGCTTCAGGAGAGGCCACCGAAGAGGGTCGTCACCGAGCCGTCCTCGAAGACCTCGCTGATCGCCCGGGCCAGCAGCGGGGCGATCGACAGGACGGTGAGCTTGTCGAGCTTCGCCTCGGGCCGGATCGGCAGGGTGTTGGTCACCACCACCTCGCTGATCTTGCTGGCCGTCAGCCGCTCGGGCGCGGGGTCGGAGAGCACCGCGTGCGTGGCCGCCACGATCACGTCCGCGGCCCCGGCCTGTTCCAGGACCTCGGCCGCGCTGCAGATCGTGCCACCGGTGTCGATGATGTCGTCCACGATGAGGCACGTGCGCCCCTCCACCTCACCGACGACCCGGTGCGCCACGACCTGGTTGGGCCGGCTGGGGTCGCGGGTCTTGTGGATGAAGGCGAGCGGCGCCCCACCGAGCCGGTCGGTCCACCGCTCGGCCACCCGGACCCGGCCGGAGTCCGGGGCCACCACGGTGATGGACTGCCCGGCGTAGCGGCTCTCGATGTACCGCGCCAGCACGTCCATGGCGAAGAGGTGGTCGACCGGACCGTCGAAGAAGCCCTGGATCTGGGCCGTGTGCAGGTCGACCGTGAGGATCCGGTCGGCGCCGGCGCACTTGACGAGGTCGGCGATCAGTCGGGCCGAGATCGGCTCCCGGCCCCGGTGCTTCTTGTCCTGCCGGGCGTACGGGTAGAACGGGAGGACCACGGTGATGCGCCGCGCCGAGCCCCGCTTCAGCGCATCGATCATGATGAGCGTCTCCATGATCCAGGTGTTGATGGGCTCGGTCATCGACTGGATCACGAAGGCGTCGCTGCCCCGCACGGACTCCTTGTACCGTACGAAGATCTCGCCGTTGGCGAACTCATAGATGTCCGTCGGTGTGGTCGAGACCCCCAGCTCGGCCGCGATCTCCTCAGCAAGCGCCGGGAACGACCGTCCGGCGAAAAGCATCAACGTCTTGCGGTTGATCCCCTCGCGCACGCCCTTTTTCGCCTCGTGCGCCATCAGCCCTCCTCGCTGGCGTGCCCCGCGGCCCCGTCCAGCGCCGCGGCGTCCTCCCCCACCGCCGCGCTGGCCTTCGCCGCGGCCGCGGCCGCGGCGGCTGCTGCGGCCGCCGCCTTGGTTCCTGGCCGACGCCGCAGCACCCAGCCTTCCACGTTGCGCTGCTGAGCCCGCCCAACTCCGAGCGCACCCGGCGGGACGTCCTTGGTGATGACGCTACCCGCCGCCGTGTAGGCCCCATCGCCTACGGTGACCGGGGCGACCAGCATCGTGTCCGAACCGGTGCGGACGTGCGAGCCGATCACGGTCCGGTGCTTGGTGACCCCGTCGTAGTTGACCACGACGTTGGCGGCGCCGATGTTGGTCTCCTCTCCGATTGTGGCGTCGCCCACGTACGACAGGTGGGGAATCTTGGTGCCCGCCCCGACCTGGGAGTTCTTCACCTCGACGAACGCGCCCACCTTGGTCCGCTCGGCGAGCTCGGTGCCGGGACGCAGGTAGGCAAATGGGCCGATGGTCGCCTTGGGTCCGATCGTCACGCCCTCGCCGTGGGTCCGCACGACCCGGGCCCCGTCCCCGACCACCACGTCGACCAGGGTCGTGTCCGGACCGATCACCGCCCACTCGCCGACCTTGGTCGACCCCCGCAGGTGGGTGTTGGGCTCGATGACGGTGTCCCGACCCAGGGTGACGTCGACATCGATCCAGGTCGTCAGCGGGTCGACGATCGTGACCCCCGACCGCATCCACGCGTCGTTGATGCGGTCGCGCAGCAGGGCGCGCAGGCGGGACAGCTCGACCCGGTCGTTCACGCCCAGCACCTCGGTCGGGTCGCCGGTCGCGTGGGCCAGCACGCCGTGGCCGGCGTCGACCAGCAGGCCGATCACGTCGGTGAGGTACTCCTCGCCCTGGGCGTTGGCGGTGGTGAGCTTGCCCAGGCTCTGGGCGAGCAGCGACGCCTCGAAGGCGTAGACGCCGGCGTTGATCTCGGTCACCGCACGCTGCTCGGGGGTCGCGTCGCGCTCCTCCACGATGGCGTCCACGGCGCCGGTGACCGGGTTGCGGATGACGCGCCCCAGACCGTACGGCTGCTCCACCTCGGCCGTCAGGATGGTGGCCGCCGCACCGGCCGCCTCGTGCGCGTCCACCAGCGACCGCAGGGTGCCCGGGCGCAGCAACGGCACATCCCCGTTGACGATGACCACGGTGCCCTCGGCCGGGCCGTAGGCATCCAGCGCGACCCGCGCGGCGTGACCGGTACCGAGCTGAACCTCCTGCAGGACCGTCACCGCATCCGGGGCGATCTCCTTCAGGTGCGCGGTGATCGGCTCCGCCCCGTGGCCCACGACCACGATCGTGCGGTCGGGACGCAGCGCCGAGGTCGCGGCCAGCACGTGCCCCAGCAGCGTGCGTCCGAGCAGGGGATGCAGCATCTTCGGCAGGGAGGACTTCATGCGCTTGCCCTCACCTGCGGCAAGGACGATCACCGTGCGCTCTCCGGTCACCCGGGCCGCTCCTCTCGCGCTCGGGGCGACACTGGTCGGGCCGCCGCCCTGTCGAACCGCCTCATGCTAGCCAGAGCGAGCCAGGCACGCCGATCACACCGGCCAACTATGGCGCAACACAACCGTGCGCTCCGTCGGTCGGCGACACCCCGGGCTCCGCAATGAGCCCCAGACGGTGAGCAGCTGGGACGCCTGGATTCGAACCAGGACAAAAGGATCCAAAGTCCTCCGGGCTGCCATTACCCCACGTCCCAATCAGGCGCCGCCTTAAGCCTAGCGGGCGTACTCAACGAAGCAGAACCACGATTGCCATCCGCGAGTCCCGATCAGCCGTGACACTGTGTACCAACAAGCTCACGGTGAGCCGTACCGAACCCGACACAGCTGACCCCTTCCGCATTAGGCCGGCCTTACCTACGCTGGCGTTACCTACGCTTACGTAGGCGTCGCTTTCCGAGGGAGGCGTCACCGAGTCCTTGACCGCCCGGCCCACTGAGAGGTGCCCCATGTCAACCACCGTCATCGATCGCCCTGGCGCGACTCCTCCGGCCCCCAAGCCCCTCACCATGGGCCGCCAACCCCTCGGCGTCCTGATCGCCCTCTGGATCTTCGTGGTCCTGCCGTTCCTCGCCCTCATCGCCGCCGTCCCCGTCATGTGGGGCTGGGGGCTGAACTGGGTGGACGTCGTCCTCTTCGTGGTCTTCTACGCCATCGGCGGGTTCGGCGTCGGCGTCGGCTTCCACCGCCACCTCACCCACGGCTCGTTCAAGGCCAAGCGCGGCCTGCGCATCGCGCTCGCCGTGGCCGGCTGCATGGCCATCGAGGGCGCGCCCACGCAGTGGGTCGCCGATCACCGCCGACACCACCAGTTCAGCGACATGGAGGGTGACCCCCACTCGCCGTGGCGGTACGGGGCCACGTACTGGGGCCTCATCAAGGGGCTGTGGTACTCGCACGTGGGCTGGCTGTTCCACCGCGAGCTGTCCAACCGGGCCCGGTTCGCGCCGGACCTGCTGGCCGACAAGGACATCCAGCGCATCGACCGGCTCTTCCCGGCGATCGTGGCCACCTCCGTCCTCCTCCCGGGGGTGCTCGGTGGGCTGATCACCTGGTCCTGGGCGGGGGCGCTGTCGGCCTTCTTCTGGGCCGGGCTGGTGCGGATCGCCCTGCTGCACCACGTCACCTGGTCGATCAACTCGGTGTGCCACGTGTACGGTGAGCGGCCGTTCGACAGCCGGGACAAGGCGACCAACTTCTGGCCGCTGGCCCTGCTGTCCTTCGGTGAAAACTGGCACAACCTGCACCACGCCGACCCCACCTGTGCCCGGCACGGGGTGCTCCGTGGTCAGATTGACATGAACGCCCGCCTCATCTGGATCTTCGAGAAGCTGGGCTGGGCCACCAACGTACGCTGGCCCAAGCCCGACCGGCTTCAGGAGAAAATGGTCGAGCCGGAGAAGACGGTGTTGGGGGGCGCCGCCCGCTGACCGAACGCGCCGCGCCCAGGACGGGAGGAACATGAGCGAGGCCTACCGTCCCGCCGGTGACGGCGAAACGGAGCCAGACAACGACCGCACGACCATCCACGACCGCACGACCATCCACGACCGCACGACCATCCACGACCGCACGACCATCCACGACCAAACGGCCACCGCCGTGCCCGCCGCCCCGCCCCGGGTGACGGCGGGCGGTGGCCGGGTCCGGATGTCGTCCGCCCAGCGTCGCGAGCAGCTCATCGCGATCGGGCGGCGCATCTTCGCCGAGAAAGGGCTGGACGCCACCTCGGTCGAGGAGGTCGCGGCCCGGGCCAAGGTCTCCAAGCCGGTGGTCTACGAGCACTTCGGCGGCAAGGAGGGCCTGTACGCCGTCGTCGTCGACCGCGAGGTGCGGTCGCTGCTGGACCGGATCACGACCGCGCTGACCGGAGGGCACCCGCGCGAGCTGCTGGAGCAGGCGGCGCTGGCGTTGCTGGACTACATCGAGGAGGAGACCGACGGCTTCCGCATCCTGGTGCGGGATTCCCCGGTCGGCTCCGCCACCGGCAACTTCTCGTCGGTGCTCAACGACGTGGCGCACCAGGTCGAGCACATCCTGGCCCGGGAGTTCAAGACCCGGGGGTACGACGGCAAGCTCGCCGAGCTCTACTCCCAGGCCCTCGTCGGCATGGTGGCGCTCACCGGCCGGTGGTGGCTGGAGGTCCGCAAGCCGCGCCGGGAGGTCGTCGCCGCCCACCTGGTGAACCTGGCCTGGAACGGCCTGTCCCACCTGGACCCCAAGCCGGCCCTCACCACGCGGAAGAAGTGAGCTCGGAAAACCCGGTTACTCGTAGTTTCCCGTCGTACCCACCTGCTCCTGGCCGCCGGTGACCCCGGGATCGGTCCGCACGCCGCGGGCCTGCCGGCGGGCCTGCTCGGTGGCCGCCCGCTCGCGTTCGCGCCGCAGCTGGCGATCCTTCCGCCAGTCGTGGGGCTCCTCCCGCCAGTCGTGGGGCGGATTGGGGGTGGAGAGCCGATGCTGGGTCGGGTCCGGCCCGCGGCCGTGGCGGAACTCCTCCTCGCGGCGCAGGTCCAGCATCGTCCCGACCTTGCCGTAGAGGCCGGCGATGAGCAGCACGAGGCCGATGATGAAGGAGACGATGCTGGTGATCGGGGTGAAGCCGAGGAAGTTGAAGTCCGTACGCTCCAGCACCAGCATGATCAGGCCGGCCACGAGGAAGACCACGCCGGAGACGAGCGTGACCCACCGGTGCACATCCCCGCCGATCACCACGCTGGCGAGCAGGAACGTACCGACCACAATGGACAGAATGGCGAACGCCCGGTTGGCGTGCAGCCCGAGCACGTACGGCAGGTCCTCCTGCGCGAAGAAGGGCCGCCCGCCGGTGCGCAGCACGCCGACGATGCCGAAGGCCAGCACGTAGGCTCCCGTGAGCCCCGCGAGCAGACGGTAGAGCGGCTGCAGCGGATGGTTGATCGGGAGGTGCACCATACGGGTCATTCTCGACCGCTCGGGGCGGCGGCCGGGCCGTTTCGCCCGATCAGCCAACCGCTTCGGCGACCTCCAGCCACCGCGTCTCGGCCGCCTCCCGCTCCGCCCGCACCCGGCGCAGCTCGGCGTCGAGCTCGGCCAGCTTGACGTAGTCGGTCGCGTGGGCCGCGAGTTGCTCGGTGAGCTCCGCCTCCCGCTGCTCGAGCCGGGCGATCACCCGCTCGAGGCGGGCGAGCTCCTTGTTCGCCGCCCGCCGCGCCTGCACGGTCCCCGGGCCCTCGCTCGCCCGGGCCTGGCCCGCGGCGTCGGCCTTCGTACGCCCGGCCGACCCGGCCGCACGGCTCTCGGCCACGGCGGTCCCGGCCGGGCGTCGCCCCATCAGCTCGAGGTACTCGTCGATGCCCCCGGGAAGGTGACGCAGGCTGCCGTCGCCGGGCAGGGTGTAGACCGCGTCGCAGACCCGCTCGACGAGGTACCGGTCGTGCGACGCGACGATCAGCGTGCCCGGCCAGGTGTCCAGCAGGTCCTCCAGGGACGCGAGGGTGTCCGTGTCCAGGTCGTTGGTCGGCTCGTCCAGCAGGAGCACGTTCGGCTCACCGGCCAGCAGGCGCAACAGCTGCAACCGCCGTCGCTCGCCGCCCGAGAGGTCGCGCACCGGCGTCCACAAGCGACGGTCCGAGAACCCGAAGACCTCGGCGAGCTGGGCGGCGCTGAGCTCCTTCCCGCCCAGGTCGACCCGCCGGGCGACCTCCTCGACCGCCTCCAGCACGCGCTTGTCGCGGGGCAGCTCGCCCAGCTCCTGGGACAGAAAGGCCGGCCGCACGGTCGGACCGACCCGCAGCGTCCCCTGGTCCAGGGGTTGCTGCCCGGCGAGAACGCGCAGCAGCGTCGACTTACCCGCGCCGTTGGGGGCCACGAGACCGATCCGGTCACCCGGCCCGACCAACCAGTCCACATTGGACAAAATGGCGCGGTCACCGAGCCGCACCGTGGCACCGGCCAGCTCGTAGACCTGCTTGCCCAGCCGAGCGGTGGCCAACCGTCGCAAGGAGACGGTGTCGCGCGGCGGCGGCACGTCGGCGATGAGCGCGTTGGCCGCCTCGATGCGGAACTTCGGCTTGGAGGTCCGGGCCGGCGGTCCCCGGCGCAGCCACGCGATCTCCTTGCGCAGCAGGTTCTGCCGCCGGGCCTCGGCCGCCGCCGCGAGGCGCTCCCGCTCGGCCCGCGCCAGGACCCAGGCCGCGTACCCGCCGTCGTAGCTGCGGACGGTCTCGTCGGCCACCTCCCACGTGCGGTCGCACACCGCGTCGAGAAACCACCGGTCGTGGGTCACGACGACGAGGGCGCCGCTGCGCTGGCGCAGAAACGCGGCGAGCCAGTCGATGCCGGCGATGTCGAGGTGGTTGGTCGGCTCGTCGAGGACGAGCACGTCGCTCGACCGGACCAGCAGGGCAGCCAGCGCCACCCGCCGACGCTCCCCGCCGGAGAGCGGGCCGACCGGGGTGTCCAGCCCGAGGCCGGGCATGCCCAGTCCGGTGAGGACGTTCCGTACGGCCGCGTCGCCGGCCCACTCGTGCTCGGCCGCGAACTCCGGCGCGAGCCACCCCTGGCCGAGGACGATGTCGCCCACCGTGGCCTCGGGCGGGAAGTCGAGGGTCTGCGGCAGGCTGAGCACCCGCAGGTCGCGCCGATGGGCCACCCGCCCGGCGTCGGGCTCCTCCGCCTTCGTGAGCAGCCGCAGCAGGGTCGACTTGCCGGCCCCGTTGAGACCGACCACGCCCACGCGGTCGCTGTCCCCGAGCCCCAGCGACACGTCGGTGAGCAGCGCTCCGACCGGGCCGTACCCCTTGCTCACCCGGTCCAGGCTGATCACGTTAGCCACGCGTGTCCCCGCCCGTCCGTCGCACCGACTCTCCGCCGTCCGTCGTACCGACGCCGATCGCCCAGCCTAACGCCCACCGGGTCAGCCGAGGCGGGCGCCGGGGACCGGGCCGACGGCGGTCAGCGCGGCCCGGCAGGTGCCGCTGTCGGCCAGGGCCCGGGCCACCGTGTCGGCGTGCCCGGCGTCGCGGCACAGGAAGACGCAGGTCGGTCCCGAGCCCGAGACGATGCCGGCGAGGCTGCCCGCGTCGATCCCGGCGTCGAGCGTGTCGCGAAGGGACGGTCGCAGGGACACGGCGGCCGGCTGCAGGTCGTTGACGAGCGAGGCGGCGAGCACGGCCGCGTCCCGCTGGCGCAGGGCGGCGAGGATGTCGTCGGAGCTGCCCGCCGGCGGCGGGGCCGACCCCTCCGCGCGCAGCCGGTCCAGCTCCCGGTAGACGTCGGGAGTGGACAGTCCGCCCTCGGCCAGGGCCAGCACCCAGTGCCAGGTCCGGCCCGGGGCGAGCACCGGGCTCACCCGCTCACCACGGCCCCGGCCCAGGGCGGTGCCGCCGTGCACGAGGAAGGGAACGTCCGACCCCAGGCGGGCCCCGATCGAGGCCAGCTCCTCACGGTCCAGACCCGTGCCCCACAGCGCGTCGCACGCCACCAGCGTGGCCGCCGCGTCGGCGCTGCCCCCGGCCAGCCCGGCCGCGAGCGGGATCCGCTTGCGCAGGTGGAGGCGGGCGTGCGGCGGGCGGCCCGTGGCCTCGGCGAGCGCCTGCACCGCGCGGATCACCAGGTTCGTCTCGTCCAGGGCGAGCTCGTCGGCGCCCTCACCGTCCATGGTGAGGACGAGCGTCTCCGCCGGACGGGCCGTGATCTCGTCATAGAGGCTGACCGCGTGATAGACCGTGGTCACCTCGTGGTAGCCGTCGGCCCGCAGCGGCCCCACCCCGAGATGGAGGTTGATCTTCGCGGGCACGCGGACCTTCACGGGGCCGCCCGCGGTCTGGTAGCGACGCTCCGCCTCCCACAACGGCTCGGTCACGGCGTCGCCTGAACCTCGCGGACCCACAGTGTGCGACGGGTATCGGTGCGACGGGTATCGGTGCGACGGGTGTCGGTGCGACGGGTATCGGTGCGACGCGTATCGCGCGGACGGCACCAGACCCGCACGGGCATTCCAGTCACGCAGTGACGATACCTGGCGCCCCGCGATCGCGTCCCGCTCGGGCGATGCGGGCAAAGGTGGCGATGTCCACCTGTTCCCCGCGCGTGGTCGGGTCCACCCCGGCCCGGGTCAGCACCGCCTCGGCCGCGGCCGGCGACCCGGCCCAGGCGGCCAGGGCCGACCGCAGCGTCTTGCGCCGCTGGGCGAACGCCGCGTCGATCACGGCGAAGACCTCCGATCGGTCGACATCCGCGACCGGCGACGGCCGGCGACGGAACGCCACGAGGCCCGACTCCACCCGGGGCACCGGCCAGAACACGGTGGGCGGGACCCGGCCGGCCATCCGGGCCTCGGCGTACCAGGCGAGCTTCGCCGTCGGGGCACCGTACACAGTGGAGCCGGGTGGCGCGGTGAGCCGCTGCGCCACCTCCCACTGCACCAGTACGAGGCCCCGGGTCAGGCCCGGCAGCTCGGCGAGCAGGTGCAGCACGACCGGCACGGCCACGTTGTACGGCAGGTTGGCCACCAGCGCCGTGGGTGCCGGGGTCAGCTGGTCGGCCGTCAGGCGCAGCGCGTCGCACTGGTGGACGGTGAGCCGGTCGGCCCGCTCGGAGGCGTGCGCGGCCACGGTGGCCGGCAGGGCGGCCGCGAGCACCGGATCGATCTCGACGGCGTGCACGTGGGCGGCCTCGGCCAGCAGCGCCAGCGTGAGCGAGCCGAGCCCGGGCCCCACCTCGACGACGACGTCGCTTTCCGACAGCTGCGCCTCGCGGACGATGCGCCGCACGGTGTTGGCGTCGTGCATGAAGTTCTGGCCCAACGTCTTCGTCGGGCGGACCCCCAGGCGTGCGGCCAGATCGCGGATCTCGGCCGGGCCGAGCAGACGGACCATCGGCGACGGCCTCACCGGCGGCGGACCACCATGCGCAGGCCGCCGCGGGGCCGCAGCGAGGCGTCACCCTCCGGCCGTACGGTCTGTCCCTCCGCGAGGGACAGCTCCACCCGCGGCAGCAGGGTGGCCAGCACGATCCGGATCTCCGCCTCGGCGAACCGGTTGCCCACGCACATGCGCGGACCGTCGCCGAACGGCAGGTACGCGGTGCGGGGCGGCGCCTCGCCGGCGAACCGCTCGGGCCGGAACGTGTCGGGGTCGTCCCAGACCCGGGGGTCGCGGTGGACCACCCACGGGCTGAGCAGGATGTTGGCCCCCCGCGGGATGCGGTACCCCGCCACGGTGATGTCGGTGAGCGGCGACCGGTCGAAGACCCAGGACGGTGGATACAACCGCAGCGTCTCCGCGACCACCTGCCCGAGCAGCGGCAGGCGGGGCAGGTCGGCCATGCTCACCCGGTCCACGCCCAACGCGGCGACCTCGGCCCGCACGGCCTCGGCCACGTCCGGATGCTCGGCCAGCAGGTACAGCGCCCAGGTCAGCGCCGCGGCCGAGGTCTCGTGCCCCGCGAAGAACATCGTCATCAGCTCGTCGCGGATCTCCCGGTCGGAGAGCGCCAGCTCGCCGGCGGCGTCGGTCGCCAGCACCAGCAGCGAGACCAGGTCCTCGCCGGGGGCGGCCCGACGCCGCCGGATCAGGTCGTAGGCGAGGGCGTCCACCGCCGCCACGGTGCGGTCGCGCAGCCGGTTGCCGGGCGTGGGCAGCCAGCCGGGGATCGGGAACGCCCGCCGGAGCACGAGGTTCAGCGACGCGGCGAAGGCGTGCACCGCCGTCACGAAGCGCTCGGTCTCCTCGGGCGTGTCCACCTGGAACAGGGCGGCGCAGACGATGCGCAGGGTCAGGTCCTGCATCTCGGCCAGGACGTCCACAGTGGAGCCATCCGCCCAGGAGGCGACTCGCGCCTCGGTGAGCGCGGCCATCCGGTCGGCCTGAGCCGCGATGCTGCGGGTGTGCATCACCGGCTGGACCAGGCGGCGGTGCCGGCGGTGCTGGGCGCCCTCGAGGGTCACCAGACCGTCGCCCAGGTGTCCCGACAGTCCCCACTTGGTGCGGCTGGACTTGCGCAGTTCGGCCGCCCGGTGGGTGATCAGGTCAACGATGATCTCGCCGTCGGCGATGAGGTACATCCAGGCGGGGCCCACCCGGATGCGGCTGACGCCGCCGTACTCGCGCGCGACCCGGCGCAGCAGGCCCGGCATGTCGCGCTGCATCTCGGCGAGGTTGCCGAGCAGCCAGTGCCCGCGCGGTCCCGGTGGGGCGGTCACGGCGACCACGGCCCGAACAGGCGCTCTCCGGTGGCCGAGATCGTCGCGCACACCTCGGCCAGGTCGGCCCCGGTCAGGTCGGCCAGCGCCCGTACGGTCAGGGGGATCAGGTACGGGGCGTTGGGCCGCCCCCGGTACGGCGCCGGGGTGAGGAACGGCGCGTCGGTCTCAACGACCATCGATTCGATGGGGGTCGTGGCCGCCGCCTCCCGCACGGCCCGGGCGTTGTCGAACGTGACCGTACCGGAGAAGCTCAGGATGAAGCCGCGCTTGACGCACTCCAGCGCGAACTCCCGGTCGCCGGAGAAGCAGTGCATCATCACGCGCTCCGGGGCGCCCTCCTCGTCGAGGATGCGCAGGACGTCCGCGTGGGCGTCCCGGTCGTGGATCATGAGGGTCCGGTTGTACCGCTTGGCGATCGCGATGTGGGCCCGGAAGCTCTCCTCCTGCCGGCCCCGGCCCTCCTCGCCGGTGCGGAAGTAGTCGAGCCCGGTCTCCCCCACGGCGCGGACCCACGGGTGCGCGGCCAGGGCTTCGATCTGGCGCAGCGCCTCGTCGAGGTCGGCCTGCCGCGGGGCGTCGTTGGGGTGCAGGGCCACCGCGGCGACCACGCTCGGGTGCCGCTCGGCCAGTGCGACGCTCCACCGCGACGAGTCGACGTCGACGCCCACCTGCACCACTCGATCGACCCCGACCGCCGCGGCCGCGACGATCTGCCCGTCGGGATCGGAGCCGACGAAGTCCAGGTGCGTGTGAGCGTCGAGCACCGGGACGGGGAGGGGTTCCGGCGGCGGCGGTGGGTCACCCCTCCGCCCCGCGCCTCGACTCGATCGGGCCACGCGACCAGTCTATGGCCCGCGGTTAGTCGCCGGTGGCGCCGTCGATCCGCTCCCGGAGGAGGTCGGCGTGGCCGTTGTGGCGGGCGTACTCCTCGATCATGTGCAAATACACCCAGCGCAGGCTGATGTTCCGCTTCGTGCGGGGATGGAGGAACGTGTGCTCCAGGGGCAGACCGGCGACGGACTCCCGGGACGCCTGGCACTCGGCCTGGAACCGGGCGAAATCCGCCTCCGCGTCGGCGTCGGCGATGTCCTCGAAGTCGGCATCCGGCCGCTCGTCGGTGCAGTAGACCGGGTCCGGCGACCGCCCGTGGACCCGGACGGTGAACCAGGCGCGCTCGACCTCGGTCAGGTGCCGGACCAGCCCGAGCAGGGTCAGGTTCGACGGCGGCGCCGAGGCGATCTTGAGCTGCTCGGCGGTCAGGCCGGCGCATTTCCACAGCAGCGTCTGCCGCTGCCACTCGAGATATCCCTCGAGCATCGTTCGCTCGTCCCCGACCGTCGGCTCGTACACCCGATCGACCGCCGGTGCCGTCCACGTCATGCCCGCCATCATTGCACCGGCCCCGCCACGAGGGCGCGCGGTTAATCGGGACGGCCCGGTCGCGCCCGGTGGAAGGTGACCTCGGCTGGACGGGGATGACGCACCGGGCTAGAACGGGATGACGTCGTCCCCACCGGACGGCACGGAGACCGCAGCCTCCGGCACGGGAACCGTAGCCTCCGGCACGGAGATCGCAGCCTCCGGCGCGGGTTCGGGCGCGGTTCGTGGCTCCGGCCCGAATCGTCGGCCGTCGCTGGTCAGGCAGGCGGTCGGCGACAGGTCCTCGTTGTTCTCGTGCTCCGCGGCCGCCCACGGCCGGAACCAGTCGTGGTCGGGGCCGGCGGGGTGGGGCATCGGTGGGTGCGCGCGGGCGGGGCCGCAGGGGGCGGGTCGCTCGTAGACGTGGTCCAAGGGGCTCGTCCAGCGCAGGCGGCCGGGCGCGAGCTGGTCGACCCGCCAACCGTGCTTGGTCTTGAGCTCATGGTCCGGCCGGCACAGATGGACCAGGTTCGCATCGACGGTCGGCCCGCCCTTGGCGTAGTCGACGATGTGGTCGACGTCGGTGCGGTGGCTCGGCACCCGACACCCGGGAAACCCGCATCTCCGGTCGCGGATGGCCAGGAAACGGCGCAAACCAACGCTGGGGAAGCGGTCGGCCGGCTCCCCGTTGGGCGCGCCGTCGGTGCCGGTGGCGACCCGGTGGGCGATGTCCGCGAGGACCCGCTCCCACCCGGGCGGCGGCTCGGCCACCAGCGCCGCCAGCTCGGCCGCCGTGACCTGCAGCCACACCTCGACGCCCCGGCCGGTCACCGCCTCGCCGTCCCACCAGCGCCGCTGGGGGCGGCGGCGAATCGGTCCCACCTGGACCGGCTGCCCGTCGTCGTCGCCGAGCACGTACCACCAGGAGGCTCCCGGCGCGGCGGCGATCCGCCGCGCCTGCTCGGCGTGCACCAGCGACCAGCCCAGCAGCTCACCCGGGCGACGGTCCCGGCCGACCACCGTGCCCAGCCCCACCCACAGCCGCAGCCCACGGCGGTGCAACCGCACGCCGCTGGTCTCGTGCACGCGGCCGGTGGTGGTCGGCGGCCCTTGCCCTGGCGGGGAACCGGCCGGGACAGTCACCGATGGCGGGCCCGACCCAGGGTCGTCCGCAAAAGATCGATCGGGCGGCGTACCGGCTCCGCGACCCGGCCTCGAAGGCCCGCCACCGGCCGGATCCCACCCCGCTCCGCGACCCAGGCCAGCATCCGAACCGTCCTCCGGGGGACCACCGTCCTGATCGGCGTCGCTTCGACCCACGGCGACGGGCCCAGGGAACACCTCGTCCCGCACTCGGTCCCCCGGCGCGAGCTTGTCGCGATCGGCCGCGCCCCGTCGGTCGCTCGACCCCTTCTCGTCGGCGGACGCGTCCGCACCCTCGCAATCGATATAAATCAACCTGTCGACGTCGGCCTCGTCGCCGGGGTCGGGCTGCCCGGCACCGCTGTCGTCGGACCCGGTCACGGCGTCCGATGCGGCGGAGACCGCCGACGGGGCGGGACCATTCGACGTGACCGTGCCATCCGGTGGTGCCGAACCCTCCGGTGTGGACATATCCGCCTCGGGAGCGGGTGGCATGGTGGCCAGGAGCTTCTCGAGCAGCTGCTCGTCCGTGAGACCGGCGAACTCACCGGTGAGCAGACCGGCGAACACGTCGGCCCGGATGTGGTCCAACCGCCCGGGATGCCCCGCCCGCTTGAGGTGCCAGCCGATCGCGTCCAGCCGGTCGCAGGAAGCCGCGATCTGCTCTGCGGTCAGGCCCTCCGCCGTGATGTGACCCGTGCCGTCACGGTCGATGGCGCCACGTACCCGCCGCTGCGACCGGCCGTGGTCGTGCTCGCGCCGCGCGAAGTCGGGGTCGAGCTCGATCGCCGCCCGCCGGATCTCGTCGATCAGCTCGCCGGTGGTGAGCCGCGGCGCGATCGGCAGCAACGCGTCGACCACCGCCCGAGCGTGGGGCTCGGCGAGCAGGGCGGTCCAGGAGGAGAAGACGCGGGCGCGGGGTTGGTCGAGCCGGCCGTCCCGCATCGCGACGAGCACCTGCGGCAGCCGCTCGTGCAGGTCCCGAGCCAGGTGGTTGAGACTGTTGGCCGCGGTGCGGCTCATCGCCAGCGCCGCCCGCACCTCGTGCACGGCCACCGCGTCCCAGTCACCGGTACCAATGCCGTCGGGGTCCTTGCGGCGCATGATCTCCGCGACCACGTCGAACAACAGCGCTCGCACATGGTTGCCCAACCGGTACACCGCCCGCAGCACCAACGGCAGGTCGTACCCGGCCAACGACGACAGGTTCAGCCGGGCGATCGCCGCCAGCAGATCCGCTCCCGGCGGCAGGCCGGCCAGGGCCGCGACCGCCGGCGTCGCCACCCGCCGACCGCGCGGGCCCTTCCCCCGTCGAGCCATACCGACATGCCACCTCGCGCCTCCGACATATGTTCGCATCAACACCCCGAACGCTGGAGAAACAGTTGCTGCCGCCGGAACGCAAGCAGGCATCCACAGTGGATAGATTCCTCGATCGAACCCTGCCGGTCGGCTTACACCAACCAGCACGGCAAGCCGTCAAGGGCGAACCGCGGCCGCGCGGCCGACGAGGTCGGCGACGATGCCCAGGCCGCGGGCAAGGTCGTCGTAGGACGGCCCGCCGAGGCACAGCCGGATACCACTGCGCGGACTGTCCGGGTCGGCCATCATCGAGGCCGGCTCCGTCAGCTCGACTCCCCGGGTCGCGGCGGCGAGGACGACCGCATCGGCGACGGCGCGCGGGAGGGGCAGGAAGGCGTGGTACGCCATGTCCGCCGTCATGAGAGCCGGGCCGATCATCTCGCGGGCCAGCGTCGTGCGGCGCGCGCCCTCGCGCCGGATCGCGATCGCGACTTCATGGGCGACCCCGGCCCGGGTCAGCTCGGCCAGGAGCTCACATTGCAGCGGTGACACGGGCTGGGCGAGCGCACGGACCGCCGCCACCGTCCGCTCCCACGCCGCCCGTGGCGGCCGGACCGCCCCGACGCGCACGGCCGGGCTGAGCGCCTTGGCGGCGCTGGTGACATAGAACGTGCGCTCAGGGGCGAGCGGGCTGAGCGCGGGCGTGTCGCGGTCCTGGCTGAGGGCGTAGACGTCGTCCTCCACGATCACCGCGTCGTGCCTGCGCGCAACTCGAACGATGTCGCGTCGCCGTCGTGGTCCCATCGTCGCGGTCGTCGGGTTGTGCAGGGTCGGCGTGACGTAGACCAGGGCCTGCGCCGCGGACGGCTTCCGCCGGGAGAGCGCCTGGTCCAGTGCGGCCGGATGAAGCCCTTCCTCGTCGAACGCCACGCCATGAACTCGGTGGCCGCTCAGCGACGCGTACCGGAGGAGTCCCGGGAATGTCACGGCCTCGGTGTACACCTCCGCCCTGACGCCATTCGGCGAGGCCGCGAGAAGCGCCGCCGCGAGCCCTTGCTGCGCGCCGTTGCACAGGATCAGCTCCTCGGGGGGCAGCTCCGTGCCGCCGAGCGCGATCCACGCGGCAACCGCCCGGCGGTGCTCCAGGAACCCTCCCGGCGGCCCGTAGGCGGCCAGGCCCGAAGCGTCGACGCGCCGACCGACCGCGGCGAGGGCGGCGGCGAGCGCGTGGTCGCCGAGCATCCGTGGTGGCGCATTATCGGCAAGATCGATGGACCCAACCGCGTCCCGCGCCTGGTAGGTGACGAACGTTGCGCGGCCGGGCTCCCCGCGCACCAACCCGCGGCGCTCGAGCGCGGCGTACGCCTTCGTCACCGTGCCCACGCTGATCCCGAGGGCCTGTGCGAGCGCGCGCTGGGCGGGCAGCCGACTGCCCGCCGGCAGGCCGCCGGCGCCGCGCTGGCCGATGATGTCCTCGGCCAGCGCGGTGACGAGCCGCTCGTACGGTGAGCCTGCCCCCTCCGCAAGCCGTGGGGTCCAGGGCGAGGCGGCTCGCATCGGTCCTCCCAAAGCGTCTTGGGACACTTTGCCGATCGAAATGGAGTGTCTCACTCTAGGCCGGTGGACAACCGGAAGACACCAAGCGCACGGCCGACACCGAGCCAACGGAGGACACCAAGCCACCGGACGACATTGCGGGTGGCATTGTGGTGACCGGTGGCGCCGTCGTCGGCATCTCATTGGTAGCGCTCGGGATGGTGCTGACGCCCGGCCCCAACATGATCTATCTGGTGTCTCGCAGCCTCTCGCAGGGCGTCAAGGCCGGCCTGGTCTCGCTTCTGGGTACGGCGACGGGATTTGTCATCTATATGGCAATGGCTAACTTCGGCCTGATCATCGTCTTCATCGCCCTGCCCTGGATCTACGTCGCGGTGAAGCTCGCCGGTGCGGCCTACCTGCTCTACCTGGCGTGGCAGGTGCTGCGCCCGGGCGGCGCGTCGTTGTTCGAAGCTCGCCCGTTGCCCCGCGACACTCCGGCCCGGCTGTTCCGGATAGGGCTGCTGACCAACCTGCTCAACCCCAAGGCCGCCATCATGTACCTCGCCCTGATCCCGCAGTTCATCTCGCCCGAGCGCGGCCACGTACTGATTCAGGGATTCGTTCTCGGCGGCATCCAGATCGGCATCAGCTTCGCGGTGAACGCGCTCATCATCCTGGCGGCCGGGGGAATCGCCGCGTTTCTGGCCACGCGGCCGGCATGGCTTCGCTGGCAGCGCCGGATCACCGGGGCCCTCCTTGGCGCGGTCGGGATACACCTGGCGCTCGATACCCACGTGCCGGCCGCCCGGTGATCCGGCCACCCGTGCGCCACCGGGCGGCACTGGCCGATCATCCACTGCGATATTGAAGATTGTCAGGATGCGCAAGTGACTGGCCGGTAGCACCGGTGTGCCGACGCCGGAGCCGGGCGGCGCCGAGGGCGTTGAACCCGCCGGCCCACAGCAGCGCCATCACCATCCACTGGGCCCAGGCCAGGCCCGACATGTCGCCCGGAGGAAACCCAGTCCGAGAACCAGCCAGAGGCCGAGCGGGATCACGATGGTCCGTGTCGGTGGTTGGCCAAGGGCCAACCACCGACGGTACGGACGCGGACCCGACTCCGCTGCCCCGGGCCGCAGGCGTCGAACCGCGACCGGTGGGCCGGCGGCCGCTCAGGAGCCGGCCAGCCGGGCGAGCTCTTCCTCCACAATGGACTCGTCGAGCTTGCGGAACACCGGCGTCGGTGGCTTGAGCGGCCGGCCGACCTCGATCGGCACCGACTCCCAGCGGGCCCCGACCTTGTAGTTGCCCGTGATGATCGGGTAGTCGGGACCACCGTCCAGATCGGACACCTCGCGCAGCTCCGGCATCGGCGCGTGTATCCCCGTGCCGCCCATGAGCTCGTAGATCTTCTGCGCGGAGTGCGGCAGGAACGGCGTGAGCAGCGTGTTGCAGTCGCTGACCACCTGCAGCGCCACGTGCAGGATCGTGCCGAGCCGCTCCCGGTCCTCCTTGAGCTTCCAGGGCGCCTGCTCGGAGAAGTACTTGTTGGCCTCGGCCACCACGCGCATCGCCTCGCCGATCGCCGCCTTGAGCCGGTGGTGCTCGATCAGCTCACCGACCTTGGCGAACGCCGCCTTCGCCGTGGCCAGCAGCGCGCGGTCCGCGTCGGTGAGCTCGCCGGCCGGCGGGATGGCGCCGAAGTTCTTGGCCGCCATCGAGATCGACCGGTTGACCAGGTTGCCCCAGCCGGCGACGAGCTCGTCGTTGTTGCGGCGCCGGAACTCGGCCCAGGTGAAGTCGGTATCAGTCGTCTCCGGTCCGGCGACCGCCACGAAGTACCGCAGCGCGTCCGCGTCGTAGCGGGAGAGGAAGTCCCGCACGTAGATGACGACCCTACGCGAGGAGGAGAACTTCTTGCCCTCCATCGTCAGGTACTCGCTGGAGACCACCTCGGTCGGCAGCGCCAGCTTGCCGAACTTCCCCGGCTCGCCGCCCTTGTCACCCTCGCCGTTGTAGGCGAGCAGCTCCGCCGGCCAGATCTGCGAGTGGAACGTGATGTTGTCCTTACCCATGAAGTAGTAGGACTTGGCGTCGGAGTCCTTCGCCCACCAGCGACGCCACGCGTCGGGACTGTCCCCGAACCGCCGGGCCCACTCGATCGAGGCCGACAGGTAGCCGATGACGGCGTCGAACCAGACGTAGAGACGCTTGTTCGGGTTGTCCTCCCAGCCGGGAAGCGGCACGGGGATACCCCAGTCGATGTCGCGGGTCATCGCCCGGGGCCGGACGTCGTCGAGCAGGTTGAGCGAGAACTTCAGGACGTTCGGCCGCCAGTCCGTCCGCGACTTGAGCCACTCGGCGAGCGGGCTCGCCAGCGCCGGCAGGTCGAGGAAGAAGTGCTGCGTCTCCACGAACTCCGGCGTCTCCCCGTTGACCCGGCTGCGCGGGTTGATGAGGTCGACCGGGTCGAGCTGGTTGCCACAGTTGTCGCACTGGTCACCGCGCGCGCCGTCGTACCCGCAGATCGGGCAGGTGCCCTCGATGTAGCGGTCGGGCAGCGTCCGCCCGGTCGACGGCGAGATCGCGCCCCGGGTGGTCTGCTCGATCATGTACCCGTTGCGATGCACGGTGCGGAAGAGCTCCTGGGCCACCGCGTAGTGGTTACGCGTCGTGGTCCGGGTGAACAGGTCGTACGACAACCCCAGCGCGACCAGGTCCTCGGCGATGATCCGGTTGTACCGGTCGGCCAGCTCCCGCGGCGTGACCCCTTCCTTCTCCGCCTCGACCAGAATCGGTGTGCCGTGCTCGTCCGTCCCGGAGACCATGAGTACGTCGTGCCCGGCCATGCGCATGTACCGGGCAAAGACATCGGACGGGATGCCGAAGCCGGACACATGACCGATATGGCGGGGCCCGTTGGCGTACGGCCAGGCCACCGCGGCGAGGTAGGCACTCATGCCGCCCAGCCTAGTGAGCACCACCGCGCCGCGGCGACCGGATACCCGCCGCGCCCATCTCGTCACGAAACCGACAAACGGGGCGGGGCGCAGGCGTCGACGAGATGGCCGATCGCCTCGGCGACCGACCACGACCGGGGCGCCCCGCCGCCGCGGCCGCGCAGCGACACCTGGCCGGCCGCCGCCTCCCGCGCGCCCACCACGGCCACGTACGGCACGAGCCGGGCCTCGCGGACGCGGGCGCCCAGCGAGCCGTCGATGACCGCCTCCGCCCGCAGGCCGGCGGCGACGCACCGGCGGGCGACGTCCAGGGCGGCGTCGGCCTGGTCCTCGCTGACCGGCAGCACGACCACCTGGACCGGCGCGTACCAGGCCGGGAACGCGCCGCGGTGCACCTCGATGAGGTGGCCGAAGAGCCGCTCCAGGCTGCCGACCAGGCTGCGGTGCACCATCACCGGCCGCTGCCGCTGGGCGTCGGAGTCCACGTACGACAGGTTGAACGCGGCCGGCTGGTGGAAGTCGACCTGGACGGTGGCGAGGGTCCACTCCCGACCGGCCGGGTCCACGATCTGCACGTCGATCTTCGGGCCGTAGAAGGCCGCCTCGCCGGGCACCTCGACGAAGGGGACTCCCGCCTCGACCAGGGCGTCGCGCAGCATCGCCTCGGCGAGCGCCCAGTCGGCCTCGGCCCCCAGGTACGACGACGCCTGGCCGCGCCGCGACAGCCGGTACCCGGACGGCTCGAACCCGAGCGCCGCGTGCACCTGCTTCATCAGCGCGAGCACGCGCCGGACCTCCTCACCGGCCTGCTTTCGGGTACAGAAGATGTGGGCGTCGTTGAGCGAGATCGCCCGTACCCGGGAGAGTCCAGACAGGACGCCGGAGCGCTCGGCCCGGTACATCTGGCCCAGCTCCGCTACCCGGAACGGCAGGTCGCGGTAGGAGCGGCCACGGGCGGCGAACACGGCCGCGTGGTGCGGGCAGTTGCTCGGGCGCAGGACCAGCTCGTCGTCGCCGTCGGGGATCGGGGCGAACATGTCGGGCCCGAACTTGGCCAGGTGCCCGGACCGTTCGTACATCTCCCGTCGCCCTAACGGCGGCGAGTACACGTGGCGGTACCCGGCTTGGCGCTCCACCTCGCGGATGAACTCCTCGATCGCATGGCGGGCGGCGGCGCCGGCCGGCAGCCAGAGCGGCAGCCCGGCGCCGACCAGAGCGCTGGAGGCGAACAGCTCCAGCTCCCGGCCCAACTGACGATGATCAATGGAACTCGACTGGTCGACGAGACTGGACATGGTGTGCTCCCTGGGGTCGATCGACCGGGCGACCAGGCGGAGCACGAGACGACGCGGCCCCGGGCTGGATCGCCCGGGGCCAACGTGACGAATGGGTCAGCGCAACGGCACGCCGGGTGATCCCGGCGTCGTCGTCTCCACGTGCGCGACCATGCGGCCCAGGCTAGCCCCGCCCGTGGGCGGTCGCACGGGGTTTTCGGGCGCGGGAGCGGGCGGATCGGGCCCCGATCAGGGTTCCGGGGGCGGGCCAACCGTCGGCCCGTCGGATCGGGCCGGGGGTTCGTAGGGTGGGAGGGTGGCGGAGATCGTACAGCTGCTCGCCTCGCCCGTGCACCGGTTCGAGGGCCGCCCGGCCGACGGGCCCGCCCCGGCGCCGCCCCACGAGCTGGTCGACCAGGTCCAGATCCGGGCTGGCCTGGGCATCGTCGGAGACCGGTACTTCGGCCGACCCGCGCACCGCGACGCCGCGGTGACGGTGATCGCCGCGGAGTCGCTCCCGCCGGGCGCCGACCTGACCCACGTGCGGCGCAACATCCTGCTCCGCGGGGTCGCCGTGGACGAGCTGGTCGGCCGCACGCTGGTGCTGGACTCCGGCGACGGTCCGGTGCGGTTGGCGGTCCGGCGACCCGCCAATCCATGCGCCTGGATGGATGTCACCATGGGGCCAGGGGCGTGGCGCCACCTGCGCGGCAAGGGTGGGGTCCGCTGCACCCCGCTGAACGACGGGACCCTGCGCGTCGGGCCCGTCGCCGTCACGATCGACGAATCGCCTAGTCGTACTCGCGGTGCATGAGCTGCCGGGCCGCCTCGGCGATCGAGCCGGACAGCGACGGATAGATGGTGATCGTGTGGGCCAGCTGGCTCACCGACAGGTGGTTCTCCACCGCCATGGCGATCGGCAGGATCAGCTCGCTCGCCCTCGGTGCCACGACCACGCCCCCGATCACGGTGCCGGAGCCGCTGCGGCAGAACAGCTTGATGAACCCGTCGGTGAGGTCGGCCATCTTGGCCCGGGCGTTGCCGGCCAGCGGCAGCATCACGCTCCGCCCGGGCACCCGACCGGAGTCCACATCGGACTGTGAGACGCCGACCGTGGCGAGCTCGGGGTCGGTGAACACGTTCGCCGAGACCGTCTGCAGCCACAGTGGACTGACCGCCTCGCCGAGCGCGTGCCACATCGCGATCCGTCCCTGCATGGCGGCCACGCTCGCCAGCGCCAGCACCCCGGTGCAGTCACCGGCGGCGTAGATGCCGGGGATGTTGGTGCGCGACACGCGGTCCACGGTCACATGCCCGGACGGGGACAGCGCGACCCCGTACTCGGCCAGGCCCAGGTTCGCCGTGTTCGGCACCGACCCGACCGCCATCAACGCATGGGAGCCCTCGACCTTCCGGCCGTCGGCGAGGGTCACCACCACCCCGTCGGAGGTCCGGGTGACCGCCGCCGCCCGGGACCGGCTGAGCACGTTCATCCCCCGGGCCCGGAACACCCGCTCGATGACGTTGGCCGCGTCGGGGTCCTCGTGCGGCATCACCCGGTCGCGGGACGAGACGAGCGTCACGTCGACCCCGGCGGCGAGGTAGGCGCTGGCGAACTCGGCCCCGGTCACGCCCGACCCGACCACGATCAGGTGCGACGGCAGCTCGTCGAGGTCGTACACCTGGCGCCAGCTGAGGATCCGCTCCCCGTCCGGCTCGCAGCGGGGCAGGACCCGCGGGGTGGCCCCGGTGGCGATGAGGACATGGGTGGCCCGCACCTCGTACGGCGCGCCGTCGGCCGGCTCGATGACGACCGGGTGATGGTGGCCGGGCGCGGGGGCACCGAGACGGGCCCGCCCGCGGATGAGCTCGACGCCGGCCGCCTCGAGCTTGCCGGCGATGTCGGCGGACTGGGCCAGCGCCAGCCGCTTCACCCGGGCGTGCACCGCCGCGGCGTCGAGGCGGACCGACGCCGGATCCCCGATCCGTACGCCCAGCCGCTCCCCGTGCCGGAACGCGGTGACCGCCTCGCAGGAGGCGATGAGCGTCTTCGACGGGACGCAGTCGGAGAGCACGCAGGCACCACCGGCCCCGTCCGCCTCGACCACGGTGACCTCGGCGTCCAGTTGCGCGGCGACCAGCGCGGCCTCGTACCCAGCCGGACCGCCACCGATGATCACAACCCGCGCCATGCCACCGAACTCCCGTCGAGTACCGCCGATTACCGTGCGTTGGCATTCTCCCGCACGTCGTCGTGGACTATCGTCACTGCGTGAGTTTGTACGCCGCGTACGGCTCGAATCTCGATCCCGGACGAATGCGGGCATACTGCCCTCGTTCGCCGCTGGTCGGCACCGGTTGGATCGAAGGATGGCGCCTCACCTTCGCCGGCGGGGACCTCATGGGCTACGAGGGCGCGGTGTGCACGATCGTCGAGTCCGATACGGTCGGTGACCGAGTCTTCGTCGCTCTGTACGATGTGGACGCCCAGGACGAGGCGGTCCTCGACGAGATCGAGGGCGCCGTCGGGGGCACCTACCGGAAGCTGCACGTCCGGGTGGTAACCCTGGACAGCGAGGTCACCTCGTGGGTGTACGTCTTCGACGGGTACGAGGGCGGCCTGCCCACGGCCTGGCTGATCAACGAGCTGGTGACCGCGGCCCGCAAGGCCGGCGCCCCCGACGACTACATCGAGGCGCTCCGGATGCGCCCCACGCGCACCGACACCCTCGACTGAGCGCCGGGCCGCCCGACCCGTACGGTCCGGGCGCGCGGTCGACGTCGGTCACGCCGACTCGACGGCGCGCGCGGCCACGGTGAGGCGATTGACCAGGTCCGTCCGGTCGGCCGACGTCAACCCGGCCAGCGCCCGCCCCATCATGCGGTCGGCCAGCGCGGTGGCCAGGGCGTACCGGCGCAACACGGACAGCCGGGACGGGAACGGCGGGGTCCAGCCGAACGTGAGGGCCTCCTGCTCGCCCTCGGGCCCGGCGATGAGCAGCTCCACCGGCTCCAGGCCCACGGCTCGGCTGCCCAGCAGCAGCGCCGCGCTACGGAACTCGCTGAGCGCGTGCAGGGCCAGTGCCGCCCGAGCGCCGTCGCCCTCGACGTCGGTTGTTCTGACCAGACGCCGGGTCGCGGCGAAGATCGGCATCGCGGTCGCGTCCGCGTCGGTGACCACGCGATCGAGCAGCTCGACCAGGCGGGCGTCCACGACGCTGGCGAGCCGCCGCTGGCCCCAGGACGCGCACTCCGTGAGGCGGGCGACCGCCACCGCGGCCCGCCCGACGCGGCCGGCCGCCTCCCACCCGGCCCGGAGAGCCTCGGGCGCGATCAGGCCGAGTGCCGCGATCACCGTCTCGGCGTCCACGTCGTCCCCGAGCACGCCCCCGCGACCGGCCACCACGAACGCCCACGCCGACAGCCGCATCTCCCGGGCCCGATGCAGCGTCTGCTGGTCGGTCGACCAGGCGGCCTCCACGCGGTCCGCCAGCTGGGCAACGGCGGCGGCGGCCATATCGGGCGTCATGGCTGTCGATTCTGCCCCGGCGTTCGAGCCGACGGAACCCGTCCCTGTTGGGCCGACATCAAACGCAGTACTGTCGCGCTCGCGACTCACCCGTCGCTGTCGCGCTCGCGACTCACCCGTCGCTGTCGCGCTCGCGACTCACCTGTCACTGTCGCGCTCGCGACTGGCTCGCTCGCGAGTGTCGCGCTCGCGCCGACCCGAAGGAGCCCGCATGGCCGCGTTCCCCCGCGTGACCTCCTCGACCACGGTCGGCCGAGCCGTGGTCGCCGGACTGGCCCTGCTGATCGGTGTCATCGGCCTGGCCGGCTGCAGTGCGGCGGAGTCGAACTCCGCGGGCGGCGAGGCGCCCGCGGGCGCCGACGCGCCGCCGGTCGTGGACGCCGGCGGGGGCGACGTGGCGAACGCGATCGACCCGGTGCAGGAACGGTCGATCATCTACACCGGAACCATCACCGTGCAGGTGGAGTCCGTCGCGCCCGCGGCCGACGAGGCGATCGCCGTCGTCGTCGGCCTCGGCGGCTTGGTGGCCGGGGACAACCGGACCATCGACGAGGATCGTTCGCAGGCCACTCTGGTCCTCCGGGTGCCCGCCGACCAGTTCTCGTCCACTCTCGACAGACTCGCCCGCCTCGGCACCGAACAGAGCCGGCAGGTACAGGCCCAGGACGTGACCGAGGAACTGGTCGACCTGGATGCCCGCATCGCCACCCAGCGGGCGAGCGTCGACCGCGTGCGCGAGCTGCTCGCCCGGGCCGAGACGATCGCGGAGATCGTGTCGCTGGAGACCGAGCTCACCCGCCGGCAGGCCGAGCTGGACTCGCTGATCCAGCGACGGGCGACGATGGCCGGGCTGGTGGATCTGGCCACCATCACGCTCATCCTGCAGGAACCGCGGGCGGCCGAGGAGGAGCCCGAGACCGGCTTCATTCCCGGGCTGCGCGCCGGCTGGAAGGGCCTGCTCGTCTCGCTGGAGATCCTGCTGACCCTGACCGGATGGCTGCTGCCCTGGGCCGTCGTGTTCGGCCTGCCGACGCTCGCGATCGTGCTGGCCGTCCGGCGCAGTCGGCGGCGGCGTCAGGCCGAAGCCGCCGCGCCGGGTCCCGTGGCCCCGCCACCCGCTCCGGTGGCTCCACCATCCGGCGGCGGGGGCCCGGCCGCGAACCCGCCCGGCGGGGACGCCACGTCGTGACGCCGCCCGGAGCCGGCCGGCCGTGACCGCTTACCGATGGGCCGCGAGGGCGGCCAGGGCGGTGTGCACCATGATCCGTACGCCGCACCCGATGGCCGACTCGTCCACATCGAAGCCGGGCTGGTGGATGTCCACCACCTCGGCCGCGTCGGCGCGCCCGACCCCGAGCCGGAACATCGTGCCGGGGACGTGCTGCAGGTAGAAGGCGAAGTCCTCTCCGCCCATCGACACCTCGGCCTCGCTCAATCGGTCGGGTCCGAGCGCCTCCCGGACCGCGGCCTCGAGGATCGCCGTGGTGGCCCGGTCGTTGATCACCGGTGGCACGCCCCGGACGTAGTCGACCTCGACCTCCGCCCCGGTGCCGGCCGCCGCGTCGCGCACCAGCTGCGGCACCAGGTCCGGCAGGACCCGCCAGCCGTCATGGTCGAGCACCCGTACGGTCCCCTGGGCGTAGCCCGCGGCGGCGACGGCGTTGTGCGTCTGGCCGACGTGGATCGCTCCGAAGACGACGCTCGCGGCGGCCCGCGGATCGAGCCGACGGCTGAGCAGCGCCGGCACCTCCACGACGATCCGGCCCAGCGCGTACGCGAGGTCGACCGTGAGGTGGGGCCGGGCCGTGTGACCGCCCGGTCCCGCGACCCGGACGTCGATCATGTCGGCGGCGGCGGTGATCGGACCGGTCCGCACGGCGGCGTGGCCGGCCGGCCGCCGCGGGTCGCAGTGCAGCGCGAAGATCGACTGCACCTCCGCCAGCCCGCCCTCCGCGATGACCTCCAACGAGCCGGACGGGAGCCGCTCCTCGCTCGGCTGGAAGATCAGCCGCACCCGGCCCGGCAGCTTCCCGGCCTGGTGGAGCTCCGCGAGGACCCGGCCGACGCCCACGAGGATCGTGGTGTGCACGTCGTGTCCGCACGCGTGGCAGACGTTCTCCACTGTGGAGCGGTAGGGCACGTCCTTGGTGTCCGGCACGGGCAGCGCGTCCAGGTCGGCCCGCAGCGCCACGACCCGGTCGCCGGTGCCGACGTCGCAGATCACCCCGTTGCCCCCGGCCAGCAGCCGGGGCGCCAGGCCGACCGCCCGGAGCCGCTCCGCGACGAGCGCGGCGGTGGCCCGCTCCTGCCCGGACAGCTCAGGGTTCGCGTGGATGTGCCGGCGCAGCGCGACCAGCTCGGCCTCGTGGCGGGCCAGCCAGTCGGTGAGGTGAGCCCGCAGCCACCCCGGGCCGTCGTGGGTCCCACCGGCCAGCGCGGTGGTCACGGTCGCATCACCTTCTCCCGAGACAAGACCAAGATCACGAGACCAGAATCACCCGCAGCCCGTCGCACAGCCCTCGACTTTTCCCCCGCCGCCTCGTCACGCAAGATTAGGTCTGGCCACCCGATCCGGGCGGAGACCCCGCCACGACCGCTGGAGTGACGCGATTCCGTGACGACGAAGAGCCCGTGGCGCGAGCAGTCCTCGCCCGGCAACCCCCCGACGGACGACCGGGCCACCCCGGGCACCGTGATCGGCGGGCGATACGAGCTGATTGCGGCGATCGGTCACGGCGGCATGGGTACGGTCTGGCGCGCCACCGACACACTCCTGCAGCGCGAGGTCGCGGTGAAGGAGGTGATCCTCCCGCCCACGATGCCGCAGCACGAGAAGGACGCGCTGTGCGAGCGGACGATGCGGGAGGCGCGGGCCGCCGCCGCCATCTCCCACCCGAGCGTGGTGCAGGTCTACGACGTCGTCACCGACGCCAACCGGCCGTGGATCGTGATGGAGCTGCTGCAGGCCCGCAGCCTGGCCGACATGGTGATCGACGACGGGCCCCTGCCGCCCCGGGCCGTGGCCAAGATCGGCATCGCCATGCTCGGCGCGCTCGAGGTGGCCCACGCGGCCGGGGTGCTGCACCGGGACGTGAAGCCGGCCAACGTCCTGATCTGTGAGGACGGCCGGTGCGTGCTCACCGACTTCGGCGTCGCCCGGCTGCCCAGCGAGAGCAAGCTCACCACGCCGGGCATGGTGCTGGGCTCGCCCCACTTCATCTCGCCCGAGCGCGCCGTCGGTGGGGAGTTCGGCCCACCCAGCGACCTCTTCTCCCTCGGCGTGACGCTCTACACCGCGGTCGAGGGCGGACCACCGTTCGACCGGGGCGACCCGTTCGAGACGATGCGGGCGGTCGTCGAGGAGCCGCCGCGGCCGGCTCGGCTCGCCGGGCCGCTCAAGCCGGTGCTGTGGGGTCTGCTGGAGAAGGAGCCGGAGCGCCGGTGGACCGTCGAGCAGGCCCGGACCGCGCTGCGCGAGCTGCTCGCCGGCCCGCTCGCCCCCGCCCGCAAGCCCGCGGCGCGGACGGCCGGGGCGACCACCGAGCCCGACTCCGGGGGACGCTCGTCGACGGAGACCGCCCCCGCCATCCGCCGCGGCGCGGTGGGCGGCCGGGCCATGCTCGACCCGAACGAACCGCTCGACCAGCAGGTCGCCCGGCTCCGCGAGGCCGCCGGACTCCCGCCGGACGTGCCCGATCGGTTGACCGACGAAGACATCACCCGGGCCATCCCCGTCGACGGCGAGCGGTCGGGCGGCGGGTCGGGCGACCAGCGCTCGCGTCCTCCGGTCGACGCCGGGCCGCGCGACGTCTGGTGGGACTCGCCGTCCCGGGCCATGCGGCCGAGCTGGGCCGGGGGCGACAGCTGGGGCGGGACCCCCCCGAAGAGCGAGGGACCCCGGCACAGCGCCGGCCGGGGATCCCGGGGCCGGCCGGGCGAGTCATCCAGCCGGCGGGAGCACGTCGGCCGGCGACGGGCGCCCTCGCGGACGTCGCAGGTCACCGCCAGGATCGCCACCGAGCTGCGCAACCTCCGACGCGAGCTCCTCGCCCGCCGCAACCGTCCCCGGGTCATCGTCGGGGCCGGGCTGGCGACGGTCCTGCTCGCGATCGTCATCGCCGCCTGGTCGGGCGCCTTCGGCGGCGACCCGACGCCGCCCGGGGCCACCGGCCCGGGATTCGAGACGCAGGAGTACCGCGAGCGCGGCATTGCGCTCAACGTCCCGGCCGGCTGGGAGCGGACCGACGCCGACTCCTCCGCGGACTACCGCGACCCGGAGAGCACGCGCTGGATCCGGATCACGGTGGAGCCGACGGACACCACCGCCATGGTCCTGCTGCAGGGCGCGCAGGTCCGCCTGCAGGACCCGGCCGTGTGCCCGCCCCCGTTCGTGCCGATGAGGCTTGTCGAGGCGTCACTGGCCGGGCTCGTCGGCGCGGAGCTCGAGTACATCTGTGGTGACGGCGACGCCCGCCGGCACGGCATCTGGCGGGCCGTGGTGCGCGAGGGAGTCGCCTACCACCTGTTCCTCACCACGGATGAGGCGGACTTCGGGGCCAGCCGGGCCATCTACGAAGAAATGGTGCGTTCCTTCCAGTTCCTGTAGGAGTCCATCCGGTTCCCGGCGACGCCGATCGCGCAGAATTACCGCGTGGACGACTCCGGGCATCACGACCCTGCCAGCGCCGACCCGACCAGCACCGAACCGGCCAGCGCCGACCCGACCAGCACCGAACCGGCCAGCGCCGACCCGACCAGCGCTGACCGGGCCGCTGCCGAAGCGGCCAGCGCCGCGGGCGAGGTCGACCTCGAGCAGCTGCGGCAGCGAGCCGAAGCGTGGTTGGCCGACGATCCCGACCCCGCCTCGCGCGCCGAGCTGCGGAACCTGATCGACCAGCTGCCCGCCACGGCGGGCGAGCTCGCCGACCGGTTCGCCGGCTCGCTGACCTTCGGCACGGCCGGGCTGCGGGGGCCGATGCGCGCGGGGCCGAACGGGATGAACCTCGCGGTCGTCCGCCAGGCCGCGGCCGGGCTGTTGGCCTGGCTGCGCGAACGGGACGGGCACCGTCCCCTGGTGATCGGCTACGACGCCCGCCACCAGTCCCGCGCCTTCGCCGAGGAGACCGCCCGGGTCGCCGCCGGGGCGGGACGGCCGGCGCTCCTGCTGCCCCGGGCCCTGCCGACGCCGGTCCTCGCCCACGCCGTACGACTGCTCGACGCCTGCGCCGGCGTGATGGTCACCGCCAGCCACAACCCACCCCAGGACAACGGCTACAAGGTCTACCTCGGGGCCGGCCTCGGCGGCCCGGGTGGCGACGGGGCCCAGATCGTGCCGCCCGCCGACACCGGCATCGAGGCGGCCATCCGCGCCGTCGGCCCGCTCTCCGCCGTACCACTCGGCGGCGATTACTCCACACTGGACGACTCCGTCGTCGACTCCTATGTGGAGCGGGCCGTCGCCGTCCTCGACGCCGGCACGGTCACGCCCCAGCAGCGCGCCGCGCTCCGGGTGGCGTACACGCCCCTGCACGGCGTCGGCGCGGCCGTCCTCCAGGCCGCCTTCGCCCGCGCGGGCTTCGCGCCGCCCACGGTCGTGGCGGAGCAGGCCGAGCCCGACCCGGACTTTCCCACGGTGGCCTTCCCCAACCCGGAGGAGCCCGGCGCCATGGACCTGGTGCTGCGCACCGCCGTGGCGACCGACGCCGACATCGCGATCGCCAACGACCCCGACGCGGACCGGTGTGCCGTCGCCATCCCGGCCCCGCCCGGCTGGCGGCGGCTGCACGGCGACGAGGTCGGCGTGCTCCTCGCCGACCACCTGATGCGCCGCGGGGTCTCCGGCTGCTACGCAACGACGATCGTCTCATCCTCGATGCTTCGGGCGCTCACGGCGGCGCGCGGGGTCGACTACGCCGAGACCCTGACCGGGTTCAAGTGGATCGTCCGGGCCGACCCGCACCGCCTGGCCTTCGGCTACGAGGAGGCCTTGGGCTACTGCGTGGCGCCGCACCACGTACGGGACAAGGACGGCATCACCGCGGCCCTGCTCGTGGCCGAGCTGGCCGCCGGGCTCAAGGCCCAGGGGCGTACGCTCGCCGACCGGCTCGACGACCTGGCCCGCGAGTTCGGCGTCTACGCCACCGACCAGATCTCGGTACGCGTCCAGTCCCTGAGCAGCATCGCCGACATGATGGCCCTGCTGCGCGCCAAGCCGCTGGCCTCGCTGCTGGACGAGCCGGTCATCGCCACCGAGGACCGTGCCCCCGACGCCGATGTGCTCACGTTCCGGACCGCGACCGCCCGGGTCGTGGTGCGGCCGAGCGGCACCGAGCCGAAGCTCAAGATCTACCTGGAGGTCCGGGAGCCGGTGGCCGGGGACGAGGTCGCGGCCGCCCGCGACCGGGCCCACGCGGCGCTCGCCGCCCTGGGGACCGAGATCGCCACCGCCCTGGGCCTCTAGGCGGCCCGGGCGTCCGGACGACCCCGGCGCTACTCGGCGAAGCGCGGCATACCGCCGAACTGGCGGTCGCCGGCGTCGCCCAGGCCGGGCACGATGAAGGCGCGGTCGTTGAGCTTCTCGTCGATCGCCGCGGTGATCAGGCGCATGGGCAGGTTGGCCGCCTCCAGCCGGGCGATGCCCTCGGGCGCGGCGATGACACAGATGACCGTGATGTCCTCGCAGCCGCGGGAGGCGATCAGGCGGACGCAGTGCTCCAGCGAGCCGCCCGTGGCGAGCATCGGGTCGAGCACGATGACCGACCGGCCGGTGAGGTCGGTGGGCAGCGACTCCAGGTACGCCCGGGGCTGCAGCGTCTCCTCGTCCCGAGCCAGGCCGACGAAGCCCATCGTCGACTCGGGCAGCAACGCCAGCGCGGCGTCGGACATGCCGAGCCCGGCGCGCAGCACCGGCACCAGCAGCGGCGGCTGCGCCACCCGGTACCCGACCGTCGGCGCGACCGGGGTGGTGATGGGGTAGGTCTCCACCACGATGTCCCGGGTGGCCTCGTAGACCAGCATCGTGGTGAGCTCGTGCAGCGCGCCCCGGAACGCCCAGGAGTCCGTACGTTCGTCACGCAACGCCGTCAGCCGGGTGCGGGCGAGGGGGTGGTCGACCACGAGCACGGGCATGCGCCGTCGCGGCTCGGAGGAGGGACTTTCCACGCCGTCACCCTACCGGTCCCGGTCACGGGGCCGGGAGCGCGCGAACGGCCAGCGAGGCCACGGCCCACCGGCAAGATCCGTGGCCGGGATCCCGGGCCGGGCCGAGCGTAGACTGCCGAGCATGACCGCGACGGCGCCGCTTTCCGACACGCTCGCGGACGTCGCCGCGTCCGACGCCACGCTGCGCGCCTTCCTGCACGGCCTGCCGGGGGTGGACCAGGTCGGCGCGGACGCCCGGGCGGCCGCCCTGCGTACCCGTTCCATCAAGACCACGGCCAAGGCCTGGGCCATCGACCTGGCGATCCGGATGGTCGACCTGACCACGCTGGAGGGTGCCGACACGCCGGGCAAGGTCCGCGCCCTGTGCGCCAAGGCGCGCCAGCCCGACCCGGCCGACCCCACCTGCCCGCCCGTGGCCGCGGTCTGTGTCTATCCCGCCATGGTCGCCACCGCCGCCGCCGAGCTGGCCGGAACCGGCATCCACCTGGCCAGCGTGGCGACCGCCTTCCCCTCCGGCCAGGCGCCGCTGTCGGTGAAGCTCGAGGAGACCCGGGCCGCGGTCGCCGCCGGGGCCGACGAGATCGACATGGTCATCAATCGGGGCGCGTTCCTGGCCGGGCGGTACCGCCAGGTCTACGACGAGATCGTCGCGGTCAAGCAGGCGTGCGGGGACGCCCACCTCAAGGTGATCCTCGAGACGGGCGAGCTGGCCACGTACGACAACGTGCGTCGGGCGAGCTGGCTCGCCATGCTGGCCGGGGCCGACTTCATCAAGACGTCGACCGGCAAGGTGACGCCGGCCGCGACCCCGTCGGTGACGTTGATCATGCTCGAGGCGGTGCGGGACTTCTACGCGGCGACCGGGCGGCGGGTCGGCGTCAAGCCGGCGGGCGGCATCCGCACCAGCAAGGACGCGATCTCCTACCTGGTCATCGTGAACGAGACCGTCGGTGACGCGTGGCTCGACCCGCGCTGGTTCCGGTTCGGTGCCTCGACCCTGCTCAACGACCTGCTGCTGCAGCGGCAGAAGCTGGCCAGCGGCGCCTACTCGGGCCCCGACTACGTGACGCTGGACTGACCCATGGCTGTCTTCGAGTACGCTCCCGCCCCGGAATCACGTTCCATTGTGGACATCCAGCCCACGTACGGGCTGTTCATCGACGGCGAGTTCACCGATCCCCGCTCGGGCGAGTCGCGCAAGACCATCAACCCGGCCACCGAGGAGGTGCTGGCCGAGGTCGCCGAGGCGGATGCCTCCGATGTGGACGTTGCCGTCCGGGCCGCCCGGCGGGCCTACGAGACCGTGTGGGGCCCGATGCGCGGGTCCGACCGGGCCAAGTACCTGTTCCGGATCGCCCGCATCATCCAGGAGCGCTCGCGGGAACTGGCGGTGCTCGAGTCGATCGACAACGGTAAACCGATCAGGGAGTCCCGCGACGTCGACCTCCCGCTGGTCGCGGCCCACTTCTTCTACTACGCCGGCTGGGCCGACAAGCTCGCCTACGCCGGGTTCGGCCCCGACCCCAGGCCGCTCGGCGTGGCCGGCCAGGTGATCCCGTGGAACTTCCCGCTGCTCATGCTGGCCTGGAAGATCGCCCCGGCCCTGGCCGCCGGCAACACCGTGGTGCTCAAGCCGGCCGAGACCACGCCGCTGACCGCGCTGGCCTTCGCCCAGATCTGCCAGCAGGCCGACCTGCCGCCCGGAGTGGTGAACATCGTGACCGGGGGCGGGGCCACCGGGGCCGCGCTGGTGGCCCACCCGGACGTCGACAAGGTCGCCTTCACCGGGTCGACCGAGGTGGGCAAGCAGATCGCCCGGGCGGTCGCGGGCACGCGCAAGCGGCTCACCCTCGAGCTCGGCGGCAAGGCGGCGAACATCGTCTTCGACGACGCCCCGCTCGACCAGGCGGTGGAGGGCATCGTCAACGGGATCTTCTTCAACCAGGGCCACGTCTGCTGCGCCGGCTCCCGGCTGCTCGTCCAGGAGTCGATCGCCGACGAGCTGCTCGACCGCCTGAAGCGTCGGATGACGACGCTGCGCGTGGGCGACCCGCTGGACAAGAACACCGACATCGGCGCCATCAACTCCGCCGCCCAGCTGGAGAAGATCCGGGCCCTCTCGGCCGCCGGCGAGGCGGAAGGGGCGCAGCGCTGGTCCCCGCCGTGCCAGCTGCCCGAGCGGGGTTACTGGTTCGCGCCCACGCTCTTCACCGGGGTCTCCCAGACCCACCGCATCGCCCGGGAGGAGATCTTCGGCCCGGTGCTGTCGGTGCTGACGTTCCGCACGCCGGCCGAGGCGGTCGAGAAGGCCAACAACACGCCGTACGGTCTCTCCGCCGGGATCTGGACCGAGAAGGGCTCCCGCATCCTGGCCATCGCCGACCGGCTGCGGGCCGGGGTCGTCTGGGCCAACACCTTCAACAAGTTCGACCCGACGAGCCCGTTCGGCGGCTACAAGGAGTCCGGCTACGGCCGCGAGGGCGGCCGGCACGGCTTGGAGGCGTACCTTGCGTGGTGATGTCCAGCGGGCCCCCGAGAAACCGAGTCGGGTCGCGGTGCGCAAGACGTACAAGCTCTACATCGGAGGCTCGTTCCCGCGCAGTGAGTCGGGGCGGTCCTACCCGGTCACCTCGGCCGCCGGCGAGTTTCTGGCCAACGCCGCCTGGGCCTCGCGGAAGGACGTCCGCGACGCGGTGCGGGCCGCCCGCGCCGCCTTCTCCGGCTGGTCCCGGGCGACCGCCTACAACCGCGGCCAGATCCTCTACCGCATCGCCGAGATGCTCGAGGGCCGGCGGAGCCAGTTCGCCGACGAGGTGCGCGCCGCCGAGGGGGTCAAGCGCGCGGTGGCCGAGCAGATCGTCGATGCCGCGATCGACCGCTGGGTCTGGTACGCCGGCTGGTCGGACAAGGTCGCCCAGGTGTACGGCGCCGGCAACCCGGTCGCCGGGCCGTACTTCAACCTGACCACGCCGGAACCGACCGGGGTGGTCGGCATCGTGGCCCCGGCCGAGTCGGCGCTGCTCGGGCTGGTCAGCGTCATCGCTCCGGTGATCGTCACCGGCAACACCACGGTGGTGCTGGCCAGCGAGGAACGGCCCCTGCCGGCGATCACCCTGGCCGAGGTGCTCGCCACCTCCGACCTGCCCGGGGGTGTGGTGAACCTGCTCACCGGCCGGGTCGCCGAGACCCTCCCGTGGCTCGCGTCCCATCTGGACGTCAACGCGCTCGACCTGACCGGGGTCACCGACCCGGAGCTCGCCGTCGAGGCCGAGGCGGCGGCCGCCACCAACCTCAAGCGGGTGCTGCGGCCCCCGGCCGAACCGGTGGACTGGTCGGCCGACCCGGGCCTTGCCCGCCTGACCGCCTTCCTGGAGGCGAAGACCGTCTGGCACCCCAAGGGGACCTGACCGGCGTGCGCACCCGGGCGACCGGACCCGCCCCGGCCCCCTGGTCGGCGCCGCACCCGGGGACCGGACCGGCGCCGTCGAGACCGACCGATTAGGGTGTGCGCTGAGTTCCGCAAGACGTACGCACCGGACATGGAGGATCAGGTGGCGGAAGCCGAGCACGACGAGGTCGCGACGCGGACGCGCTCGTCGCGCACCGATGCGTTGTGGGCCGAGGTCCGAGTCGATCCGATCGAGATCGCTCTGCCCGGCGGGGTCGGCTACACGCTGCGCGCCTATCGCATGTCCTCCGAGGTCGCCCCACCCACCCCGGCCGGCCGCGCGGACGAGGAGTCCGACGAGTTCGACGCGGCCTCCGCGGCGGTCGCCCGCCGTCGGCGCGCGTCCGACGAGGAGGACCGCGACGACGAGGCCGATGACGAGCCCGCCGACGTCGACGAGGACGAGGACCTCGACGAAGACGAAGAAGATCTTGACGAAGAGGATCTCGCCGAAGACATCGAGGACGACGACGAGGAGGCCGAACCCGAGCAGGAGGTGCCGGTCTTCCTCGCCCGCAACGGGAAGCTGTTCCTCTTCCACAGCCCCGACTCGCTCGTGAAGTTCGTCAAGTCGGACGCCGAGCACGACCTGCGCCAGATCGACACCTGGGAGACGCTGGTCGAGCGCATCACCGCCGAGGACATCGTGCCGCTGGAGGAGGACACGTACGAGCTCGACCTCGTGGTGGAGAACCTCCGCGGGGGCTCGGACGCGTGGGACGCCCCGCTCATCCTGCGGGCCGGTGAGATCGCCCGGGACCTGAGCTACGCGCTGCGCATCGACCCGGTGCTGGTGGCGCTGTCGCCGGGCACCCCGCTCGACCAGCTCGACGAGACCCTGCGCGCGGCGGAGCAGGGCGGAATCACCGGAATGCTGGCCCGCCGGCGGCTCCGGAAGATTCCCGCCCAGCAGTCGTCGCTGGCCTGGCGCACGATCATCGGGAAAATATCGGCCGCGGTCGACTGGCGGGACTGACAGATGTGCCCGGAGCCAGTAACGTGCACCGTGTCAGTAATCTGACAACAGCTCCGCGCGCACGACGGGAAGGAGTAGCACCAGGGGCCACGTACTGTCGCGGACCCGCACAAAGAAACACTGGCGCCGAGTGACCTGACCAGGGACGATCGGTGTCGAGTGCGGCCACGTGGCGAACCGGCCATGCGGCGCACGGATTCGCGGCGAGCGCGCGAGAGCCGAGGGTTCGAGCACTGCGGGCGATGCCGCCAGCCAGGCGCTGAGGCTCGGCGAACGAACGAGCCGACCATCCACGCCGGTTGGCGCGCCAGCAGCAGGGGTCCCGCCGGCGGGCGGGACGGGAGGAGGTCAACGCGGTGGCGTTGGTTCGGGTGTACTGCGGGGTGGCGACTGCCGAAGTGGCACCCTGGCTCACCGTCGCCGTCGTGGACGACTCCGGTCGTCTCCTCGAGGTGCGG
>Ga0310834_100337_pt1 | contig 63541 bp, 48 predicted proteins | sample SM_ome_2_FD_201314 | JGI IMG/M metagenome (GOLD analysis project Ga0310834, IMG submission 201314) | Sorghum-adapted microbial communities enriched on stacked mutant (SM) sorghum from Joint BioEnergy Institute, Emeryville, California... ...
GCAGCCCCGACGAGTACGAAGCCGCCTGGTACACCGCTAACATCGATCAGCCGGACCCGTCCGGCACCACCCTGGAGCCGACCGGCGCCAGGTAACCAGCGCTCCGTGAAAGCGGGGGTAGCTCAATCCGGTATTCCGGCCCCATCGCCCATTGTCGTCTGCGTCGGAGTCGTGACCGAGGGTTGGAGTAACAACCCCTCGATCAAATCCGTTTCCGTCGAGCTGTGCCCGTACCCGCTCATCGTGTCCGAATGACCCTGATCACGCCCGCCGCCCCAATCTACGTCCGCCTGTGATCGCGCGCGACCCCTCCGGACAGGCACGCTTGCGATGGGGTTTAGAAATCCTCGGCTCTGACGATGAGAACAACCCACCCCCACCGTCGCCGGGGTTGGTCGTCGGCCGGCCCCGGCGACACGTAATGCGGCGGACGCGGGCGGGCGTCAGCCGCGGAGGGCCTGCTGGAGCTGGGCCTTGGTCATCTTGGAGCGGCCCGGAATGTTGCGCCGGCCGGCCTCGGCGTAGAGCTCGGCCCGGCTGAGGTTCCCGCCGCCGGAGCGGTACAGCTCGGCCTTCGTGGGCGTGCGGGGCTTGTGCGACGACTTCATCGTCGGCGACGGCTTGCCCAGCTCCTGCCAGCGCGTCGCGGTCATATCAATGCCGAACCGTTCGGCCGCCCGCTTGATGCGGCGGAACGCCTCGTCGCGCTCGGCGTCGGTCGCGTCGCGGACCTGGTCGAAGCGGGCGATCGCGTTGCGTACGTGCGTGGCGTCGTTGAGCGGCTCCTTGCGCAGCCGCGGGAAGGCGAACTCACGCTCGGGCAGCGCGGCGCGGGTGGCCGACGACAGACCGCCGGACCTTCTGCGTTCGTTAGCCATACCCATCGACTACCCGGCTCCCGGCGAGGCATGCGGTCAGCGGCGGCCGGGATCGGGACCCCAGGAAGTGACCAAACGGGGCCGACGAAGGGATCTGGAGCCCCAACAAGTGACCACCTGGGCCGGTGGAATAGGTTCGGGTGCCCGGGAAGTAACCAGCTGGAATCCCACCGCGACGCGTGAGACCGGCCATACGGCTGGGGCTTGCGTGACCGGCCGTACCACCGGGGCGAGTGTGACACGAGGTGCGGCGGTGCCCAGAGCGCGCGGCGGTACGTGGCCGCGCGACGGCGGCGGGACGCGGTCAGCGGACCGGTCCCGTGGGGCCGCCGCGTCGGCGCAGGTAGCGCTCGATCTGCTGGGCGAGCTCGTCGCCCGAGCGGGGCGTGAGGTCCGCGCTGGAGCGCTCCTCGAGCTCGCGGACGTACGCGGCCAGCTCGCCGTCCTGCTCGACGGCCGCCCGGACCCGCTGTTCCCACAGGGCCGCCTCCTCCGGCAGCGATCCCATCGGGATCTGCACATCCAGCACTTCCTCGATCCGGTGCAGCAGGGCGAGGGTGGCCTTGGGGCAGGGCGGGTTGTTCGCGTAGTGCGGCACGTGCACCCAGAACGTCACCGACTCCACCTCGGCGGTCCGGCAGGCGTCGTGCAGCACCCCGACGATGCCCGTGGGGCCCTCGTACCGGCTCACCGTGATGCCGTACCGCTCGATGTCGCGGGGGTTGTCCGCGCTGCCGCTGATCGGCAGCGGGTGGGCGTACGGCACGTCGGCCAGCAGCGCCCCGAGCAGGACGACCTTGGAGACCTCCAGGCTGTGGCAGATCTCGAGCACCTCGTTGCAGAACGACCGCCACCGGGTGCTCGGCTCGATCCCGCGGATGAGCACCACGTCGTTCTCCGCCCCGGGCGGGCTGGCCGCGGTGACGTACGTGGTCGGCCACGTGATGCGCCGGCCCCCCGACTCGGTGTAGCTGACCGTGGGCCGGTTCACCTGGAAGTCGTAGTACTCCTCCGGGTCGATGTGTCCCACATTCTGGGCTGACCACACCCGCTGCAGGTGCTCGACCGCGGCGGTCGCTGCGTCGGCCGCGTCGTTCCATCCCTCGAAGGCCGCGATGGCCACCGGGCTGCGCAGCAGGGGCAGGCCGTCGAACTCGCTCACATCCGCCAGCCTAACCGGACGGGTTACGCGTGCGACGGCTGTGCGCGCCGGCGGTTAGCCTGTACGAGTGGTGAACCGTACGCGTGGCAGTCGATCGTCCAACCGGTTCCTGGAGGCCATCCGGGACCGGGTGCTCGTCGCCGACGGGGCGATGGGCACGATGCTGCACGCGGCCAACCCCACGGTCGACGACTACCAGGGCCACGAGGGCTGTTCGGAGATCCTGTGCCTGACCCTGCCGGATGTGGTGCGCGGCATACACGAGGCGTACCTGCGGGCCGGCGCGGACTGCGTAGAGACCAACTCATTCGGCGCCAACCTCACGGCGTTGGGGGAGTACGGCCTGGCCGACCGGATCTTCGATCTGTCGCTGGCGGCCGCCCGGCTGGCGCGTGAGGTCGCGGACGGATACTCGACACCCGACCGGCCCCGGTTCGTCCTGGGCTCGATGGGGCCGGGCACCAAGCTGCCCACGCTGGGGCACGTCAGCTACGCCGAGCTGCGGGAGGGGTACCGGCAGAACGCGGCCGGGCTGCTCGCCGGCGGGGTCGACGCGCTGATCGTGGAGACCTGCCAGGACCTGCTGCAGACCAAGGCGGCGATCGTCGGGGCGCGCCGGGCGATCGCCGAGTCGGGCCGGGACGTGGCGCTCATCGCTCACGTGACGATGGAGACCACCGGCACGATGCTGCTCGGCACGGAGATCGGGGCGGCGGTCACGGCGCTGGTGCCGCTGGGCATCGACCTGATCGGCCTGAACTGCGCCACCGGCCCGGCCGAGATGTTCGAGCACGTGCGGTACCTGTCGCAGCACGCTCCGTTGCCGCTGTCGGTGATGCCGAACGCGGGCCTGCCCGAGCTGACCCCGTCCGGCGCCCGGTTCCCGCTGCGCCCGGACGAGCTGGCCGAGGCGATGCGGCGGTTCGTGGGCGAGTACGGCGCGCGGCTGGTCGGCGGGTGCTGCGGCACCACGCCGGAGCACATCGCGGCCGTCCGCGCCGTCGTGGACGAGGTCACCCCGGCCGAACGGTCGCCGGTCCTCGAGCCGGGGGTGTCCTCGATCTACCACCACGTGCCGTTCGCCCAGGACTCCAGCGTGCTCATGATCGGCGAGCGGACCAACGCGAACGGGTCGAAGGCCTTCCGGGAGGCGCTGCTCGCCGGCGACTACCAGAAGTGCGTGGAGATGGCCCGCGACCAGGCCCGGGACGGTTCCCACATGCTGGACCTGTGCGTCGACTACGTGGGACGCGACGGCGTGGCCGACATGCGGGAGGTCGCCGGACGGTTCGCCACCGCGTCGACGCTGCCGATCATGCTCGACTCGACCGAGCCGGCGGTCATCGAGGCCGGGCTGGAGATGCTGGGCGGCCGGTGCATCGTGAACTCGGTCAACTTCGAGGACGGGGACGGGCCGACCTCGCGGTACGCCCGGGTGATGCCGGTCGTCGTGGAGCACGGCGCGGCCGTGGTGGCGCTGACCATCGACGAGGAGGGCCAGGCCCGCACGGCCGAGTGGAAGGTGCGGGTCGCCTCGCGGCTGATCGACGACCTCACCGGCCGGTGGGGGCTGCCCCTGTCGGACATCCTGGTCGACTGCCTGACCTTCCCGATCACCACCGGTCAGGAGGAGACCCGCCGCGATGCTCTGGAGACCATCAACGCCATCCGCGAGATCGCGCAGCGCTACCCGGGGGTCAACTTCACGCTCGGGATCTCGAATGTGTCGTTCGGCCTGAACGCGGCGGCCCGGCAGGTGCTCAACTCCGTGTTCCTGCACGAGTGCGTCGCCGCCGGGCTGACGTCGGCGATCGTGCACGCCAGCAAGATCCTGCCGATGTCGAAGATCCCCGAGCGGCAGCGGGAGGTGGCGCTGGACCTCATCTACGACCGGCGCCGCCCCGGCTACGACCCGCTCGCCGCGTTCATCGAGCTCTTCGAGGGCGTCGACGCGACCTCGGCCCGCCAGTCGCGGGCGGCCGAGCTGGCCGCGCTGCCGCTGGAGGAGCGCCTGCGGCGGCGGATCATCGACGGCGAGCGCAACGGCCTCGAGGCCGACCTCGACCTCGCCCTGCAGTCCCGGCCCGCCCTGGAGATCATCAACGAGATCCTGCTGGACGGCATGAAGACCGTCGGCGACCTGTTCGGGTCCGGGCAGATGCAGCTGCCGTTCGTGCTGCAGTCGGCCGAGGTCATGAAGGCGGCCGTCGCCTACCTGGAGCCGCACATGGACCGGGTCGCGGCCAGCGGCAAGGGGCGCATCGTGCTCGCCACCGTCAAGGGCGACGTGCACGACATCGGCAAGAACCTCGTCGACATCATCCTGTCCAACAACGGGTACGAGGTCATCAACATCGGCATCAAGCAGCCGATCTCGGCCATCCTCGAGGCGGCCGAGACCCACGATGCCGACGCGATCGGCATGTCCGGCCTGCTGGTCAAGTCCACGGTCGTCATGAAGGAGAACCTCCAGGAGATGGACGCCCGGGGCGTCGCCCACCGGTGGCCCGTGCTGCTCGGCGGGGCCGCGCTCACCCGGGCGTACGTCGAGGACGACCTGCGCGCGCTCTACTCCGGCGAGGTCCACTACGCCCGGGACGCCTTCGAGGGACTGTCCATCATGGACCGCATCATGGCGGCCAAGCGCGGCGAGACGGTCACCGTGGACCCCGAGCGGGAGGCGGCCCTGGAGGCGCGCCGGGCCCGGCGGGCGGCGCACCGCGCGAAGGTGACGGCCGACCTGCCGCCCTTGGACGACGACTCGGTGCGCTCCGACGTCGCGTCCGACGTGGACGTACCGACGCCACCGTTCTTCGGCACCCGGGTCATCAAGGGCATCCCGCTGGCCGACTACGTGTCCATGGTGGACGAACGGGCGCTGTTCCTCGGCCAGTGGGGCCTGCGCGGCACGCGGGGCGGGACTGGACCGTCCTATGAGGAGCTCGTGGAGACCGAGGGCCGGCCGCGCATGCGCTACTGGCTGGACCGGCTGGTCGCCGACCAGGTGCTGGAAGCCGCCGTGGTCTACGGCTACTTCCCCTGCTACTCCGAGGGCAACACCCTGGTGCTGCTCGACGAGAACGGCACCACCGAGCGGGCCCGCTTCACCTTCCCCCGGCAGCGGGCCGGGCGGCGGCTGTGCATCGCGGACTTCTTCCGCCCCCGCTCGTCGGGGCAGCTCGACGTCGTGGCGCTGCAGCTGGTCACCATCGGCCGGCCGATCTCCGAGTACGCCGAGAAGCTGCGCGTCGCCCACCAGTACCGGGACTACTTCGAGGTCCACGGCCTGTCGGTGCAGCTCGCCGAGGCGCTGGCCGAGCACTGGCACAAGCGCATCCGCGCCGAGCTGCGGCTGCCGTCCGGCCAGACCGTCGCCGCGTTCGACCCGCCCACGCTGGCCGGGATACTGGCCACCGACTACCGCGGCTGCCGGTACTCCTTCGGCTACCCGGCCTGCCCCGACCTCGAGGACCGGGCGAAGATCGCCGCCCTGCTCGACCCGGCCCGCATCGGCGTGGAGCTGACGGAGGAGTTCCAGCTCGACCCGGAGCAGTCCACCGACGCCCTCATCGTCCACCACCCCGAGGCGTCGTACTTCAACGCCAAGTAGGCGGTCCGGCCGCTGACCTGGGCAATCGTTCCCGCGACCCTCGTCTTTGGGCACACCGTGGGGCGGGATGTCCTACGAATCGCGTCGGCGTCGGCGGCTCTTCGTGCGCCACGGGGCCAGGCGGCGCTGGCGTACGGTGCTGGTCGCCGGACCCTCGGCCAAACGCGCCCGGAGGCGGCGTCGACGACGCTCGGCCTCCGCGCTCTGGTGGTGGTCGGGCAGGAAGAACCACCGCACAGGGCGTCCCCAGAACAGGATCGCGAGCACGGCCACGGCGACGATGCCGAGACCGATACCGACCATGAACGGAACATTGGTGAGGATCGGGGTACAGCCACCGGCCGAGCATCTGCCCACGACATCACGGTACCGACGCCCCGCCACGCCGCCCGAGAGCGCTCGAGCCGAGGGGCACGGGCAAAGAGAGCACGGGTAAGGTGGCGCCCGGGTGACGTCGGCACAGGTGACGTCAGCTCGGGTTCTGTTCGGGGTTGACCAGCTCGGACGGGAGCGGGACGCCGACGGCCGCGCATCCGGCCGCGAGGTGGGTCAGGGCGGCGACGACCTCGGCGGAGGCGGCACCCCGTTGGTCCTCGGGCAGGGCGGCGACCAGCTCGAACGCCTCGCCGGCCGCCTGCAGGTTCTCGTTGCCGCTGCTGGTCAGACCCGCGATGGTCGCGGCGTCGATGTCACCGATCGCGCCGCCGGATTCGTGCAGGGCGCGCACACTCTCGCAGGCGACCGCGCCGGAATCGGGGGTGGTCGTCCCGGCGGTCGTCGCGGGCGTGTCTTCCGCGGCGGTGCGCGTGAGGTACACGTACGCCGCGCCGCTGCACAGCATGAGCAGGATGCCGACGACGAGGGCGAACACGGACTTGGCCACGTGACCCAGGGTTGCCGACCGGCGCCATGGTCACCACTGGCCGAACGGTCCGTGGTGCGCGAGCGCCGCTGGCCGCCCGCCGCTGCTCGGTCCGGGTGAAAGAAAGGCCCTCGGTCGCGAAGACACCCAAGGACCTCGGCCGCGCGGAACTAGGGAAAGACCTACGCGCCGACGGCGCGTGGTTGAGACATTCGCATCATCCAATGGCTGGACGGGATGCGGGTGACATCGTTCCAGATCTCACCTTCGATCTCGCCGAACTCGGCCCGGGCCATCTCGACGTACCGCTCCGGGGTGCGAACGTACTGTCCGCGGTCGTTCTCCGACATCCAGCGGGAGATCCGGCCCTGCGAGGGCTCGAAGGTCGGGTCGACGCTGATGACGACACCGCCGTCCGCCAGCGCCGCGGCCGCGATGCTGAGCAGCTCGGCCGACTCCTCGTCCGACAGGTGGTGCAGCAGCCCGAAGAGCAGCACCTTGTCGAACCGGGGGAGCGTCGCCAGGTGCTCGCGGGTGAGGATTTCGCAGTGGAACTCTCCCTTGTGGCCCCACCGCTTACGGGCGTGCTCGATGTAGCGCGGCGAGGTGTCGAAGCCGACGTACGTCACGTCCGGCAGCCGGTCGAAGTAGTAGGCCGGCCCGCAGCCGACGTCCAGGACCTTGTCGCCCGGCTTGATCTCCTCGATGCAGCGGTACCGCAGCCCGTCCGCGCCGACGCCCTTCTGCAGGGCAACGTAGAGTCGCTCGTGGCCGAGCAGCCCTTTCACGAGGGACAGCATCCAGACGTCTCCCAGTGACATCGCGTCCGTCGAACCCGGCCGAGCCGGGCCGTGACGCGGACTCTAGCAGGCCAGCAACGCCGCCAGAAGGCTGTCCTCGCACTGTGGGCCGCCGCGGACGGTCCCGGGGCGTCGCCGCCCGACCCGGGGGCCTCACCTGATTTCATAGACGGCGACCTTTTCGTTGTCGTACACGAGCGTCGCCAGAGCCGCCAGGTCGGGTGATTCGGGGCGCACCGCCCGGACGGCGACGAGGTAGCGCACCCCGTGCTCGCGCGCCAGCTCCTCGAGCACGGCCTGGGTGGGTTCGTAGAAGGCGCGCTCGTTCAGGTCGAGGAGCGCCTGGTCCCAGAAGGGCGCCCAGATGTTGGGCTGGAGGCGCGGGGCGAACGACCAGCCCTCGACCAGCACCGCGCGCTCGGAGTAGGCGCTGAGCCAGAAGGTCCGGTAGTTGTCGCACTCGTAGACCGGCATCGTGCAGTGGTGGTTGGTCGCCACGATGTCCGTCGGGTCGCTGTGGTCGCGGACCCAGCGGGCCGCCTCGACCTGGGCGGCGGAGACCGGCACCTTCTCCTCGTACGGGCCGCCGGGCACGCCCCAGCTCATCCGGACGTCGAGGGCCAGGCCCGGGGCACCGGCCAACAGGACCCCGGTCAGCAGCACCGCGCCGCCGCGGCCGCGCAGGGCGGGCCACCGCCGCTGCGCCAGCCGCCAGGCGACCCCGGCGACGACCGCCACGGCGGCCAGGGTGGCGGCGAGCAGGAGCGTCGGCAGCAGCGCGCCGTAGCTGCTGCGGACGGGGTACGACGAGGGCGCCCACCGCCAGGCGATCGCCGTGAGGACCAGGGCGAACGCCGCCCCGAACGCCGCGAGCAGGGCCCGGCCGCGCCGGCTCAGGTTCGCCCGGTCGACCACCATCGCGTAACCCCAGCCCGACAGGACCAGGCTGAACGGGAACCCGGCGCGGGTGAACCACGTCGCCGCGTACCCGGTGAACAGCAGGAAGAAGGCCGGACCGGCCACCGCCCCGCCCAGGAGGAACCACTGCACCGGCGTGAGGCGGCCCCGCCGGAACCAGACCAGCGGCAGGATCCCGGCGGCGCGCAGCTGGAGGCGGAGCAGGAACGCGGCGAAGACCGCGACGATGATCAGGAAGTGCGTGAGGGAGTTCTTCCCGGCCCCGTACCAGTACCCGCTGATGTTGGCGAACGGGCTGGTCGTCAGCCCGTAGCGCTTGAACGCGAACACGGCGGCCAGGGCGAAGAGCTGCGCCGCGGCCACCACGGCCCCGAGCGCCACGATGGGCCACGAGATGCGGCGCCGCAGCACCAGCACGGCGGCCCCGGCCAGCGCCAGGCCGCCGAGGGCGACCGGCAGCGAGCTCGCCTTGGCCGCGCTGGAGGCCAGGGCCAGCAGCGCCACCATCACCCAGGCGCCGGGGCCGAACGCCGGGATCCGCGAGTCGCCGTCGGCCCGCGGGATCCGGTCGGCGATCGCCCCGATCAGGGCCACCAGCAACGCCCAGCTGTACGTCATCGACAGGCTCGGCCAGATGACGAACGTCACCTGGGTGCCGAACGGGGGCCAGGGGGCGGCGACGAAGTCGAACTCGCCGATCACGGCGAACAGCACCGCGGCCACGGCCCCGGCCAGCGCCCAGCCGGTCACGCGCCAGGCCACGACCGCCAGCAGCACGGTGGTCAGCGCGCACACCGCCAGAACCATCAGCCGCATGGTCAGCACGGGCAGGTCGATGCCGCCGACCAGGCTGCCCATGGCCACGTGCACGAACGCGAACCAGTGGTAGTGCAGCGGCTCGCCCGCGACCTGCGGCAGGTCCAGCGGGAAGTTGCGCTTGGCCTCGGCGGCCAACGACAGCTGGTAGGGCAGGTCGAGGAACTGGGTGCTGTCCTCGCGGTCCGGCAGGATCGGGTTCGGCGAGAAGAAGACGCCGTACAGGTAGAGCGAGAAGGCGCTGACCGCGCCGGCCACCGTCCACGACCAGGCCTGGCTGGGGCGGGCCGGGTAGGCGCGCACCCACCAGTGGCGGCGGAGCTGGGGGACCGCCAGGAACGGGACGTACACCAGCGCCGGCCACAGCCACATGACGCCGCGCAGGTCGAGCGCGCTGAGCAGGGCCCACCCGGCGAGCTCCAGGACCAGGCCGATCGCCGCCCCGAACGCGAGGTCCTCGACCAGGGTGTGCGGATGCCGGCGCAGCGCCCGGAAGACGAGCGTCCCGGGCAGGACGACGGCCAACGTCGCGTACGCCGCGTACCGGAGGATGTCGAGCGGTGACGTGCCCGAGGCCAGCAGCACCGCCGCCGCCACGGCGACCGCCGTCGCCAGCGGCAGCCACCGACGCCAGGCGGCCGGGCGGTCCGCCGGCGGCTGCTCCCCATCGCCGCTGTCGGCCCGCTCGGGTTCCCGCACCGCGACCTGTTCGCGCAGCCTGGACAAGATCGACACCCGCACCTCGCCGGATCTCTGGTCGCGCTGGTGGCCCAACGCTCCTCTCCCGGCGCTGGACCGTTGAGGTCAGCCATGATGCCACATCGACGACCCGGCCCCGGTCAGCCCGGAAACCGGACCGCGGGGGCACATCCGCGGCGTCCCCGAGGAGTAGGGTGCCTGCGAGGCCGGCGTCGCTCGGCCGGGTGAGCGCGAAAGCCGGCGAGCACGGGGCCGGCAGGCGGGCACGGGGCCAGCGAGCACGGAAGCGGCGGGCACCCAGCCGCCGGGCACCAAGCCGGCGAGCGGCCGCCGGTCAGGCCGGCGCCGACGAGCGCATGAGGTGGGGAGACGGTCGACCAGCACATGCAGACGGATGTCAGGCGGCAGCGAGTCGAGTCGCTCACGGGGTTGCGGTGGTTCGCGGCGCTGGCCGTGTTCGGGTACCACGCCAACCAGTTCCTGGCCCTGCCCGTGGTCGGAGAGGCGATGCGTCTGGGTGACGCCGGCGTCACCTTTTTCTATGTGCTCTCCGGGTTCGTGCTGACCTGGTCGTTCTCCCCGCGCGTCACGATCACGACCTTCTGGTGGCGGCGCTTCGCCCGGATCTGGCCGATGCTCGCGCTGAGCATGCCGATCGCCTGGTTCTGCTTCAGCCAGCAGTGGCGGGAGTCGTGGCTGCCCACCCTGTTCGGTCTGTCGCTGGTGGAGTCCTGGCTGCGCCCGGCGGCGGCGTTCGTGGGCAACCCCGTCTCGTGGTCGGTCTCCTGCGAGGCGTTCTTCTACCTCATGTTCCCGTTCCTCATCCGTCCGGTGCTGCGGCTGTCGCTGCGGATGCTCGCCGTGCTCGCCGGCGCGATGGTGGCGGTCGAGTTCGGGTACTGGTACCTGGTCGTCGAGCGCTTCGTCCCGCCCGGCTCACCCGACTTCTGGATCAACCTCTCGTGGTTCCTCCGGTTCCCCCCGTACCGCCTGGCCGAGTTCGTGCTCGGGATGATCGCGGCCGCCGCGTTGCTGAAGGGCTGGCGGCCGAGGGTGAACCTGTGGGTGGCGCTCGGCTCGGTTCCCGTCGCCGCGCTCATCGTGATCCTGGGCGTCCGCCGGGGCTGGTGGCCGGACCTGTGGAGCCAGCAGGCCCTGCTCGTGTCCTGCGTGCTGGTGGTGGTCGTCGCCGCGAGCCGGGACATGTCGGGCCGCGGGTCGTTCCTGTCCAGCCGACCCCTGGTCGCGCTGGGCCGGTGGTCGTACGCCTTCTACCTGGTGCACCTCTCGGTGATCTACCTGCTCCGCGACCTGGGTACCCCGACGTACCTGAGCTGGGCGAACGTCCGGGCGATCCTGGTCTGGGTCACGGTCGCCGTGGCCCTCGCGGCGCTGTGCTACCAGCTCTACGAGCGTCCCCTGGAGTCGTGGCTGCGCCGCCTCGTGCCCGTGCGCGGGCGCCACGCCGCGACCGGGCGCGCCCAGCCGAGGCCATCGGTGCCGGTCGGTGCCGCCGACGGTGAGTCACCGGTGCGGTGACCGGCCGGGTCAGCCCGCGGGGCGGACGGGCGCGCCCGACCCGGGGCGCCGGTCGATCTCCGATCAATCCACTGTGGACTGATCGACGTGGGCTCGGGCGTGGAACGCGGGTCGTCGCCCCCACGCAGGATCGGTGCCGGAAAGGGGCGTAACGTCCGTATCGCCGGGGCTACCCATGGTGGTGGGGCGGGTGGCGACCAGGGACCGTACGCCGGAGTCGCCCGATCGCGGGCCGGGACGCCGGCGCCAACCAACCGGCGGTCGTGACCAGGCGAGCTGAGCCCATCTGCGGTACCGTTGCGCCGGTGCTGGGGGAGGTGCGGCCGTGAAACTGACGATCGTCATGCCGGTCTACAACGAGGCCGCACGCGTGGCCACGGCGATCAAGCAGGTGCTCGAGGTCGACTTCCCGTGCGAGTACGAGCTGGTGGTCGTCGACGACGGTTCGACCGACGCCACTCCGGCGATCCTCGACACGTTCGACGACCCGCGGATCCGCGTGTTCCACCAGCGCAACCAGGGCAAGGGCGCGGCCGTGCGGACGGGGGCGGCCCACGCGCGCGGCGACTCGATGGTGATCCTGGACGCCGACCTCGAGTACGACCCGCGCGACATCCCGCGGCTGCTGGAGCCGGTGCTCGACGGCCGGGCCCAGGTGGTGTTCGGGAGCCGTCAGTTCGGCAGCCACAGCGCCTACTCGTTCTGGTACGTCATGGGCAACAAGTTCCTGACGACCTTCGCCAACATAGTCTTCAATTGCTACATCTCCGACCTGGAGACGTGCTACAAGCTCATGCCGACCGATCTGTACCGCTCGCTGCGGGTGAAGTCGAACGGCTTCGGCATGGAGGCCGAGGTCACCGGCAAGCTGCTGAGGCGTGGCATCCGCCCGTTCGAGGTGCCGATCTCGTACCAGGCCCGCAGCCGGGAAGAGGGGAAGAAAATCACCTGGGTGGACGGCGTCGAGGCGCTGTGGATCATCCTCCGGGAGCGCCTGCGGCCGCGGCCGACGGCCTGACTATCGTGGGCTGCCGACTGCCGGGCAGTCACGTCGTCGGATCGGATCGGGCCCGCTGGCGCGGGTGTGGGGGTGGGCGTTGACCGTCGGGACGACCCTGCGACGCCGGGTCGCCACCCGGGTCGCCCGCGAGGTCGTGGTCGTGGCCACGCTCGCGCTCGCGCTCGCGGTGGTCATGACCTGGCCGGCCCTGCGGGACCCGACCGACACCCTTCCGCACGACCTGATCGACTCGGCGCTCATGGGGTGGAGCCTGCGCTGGGGGGCGTACGCCCTCTGGCACGATCCGGGCCGGCTCTTCGACGGGAACGCCTTCTACCCCGAGTCCTTGAGCTACGCCTTCTCCGACACCCTGCTGGGGTACTGGCCGCTGGCGTTGTTCGGGCGCGGGGTCGCCGCCGCCACCCTGGCGGTGAACCTGACGTACGTCCTGATCTCCGCGCTCGCCTCGGTCGGCGGCTACGCGCTGGCGCGGCAGCTCGGCGCCAGCCCGCTGGGGGCCGCCGTGGCCGGGCTCGCGACGGCGTACGCGCCGTGGCGCCTGTCCCAGGCCGCTCACCTGCACGTCATCTCCACCGGCGGCATCCTGCTCGCCCTGGCCATGCTCGCCCGGGGGCACGGGTTCTCGATCCGGTACGGCCTGCGGCCGGAACGCGGTCACGTGGGCTGGATCGTCGCGGGCTGGCTCGTGGCCGCCTGGCAGATCACCATCGGGTTCGGCATCGGCCTGGTCTTCGCCTACGTGCTCGCAGGCCTGTGCCTGGTCGCCGTCGGGCTGTGGTGGCGTCGGGGCCGGCGGCCCGTCCGGCGGGCCGTGTGGGTGGCCGACCTCGTGGGCGGGGCGTGGTTCGCCACGGTCGGCCTGCTCATGGCCGTGCCGTACCTGCGCGTCGTGGCCGCCCACCCCTACGCGCGGCGGGGCATCGCCGAGATCGGCTACTACTCGCCGCCGCTGCGCGCGTTCCTGGTCGGGCCCGAGGAGTCCTGGCTCTGGCACGACGATCCGCTCGGCCTGCGCGACAGCGTGCCGCTGCCCACCGAGATGTCGCTGCTGCCCGGCTACACGCTGCTGGCGCTGGCCGCGGTGGGCCTGGTGGTGTCGGTCTGGCCGCGGCGGTGGCGGATCGGGCTGGGCCTCGGGGTGCTGGCCAGCATGGTGCTCGCCACCGGTACGCGCACCTTCTCCGGCGGCCGGTACACCTACCTGCTGCTGTACCACCTGCCCGGCTGGGACGGGATCCGGACCCCGGGCCGGCTGGTCGTGTGGACGACGATCCTGCTGGCGGTGCTCGCCGCTGGCGCGGTCACCGCGATCGGGCACCGCCTGTCGGGGGTCGGCCGGCGCATCACGGGCCGCCGGCTGGGCCTGGGCCACCTCGTGGGCGGGCTCGCCGCGGTCCTCGTGGTGGTGGAGGGGCTCAGCGTGATGCCCCACCCCCGGGTGCCCGACCCGCCGGCCGCGCTCACGACCGTGCACGCCGACGAGGTACGCCCGCCGCTGCTGGTGCTCCCGAGCGACCCGACCTTCGACCCGCTCGTGATGCTCTGGACCACCGACGGCTTCCCGCCGGTCGTCAACGGCCTGTCGGGCTTCACCCCGGCGAGCCAGGACGAGATCCGCGCGCAGACGGCGCACTTCCCCGACCGGGCGAGCGTCGACCTGCTGCGCCGGTACGGCGTGCGCACCGTGGTCGTGCTCCGCGACCGCGTGGCCGGCACCCCGTGGGCCGACGCCCCCGACGCGTCCGTCGACGGCCTCGGCATCACCCGCACCGAGATCGGCGAGGCGGTGGTCTTCTCCCTGTCCTGACGGGCCGCCGGCCTCGGGCACCCGCGCGCCGGAGGGAGTCCTTCCGGAAACGGGGGTGGGCCGGGCCACGTCGGCCCGGAGCCGGCTGGGCAGGACCGGGGCCGGCCGGGAATCATGGGCGGGTGACGCTCGCCGCGGTGCTCTTCGACATGGATGGCACGCTCATCGACACCGAGAAGCTCTGGGACGTCGCGCTGCGGGACCTGGCCGAGCAGCTCGGTGGGGTGCTGACGCCCGAGGCGCGGGCCCGGATCATCGGCACCTCGGCGGCCGAGACGATGGAGATCTTCCGGGTCGCCCTCAACCGGCCCGACCTCGACGCGGACGAGGGCAACGCGTTCCTGACCGCGCGCATGATCGAGCTCTACGCGGCCGGCGCCCCCTGGCGGCCCGGCGCGCCGGAGCTGATCGATACCGTCCGGGCCGCCGGGCTCCGCACGGCGCTGGTGACCAACACGAACCGCGAGCTGGTCGACGTGGTGCTGGGCTCGCTCGGCCCGGAGCGGTTCGACGTCGTCATCTGCGGCGACGAGGTGGCGAACCCGAAACCGCACCCCGAGCCGTACCGCACGGCCGCCGCCCGCCTCGGCGCCGACCCGGCGGCCTGCGTCGCGATCGAGGACTCGCCGACCGGGCTGGCCAGCGCCCGCGGGGCCGGCTGCGCCGTGATCGCGATCCCCAACGACCTGCCCCTGAGTCCGGACGACCTCGTGGGCGTGACCGTGCGGACCAGCCTGCTCGAGGTGGACCTGCCGCTGCTGCGTCGGCTGGTGTCGGCCGCTCCGACGGTGTAGCGACGCGGCCGGACGGCCCGCAACGACCTCGCGACGACACCCGCCCCGAAGGCACCCGACCCGACGACACCCGCCGCAACGACGCTCGCCCCGAAGAGACCCGCCGCAACGGCACACGGCCGGCCGGTGTCCGACGGACATCCGGCCGGCCGTGTGTTCCGGTCGCGGGGTGCGCTCACTCGTACGCGATGGCCCGCAGCACGTTCTGCCGAGCCGCGGTCAGCGCCGGGATGAACGCGGCCACGACGCCCACGATGATGGCCGCGACCAGGTACACGACCATCAGCGGCCACGGGAAGGCCAGCGAGGTCAGGCCGGTGTCCCGGAACGCCTGGAAGGCGGCGACGCCCAGGCCGGTGCCCACGGCGATGCCGAGCAGCGCCCCGAAGACGCAGATCACCACCGATTCCACGGTCACCATCGACATGATCTGGCCGCGGCGCATGCCGACCGCCCGCAGCAGCCCGACTTCGCGGGTGCGCTCGATCATCGACAGGGCCAGCGTGTTGATCACCCCCAGCACGGCGATCACCATCGCCAGCGCCAGCAGGATCTGGACGAAGTAGAGGATGAAATCGAAGATCTGCGCCGAGGCGGCCACGTACTGGTCGAGGGTGAGCACGTTGACCTCGGGGCTGTCGGCGATCGCGGCGCGGACCTGGTCGAGCACGGCCTGCTCGTCGGCCCCGGGACGCAGCTTCACGTAGGCGGTGATCGGGGCGGGGACGGTGAAGCCCTCCGCCGCGTCGGCCGGCGAGACGAGGATGCCCTCGGCGATCGGGGTGCGCTCGTAGATGCCCACGATGCGCATGGTCTGCTCGCCGGTGCGGGCGAGGTGGATGCGCAGCGTGTCGCCCACGGTGACCCCGCCGGCCGCGGCGGTCCGGTCGTCGAGGACGACCTCGCCCCGGTCGAGCTGCAGCTCGCCCGCCGCCGTCCGCAGCCGCAGCATGGCCACGGCCGCGTCCAGGTCGTCGATGGCGCCGACGAAGCTGTCCGACCCGTTCACCCGGGCGAAGTCGAGCGACTGGCCGGCCACGTACTCGACCCCGGCCAGCCCTCGGACGGTCTCCAGCGAGGCCGGGTCGATCTGGGCCAGCCCGCCCGAGAGCGGGTCGGCCGAGATGACGAGGTCGGCGTCGAACCCGGCGTCGATGACGTCCACGGTGCTCGCCTTGATCGAGGCGAAGACCACGCTGATCCCGGTGACGATGGCGACGCTCACCATGAGCGCGGCCGCGGTGATCGCGGTACGCCGCGGGTTGCGGCCCGAGTTCCGGCGGCCCAGCGCGCCCGCGGCGCCCCAGCTGAGCACGCGACCCAGCGCGGTGACCACCGGCCGGGAGATGATCGGGGTCAGCAGGGCGACGCCCACGAAGCAGGTCAGCACGCCGCCGAGCACGGCCCACAGGTTGGCGTTCCCGTCGCCGACCCGGCCGGCCAGCCCCAGGCCGAGCACGACCGCCCCGATGGCCAGCACCACGGCCCCGCTGACGGTGAGGGTGGTGAGCGGCCGGTCCGGCGTGGCCGAGTCGCGCATGGCGGCGACCGGGGGGATCCGGGCGGCCCGCAGCGCCGGCAGCAGCGCCGCCACCAGGGTGACCCCGATGCCCACGGCGAACGCCGAGATCACCGCGGCCGGCGTCACCCCGACCCCGGCGAGCTCCAGGTTTCCGCCGCTGAGCACGTTGCCCAGCACGATGCCGAGCAGCGCCCCGACCATGACGCCGAGGACGAGCCCGATGACCGAGGCGACCAGGCCGACCACCACGGCCTCGACGAGCACCGATCGGACGACCTGACCCCGGGCGGCCCCGATCGCCCGCAGCAACGCCAGCTCCCGGGTGCGCTGGGCCACGGTGATGGAGAAAGTATTTACGATAATAAATATTCCGACGAAGAGTGCGATGCCGGCGAAGCCGAGCAGGAGGTAGGTGAAGTAGCGCAGGCCTTCCTCGATGCTGCTGGCGTTCTCGGCGGCCAGCTCCTCGCCGGTGCGGACCGCGTACTCCGGCCCGAGCGCCGCGGCGACCGCGTCGCGGACGGTGGCGAGGTCGGCGCCCGGTTCGACGTCGACCGAGATCTCGCTGAAGACGCCCGTCTCGCCGAGCAGGCGCTGCTGGGCCACCGACTCGGTGAAGTAGACGATCGTCTCGCCGGCCAGGGAGTCGCGGCCGCCCGAGTAGCTGACGATGCCGACCAGCGTGTACGGCCGGGCGGTCGGGTCGAGGGTAGTGAGGACCTCGACCGTGTCGCCGACCTGGTACCCGGTGGTCTTGGCGAGCCCGGCGTTGATCATGATCTCGTCGTCGGCCTCCGGGGCCCGGCCCCCCGGCCGGATGCTGACGAGCTCGTCGTCGATCCAGTTGGCCCCGAACCGCGGCGCGCCGGTGGTCGGCACGACCTTGCCGGACTTGTCCACCACCTTGGCGCCGTCGACGAAGACGCCGCCGACCGCGCGGGCCACCCCGGGCACCTCGGCGACGACCGGCACCCGGTCGGCCGGGATGTTCCCCATGACCGGCTGCCCGGTCAGGGAGATCGCGTCCGTGGGCCGGGTCACCTGGATGTCGATCGTCTCATAAATGTCAGTAAAAAGATTCTTGAACGACCGGTTCAGGGTGTCGGTGAGCACGAAGGCGCCGGAGACGAACATGACGCCCAGCACGACCGCGAGCGTGGACAGGGTCAGCCGCAGCTTGCGCGACAGCATCCCCTTGAGGGTGGCCCGCAGCATCAGGCGGCTCCCTCCCCGGCGCGCGGCGCCTCGAGCTTCTTGATCCGGTCGAGGATCGTCTCCGCGGTGGGCGCGTGCAGCTCGTCGACGATCTGCCCGTCGGCGAGGAACACGACCCGGTCGGCGTGGCTGGCGGCCACGGGATCGTGGGTCACCATGACGATCGTCTGGCCGTGCTCGCGGACCGACCGCTGCAGGAACGCGAGGATCTCCGCGCCTGAGCGCGAGTCGAGGTTGCCGGTCGGCTCGTCGGCGAAGATGACCTCCGGCCGGGTGATCATCGCGCGGGCGCAGGCGACCCGCTGCTGCTGACCGCCGGAGAGCTGCGCCGGCTTGTGGCCCAGCCGGTCCCGCAGGCCGACCGCGTCGACCACGGTGTCGTACCAGGCGGGGTCGGGCTTGCGACCGGCGATGGCGAGCGGCAGGACGATGTTCTCGTGCGCGGTCAGGGCGGGCAGCAGGTTGAACTGCTGGAAGATGAAGCCCACCTTGTCCCGTCGCAGCTCGGTCAACGCGTTGTCGCTCAGGCGCGTCAACGGCGTGTCCCCGATGCGGACCTCGCCCCGGCTGACGGTGTCGAGACCGGCCAGGCAGTGCATGAGGGTCGACTTGCCCGAGCCCGAGGGACCCATGATCGCGGTGAACCGCCCCCGGTCCAACGAGATGGTCACCCCGCGCAGGGCGATGACCTGCGCCTCACCGGATCCGTACACCTTCCACAGGTCCGTCGCCTGGACTGCCGGGCCGGCGACGGTCTCCTGAACGCTCACTCTGCGCTCCCTTCAATGCACACCGTTTGCCACGGTAGGTCACGCCCGGTATCGATTAAGCCCGGACCATCCGGACGAGGACGATCATTTCGGGCGGCAGTCGGGTGAACACTGGGGAACGGCTCAGGGTGATCTCAGGGTCCACCGGCCGTCAGGCCGTCACAGAGAGTGGTCTGTGTCACACTCAGCGTTCGCCGGTCAGTCCTCGCCGACCGCGAGGGCGACCTCGGGCGCCGACGGCACCGTCTCGGGGAACGGCGGCGGCGTGCCGCCGAACTCCGGGCAACGGCTGTGGTGGGCGCACCAGTCGCACAGCCGGCCGGGCTTGGGCCGGAAGTCACGCTCCTGGGTCGCCCGGTCGATCGCCCGCCACAACGCCACGAGGGTGCGCTCGAACCGGGCCAGCTCGTCGGCGTCGGGGGAGTAGTCGCACGCCTCGGCGTCCTTGAGGTAGATCAGGCGCAGCGACCGGGGCACCACGCCCCGGGTGCGCCACAGCACCAGCGCGTAGAACTTGAGCTGGAACAGCGCCCGCGCCTCGAACGCCTCCCGCGGGGCGCCGCCGGTCTTGTAGTCGACCACCCGCAGGTCGCCGGCGGGCGACACGTCGAGCCGGTCGATGTAGCCGCGGATGAGCAGCTCGTCGTCGACCACGGCCTCGACCAGGCACTCGCGCTCGGCCGGCTCCAGCCGCGTGGGGTCCTCCACCGAGAAGTAGCCCCGCAACAGGTCCACTGTGGACTCGAGGAACTCGGCCGGGGTCTCGTCCCCGAAGAGCTCGGCGAGCATGGGCTGCTCGGCCCGCAGCCGGTCCCACTCCGGGGCCACCAGGGCGCTGGCCGCGGCCAGCGACCGCTCGGCGGCCGGCAGGTCGAACAGCTTCTCCAGCACGGCGTGGACCAGCGTGCCGCGGGCCTGGTCGGGCGTCGGCGGCTCGGGAATGCGGTCGATGGTGCGGAACCGGTACAGCAACGGGCAGGTCTTGAAGTCGGCCGCCCGCGACGGTGACAGCGAGGGAAGGGCGGGCTCCGCCTCGGCGGGCGGGCTCGGCTCGGCCCCGGCCAGCGGGCTCGGCTCCGCGTCGGCCGGGCGAGCCGGCTCGGTCTCGGTGAGCGGAACCGTCGCGGCCGGAACCGGGGCGGGCCGGTCGAGGGCGGTCTCGGCCGGGGGTCGCGGCCCCACCGCCTGGGAAGCGTCAGTCACCGACATGCCGACACGGTAGGTCACACCTGCGACAGGACCGGGTATCCGCGCCGGACGGAGACCTGCCGACCATCGCCGCCCGGACGACGTGCTGACCGTCCCCGCCCGGACGACGTGCCGACCGTCCCCGCCCGGACGACGTGCTGACCGTCCCCGCCCGGACGACGTGCCTACCATCCCCGCCCGGAGGACATGCCTACCATCGAGGTCGACACGACGCGCAGCTGAGGCCCCGAGCGCGCAGCGACCGCCAGCCCCCGCGCGACGCGACCGCCACGCGAGAGGCGGGCGTGAGGGCGAAGCGTCACCGGCGAGCGCGAGGAGCGCCAGCGAGCCCCGCAGTCACGAGCCAGCGAGGTACGCGAGCCCTCGCCGTCGCGAGCAGGCGAGGCACCAAGCTCCGCAGTCGCGAGCGAGCACGACACCGGCGCGAAGCGAAGGGAACGTATGACACCGGACGCGGGGCCACCAGCCCAGCCACGCCCCAGTGGTATCCGCCTGGGCCGCGTACTCGGCGTGCCCGTCTACCTGCGCTGGTCGTGGCTGTTGCTCGCCGCGGTCGTGGTCGTCCTGTACGTCGGCGTGCTCGACACCATGCTGCCCCAGCTCACGCTGGCCGGTCGGTACGCATTCGCGGTCGGCTTCGTGCTGTGCCTGCTGCTGTCGGTGCTGCTGCACGAGGTGGGGCACGCGGTCGTGGCCCGGTACTACGGCATCCGGGTCCGCACGATCATGCTCGAGGTGCTCGGCGGCTACACCGAGATGGAGAGCGACAGCCCGCACCCCCGGGCCGACCTCGCCGTCTCCGCGGTCGGGCCGATCGTCTCGGGTGTGCTCGGGGCGGCCGCGCTCGCCGGGTTCCTGAGCCTGCCCCGGGGGACCGTGGTCAGCCAGATGCTGTTCCAGCTCGCCTGGGCCAACCTCGTGGTCGCCGTGTTCAACGCGCTGCCGGGCCTGCCGCTCGACGGCGGCCGAGCCGTCCGGGCGGTCGTCTGGGGCCTGACCGGTGACCGGCACACCGCCACCACGGTCGCCGGCTGGCTGGGCCGCGTCCTCGCGGTCGGGCTGGCCGTGACGGCCCTGGCGCTGCTCATCGGACGGGACATCAGCGTGGCCACCCCGCTGCTGCTGGTGCTGCTCGCCAGCACGATCTGGCAGGGCGCCACCATCGCGATCGTCCAGGGTCGCGTGCTGTCCCGGCTGCCCCGGGTGAACCTGCGTCAGCTCGCCCGACCCATCCTGACCGTGCCGACCGGAACGCCCCTGGCCGAGGTCATCCGCCGGGTCTACGAGAGCGGGCTCGTCGCGCCCGCGGTGGCGGTCGTCGACAGCAGCGGGCGGGTCGTGGCCCTGGTGCACGAGGAGTCGGCCGCCGCCGTGCCCCCGGAGCGGCGCCCCTGGATTCCCATCGACTCGGTGGCTCGTACCCTCGAACCGGGCCGCACCCTGACCGCGGAGATGACGGGAGAGGACGTGATCAACGCGGTGCGCGCCCACCCGGCCCCGGAGTACCTCGTGGTGTCGGGCGCCGACGTGATCGGCGTGCTGCGGCTGGTCGACTTGGACAGGGTGTTGCGAGCGTGAGTACCGAACCGTCCCAGGGGACGCCACCCCGGGCCAGTGATCCGGACGCCGGGGCCCCGGGACCCGGCGGGTTCGGCGCCACCCGCCCCCTCGAGTTCGTCGTCGGTGACCGCGTGCAGCTGACCGACCCCAAGGGCCGGCTGCACACGGTGGTGCTGGCCCCCGGCAAGCTGTTCCACACCCACCACGGCACCGTCGCCCACGACGACCTCATCGGCCGCCCCGAGGGCTGCGTGGTCACCTCCAGCGGCGGCACCCCGTACCTGGCCCTGCGCCCGCTGCTGTCCGACTACGTCCTGGCGATGCCGCGCGGGGCCCAGGTGATCTACCCGAAGGACGCCGCCCTGATCGTGACGATGGGCGACATCTTCCCCGGCGCGAAGGTGCTGGAAGCCGGCGCCGGATCGGGGGCGCTGGCCTGCTCGCTGCTGCGCGCGGTCGGCGAGCACGGCGAGCTGCACTCGTACGAGATCCGGCCCGAGTTCGCCGAGGTCGCCCGGCGCAACGTGACCGCCTTCTTCGGCGAGACCCCCAAGCAGTGGCGATTGACGGTGGGCGATGTCGCCACCTGCCAGGAGACCGATTTTGATCGGATCGTCCTCGACCTGCTCGCCCCCTGGGAGCTGCTGGACCTGGTGGACCGGGCGCTGCGGCCCGGCGGGGTGCTGATCGGCTATGTGGCGACGACGCCCCAGATGTCTGAGCTGGTCGAGGCGCTGCGGGAGCGGGGCGGCTACACCGAGCCGTGGGCCTTCGAGACGCTCGTCCGCGACTGGCACGTCGAGGGCCTGGCCGTCCGGCCGGAGCACCGGATGATCGGCCATACGGCATTTTTGATCATCACCCGCCGGCTGGCTCCGGGCGTCGTGGCCCCACCGCGGCGCCGCAAGCCGAGCCAGGGCGCCCAGGCGTACCTCGCGCGACGCCGGGAGCGCAGCGGGCTGGCGAGCAGTACGGAGGGCGAGGAGCGAGCGTCAGCGACCCCCGCAGCCGCGAGCGAGGGTGGCGAGGAGCGGACCGGCCGCCCCGAAGACGAGGCCGCGCGCCGGGCCGGCCGAACTGATGACGTAGCGCGACACGGTGAGTACGTTGAGCGACGCCACGAGGCTCTGCGCGAGACTGAGCGCGACCACGAACGGGCCGTGGCGGAGGGAGAGGGTGATGGGTCGCCCTGATGGGGGAGACGGACGGCTCCCGGCCGTCTTTCCGGACTGGTCGCCGTACTCCGATCTCGAGGCGGCCGCCCGGGCGTATCTGCGCGACCCCGATCTCGCCCTCGAGGAGCTCAATGAGGTGCTGTCCGCGGGCAGCGTGCTGGCCTTCACCCTGGAACGGTTCGTCAACGAGACCAACGGCGTGTGGCAGGAGGTCGCGGTCTGCGACGGGTCCCGCCTGGTGCTGTGGCACGGCGAGGACGTCACCACGGATGGCCGGCCGGGCGGGGCGATGACCTCCTCGATCCGCGTGGTGCCGCTGTCTCAGGTGGCCGAGGTCGGTACCCGGCGACGCATCCAGCGGGGGCCGGACGGCAGCCCCTTCGTGGACGCGGTCGACGTCTACGTGCTGCTGACCTCCCTCGACGACGGACCCCGCGGCGACGACCCCAGCGCCCCGCCGGTCCGGCAGGACGCGCTGCGGTTCGTCAAGACCCTGGAGGCCGGCGGGCCGGGACAGATCGCTCGCCTGGAGGAGTTCGCCCGCACCATCTGCGCCCTGATCGGGCGCCCGCTGTAGCGGTCGATCGGGGCCACAGCGTCGGGCGGGGCCACAGTGCCTGGCGGGGCCACAGTGTCGGGCGGGGCCACAGTGTCCGGCGGGGCCACGGCGGACCGGCCGCGACCGGGCATCCGCCGAAAGCGCGCCGGGAACAAACGCGCGTAGGCGGAAGGAGAGCGGGTAGACCGTCAGATGGAGCGTGCCTTACGCCCGCACGGCCTGGGGTCCGGCGACCTCGACGCCGTCGGCGGCGCGCTCCACGTGGATGCAGTTGCCCGGGCACTCGAGCGCGGCGTCGATGACGTCGAGCCGAAGGTGCGCCGGTACGTCAACCCGGGCGCCGGGGCTGGTCTGGAGGGTGCCTGACCCGTCCTTGACGTAGGCCAAGCCATCGACGTCGAACTCGAACACGTCGCGGGCGTACTGCACGCACAGCCCGTCGCCGGTGCAGCGGTCCTGGTCGATCCAGACGCGAAGATCCTGGTCCTCGAAGGCCGGTCCGGTCACCCGTTCACGGTACCGCACCGATCAGGACGGACCGCAGTGGCGATAACGACCTTGTGACAGCCACGCAGGGCAGGGGTAACCAGTGGCCATAACGGTTAGTGTGTGTAGACACGCCTGTCAGCGGGGCAGCCAGGCGTGACGCCCTGGCCGCGAGGTCGGGGCAGACCGCTCCGGCCGCGAGGTCGGGGAGACGCAACACCCCCCGGGGAGGTGGGACCGTGGCACGCAGTGAGGACGCCGAGGCCCGAGCCGCACGCTGGGAACGGGAGGCCCACGATCTCGCCACGCAGGTCGCGTTCCTTCAGGAGGAGCTCGCCCTGGTGCGGCGCAAGCTGACCGAGACCCCGCGGCACGTTCGGCAACTGGAGGAGCGCCTCGCCGCGACCCAGGCGCAACTGGCCCGGTTGACCGAGAACAACGAGCGTCTGGTGGCCACGCTCAAGGAGGCCCGGGCCCAGATCGTCGCCCTCAAGGAAGAGGTCGACCGGCTGGCGCAGCCGCCGAGCGGCTACGGCGTGTTCCTCAGCCGCAACGACGACGGCACCGTCGACATCTTCACCGGCGGGCGCAAGCTGCGCGTGGCGGTGTCGCCCTCGGTCGACGTCGACTCGTTGCGCCGGGGGCAGGAGGTCCTGCTCAACGACGCGCTCAACGTCGTCGCCGCGCTCGGCTTCGAGCGGACCGGCGAGGTGGTGATGCTCAAGGAGGTCCTCGAGGGTGGGGACCGCGCCCTGGTGCTGTCGCACGCCGACGAGGAGCGGGTCGTGCACCTCGCCGACACCCTCATCGACCAGCCGCTGCGCCCGGGCGACTCGCTGCTCATCGAGCCCCGCTCGGCCTACGCGTACGAGCGGATCCCGAAGAGCGAGGTCGAGGAGCTCATCCTCGAGGAAGTGCCGGACATCGACTACTCGGACATCGGTGGCCTGGACCGGCAGATCGAGCAGATCCGCGACGCCGTGGAGCTGCCGTTCCTGCACGCGGACCTGTTCCGCGAGCACCAGCTGCGGCCACCGAAGGGCGTGCTGCTCTACGGCCCACCGGGCTGCGGCAAGACGCTCATCGCCAAGGCGGTGGCCAACTCGCTGGCGAAGAAGATCGCCGAGCGTCAGGGCGAGGCGAAGCGGGCCAGCTACTTCCTCAACATCAAGGGCCCGGAGCTGCTGAACAAGTACGTCGGCGAGACCGAGCGGCACATCCGGCTCATCTTCCAGCGGGCCCGCGAGAAGGCGAGCGAGGGCACGCCGGTCATCGTGTTCTTCGACGAGATGGACTCGGTCTTCCGGACCCGGGGCTCGGGCGTCTCGTCCGACGTGGAGAACACGATCGTGCCGCAGCTGCTCAGCGAGATCGACGGTGTCGAAGGGCTGGAGAACGTCATCGTCATCGGCGCCTCCAACCGCGAGGACATGATCGACCCCGCGATCCTGCGCCCCGGTCGTCTGGACGTGAAGATCAAGATCGAGCGGCCCGACGCCGAGGCGGCGAAGGACATCTTCAGCAAGTACATCAAGCCCGACCTGCCGCTGCACCCCGACGACCTGGCCGAGCACGGCGGCTCCCGCGAGGAGTGCGTGCAGGCGATGATCGAGGCCACGGTGCTGCGGATGTACGCGGAGACCGAGGAGAACAAGTTCCTCGAGGTGACCTACGCCAACGGCGACAAGGAGGTCCTGTACTTCAAGGACTTCAACTCCGGCGCGATGATCCAGAACATCGTGGACCGGGCCAAGAAGATGGCGATCAAGGAGTACCTCACGACCAACCGCAAGGGCCTGCGGCTGCAGCACCTGCTCGACGCGTGCGTGGACGAGTTCCGCGAGAACGAGGACCTGCCCAACACCACCAACCCCGACGATTGGGCCCGCATCTCCGGCAAGAAGGGCGAGCGCATCGTCTACATCCGCACGCTCGTCTCCGGCGGCAAGGGGGCCGAGTCGGGTCGCGCGATCGAGACCGCCAGCAACACCGGCCAGTACCTGTAGGCCGCCGGTCTATAGTTGCTCTCTCGGTGTCCCCGGCCCCCGGGCCGGGGACACCGGCGTTCGGGGGCGGCGAATCACCGCCTCCGAACCTGCGCCGCGCACATGGCACTAAGCTCGACGAGGGCTGTCCCGGTGTTTCGGGCAGCCAGCCATCGGTGGGGAGTTGGGAGATGTCGGTTCGTCGGGTGATGGGAACCGAGCTGGAGTACGGCATATCCGTGCCCGGCCAGCCGGCGGCGAACCCGATGGTCACCTCGTCACAGGTGGTCAACGCGTACGGCGCCCGGCCGGAACTGACCCGCGGCGGGCGGCCGCGGTGGGACTACGAGGAGGAGTCGCCGCTGCGGGACGCGCGGGGCTTCACCTACTCCGGCACGCTCTACGACCCGGCCGAGGCGCTGGCGGACGAGGACCTGGGCCTGGCGAACCTGATCCTCACCAACGGGGCGCGGCTCTACGTCGACCATGCCCACCCCGAGTACTCCACGCCGGAGGTGACCAACCCGCGCGACCTCGTGCTGTGGGACAAGGCGGGGGAGCGGGTCATGGCGGAGGCGGCCCGGCGGGCGGCCACCGTGCCCAACGTGGGGACCATCCACCTGTACAAGAACAACACCGACAACAAGGGCGCGAGCTACGGCGCGCACGAGAACTACCTCATGAAGCGGCAGACGCCGTTCTCCGAGATCGTCACCCACCTGATCCCGTTCTTCGTGAGCCGCCAGGTGGTCTGTGGCGCGGGCCGGGTGGGCATCGGGCAGGACGGCTCGACGCCGGGGTTCCAGATCTCGCAGCGCGCCGACTACTTCGAGGTCGAGGTCGGCCTGGAGACGACCCTCAAGCGACCGATCATCAACACCCGGGACGAGCCGCACGCCGACGCCGAGAAGTACCGGCGCCTGCACGTGATCATCGGCGACGCCAACCTGTCGGAGATCTCCACCTACCTCAAGGTGGGCACCACCGCGATCGTCCTGTCGATGATCGAGGCCCGGGTGCTCCCGGGCGACCTGGGCATCGCCGACCCCGTCGCCGAGCTCAAGGCGGTCAGCCACGACCCGACGCTGCGCCACCTCATCCGGCTGCGCGACGGGCGCCGGCTCACCGCGCTGGACCTGCAGTGGGCGTACCTGGAGCGGGCCCGGGCGTTCGTCGAGGTGGACGGGGCCGACGAGATGACGGCCGACGTCCTGGATCGCTGGGAGAGCGTCCTGGACCGGCTCGGCCGGGATCCCATGCTCTGCGCCGACGAGCTGGACTGGGTGGCGAAGCTGCGGCTGCTCGAGGGCTACCGGGAGCGGGAGGGGCTCGGCTGGAGCTCGCCCAAGCTCCAGCTGGTGGACCTCCAGTACGCCGACGTCCGCCCCGAGAAGGGCCTGTACTACCGGCTCGTCGCACGGGGCGCCATGAAGCGCCTGGTGGACGAGGAGGAGGTCATCCGGGCCATGACCGAGCCTCCGGAGGACACACGGGCATACTTCCGGGGCCGGTGCCTGGCCAAGTACGCGGGGGAGGTCGTGGCGGCCAGCTGGGACTCGGTGATCTTCGATGTTGGGCGGGAGTCGCTGGTCCGGGTGCCGATGATGGAGCCGGAGCGAGGGACAAAGGCCCACGTCGGGGAGCTGTTCGAGCGCTGCCCCAGCGCCAAGGACCTACTCGAGGCCCTCACCGGAAGCGGTTCCTGAGGGCGCCCGGTAGCCTACGACGGCTAAGACCGGGCGGAACGGAGGAGCAGCGCAGGGTCCATGACCAATTCCACCCCTCGACGTGCATTCATCGCCGGCATCACGGGCCAGGACGGGAGCTACCTTGCCGAGCTGCTGCTGTCCCTCGGCTACGAGGTGCATGGACTCATCCGGCGGGCGTCCACGTTCAACACCACCCGCATCGACCACCTTTACCGCGATCCCCACACGCCCGGGAACCGGCTGACGCTGCACTACGGCGACCTCACCGACGGCTCGCGGCTGGTGACCCTGCTCGAGAAGATCGCCCCCCACGAGGTCTACAACCTGGCCGCCCAGTCCCACGTGCGGGTCAGCTTCGACGAGCCGGAGTACACCGGCGACGTCACCGGGCTGGGCAGCGTGCGGCTGCTCGAGGCCGTCCGCCTCGCCGGCATCGAGTGCCGCTTCTACCAGGCGAGCAGCTCGGAGATGTTCGGCAGCACGCCGCCGCCGCAGGACGAGTCCTCGCCGTTTAGGCCCCGGTCGCCGTACGGGGCGGCCAAGGCGTACGCCCACTGGATGACGCGGAACTACCGCGAGGCGTTCGGCATGTTCGCCGTCAACGGGATCCTCTTCAACCACGAGTCGCCGCGCCGGGGCGAGACGTTCGTGACCCGCAAGATCACGCGGGCGGCTGCGCGGATCGCCCTGGGCCTGCAGAAGGAGCTGTACCTGGGCAACCTCGACGCGGTGCGCGACTGGGGCTACGCGCCCGAGTACGTGTACGCCATGTGGCGGATGATGCAGCACGACAAGCCCATGGACTTCGTCATCGCGACGAGGACCGCCTACACGGTGCGCGACTTCCTCACCTTCGCCTTCGAGCACGTGGGCCTGGACTGGCAGAAGTACGTGCGGTTCGACGAGCGCTACCTGCGGCCGACCGAGGTGGACGCGCTGATCGGCGACTACGCCCTGGCGGAGCGCGAGCTGGGGTGGAAGCCGACCGTCCGGGCCCCGGAGCTGGCCCGGATCATGGTCGACCACGACATCCGCGCGATCGAGGCCGGCAACCGGCACCTCGTCGACGAGGTCGAGTGGCCGGCGGCCGCGACGACGCCGCTGAACGGATGATCTCCGGCTGTCCGATTCATGCCGCCGCGGTGAGCTATGTTGGCAGGCAAGGCGTCACACGCCAGGCGAGGAGGACACCATGTCAACCCGTGAGACGGGCGGCCAGTCGCAGTCCAGCAAGGCGCGCCGTGACCAGGAGGTCGACGAGGCCCCCCTGCCCACCCCCAACCCCGAGGTGGCCGAGCGCCACGAGAAGCTGACCGAGGACGTGGACGACCTGCTCGACGAGATCGACTCGGTCCTGGAGGAGAATGCGGAGGAGTTCGTCCGCGGCTATGTCCAGAAGGGCGGACAGTAGCCTGGCGTCCCGAGGAGCCGCCCGTAGCCGGGCGGCTCTGTCAGGTCGAGCACCGGGCCGACCCGGGACGGTGACCCCGTCGCGGCGCCGGGCCGAGGGGCGGCGATCCCCGGGGCGGGGCGCGGGATAGGCTGGCGGCCACACACCGAGAGCGAAAGGGGACAGGGCGTGGCGTCGGGGCTCGATCCGTCCGGTCGGCTGAATGCGTACTTCCTGAACACCGGCACCTCGTCGTTCACCGATTTCCTCTCCGCCGTCGCTCCGGAGCTCTTGCCGGGCCGGCGTCCGCTTCCGCCGGGACAGCTCGACGCGCCGCACGCGACCACGATCGTGGCGCTCACCTTCGCCGACGGGGTCGTGATGGCCGGCGACCGGCGGGCCACCATGGGCAACCTCATCGCCAGCCGGGACATCGAGAAGGTTCACCCCGCTGACCCGTACTCGCTGGTCGGCATCGCCGGCACCGCCGGGGTGGGCAAGGAGCTGATCCGGCTGTTCCAGGTCGAGCTCGAGCACTACGAGAAGATCGAGGGCACGATGCTCTCGCTGGAGGGCAAGGCCAACCGGCTCGCCACGATGATCCGCAACAACCTGGGCGCCGCCCTGCAGGGCCTGGCGGTGATCCCGATCTACGCGGGCTACGACCTGGACGCCCCCGACCCCGCCAAGGCCGGCCGGATCTTCAGCTTCGACATCACCGGTGGGGTCTACGAGGAGACCGACTTCGATGGCGTGGGCTCGGGTTCGCTGTTCGCGAAGGCGGCGCTCAAGCGGCTGCACCGCCCGGGCATGAGCCGGGACGAGGCGGTGCGCGTGGCCATCGAGGCGCTCTACGACGCCGCCGACGAGGACACGGCGACCGGTGGCCCCGACGTGGTGCGGCGCATCTACCCCATCGTGATGACGGCCACCGCCGCGGGCACCGAGCGGGTCAGCGATGAGGAGACCGCGGCCGTCGCTGCGTCCATTGTGGAGTCTCGGCGTTCGTGACCGGCGAGCGGAGCCGCGCCAGTAGCGACCGTACGGTCTGTCCACACCAGACTTTCTGACCGCCCACCCGGAACCGAGGAGGAGCAGCCGCCGTGGCTATGCAGTTCTACACCTCGCCCGAGCAGATCATGCGCGACCGCTCGGAGTACGCCCGCAAGGGCGTGTCCCGGGGCCGCGGCGTCGTGGTGCTCACCTGCGCCGAGGGCGTGCTGTTCGTGGCGGAGAACCCGTCCACCGCGCTGCACAAGGTGAGCGAGATCTACGACCGCATCGGGTTCGCCGCGGTGGGTCGGTACAACGAGTACGAGAACCTGCGGGCGGCCGGGGTGCGCATGGCCGACCTGCGCGGCTACTCGTACGCCCGCCGGGACGTCACCGCGCGGGCCCTCGCCAACGCCTACTCGGCCACGCTGGGTGCCATCTTCCAGGAGCAGACCAAGCCGTTCGAGGTCGAGCTGTGCGTGGCCGAGGTCGGGGCGAACCCGACCGACGACGAGCTCTACCGGCTCACCTACGACGGGTCGATCGCCGACGAGAAGGGGTTCGTCGCGATGGGGGGCCAGGCCGAGGGCATCGCGAACGTCCTCAAGGCCGAGCACTCCACCGACATGGGCCTGGCCGCCGCCCTGGCGCTCGGCGTGAAGGCGCTGGGCAGCGTGGGCGGGGAAGGCGGCGCTCCCCGGCAGCTCCCGGCCACCGCGCTGGAGGTGGCGATCCTCGACCGGCGCCGCACCGGGCGGACGTTCCGGCGGATCACCGGCAACGCGCTCACGGCGCTGCTCCCGGCCCCGCCGGCGGCCGAGCCCGGCAAGGAGCAGCCCGCGGAGTGACGCCCGAACGCCGAGCGGCGGCCAGTTCGCGGCGACGCCCGGGCGGGTGACGCTCAGCGGGCGGCCCGGCGGGTGAGCCAGTAGGCGAGCAGGGCCGCCGTGGCGGCCGACCCGGCCGCGTAGCCCAGCTCCACCCGCAGCGCCACGCTGCCGGGCAGCAGCGTCACCGCCGCCAGGACGACCACGCCCACGACCCACGCGCTGGTCTGCTGGTGATGGTGGCCCCGGGCGAGGACCCCCTGGCCGAGCACCATGGCCCACAGGTACGCGAGCGTGCCGAGGGCGAGCCAGGCGAAGTCCGCGGCGCCGAGGACGTCGGGCGCGTCGAAGAGGAGCACGGACAGCCACGGTCCGGCCGGCACGGCGACCACCGCCCCGGCCCCGCCCAGCACGGTGACCGCGGCCAGGCCCCGGGTCAGCTGGCGACGGAACCCGGCCTCGTCGCCGTCGGCCACGGCCTGGCTCAGCGACGGCAGCAGCGAGGCCTGCAGCGACGCGAAGACGAACAGGGGGATCCGCACCAGCACCGTGGCCGACAGCAGCGCCGCGGCGATCGCCACGTCCTCGGGGTCGAGGATGCGGGCGTTGACGACGGCCACGTTCACCAGCAGCTGGGCGGCCAGCGACGACACGGTCAGCAGCCCCAGCCCGCGGGCGAAGGCCCGCCAGCTGGCCGGTGGCCCGGCGGACCGGGCCTCCTCGACCACGGCCGGCAGCGTGAGCAGGACCGACGCCACCGGCGCCAGCGTCAGGATGAGGCTGAACCAGACGGTCGAGTCCAGGCGGCCGGCGAAGAACGCCAGGGCCAGGAGAATACGGAGACCACCGTCGATGCCAAGCTGGACGCCGTACCAGCCGAAGCGGCCGCGCCCGGCGAAGACGCCGCGCGTGGTGTGCGCGACGGCGAGCGCGCCCAGCGCGCCGGCGAGCGCCCAGACCAGCCCGACGTCCCCGGCGAAGAGGCGGTCCGCGATCGGCCGGCGCAGCAGCACGATGGCGGCGAGCAGGAGCCCGAACGCCCCGCCCGCGAAGGCGGCGCCGCGGGCCAGGACCACGCGCGCCCCCGGCCCGGTGCTGCGTCCCGCGGCGACGAGCCGCGCCATCTCCTGCTCGACCGGGACGAACAGGCCCAGCCCCACGGCGAAGACGATCGACCACAGCACCGACAGGGACGACATGTCGGCGTCGTCCAGGACGTGCCCGGCCGCCGCGAGGTGCACATAGGACGCCAGCCCGAGCACGCCCAGGCCGGCCCCCACGGTCACGGTGCCGCGGGGGAGCGCCTGGACCAGCCGGCCGAGGCCGGACACCCGGGGAAGGCTCGTCGTCGGACCGCTACTCGACATTCAGCTGCACCACATCGATGATCGTGTCGTGCCGGGACTGGATCTCCGCGACGAGGTCCGCCGCGGTCTCCGACCCGTCCGTCGCGATGATCACGGGCCGGTCCCCGGCGTTGGCCACCATGGCCTCGAAGCGGGCGCGGTCCTCGATGTAGTAGCCGTACATCGCGGGCGCGAGCGTTCCGGCCGTACGGTTCAGGGCGCAGAGGTACAGCTGGACCCGGTAGGCCAGGACGTGGTCGTCGGCGATGACCACGGTCACCGCGTCGGCCGGGGCGGGCCGGTTGAGCTCGTGGACCACGGCCGTGCCGATGTCGTTCAGCCGGTAGAAGTCGCCCCGCACCCAGGCCCGCGCCGGCACCCGCCCCGCCTCCTCGTTGATGAGCAGCGACGTGGCCGCCGCCGCGGCGAGCGCGATGAGCACGCCCGGAACCAGCCGGACCGCGCGCGGCAACCAGCCGGGCCCGCGCGATGAGCCGTGGGCCGGGCGGTACTCCCGGGCGGGCGGCAGCAGGTGGTTCAGCACGCTGCCCAGACCCAGCGCGAGCGCCACGAGCAGCAGGTGCAGCGCCTTGTTGCCGTAGTAGTAGCCCCCGCGGTCGGGCAGCCCCGCCATCGCCAGCTGGACGGCGTACAGGGCGATCGCCACCCCGGAGGCCACCGCGATGGTCCACATGTAGCGGCGCCACCGGGGGGACCCGAGCGCGCGGCGGTGCCACAGGCCGGCCACGACCACCAGCCCCACCTCGAGGAGCTGGTTCACCGGCGGCGGGCTGGCCGTCGCCAGCAGGGCTCGGCTCTGGTTGCCCAGCGTCAGCCCGAGCAGCGGGGGAACGGCCGCGACGACCAGGGCGACGGCCGCCACGACCACCTGGATCCGGTGCGTCCGCCACACCCGTTGCCGTACCACCCACACGGCGAGGATGAGCGCGGCGGCCGGGAGGAACAGGTAGTACGTGAACGAGATGGCCACCACGAGCAGGGCGGCGATCACCGTGGTCCGCGGCGTCGGCGGCCGGCCCAGCAGCGCCACCAGGAGGACGACCGGGATCAGGCCGGCCACCTCCGACGTGTACTGGCGCGGGACGAGCGCGAAGAGCTCGGAGGTGAGGCAGAACACGCCGACCACGCCGACCAGGGCCAGGCGGCGGGCGTTGGTCAGCTGCGGGCCGGCCAGCCACTGCACGCCCCAGGTCATGGCCAGGGTGAACAGCCCGTACGTCGCGCACGCGAAGCCGAGGTAGTGGTCCATGGCGTCGATGCCGGACCCGAACTCCGTCGCCGATGACCGGACGAAGTTGTCCAACAGGGCGCTGAGGACGTGGGACGCCTGGGGGTAGGTGATCATGCCCTCGTAGGTGAGCCGGAGGGCCGCGTCCCAGTGGAGGAACAGGTACCCGCCGACCTGGCGGGCGGCGTCGAAGACCGTGACGTGGCGCCCGAAGTCCTCGCCGGCGGCGGCGATGGCGACCCGACCGAGCACGTCGGCCCGCAGCAGGGGAATGGCCAGGATCGCGGTGACGGCCGCGGCGGCGCCCGCGCTGAGCAGGTCGCCGAACGTGGGTCGGGGCAGGCTCGGCCGGCGCCGCGCGAGCACCCCGTAGGCCGCCAGGACGCTGAGCGCGGTCCCGCCGACGGCGACCGGATGCAGCTTCCACGGCCAGACCGAGAAGACCAGCAGGGCCAGGCAGCTGGCGCCGAGCAGCCCGGCCAGCGCGATCATCAGTCGGTCGAGCAGGCTGCGTCCCCCGCGCACCAGGCTGGCCGTGCCCACCAGGACCAGCACGGGCACGATCACGGCGAGGCCGAGCAGGTATGTGAGCCCGGCCACCACCCAGGCGCCGCCGACCCAGGCCACCAGCCGGAGCAGGCGCGTCCGCCACGGGCCTGGTAACCCTGAGGAATCAGCGGTGGCGGCCGGTTCGAGCGGCGGGGTGGCCGTGGCCTGGAACACGAGGCATCTCCGGGGTGACGCAGACATCCGACGGACCAGCCGGTCGCGGGTCGGCGCGACGGCAGGCGCCAGGATAGACCGTCGTCGCCGCCGGCCGCCGTCTGGGCCGGGAACCCCGGTCCGGCGGCTCACCGGCGGCGCGGCGGCCTCAGCGCCCGAGCACGGGCGACCCGTCGTCCGGCTCGGGCCGCCGGTGCCGACCGACCGTGGCGGTCGACGCGCCGTTCGCCACGGCCCCGCCGTTGCCGGTCGCCGTGGTGGTCGTGGGGCTGGTGGTCCAGTCGGCCGTGGTGATGGTCAGCCGCCCGTCGCTCGCGGCGGTCCGGTGGACCAGGTTCTGGCCGCGCCAGAAGACGTACGCGGCCACGGCGACGCCGGCCAGCATCACCAGCATGGGCAGCAGCGAGCCGGTCGGCGGATGCCACGCGCCCTCCAGGAAGTTCAATGCACCGCTGCCGCGGCCGCGCTGCCAGCGGATCATGGCGTAGACCAGCAGCACGATGTGCACGGGCAGCAGCGCGATGATGAACAGCCGGGTCATCGTGCGGGACAGGCGCGCGTTCATCAGCGTGCGATCGAGGAGGAACGCGGCCAGCAGGGGGACGCCCACCAGCAGGGGCAACATGTAGCGGCCGCCGATGACCTGGAGGCCGACGACGTTCGCCTTGGCGACCTGCATGATGCCGGGGGCCACGAAACCGCCCAGGACGAAGAAGATGAACCGCCAGCGGTCGAGCCAGCCACTGGCGACCAGGGCGAACAGCAGCAGCGCCGCCACGAACGAGATCCACAGCCAGTAGAACGGGCTGGGGATAAATATGTCGAACCATCCGGCGGCGCCGACCATGCCGCGGAAGTAGATGTTCCAGTCCTCGAAATATGTCAATGCCGCCTGGAGTGGGCTGATGTACGGCATGTCGTCGTCGGCGGGCACGATGCTGCCGGTCCGCATGACCAGCGTCCAGGCGACCGAGGCGAGCAACGCCGCCCCGATGGCCAGCGTCCAGTTGCGCACCGGTTTCGTGGCCCACAGCTGGCGGACGCGGTCGCGGCTGAGCCCGAGCACGAGCGCGGCCAGCGCGCACACCAGCCACAGCGGGCCCAGCGGTCGGACCAGGGCCAGCAGCACGGCGCTGATCCCGAACAGCCAGTACAGCGGGCGGCGCGACGCCACCGACCGGTCATCGAGCAACATCGGTATGCCGGCCGCGAAGAGGGCGATGCCGGCGCTGATCTCGAGGCCGTTGGGGTTCACCGCGCCGGCGAGGTGGGCCAGCATCGGGGTGCTCGCGGCCACCAGCCCGCCGAGCATCAGGCCGAACCGCGACCACCGGACGAGCACCGCGAACGCGCAGGCCAGCAGGGCGGCCGAGAGCGCGGCGCTGACCAGGCGCGACAGCACGAGGCCGCCCCAGCTGGGCCACAGTCGCACCGGGAGTCCGACCAACGCGTAGTACGTCGGGTTGTACCGGCCGGCGCTGGTTGGGACCTCGGCGACCGGTCCGCCGTGGATCGGGGTCTGGCAGTTGGCCGGCTTGTCGGGGTTGAAGCCCCAGCACGTCGCCGGGCTGTGGAGCCCCTCGGGCACCCGCTGGTAGGCGCCGACTCCCCGCGATCCCCGGCCGTCCCAGTTGTCGAGGATCGCCGGCTCGGGCGCGACCTGGCCCGAGACCACGCCGGCCGCGCGGATCACGTGCTGGACCTCGTCGGGCGGGCCGTCGTAGGGTGCCGCGAACGCCCAGGCGCCGAAGATCAGGAAGAAGCCGGCGAAGGCGCCGGCCCAGAGTCGGCGAAGGCTTGTCTGGACAGGGGCAGGACTCATCGACTCACCGGTCACAGATCGCTACCAGTCCTCGAGAAGGTGGCTGACACACATCCGCGCCGCGCGAAACGTGAGGCGATGGCGAGCACGCGGCGATTGACGACTGCCTCAGCATACTGAACCCCGTTTGATGCCGCCCGCCGAAGCCACCCCGACAGGCCGAAACCCACCCCAGCCGGCCGAAGGCCACCCGTCCGGGACGGGCCTAGGCGGTTCGTCGGGCGGCTACGCCCGGGCCCGCGAGTCGGCCGGACTCGGGGCCAGCCCGTCGCTGGCCGCCTCCGAGGCGGGCTCGGTAGCGGGGACCCTGGCGGTCCGGGCCCACAGCCGCGGCGTCCACCCCTTCAGGGCCAGGGCCCGCTTCTCCACGAGGTGCCAGGACAGGAAGGCCGCCGCGTACGCCGCCGCCAGCGAGATCGCCGAGTAGACCAAAAACCCCCACCGCTGCCAGCCTAGGCTCGCGAAGACCTGCTGGCCGACGAACCCGTAGATGTACACGCCGTACGAGTAGTCGGTCTTCCGGCCCACCCAGTGCAGCGCCCGCGGCAGGCGGACGGCGAGCCAGATCAGCAGGTAGGCGAAGGCCGGGGCGCCGACCAGGAAGAAGCCCCCGGCCAGGAGCGAGACGACGAGGACGACGCCGGCCACGGCCGCGAGGGCGTCGTTGACCGGCACCTTCTCCCGGTACAGGTGCACGCAGGCGCCGAAGGCGAAGAAGAAGCCGAGGTAGACCAACCACATGAACGACACGCCGCCCAGCAGCGGCAGCACCACGCCGCCGTAGTCCCCGCTGGGTCCGGTCGCCCACGTCGACGGGCGGACGTGGTCGAGCGCGATCATCGTGTACGTGCCGAGGCAGAGCAGCAGCACGAACCGACGGGCGTGGTTGAGCACCCCGGTGATCGCCAGCAGCCCGACGATCACGTAGCAGAGGGACTCGTACACGAGCGACCAGAGGGCCCCGTTGAAGACGCTGGTGCCACTGATCTGCCCCCACGGCGTGGTCGACTGGAGCAGATCGTGGATGCCCCACTGGCGCACGCCCGTGAACCAGTTGTTCATGACGTACTGGAACGGTCCCTGCGGCCCCGCGAAGAAGCCCCGCAGCGTCCCGTGCTCGCGCAGCGCCACCAGCGGCGCGACCACGAAGGCGGTGACGATGAGGCAGACCCACAGCGCGGGCAGGATGCGCAGGCACCGGTGCCAGAAGTAGCGGACGATCGACGCCCGTTGGGCACTGCGGGTGATCAGCATGCCCGACAGCACGAAGAACCCGTAGACGGCCATCGTGCCGACCGCCGTCTGGCCGCGGAACAGGTCGAAGCCGAGGTCGTGCTCGCCGAAGCCGAGCGGCTTGGCGTGGTGCAGCACCACCGCCGAGGCGAGCATCAGGCGCAGGAACCCGATCGCGTTGTCCCGGCCCGAGTAGACCTCGGCGAGGGTGCCCTTGGAGCGCAGCAGCGCCGGCACCTTCCGTTCCCGGATCCGCGCGGGCAGGTTTCGCAGCGACATGAGCGACTCCGCAGGGCTCAGGCGGGACTGACGTTGGCGGTCGTGGCGTCGTCGGTGATGTGCGCCCATAGCTCTCGCACCCCGTCCGTCAGGTCGGCGCCCGGGGCCCAGCCGAGGAGCTCACGTGCGCGCTCGATCCGCATCTGCTGCCACTGGGTTTCCGGCTCGGCCGCCGGGGCTTCCTTGATTTCGGCGGGTACGCCGCTGACCTCGACCAGCAGCCGCACCATGGTGCGGGCGCTGGTGGCGCGGCCGGAGCCAATGTTGATCACGTCGGCCCCCGGCGTCGGCACCGTGGCGGCCAGCGCGACCGCCCGGACCGAGTCGCCGAGGTTGAGGAAGTCGCGTTGGGAGCCGAGCGGGGCCAGGTCCAGCACCGCCGGGCGGTTCTCCCGGTGGGCGGCGAGCAGCTTGGCCGCCACCACGCCGAGCAGGCTGACCGACGGTTGGCCCGCGCCCGTGACGTTGCCGATGCGCAGCACCACGCCGTCGATGTCACCCGCCCGGGTCGCCGCGGTCACCGCCTGGGTGCACCGCAGCTTCAGCTGCCCGTACGGGGTGACCGGCCGCGGCTCCATCTGCTCGTCCATCGAGGTGCCGATCGGCACCAGCCCGTACTCGTGCACGGTGCCCAACTGCACCAGGCGCGGCCGGGTCGGCTGGGCGGCGACGGCGCGGATGACGCGCTCGGTGAGCGCCACGTTGGCCTGCTCCATCTCCGCCTCGGTCAGGCCCCACATCCCGCCGGCCGCATTGATGACCACGCTCGCCTCGTGGTCGCGCAGCAGGGCGGTGACCTCGTCCGCGTCGGCCGTGGCGAGGTCCAGGGGGATCACCTTCGCGGCGTACGGCACGGGCTGGGCCCGCCGGGCGACGGCGATGACCTCGTAGCCCTGCTCGGCCAGCGCCCGGCCCACGGGACGACCGAGGAAGCCGGTCCCGCCGAGCACCACGGCCCGGCGACCCGCCCCGGGCCGTGCCTCGACGTCGGTTGCGGTCGCGTCCATCATGTCGTCCCGTTTCCCGTGTGCGCTGTCGGGCGTGGCGCGGACCAGTCGTCAGGGGCGAGCGGGCCCGAACGCGTGCCGAAGGAGACCAGCGATGGCGGACCGGTTGCCGGCCCGGATCGCCGCAGGAAGGAGCGTACCCGCGTGCAGCCGCGACGAGAGGTAGCGTCGGGCCGCCCGGGCCGCCCGGGGCCAGCCGAACGCCTCCAGCTCGTCCGCCGTCTCGACGAAGTAGCGGCGCGCCTCGTCGAATCGCGATCCCGACAGCGCGCCGGCGGAGGACGCGCTGACCGCGTGGCGGCGGTACTGGAAGCAGACGACCGGGTCGACGACCATCTGTTCGCCGAGCCGGAGCAGGTCGATGACGAGCGCGAGATCCTGAATGACGTTCAGGTCGTCGCGGAAGTTGACTTTCTGGATGGCGTCGGTCCGCCAGCAGATCGACGGGAAGTAGAACCAGCACCCGCGCAGCAGGCTGGCCGCCAGCTCTTCGCCGCCCATCACCCGCCGGGAGGTGATCCGCGGCTGGTAGAGGCGCTTCTTCACCACGTCGGCGAGGGTCCGGACGACCTTGCCCTGGGAGTCGATCACCTCGACGCCTGGCTGGATCATCGCCACCCCGGGGTACTCGGTGAGGATGTCGTCCAGGGTGGCGAGGTAGTTCGGCAGCATGATGTCGTCCGAGCCCATCATGATCATGTATGGGTGCTCGGCGAGGCGGACGCACTGCTGGTAGTTCTTGGTGATGCCCAGGTTCTGCGGGTTGCGCCGGTAGCGGACCCGCGGGTCAGAGATCGACGCGAACCACTCGGGTACGCCTGGTTCCTGCCCGTCGTCCACCACGGTCAGCCGCCAGTCCTGGTGGGTCTGCGCCATAACGCTGCGCACGGCCGCCTGCATGAGGGCGACGTCGCCGTAGAACGGCAGCATCACGTCGAAGATCAACGGATCGCGCCTCACTACTCGCGTGCCAACAGGGCTCGGTCAGGACCGGCACATGGTAGCAGCGCCGCTTTTCGACTCCAGCCCATCGGCGGTTGTCCTGGGTTAGTCTGTGCCACTACCTTTCGCCCCACGGGCCATGACCGTGGCACCCCCCGACCGGGGGACCACGCTCGACCGGGGCCAGTCTCCACAAGGCCGATGACGGGACACATGTGTCGAACGAGGCGATCGCGCTGCCGGCGCGGACCAAGAGCAGTACGGACGTGACCTCGGCGCCCGAGCCCGAGCGGATGTCCGCCCGCGTGCGGGTGTGGCTCGGCCAGGCCACCTGGTTCTGGCCCGCGGTGGTCACCGCGGGTCTGGTCCTGTGGCCGCTGGGCGGCCCGGTGCTCTGGCAGGACGAGCTGGTCACCCTCGACGTCGCCCGCCGGTCGGTGGGTCAGATCTACCACCTGGTGCAGCAGGTCGACGCCGTGCACGGCGCCTACTACCTGTTCATGCATTTCTGGGTGCTGGTCTTCGGCGAGTCGGCGTTCGCCCTCCGCCTGCCGTCGGCGCTGGCCATGGCCGTCGCGGCCGGCTGTGTCGCCCTGATCGGCCGCCGCCTGTACGGCCACCCGGTCGGGGTGGTCGCGGGCCTGGCCTTCGCGCTCGTGCCGGCGGTCACCCGGTTCGGCCAGGAGGCCCGGTCGTACGGCTTCGTGGTGCTCGCGGCCGCGCTGGCGACCCTGTTCCTGCTGCGGGCCGTGGAGCGGCCGTCGGTGCTGCGCTGGGCCTGGTACGCGGCGAGCGTGGCCGCGTGCGTGGTGCTCAACGCCGTCTCCGGGGCGATCATCGTCGGCCACGCGGTCGGGCTGCTGGTGCTGCTGTGGCGCCGCTGGGCGTGGCGCGCGGTGATCGGCTTCGTCGCGGCGCTCGGCCTGGCCGGGGTGGCCGCCTACCCGGTCCTCCGCCTGGCGATGAAGCAGGCCGCCCGGCAGGTCACCTGGGTCCCGCGCTTCCCGCTGGTGGAGACGTGGCAGGGCACGGTCGCCTCGGTGGAGGTCGCGTACGCGATGCTCGCGCTCGCGCTCGCCGCCTGGGTGCTGCGCCCGCGCCGGGCGACCCTGTTCCTGACCGTGGTCGTGGCGTTGCCGCTGCTCGCCGTCTGGATCTACTCGCTGGGCGAGATCAACTACTTCTTCTCGAAGTACCTGCTGTTCGTGCTGCCGGCGTCGGCCGTGCTGGTGGGCGCCGGCCTGGCCGCCGTGCCGTGGCGGTGGGCGCCGGTGGTCGGCCTGGTGGCGCTCGGGCTGCTCGGCCTGCCCGACCACGTCGTCATGCGCTCGCACCTGTCGCACTCGTGGTACACGTACCCGCTGTCCCGGCCGCTGATGTTCGACCTCGACTACCCGGCGGCGGCGCGGATCATCGCGGAGCGGTACCAGCCCGGGGACGGGGCGGTCTACCAGCGCGGGTGGGCGTGGTGGTACATGATCGACGTCGGCGTGAAGCACTACCTGCCGGACTCGGTCCAGCCACGCGACGTCTTCCTGCACACCACGGCGGCGGACAACTTCGAGCTCTTCCCGCTGGAGTGCGCCGCCGAGTGCCTCGGCGACGAGCCCCGGCTGTGGGTCGTGGTCTCCGGGCACACGGATGACGTGATCAGCTACCTGGACCCGCCCCGGGCCGAGGCGCTCCGCTCGACGTATGTGCAGACCTGGTGGACCCATACGCCGGGCCTGACGGTCGGGCTGCTCGAGCGTCAGGCGTAGCGCGCCTGACGTGACGCCCGCCGCGGCCGCACCCGGAGCGCCGGAGGACCTGCCCCGCGGATCCGCTTACCGGCGGATCAACGCCAGCACGAGGATGGCGATGGCCCGGAACAGGTAGATCGTCGCCTTGAGCGGCGAGTGGCTCGGCGTCCCCGCCATCCGGGTCCGCATCGCCACCGGGATCTGGGTGATGCGCAGCTTGCGCCGGGCGGCATAGACCAGCGTCTCGACCGTGTCGCCCAGATACTCCACCGGGTACCACGACGCGAACAGCTCGGTGGCCCGGCGGTTGGTGGCGCGGAAGCCGCTGGTCGTGTCGGTGAGCCTGGTGCGGGCCATGAGCGACAGGACCACCTGCAGCATGAACATCGCCCACCGCCGCGGCCCGCGCACGCGGTACGAGCCCTCACCCGCGAAGCGGGCGCCGATGACGATGTCGGCGTCGGCGAGAGCATCGATGAGTTTAGGTACGTACCGCGGGTCGTGCTGGCCGTCGGCGTCGATCTGGATCACGATGTCGTAGTCGTGCCGCAGCGCGTACCGGTAGCCGAGCCGCATGGCTCCGCCGACCCCGAGGTTGTAGGGCAGCCGGGCCACCGTGGCGCCCGCGGCGGCGGCCTCGGCCGAGGTGTCGTCGGTCGACCCGTCGTCGACCACGAGGACGTCGACGGCGGGCAGCTCGGTCTTGATCTCCCGCACCACGGTGCGGATGCACGCCGCCTCGTTCAGGGCGGGCACGACGATGAGGACCCGCGGCTCACTCATGGCGCGCCTCCACCGACCCCTCCCGTTCCCGCCGGAGCTCGGCGAGCTGCTCGCGCATCTCGGTGCGCAGCAGCGCGGCGTCCTCGGCCAGCGTCCGGGTCTCCTCCTCCAGCCGGCTGACCTCCCAGCTCAGGTGGATGCTCACGATGAGGAGGAACACCACCCCGAGGAAGAGGATCAGGCTGGCTCCACTGGCGATGCCCAGCTTGGTGGCCACGCCGTCGAGCGCCCGCGGAAAGATCGCGATGGGCAGGATCACCGCGATGACCGCGAGCCACAGCATGGCGTACTTCTCCCGCAGTTGCCGCCGACGCAGGAGCTCGAGGATCACCACGAGCAGGATGAACGCCGTCACCCCGCTGGTCACGACCAGCCCCATCGCGCACCTCCCCTGCCGATCTCGACCCCGTGGCGCCGGCGGGTCATGCCGCGGGCGCCCTCTTCAGCGGTTCCCACCAGTGCCGGTTCTGGCGATACCACTCGATCGTCTGCGCCAGGCCCTGCTCGAACTCGATCAACGGCTGGTAGCCCAGCTCCGTGGTGGCCTTGGTGATGTCCAGCGAGTACCGCCGGTCGTGGCCCTTGCGGTCGGTCACCATCTGCACCGAGTCCCAGGTCGCCCCGCACGCGTCGAGCAGCAGCTGGGTGAGCTCCCGGTTGGTCAGCTCGCGACCGCCGCCGATGTGGTAGACCTCGCCGGCCCGGCCCTTGACCATCGCCGCGTGGACCCCGCGGCAGTGGTCGTCGACGTGCAGCCAGTCGCGGACGTTGCCGCCGTCGCCGTAGAGCGGCACAGGCAGGCCGTCCATGAGGTTCGTCACGAAGAGCGGGATGACCTTCTCGGGGTACTGGTAGGGCCCGTAGTTGTTCGAGCACCGCGTGATCACGACGTCCAGGCCGTGCGTGCGGTGGTACGCCAACGCCACCAGGTCCGAGGCCGCCTTCGACGCCGCGTACGGCGAGTTCGGGGCGAGCGGGCTCTCCTCGGTCCACGAGCCCACCTCGATCGAGCCGTACACCTCGTCGGTGGAGACGTGCACGAACCGGCCCAGGCCGTGCCGCAGCGCCGCGTCGAGCAGCGTCTGGGTGCCCAGGACGTTGGTGCGGATGAACGGTGCCGCCCCGACGATGGACCGGTCCACGTGCGACTCGGCCGCGAAGTGGACGACCACGTCGTGACCCGGCAGGACCTCGTCGACGGTGACCGGGTCGGTGATGTCGCCGTGCACGAAGACGAGCCTGGGGTCGTCGGCCACCGGGGCCAGGTTGGCGCGGTTCCCCGAGTAGGTCAAGGCATCGAGAACCGTCACCTTGGTCGGCGTCGTCCCCAACGCGTCGGTCAGCAGATTGCGGACGAACGCCGAACCGATGAAGCCGGCCCCACCCGTGACGAGCACCCTCATGACCCGAAGACTCTACCCGTCTGTCCGGGCTTCGCCGGACGCTCCCCGTCGTCGGTCACGGCCCCGCCGCGCGCTCCCGTCGTCGATGTGGGCTACCCCGGAGGTCCTGACCCCGCCGGCCCGGCTCACCCGTCGACCGAGACGATGCCGACGATCCGCGGGCCGAACCGGTCCTCGATGCGTTCGGCCCACTGGTACGTGCGATCGGAGTCGCACACCAGGACCACGGGACCGCTCACCCCGGCGATGATCTCCTCGTAGCGGCGCACGATCACGTCGTCGCCGTCGATCCACGGGTCGCGGTACAGCGAGACCGCGAGCGTGCCGGGGGTGCGGTTGAGCGCGGCGAGCAGGGCCTGCGCCCGCCCGGCCGCCTGCCAGTCCTCGGCGAGGACGACGGCCGCGGCCCCGCGAACCGGCGGCGCCAGGCCGGCCTCGACCAGCGCGGCGGCCGCGGTGTCGGCCAGCTGACCGTGGGTGAACTGCCAGGGGACGACGGTCATCCGGTTGACCAGCGCCCGGTTCACCGCGGTGTCACCGAGCACGATCCCCCAGGCGGCGCCGACCATCGCCACCGCGACGCCGGCCACGGCGACCGTGGTCCGCCGCGGGGCCGGGCGGGCCCGGTGCCGCGCGGTGGGCGTGGCCGGCGCGGGGCGCCGGAAGGGCCTGGGTGGCGCGAGACGCCGGGCGGGCTGCCGCCACAGCAGGGCCCCCAGGCCCAGGATGGCCAGCCCGAGCAGCAGCTGCACGGCCGCGCCGGCGAAGTAGTAGTACTGCGTCACCGGGTTCATCTCGGACCCGCCGAGCCGCTCGGCGAGCAGCACCAGGGTGAAGCCGCCGACCGCGGCGGCCACGCACCACGCGAACGAGCGCCACACCGCGGACTGCCCCGGGGCGCGACCGAGCAGGCCGACCAGCAGCGCGGCCCCGAGGATGATGAACGCGGCCCGCCCACCGGAGGGCAGGGCTCCGGCCACGGCCGGCACGCCGCGGGCGTGGGTGAGGCCGACGACCGCCACGATCGCGCCGGTGACCCCGGCCGCGGCGAGCGTGGCCAGGGCGACCGGGTGACGACGGGCCCGGGCCCACTGGCGCACGACCCAGGTGCCCGCGATCAACAGGGCGGCCGGCAGGAACACCGGGAAGACGAAGCCGACGGCGGCCACGAGCGCGCTCGCCAGCAGCAGCGTCTCGGCGGACGATCCGGCCGGTCGACAGGCCAGCACCACGAGCAGGGCCGCCAGCGCGAGGCCGAGCACCGCGCCGGGGTAGCCGGTCACCGCGAGCCGGAACAGGCCCGTCATCAGCAGGGCGACCCCGACCGCCGTCACCAGCACCAGCCGTCGCCCCGCGGTCAGCTCGGTGGCGGCGAGCCGCTGCACGCCCCAGGTGAGCGTGACGGCCAGGAAGGCGTAGCCCACGGCGAGCCAGCCGAGGTAGTGGTCCAGGGCAGTCAGGGCCGGTCCGTGTTCGGTGGCCGACGAGCGCGCGAAGCCGTCGAGCGTCCCGTAGAGCAGGGGAGCGCCCTGCGGATAGGCGAGCAGCCCGCCGGGCACCTCGGCCCCGTAGAGGTACCCGCCGAACCGCCGCACCGCGTCGAAGAGGCCGAGCTGCCGGCCGAGGTCCTCCGCCCCGGCGGCCAGGGCCAGCCGCTCGGCCGGGCGGAAGGCGAGCACGGGCCAGGCCACGACGACGCCGGCCATGACGCCGTTGGCCACGCTCAGCCCGTCGCCGAGCGTCGGCTTCGGCAGCTGAGGGACCCGTCCGGTGGCCACGCTCACGATCGCGAGGGCGGTCACCGCGAACCCGGCCAGGGCGACCGGGTGCAGCCCCCAGGGCCAGACCCCGAAGACCAGGCCGGCCACGCACAGGGCGCCGACCAGGGCGCCGGCCGCGAGGAGCAGCCGGTCCAGCAGGCTCCGGCCGGCCCGCACCAGGCTGGCCGCGCCGACCAGGATCAGCGGCGGCAGCAGCCAGGCCGCGGCCGCGGCGTAGGCGAGGTACGCGACCAGCCAGCCGGCGGCCACGACGCCCACGGCGACCGTGGCGACGACGACCGGCCGGGCGCCGTACCGGGGCGTCGCGCGCGTCCTGGAGAGGGCGGTGAGGGTAGCCAGCACAGGGCGCACGGTCGATCCATTCGGGGCGTCGGGTGGGAGATGGCGGGCAGCGTACACGGCCGCGACCGTCCGGGCTAGGCTGCCCGACGTGCGTGGCATCATCCTGGCGGGCGGGACCGGCTCGCGTCTGTGGCCGGTGACGAAGGCGGTGTCGAAGCAGCTGATCCCGGTCTTCGACAAGCCGATGATCTACTATCCACTGTCGACGCTGCTCCTGGCCCGTATCCGGGAAATCCTCATCATCACCACCCCCGAGGACCAGGACCAGTTCATCCGCCTGCTGGGCGACGGCTCGCACCTGGGGATCCGGTTGGAGTACGCGACGCAGCCGCGCCCGGAGGGGATCGCCCAGGCCTTCGTGATCGGGGCCGACTTCATCGGGGACGAGTCGGTGGCCCTGGTGCTGGGCGACAACATCTTCTACGGCGTCGGCCTCGGCCGGCAGCTCGTCAAGCAGACCGAGGTCCGCGGCGGGCGCATCTTCGCCTACCCGGTGGCGAACCCGGAGGCGTACGGCGTGGTCGAGTTCGACGAGGACGGGCGGGTCCTGTCGATCGAGGAGAAGCCGGAGAAGCCCAAGTCGCGCTACGCCGTGCCGGGCCTGTACTTCTACGACAACCGGGTGGTCGACATCGCCCGCAGCCTCAAGCCCAGCGCGCGCGGGGAGCTGGAGATCACCGACGTCAATGAGGCCTACCTGCGCGCCGGCGAGCTGACGGTGACGGTGCTCGACCGCGGCACCGCCTGGCTGGACACCGGCACGTTCGCGTCGTTGACCGCCGCGTCGGAGTTCGTCCAGGTGATCGAGGAGCGGCAGGGCCTGAAGATCGGCTGCATCGAGGAGGTCGCCTGGCGTGCCGGTTTCATCGACGATGATCAGTTGCGAGCGCTGGCCGAGCCGTTGACCAAGTCGGGGTACGGCACCTACCTGCTCGGGCTGGTGGACGAGGGGCGACCGGAGACGACGCGATGAAGATTCGACCGTTGTCCATCGAGGGGGCGTACGAGATAACCCCCGTGCTGCGCGGCGACCACCGCGGGGTCTTCCTCGAGTGGTACCGGTTCGATCTGCTCGCCGCCGAGGTCGGGCACCCGCTGCGCCTGGCCCAGGCGAACATGTCCGTCTCCGTGGCCGGGGTCGTGCGGGGCATCCACTTCGCCGACGTGCCGCCCGGGCAGGCGAAGTACGTCACCTGCACCCGCGGCGCCGTGCTCGACGTCGTGGTCGACATCCGGGTCGGCTCGCCGACGTTCGGCCGCTGGGAGGCGGTGCGCCTGGACGACGTGGACCGGCGCAGCCTCTACATCGCCGAGGGGTTGGGCCACGCGTTCTGCGCGCTGACCGACGACGCCACCCTGACGTACCTGTGCTCCGAGACGTACAACCCGACCGGCGAGCACGGCGTGAACCCCCTCGACCCCGCGATCGGGATCGACTGGCCCACGAAGGACCCCGTGCTCTCGGAGAAGGACGCCGCCGCGCCCACGCTCGCCCAGGCGGCCGAGCAGGGGCTGCTGCCGGACTACCGGGTGTGCCGGGAGTTCACCGAGTCCCTGCGGGTGTCGGACCTTCCCGGCTAGGCCGGACCGCCGTCGGGGTGGGGCCGGGACGGGCTTTCCGGCCCGATCGGGACGAGCTCTCAGGCCCGACCGGGACGAGCGTCACGCGTCGGTCGGGGCGAAATGACCGTTGGCGCGTACCGCGTGATCGTCCCGAGGGCTACTGTTTGTCCATGGACCGGCGCATCTTCGGCCTTGAGACCGAGTACGGGGTGACCTGTACGTACCGCGGCCAGCGACGGTTGTCGCCCGACGAGGTGGCGCGCTACCTGTTCCGCCGGGTCGTCTCCTGGGGCCGTTCCAGCAACGTCTTCCTGCGCAACGGCGCCCGGCTCTACCTCGACGTGGGCTCGCATCCGGAGTACGCCACGCCGGAGTGCGACTCGGTGACCGACGTCGTGATTCACGACCGCGCCGGCGAGCGCATCCTCGAGGGCCTGTTGGTCGACGCCGAGAAGCGCCTGCACGACGAGGGCATCGCTGGAGAAATATATCTATTCAAAAATAACACCGACTCGGCCGGGAACTCGTACGGCTGCCACGAGAACTACCTCGTCTCCCGGCACGGCGAGTTCGGTCGGCTGGCCGACATCCTGATCCCGTTCCTGGTCACCCGTCAGCTCATCTGCGGCGCCGGCAAGGTGCTCCAGACCCCGCGCGGCGCGGTCTACTGCCTGTCGCAGCGGGCCGAGCACATCTGGGAGGGCGTCTCCTCGGCGACCACCCGGTCGCGGCCCATCATCAACACCCGGGACGAGCCCCACGCCGACGCGGAGCGGTACCGGCGGCTGCACGTGATCGTCGGTGACTCGAACATGAACGAGGTCACCACCCTGCTGAAGATCGGCAGCGCCGACATCGTGCTGCGCATGATCGAGGCCGGCGTGACCATGCGGGACCTGACGCTGGAGAACCCGATCCGCGCCATCCGCGAGGTGTCCCACGACATCACCGGCCGGCGCAAGGTCCGCCTGGTCAGCGGCAAGGAGTGCAGCGCGCTGGAGATCCAGCAGGAGTACTTCACCAAGGCGAGCGAGTTCATCGAGCGGCGCGGCGCCGACGAGACCACCAAGCGCGTGCTCGACCTGTGGGGTCGGGTGCTTCTCGGCGTCGAGTCCGGCGACCTCTCCGGCGTGGAGCGGGAGATCGACTGGGTGTGCAAGCTCCGCCTCATCCAGCGCTACCAGGAGCGCCACGACCTGCCGCTGTCCCATCCCCGCATCGCGCAGATGGACCTCGCCTACCACGACGTGCGGCGCAACCGCGGCCTCTACGCGCTGCTGGAGCGCCGGGGCGCGGTCGACCGGGTCGCCACCGACCTGCAGATCTTCGAAGCGAAGGAGACCCCGCCACAGACCACCCGGGCCCGGCTGCGGGGGGAGTTCATCCGCCACGCCCAGGAGAAGCGCCGCGACTTCACGGTGGACTGGGTGCACCTGAAGCTCAACGACCAGGCCCAGCGCACCGTGCTGTGCAAGGACCCCTTCCGGGCCTACGACGAGCGGGTCGACCGGTTGATCGCGAGCATGTGAGACCGCGCCGGCCGGCCGTCGCCCCGGCGGGCGGCGTGTCCCTCGGCTCGCGTCGCCGGCCCCCGGTCGCACTGCTAGTCTCGTACATGTGTCCCGATCCCGGACCGAGCGGCTCGTCAATCTGGTGATCTGCCTGCTCTCCACGCGGCGCTACCTGACCGCCGCGCAGATCGCCGCGACCGTCCCCGGCTACGAGCACGACCCGACGGACCCGCGCGAGCACGAGGCCTTCCAACGTAAGTTCGAGCGTGACAAGGCCGAGCTGCGTGACCTCGGCGTACCCCTGGAGACCGGCACCACCAGCGTCTTCGACACCGAGCCCGGCTACCGCATCGCCCGGCGCGACTACGCCCTGCCCGACATCCGGCTGGAGCCGGACGAGACCGCGGCCGTCGGCATCGCGGCCCGGCTCTGGCAGCACGCCGGCATGGCGGCCGCCGCCTCGTCCGGCCTGCTCAAGCTGCGCGCGGCCGGGGTCGACGTCGACGTGTCGGCGACCCTCGGCGTCGAGCCGCTGGTCACCGTGGACCCGGCGTTCGAGCCGCTGCAGGCGGCTGCCCGGCGCCGGCAGGAGGTGCGGTTCGACTACCGCACGCCGGAGGACGACGTGGCCCACACCCGGCGGCTGCAGCCGTGGGGGGTGGTCTCCTGGCGGGGGCGCTGGTACGTCGTGGGCTGGGACCTGGACCGCGAGGCCGTCCGCAGCTTCCGCATGTCCCGGATCGTCGGTCCGGTGACGCCGGTCGGCCCGGAGAACGCGTTCACCCCGCCGCCCGACCTGGACCTGTTCAGCCACGTCGCGCGGTGGTGGGCCCCGCCCGAGCACCCCAACCGGGCCGTGGTGCTGCTCAAGCCGGGCCGGGCCGCGGGCGTGCGGCGCCGGGCCGAGAGCGTGGAGTCCGGCCCGGACGGCGACCGGGTGGTGCTGCGCTACTCCGACCCGGACTCGCTGGCCCGTTGGCTCGTGGGGTACGGCTCCGACGTGGTGGTGCTCGAGCCGGACGAGGTGCGCAAGGCGATCGTGGCCCGGCTGCGCGACCTGGTCGCGACGCTGTCCGGCCCCGAGGCGGGGGCTGTGCCGCCGCGGCAACCCGCCGCGGCCGAGGCGCCGTCTATGGAGGTCGCTGGGCCGAGGCCGCAGGCCGAGGCGCCGTCTATGGAGGTCGCTGGGCCGAGGCCGCAGGCCGAGGCGCCGTCCATGGAGGTCGCTGGGCCGAGGCCGCAGGCCGAGGCGCCGTCCATGGAGGTTACAGCGTGACCGTGACGTCGGCCGGCGAGCGGCTCGCGCGGCTGCTCAACCTCGTGCCCTACCTGCTGGCCCGGCCCGGCATTCCGATCGCCCAGGCCGCGGCCGACCTGGGGGTCTCCGAGAAGCAGCTCCGCGAGGACCTCGAGCTGCTGTGGGTGTGCGGGCTGCCCGGCTACGGACCCGGCGACCTGATCGACCTGGCCTTCGACGGCGACCGGGTGACCGTCACCTTCGACGCCGGCATCGACCGGCCGCTGCGCCTGACCCATGACGAGGCGCTGGCGCTGATCGTGGCGCTGCGGATGCTCGCCCAGCTGCCCGGCGGCGTGGACCTGCCCGGCGGCACGGGCAACAGCCGGGACGCGGTGGAGCGGGCCCTCGCGAAGATCGAGTCGGCCGCCGGGGACGCGGCGGCCGGGCTGCCGGTGGCGGTGCGCCTGCCCGGCTCGGACGGGGCGGAACGGATCGCCCAGCTGCAGCAGGCGGTGCAGCGGCGCCGGGCGCTGCGGTTGACGTACTACACCGCCACCCGGGACGAGCTCACCGAGCGCGTGGTCGACCCGATGCGGGTCCTGCTGGTCGGCGGGCACGCCTACCTGGAGGCGTGGTGTCGGCGGGCCGAGGCGGTCCGGATGTTCCGGGCCGACCGCATCGACGAGTGCACCGAGCTGGACGAGCCGGCGAACCCGCCGCCGGATGCCCGGCCGGCCGAGGTGCGCGACAACAGCGTCTTCACCCCGAGCCCCGACCTGCCGCTGGTCACCCTGCGCGTCGGCCGGTGGGCGCGGTGGATCACGGAGTACTACCCGTGCGAGCAGGTCGTCGAGGAGTCGCCCGATCGGTGGCTGGTCTCGCTGCGGGCCTCGGACCTCGCCTGGGCTCGCCGGCTGGTGCTCGGGCTGGGCACCGACGTCACCGTGCTCGACCCGCCCGAGCTGGTCGAGGCGGTCCGGCGGGAGGCGACCGAGGCGTTGCGGGCGTATGAGGACGGGCGGGCGTACGAGGGCGGGGGTGAGTCGTGACGACCGCGACCGTGGTCTGGGTGTGTGTCGGGCTGGTGGTGGCCGGGATCGTCCTGGTGGTGGCCGCCGTCGTGCCGCTGACGCGGCGGGCGCGGGTCGTGCGGCGGACGCTGCGCCGCCTGTCCTGGCGCCGCGAGGACCTGGAGCGGCTGGCCGCCCGGGCCGAGGGGCTGCGGGACCATCTGGTGGCCCTGCAGGAGCAGATGCACCAGCAGGCGGAGGCGCTGGCCGCCCGCCGGGCCGCGGCCGGCCACGGTGACGCTCCGTGACGCCGACGTTCGTCGATTCGAACGTTCGCGCGTCGATCGTCATCCGGCCGGGTTCCCCTCGGCGCTACCGCGCGTACGATGGGTCGCATCCTGCGTAGTGCTCTGGGGGCGGCGCCCTCAGACCCACGACCTGTGAGGTGGACCGATGCCTGGTCTTCGAGGGTGGCACATCGTCGTCGTGCTGCTGGTGGTCCTGCTGCTCTTCGGCGCCAAGCGTCTGCCTGACCTCGCCCGGTCGGTGGGTCGCTCGCTGCGCATCATCAAGGCCGAGACCCGGAGCCTGATCGATGACGACCTCGCCACCAAGGCGGAGCCGCGGACCACGCGGGCGCCGTTGACGGTCAGCGACGACGAGGCGTCGCCGCTCACCGACTCGCCCACCTCCACCCGCGACAAGTAGGTCGCGGTCACCTCCCGCGAGCCCCGGGGGCACCGTCCGTGAGCCCGCTCAAGCGGCGCCGGCCGTCGAACTTCCAGCGCGCGGCCGACGGCTCGATGACCCTCATCGAGCACATCTACGAGCTGCGTAGCCGCCTGGCCAAGGCCTGCCTCGCGATCGTCATCGGTACGGCGGTCGCCTACTTCTTCGCCGAGCGGGTGCAGGCGTTCGTCGTCCAGCCGTACTGCGACTTCGCCCAGGCCCACTCGGTCACCGAAGCCTGCCGGATGAACGTCGTCGGCGTGCTCGACGCGTTCATGCTCCAGCTCAAGATCGCCCTGTACCTCGGCCTCGCCATATCGGCCCCGGTCTGGCTCTACCAGCTCTGGGCGTTCGTGGCGCCCGGACTGCACCGCCACGAGCGCCGCTACACGTACGCCTTCGCGGCGGTGGCGACCCCGCTGTTCGCGGCCGGCATGTGGCTGGGCTTCGAGCTGGTCAGCCGCAGCATCCCGATCTTCCTCAGCCTGACCCCCGACCTGCAGCTCACCCTCGACATCACCGGCTACTTCGACTTCGTCACGTTGGTGATGGTCGTCTTCGGCCTCGGGCTGCAGCTGCCGCTGCTGGTGCTGATGCTCAACTTCGCCGGGGTGCTCAGCGCCCGGCGGATGCTCAGCTGGTGGCGTCCCGCCGTGCTGGTGATGTTCATCTTCGCCGCGCTGGTCACCCCGACGCCCGACCCGTTCGGCATGACCATCCTGGCGCTGGCGATCGCGGCGCTCTACTTCGCCGCGGTGGGCGTGGCCTTCCTCAACGACGCCCGGCGCGCGCGGCGGGCCGCGCGGGAGGGGGTCGGCGACGACGAGGCGTCCCCCATCGAGCCGGTGGAGCCCATCGAGCCGGTGTCCCCTGTGGACGCTCCACTGTGGGGAGTGCACGGCGACCCCGACAGCGAGCGTAAAGCGTGAGCACCAGGAGCGAGTCGGAGCGGGGGGTACGTCAGCGCGCGCAGGGTCCGGCCGTGAGCCCGGCCGGTGAGGCCGCGCGACCGACGCCGGAGCGGGTCGGATGAGCACGGTGGCCGTGCTGCGTAACCCGACGGCGGGGCGCGGCCGGCAGAAGGACGGTGTCACCGCGGCGCTGCGTGCGCTGGCCGAGGCCGGGCACGTCGTGAAGACCCTCGACGCCACGACCCGGGACGAGGCGGCCGCCGCGTGCCGGCAGGCGGTCGCCGACGGCGTCGACGCCCTGGTCGTCGTGGGCGGCGACGGTACCGTCCACTTAGGACTGCAGGCGGTCGCCGGCACCGGCGTGGGGCTCGGCGTCGTGCCCACCGGCACCGGCAACGACTTCGCCCGCTCGCTCGGCCTCCCGCTCGAGCTCGCCGCCGCCGGCCGGGCGATCGCCCGGGCGCTGGACGAGGACCGGCGGACCACCGTCGACCTGGCCCGGATCACCGCCGGCCCGGAGCGGGCGGGGGCCCCGGGTGGGACCTGGTGGTTCGGCGCGGTGCTCGCCGCCGGCTTCGACGCGCTGGTCAACGAGCGGGCCAACGCGATGCGCTGGCCCAAGGGCCGGCGTCGCTACGACCTGGCCGTCCTGGCCGAGCTGATCAGCATGGACCCGCGCCACTACCGGGTCACGCTCGACGACAGGGTGCTGGAACAGCCGGCCTGCCTGGTCGCGGTCGGCAACACGCCGTCCTACGGCGGCGGTCTGCGCATGTGCCCCGACGCCCAGCCGACCGACGGCCTGCTGGACGTGATCGTGGCCGACCCGGTCAGCCGCCTGACCCTGATCCGGCTCTACCCGAGCGTGTTCCGGGGTGCCCACGTACGCCATCCGGCGGTGCACAGCTTCCGCACCCGCACCGTCACCCTCGAGACCCTGCCGCGTCCGGCCACGGCCCGGCGGCGGCCCGGCGCCGACGTGATCGTGGGGTACGCCGACGGCGAGCGGATCCACCCGCTGCCGCTCACCGTCACCGCCGTGCCCGGGGCCCTGCAGGTGCTGGCCTGACCTCGGCCGACGTGCCGGGCGAGGCGGGTGGTGAGCTCGCCGGACGCCGGCAATGTGCTCGGGTGAGCCCGGCGACGCGCCCGGCCGCCCCCTGGGCCCGGTCCGGCCTGGGGCGGGCCTGGCGGCGCTCGGCGTTATTGCCGCGCGGTCACCGGATAGCCTTCCAGGTATGACCAGCCCCGCCGAGCGGTACGCGGCGGCTCGCCGGCGGGCCGACCTGGCCGCCCGATTCCCGGCCCTCACGGCGTTCGCCGACGAGCTGGAGTTCGAGCTCGACCCGTTCCAGCGGGAGGCGTGCGAGGCGCTCGAGGAGGGCAGCGGCGTGCTCGTCTGCGCGCCCACCGGGGCGGGCAAGACGGTCGTGGGGGAGTTCGCGGTGTTCCTGGCGCTGCGCCAGGGCCGCAAGTGCTTCTACACCACGCCGATCAAGGCCCTGTCGAACCAGAAGTACAACGACCTCGTGCGCGTGCACGGGGCGGAGAAGGTCGGCCTGCTCACCGGCGACAACGCGATCAATGGCGACGCCCCGGTGGTGGTGATGACCACCGAGGTGCTGCGCAACATGCTCTACGTCGGTTCGCCCGCCCTGCGCGACCTCGCGTACGTGGTGATGGACGAGGTTCACTACCTGGCGGACCGGTTCCGCGGCGCCGTGTGGGAGGAGGTGATCATCCACCTGCCGGCCAGCGTCACGCTGGTCTCCCTGTCGGCGACGGTCTCCAACGCGGAGGAGTTCGCCGAGTGGCTGGTCACCGTGCGGGGGCAGACGCGGGTGGTGGTCACCGAGCACCGGCCCGTACCGCTGTGGCAGCACATGCTGGTCGGCCGGCGTATGTTCGACCTCTTCCACGACCAGGAGGCGGCGAAGGCGCACGAGGTGCACCCCGAGCTGCTGCGCTACACCCGGGAGCTGAGCCGCCGGATCGACGAGCAGCGCTGGCGGGGTCGGGGGCGCCGCTACCAGGGGCCCAGCCGCCCGGAGATCGTGGAGCGGCTCGACCGCGAAGGCCTGCTGCCGGCGATCATGTTCATCTTCAGCCGGGCCGGTTGCGACGCGGCGGTCCAGCAGTGCCTGCACGCGGGGCTGCGGCTGACCGACCCGTCCGAGCGGGCCGAGATCCGGCGCATCGTGGAGAGCCGCACCGCCGCCATCCCGTCCGAGGACCTGACGGTGCTGGGCTACTGGGAGTGGCTGGAGGGCCTGGAGCGCGGGCTGGCCGCGCACCACGCCGGGCTGCTGCCCACCTTCAAGGAGGTCGTGGAGGAGCTGTTCGTCCGCGGCCTGGTCAAGGCGGTCTTCGCCACCGAGACCCTGGCGCTGGGGATCAACATGCCGGCGCGGTGCGTGGTGCTCGAGCGCCTGGTGAAGTTCAACGGCGAGGCCCACGTCGACCTCACCCCGGGCGAGTACACCCAGCTCACCGGGCGGGCCGGCCGGCGCGGCATCGACGTCGAGGGGCACGCGGTCGTGGTGTGGACCCCCGACGTGGACCCCCGGTACGTGGCCGGCCTCGCCTCGACCCGGACCTACCCGCTGCGCTCCAGCTTCCGGCCGTCCTACAACATGGCGGTCAACCTGGTCGGGTCGGTGGGCGGACAGGCGGCGCGCGAGCTGCTCGAGTCGTCGTTCGCCCAGTTCCAGGCCGACCGGTCGGTCGTCGGCCTCGCCCGTCAGGTCAAGCGCAACGAGGAGGCGATCGCCGCCCTCACCGTGGAGATGGCCTGCGACCGCGGTGACTTCGGCGAGTACTTCGCCATCCGGCAGCGCATCGCCGAGCGGGAGAAGGAGCTGCAGCGCAGCACGGCCGCGGCCCGGCGGGCGGCGGCGGTGGACTCGCTGCTCAAGCTCCGGGTCGGCGACGTGATCCGGGTGCCCTCCGGCCGGCGCGCCGGGCTCGCCGTGGTGCTCGACCCCGGCGACGGTGGTCGGCTCGGGGAGCCGCGACCGCTGGTGCTCACCGAGGACCGGTGGGCCGGTCGGCTGGCCGCGGCGGAGTTCGCGGCCCCGGTCGAGGCGCTGGCCCGCGTCCGCGTACCCAAGCACTTCAACCACCGCTCGCCGCGCGAGCGGCGCGACCTCGCGGCCGCCGTACGGTCGCTGGTGACCTCGGGGGAGATCCCCCGCCGCGCGACCCGGGCCACCCGTGGCACCGGGGAGGACGAGGAGCTGCTCGCGCTGCGCCACGAGCTGCGCCGCCACCCGTGCCACGCCTGCCCGGACCGGGAGGAGCACGCCCGCTGGGCCGAGCGGCGCGCCCGGCTCGAGCGGGAGACGAGCGGCCTGCGGGCGAAGGTGGAGAGCCGGACGGGCTCGCTCGCCCGGACCTTCGACCAGGTCTGCCTGCTGCTGACCGAGCGGGGCTACCTGGCGGCCGAGAGCGCCGAGGCCCCGCCGAGCGAGGACGAGGTCGAGGCCACGCTGCGCCGGCCGGGTGGGAAGGGCGGCCGGGGTGGCCAGCGGCGGGCAGCGCCCGCCCCGACGACCGTGACCGAGGCCGGCCGCCTGCTGTCCCGGATCTGGAGCGAGGCCGACCTGCTCGTCGCCGAGTGCCTGCGCCGCGGCGTGTGGGACGACCTGCAGCCGGCCGAGCTGGCGGCCGTCGTGTCGGTCGTCGTCTACGAGGCGCGGCGCGAGACCGACGAGACGGCCAGCGTGCCCCGCGGTCCGGTGGGGGAGGCGGTCGCCGCCACCCTGGAGGTCTGGCAGGAGCTGGCCGCGGCCGAGGCCGAGCACGGCCTGTCGCTGACCCGTGAGCCGGACCTGGGGTTCGTCTGGCCGATCTACCGCTGGGCCCGGGGGGAGAGCCTGGCCAAGGTGCTGGCCAGCGGGGTGGAGGCGGAGATGCCGGCCGGCGACTTCGTCCGGTGGGCGCGGCAGGTGGTGGACCTGCTCGGCCAGATCGCCCAGGCCACCAGCGACCCGGCGATGCGGGAGCGGGCCACCGCGGCCATCGACACCCTGCAGCGCGGCGTGCTGGCCTACGCCACCAGCGTGTGAGCGCGCCTCGCGTCACCAGCGGGTAGGCGCCGCGCATCGGCGAGGGTGCCTGGGTGCGGCGCCGGGCGGCGGGGCCGGGCGCCGCTCACCGACACCGAACTGCCGCTCACCGACGCTGAGCTGCCGCTCGGCGCGCCGCGGTGGTCCTTACCGCTGACGCCGCGGGCCTGCCCGGCGCGTTGCTTGCCAACCCGCCCGACGTTCGGCAGGATGCCGCGAGAACGGGGATGCTGGCGGGCGCGCCGCGCGGCGCGGCCAGCGGGTTTGATCATCGGCGATACATGCGCCCATGGAGGCGTGGCGGAGGCCCCTCATGCCCATCGATCACTTCTCATACGGCGCGGTTACGCCGACGCTTTCCTACACGCTGTCGGTGCTGGGTTCGCTGCTGGGCTTGGTCTGCACGGCCCGCGCCCGGGCGATGGAGGACACGAAGCGCCGCGCCCGGTGGCTGCTGCTGGCAGCGTGGTCGATCGGCGGGACCGGCATCTGGGTCATGCACTTCATGGCGATGCTCGGCTTCAGCGTGGCCGGCATCCCCATCCGCTACGACCTCGCCACCACGGTGGCGAGCTGGATCACCGCCGTCGTCGTGGTCGGTATCGGGCTGTTCATCGTCGGCTTCGGCCAGCCCAATCCACTCAAGATCATTATGGGTGGCGTCGTGACGGGCCTCGGCGTCGCCGCGATGCACTACACCGGCATGGCCGCGATGCGGATGCCGGCCATCGTCCACTATGACCAGACGCTGGTGGCCGCATCGATCGCCATCGCGGTGGTGGCCGCCACGGTCGCCCTGTGGTTCACGGTCACGGTGCGACGGGGTGTGATGATCCTCGTCTCCGCCCTGGTGATGGGTGTGGCGGTCAACGGCATGCACTTCACCGGCATGTTCGCCATGAGCGTCGAGCCCGACCCGCAGCCGGGGCCGGTCACCGGCATCATGCCGATCTACTTCGTCGCGCCCATCGCGCTGTTCGTGATCCTCGTGGTCATCGTGCTGCTGACCGCGCTCATCAGCCGCGGCGGCATGGACGACACCGGGTCCGGTTCGGACTCCGGGACGGACGTGCTCACCCGCCGCCTGCTCGCCGAGGCCGCGCAGCGGCCCGCCCCGGCGGCCACGGGGGCGGGCGGTCCGGGCCGCCCGGGCACCCGGATCGCCGGCGCGTTCGGCGTGCGCCCCAGCCGCTGACCGTACGGTCCTCACCGCATCGGTCGTCCAGCCGCAACACGCGTCCGGAAGCGTTCTTCTGCGCGCAGCGTCCGGAGGGACGCCTGCCTGACACGTGGGCGGCCCGCGGGCGTCCCGGCCGGTGGGCCACCCGGCGTCAGGCGGGCGTCGGTTCCGACGCCGCGGCGAGGGCCTCGGTGAGCCGGCCGACGGCGCCGCCGAGGTTCCAGCGGGTGGCCAGGTCGGCGAGCTGGTCGGGGTGGCGCGGCGCGGCCGGCAGCGCGGCGTCCAGGGGCGGCAGCGGCACGTCCCGGGCCACCTGCACCACCTTCGGCGCCACCGCCAGGTAACCCGCGGCGGCGACGAGCTTGGTTCGCAGGCCCGGGGCGAAGCCGGCGGCCGGGTCGTCGAGGGCGGCCAGGATGGCGTCCAGGCTGCCGTAGCGCGCGATCAGGCGGGCCGCGGTCTTCTCCCCGACCCCGGGCACTCCGGGCAGGCCGTCGCTGGGATCGCCCCGCAGGGCGGCGAAGTCGGCGTAGGCGGCGGCCGGGATGCCGTACCGGGCCCGCAGCCCCGTGTCGTCGACCACCTCGAGCTTGCTGACCCCGCGCCCGCAGTAGAGGACGGTCACCCCGCGGGCGTCGTCGATGACCTGGAACAGGTCCCGGTCACCGGTGGCCACCTCGATGGGGCCGGGTTCGCGGGCGGCCAGGGTGCCGATGACGTCGTCGGCCTCGTACTCGGGCGCGCCCGCCGTGGTGATCCCGAACGCCGCCAGCACCTCGAGCAGGATCGGGACCTGCCGGGCCAGCGCATCGGGCACGACCTCCAGCCCGTCCTCCTCGCTGGCCAGCCGGTGCGTCTTGTAGCTGTCGATCAGCGCCACCCGCCAGGCGGGGCGCCAGTCCTCGTCGAGGGCGCACACGACGCGGTCCGGCCGACGGGTGCGCACGAGGGTCGCGAGCATGTCCAGGAAGCCCCGGACGGCGTTGACCGGGGTGCCGTCGGGGGCCAGGGCGGCCGACTCCGGGATGCCGAAGTACGCCCGGAAGTAGAGGCTCGCCGAGTCGACGAGCAAAAGGGGTGGGTTCGCCACCCGGGCAGCCTACGACACCGCGCCGGCCGTCCCCCGGAGCCGACCGCCCGCCGTCGGGGTCGGTGACGGGCCCGGTACCGTCTGTCGCGTGGAGGAGATCGACCGGGCCATCGTGGCGGCCCTGACGGTCGACGGCCGGCTGTCCTACACGGACCTGGCCGAGAAGGTCGGCCTGTCGGTGTCGGCGGTGCACCAGCGCGTGCGCCGGCTCGAGCAGCGCGGCGTGCTGCGCGGCTACACCGCCCGGGTCGACTACACCGCGCTCGACCTGCCGCTGACGGCCTTCGTGGCGATCCGCCCCATCGACCCGAGTCAACCGGACGACGCGCCCGAGCGGCTGGCCGGCCTGGCCGAGATCGAGGGGTGCTACTCGGTCGCGGGGGAGGACCACTACCTGCTGCTGGTCCGGGTCAAGAGCCCGGGCGACCTGGAGCGCCTGCTCCAGGAGATCCGGGCCGCGGCCAACGTCACGACCCGGACCACGATCGTGCTCTCCACTCCGTTCGAGCACCGCCCACCGAAGATCGTCTAACTCTCCACAGAGGACGGTCGTGGCGCCGGTGCGGGGCCGCCACCCCGGTCCGCCCGCAACTGCGCGACCTCCTCCCGCAGCGCGCGGATCTCGGCGAGCAGGGTCGGGTCCGGCGGCGACGGTTGCTCCGGCTGCGGCTCGATGAAGCTGACGATCACCGCGGTGAAGAGGTTCAGCACCACGAACGTCGACGCCAGGATGAACAGCACGAAGAAGATCCAGGCCGACGGGTGTGCCGCCATGACCTCGGCCGCGATGTCCGGCCACGCCTCCCCGGTCATCACCTGGAACAGGGTGAACAGCGAGTCGCCGAGGTGGCCGAAGCGGTCGGGTGCCGTCTCGCCGTAGAGCTGGTTGGCCAGCACGGCGCCGACGTAGAGCACCAGCCCGAGCAACGCGATGATCGATGTCATCGCCGGGATCGCCCGGAGCAACCCGCTGACGACCACGCGCATACCCGGGACGGACGAGACGAGCCGCAACGCCCGCAGGATGCGCAGGGCCCGCACCACGGAGAAGCCGCCCGCGGCCGGCATCAGCGAGATGCCGACGACGAGCACGTCGAACCAGCTCCACGGGTCCTTGAGGAACTTCACCGGCTGGGCGACCAGGCGCAGCAGCAGCTCCACCACGAAGATGCCCACCACGACGCGGTCGAGCAGGTGCAGCAGATCGCCGATCTCGGCGACGGTCGCGTCCGAGGTCTCCAGGCCGAGCGTGATCGCGTTGAACACGATCAGACCGATGATCGTGTTCTGGAACGCCTTGGACTCGACGAGTCGGATCAAGTTGTCACGTCCGGCCATCGTCTGCATCACCTCCGCCCGGGGACGACCAGTGGACCCTACGGGATGCCTGGGCCGAGGTCGACTATCCGCGGCTGCGGTGTCGCTTACTTTCCCCATGGTTCCGACATTCCGCCGCAGTCCGGCCACCGGGCCCGCTGATCAATAAGGCGGGCGGCCGTCGGGTGAGGGTGCCCGCCCGGGGAGGCGTCGACCTTGCGGTGAGGCCGGCGGACCAGCGGCGCGGACGCCAAGCGCGAGCCGTTCGGTGGGCGCGCGGGCTTGTCGCCGGCTGCGACGATGATGCCCGTGGTCGATGAGGCGCGGGACGCTCCGCCCCGGGTGTTCATCTCGTACGCGCACGACTCGCCCGAGCACCGCAAGCGGGTCCGCGCCTTCTGGACTCTGCTGCGGGAGCAGGGCGTCGACGCCCAGCTCGACGCCGGCCAGGACCGGGTGGGCATGGACTGGGCGTTGTGGTCGGAGAACGAGATCCGGAATGCCGACTTCGTCCTGGTCATCGCCTCCCCGGAGTACCGGCTACGCGCCGCCGGGGAGACGGAGCCCGGCACGGGTCGGGGAGTCTTCTGGGAGGCCCGCCTCCTGCGTTCCATGATCTTCGACGACCGGGCCAGTGGGTCGATGCGGAAGATCCTGCCCGTGGTGCTGCCGGGCGGCTCGCCCGCCGACCTGCCGGACTTCCTCGCCCCCGCCTCGACCCATTACTTCCGGGTGACCGAGCTGACCGAGGCCGGCATCGCCGAGCTGCTCGGCGCGATCTTCGGGACGTCGGCGCCGCAGGTGCCCGCGCTGGGGTCGCCGCGCCGGCCGCGGGTGGTCACCGGCCTGACCCTGGACGTCCGCGTCGAGGACGGGCGCATCCGCACGATCGCAGCGCTCGGGGGTGGCGAGCCGGTCGCCCACGAGGCCCCGGTGCCGTTCGGGCTGTTCGAGGCCTGGCGGGCCCTGGACCACACTCCGCTGGAGGCGAACGCCGAGCTGGTGAGCCTCGGCACCCGGCTCTTCGCGGCGCTGCTGCCGCCCGATTTGCAGGCGACTCTGCCCACGGTGGTGCAGGAGCTGTCCTTCGACGCCCACTTCCCGATCGTCGTGACCACCGACGACGCCGGGCTGGCCGTGCCGTACGAGCTCGTCTGTCTGCCCGACGGCCGGCCCCTGGCCACCGTACCCGGGGTGTCGTTCCGGCGCCGCGTCCGTGGGCTGGCCGAGGAGCCGGCCCGCCCCACCCCCGGCCCGCTGAAGATCCTCGCCGCCGTGGCCGCGCCCACGAACACGAAGAACGCGCCGCTGGACGTGGAGCGCGAGATGCAGGCGATCATCGACGTCATCGGGCCGCTCGACCAGGCCCGGGCCCAGGTGCGCATCCTCGAGGTGGCGAGCCTCGGCCAGATCGAGCAGGCCCTGCACCGCGACGAGTACCACGTGCTGCACCTGCTGGCCCACGGATCGCCGTCCACAGTGGAGCTCGAGGACGAGGACGGCAACGCCGAGGTCGTCACCGCTGCCCAGCTGGTGGGGGCCCTCAAGCGGCCGGGACGCCGGCTGCCGCTCATCGTGCTGGCGAGCTGCTCGGGCGCGGCCGGCGGCGACACCGGGCTGGCGATCGAGCTGCTGCGGCACGGGGCCGACCGGGTCATCGCCATGCAGGCGGAGGTCTCTCACCGGTACGCCACCGCGCTCCTGACCCGCGTCTACACCCTGCTCGCCGAGCGGAATCTGCCGGTCGGGGTCGCCCTGGCCATCGCCCGGTCCGAGCTACACGAGGAGTTGGTCGGGTCGGGCCGGCGCGACGCGCCGCCCGAGTGGGGCGTGGCCACGCTGCTGGCCGCTGGGGACGACCCGCCTTTGGTGGATCTCAGCGTGCGCCGGGATCTGTCGAGCCCGGATGTGGCGCCGTCGGGCAAGGAGGTGCGGGAGCTCGCGCTCGGGGAGCTGATCGGGCGCCGGGACCAGTTGCGCCGGACGCTGCGGATCCTGCGGGGCGACCCGTCGGTCGCCGAGGTCGGCGCCAACAGCGGCGTGGTGCTGACCGGCATCGGTGGGATCGGCAAGACCGCGCTCGCCGGCCGGGTCATCGCTCGCCTGCGTGCTGACACGCCGCCGTGGGCGATCGTCGTGCACGTCGGCCGGTGGAGCCCGGCGTCGTTGCTCTCCGAGGTCGCCGCGCTTCTGCCGGCCGAGCAGCGGGAGGCGCTGCTGGCCGCGCCGGGCGAGCAGCAGTTGGCGCTCGTCTACCAGGTGCTGCGGACCCAGCGGCTGCTGCTGGTCTTCGACGACTTCGAGCAGAACTTGACTGTCGGCGGAGGGGAGTTCCTCGATCCCGGGTTCGCCGAGATCTTCGCCAATCTCTGCGCCGCGGCGACGACCGGGCGGCTGCTGGTGACCTGTCGCTATCCGCTGCCGGCGGAGCTCGATCTGGTCGAGGTGCCGGTGCCGCCGTTGAGCCGGGCCGAGCTGGGGCGCCTGCTGCTGCGGCTGCCCGCCCTGGCCGGCCTGACCGGGGAGGACCGACGCACCATTGTGGACACCATCGGCGGGCACCCGCGCCTCATCGAGTTCGCCGACGCGCTGATGCGCGGCCACGGCGGTCGGGGTCGGCTGGCGTCGGTGGCCAAGCGGCTGCGGGAACTGGCCGGCTCGGACATCCCTATCGCCCGCCGCCCCGACCAGGCGCCCGGGGCGGCGGAGGCGGCCCGGCAGGCAGTCATCCTGGGCAGCCGCGACATCCTGCTCGATGAGCTGCTGGGTCTGCTCACCGAGTCGCAGCGGGCGGCGCTGCTGCAGGCCGCGGTCTCGCGGATTCCGTTCTCCGTGGCCGACCTGGCCCTCGCCGTGGCCGGCACACCCGTCGATCCCTCGGCGCCGCCGAGTGCATTCAAGGTGGTCAACGGTCCGCCCTCGTCCGACGTTGTCCGGGCGGTCGAGGCCGACGCCGACCAGTTGATCGCCATCACACTGCTGACTCCCGTCGACGGGCAAGTGGTCCTGCATCGGTGGGTGGCCGAGGCGCTGGCCGACCACCAGGGCGATGGGCTGGCCGATCGCCATCTCCGCGCCTACGACATGCGCTGGCACCGGGTCACGACCGGGCGGGGCGGTTTCGACGACCTGGTTGAGATGGCCCGCCACCTTGCGGCCGCTGGCCACACCGACACCCTCGTCCGGTTCGCCTTCGCGGTCAGCGATCAGCTCCCGGGCGAGCTCGCCGTGGCCGCCTTCCTCGGCGAGGTGCTCCCTTCGGTGCCCCGAGACCATCCAAACTTCCTCCCGTTGATGGACCGGGAGCAGCGGGCTCTCATCGCCACCGGCAACGGGGCGGCCGCCCTGGTCCGGGCCCAGGAACAGGTGACGGTCGCGCGAGCCCGCGCTGACGCCGATCCGGGCAACGTGGAGTTCCAGCGCGACCTGTCGGTCTCCTACGAGCGGTTGGGGGATTTGGCGGTCGCGGCGGGGGATGTGGCGGCGGCCCGGGACTGGTATACCCAGAGCCTGGAGATTCGGCGCCGGTTGGTTCAGGCCGATCCGGGCAACGTGCAGTTCCAGCGCGACCTGGCGGTCTCCTACAACAAGTTGGGGGATTTGGCGGTCTCGGCAGGAGACGCGGCCGCGGCCCGGGACTGGTACACCCAGAGCCTGGAGATTCGGCGCCGGTTGGTTCAGGCCGATCCGGGCAACGTGCAGTTCCAGCGCGACCTGTCGATCTCGTACGAGCGGTTGGGGGATTTGGCGCGCTCGGCGGGGGATGTGGCGGCGGCCCGGGACTGGTATACCCAGAGCCTGGAGATCGCTCGCCGGTTGGTTCAGGTCGATCCGGGCAACGTGGAGTTCCAGCGTGGCCTGTCGATCTCGTACGAGCGGTTGGGGGATTTGGCGCGCTCGGCGGGGGATGTGGCGGCGGCCCGGGACTGGTATACCCAGAGCCTGGAGATCGCTCGCCGGTTGGT
>Ga0310834_100339_pt1 | contig 63100 bp, 48 predicted proteins | sample SM_ome_2_FD_201314 | JGI IMG/M metagenome (GOLD analysis project Ga0310834, IMG submission 201314) | Sorghum-adapted microbial communities enriched on stacked mutant (SM) sorghum from Joint BioEnergy Institute, Emeryville, California... ...
TTCCAATCGCTTCTCGAAGCGTTGCAGAACGCTCACAGCAGACCCTTCCGTTCGCGACTGCGCCGGTCCCGCCGGTGGTGGTCGGCGGTGGATGCGGTACGCGCGCTCACTCGTCCTCCGCGTTGTCCTAGAGGACATGATGCTATCCGCCCCAAGCACCTCCGTCCGCGCACCGAGGCGTCGGCATGTTAGTCTTCGCGAGCGTTTCGCGGGCAGCGTACGCAGCGGTGCTAACCCGCTCGCCGAGCCGCCGGGATGGGGTCTATCCTGGTTCGGCACGACGGGTAAGGTGACCACCGGCCCGACGAGCGAACGCCCGGGGAAGTGGCGGAATGGCAGACGCGCACGGTTCAGGTCCGTGTGCCCGTGAGGGCGTGAGGGTTCAACTCCCTCCTTCCCCACTCACTTCACACCTCAGCGCGTGCTCGCGCTGATCGCGACGCGCACCCTCCAACCACTCGTCAGGCCGCCCTGGGGCCAGACCCAGGCCAGCGCCCGGGACCGGACCGAGGTCGCCCCGGAGCGGCGGTCGGATTCCCGGCGTCGGGGCTCCCCGACAACCCGCGACCCAGCCGCCGACCGGCGAGGCCAGGGTTCGAGCGGGGACCGCGCTCACTCCGCCTGACCCACCCGCGGGCACGGGGGCTCGACCCGGCCCTGGGTGGCGCTGACGGCGCCTTCCTGGGTCCGTCGGGCGCCCGCCCGGTGTCGAGCGGACGCCATCCCCGTGGTGCCCGAAAGGCACCCACCACCGACGCCCCACGACCGACCGCGGCCAGCCTCGGCCGGCTCAGCACGGGGCACAGGTGACGGCGGGACCGTACGTGTGAATTCGGGACCGTACGTCCGCTCACGCACGATCGACGTGCCTGAGCGGATCAGCGTGCATGATCGCCGTGAGGCGCGTACGTCGTGAGTGCGCGTCCGCCTCACGGCGATCCGAGAAAGTCAGGTTGGATTTGCGATCGTCGGACTTGCGATCGCAGCAAATCGGATTTATCGACCTCGTTGCCTCACAGGCCGTGCAGGCGGACAAAGATCGAGCGACGTGCCACCGCCTCGCCAGCGGAATCGAGCTCGTACCCGTCGAGCCAGGCCCACCCGTCGCAGGCGGAGTCCTGAACGCGGATCACGCGGAACATCATCGGCTGGGTGAACTGGACGCTCGCGGCTCGTGTGACGCGAAGGACGTCCCCAGAACGAGGCATCATGCCCTCCCTCTCAGGTGTCTGGGTCCCCCGTTGGTCGTTGGTCTCACGTGCCCTCCTCACGCGCCACCGACTGAATCGGGGCGGTGCGAGAACACCGGCTGGCGGCAGCCATCACAAGGTGCGCGCGTTCCGGCGGGGCGGGCCGTCCGCGTTGTGCGCTCGCCGCTGGGTCGGGTCAGCGGATGTGCCGAGTCCTGGCCAGGTTGGCGAACCGGGCCACGCAGGGTCACTGCGTGCCTACGGAACAGGATGACGTGCTCCACGGGGTTCGTGCAACTTGCATCCTTCTCACTGGCCCGCCCGGTACGGCGCCCGTGGAGTGGACGGTGCTTGCCACGCGTTCGTGACGGGAGCACACTGAACCCGCCCCTCGGAGTCTGGGTGGGAGGCTCCCAACGTGACCGGCAGGCGCGGTTTCAGCCCGGCAGTGCGCCGTCGGCGCCTCGGCGCGGAACTTCGCCGCTACCGGGAGCAGGCGGGCCTCACGATCGAGCAGGTCGCCGAGCACATGCGGTGCTCCGCGTCCAAGATCTCGCGCTTGGAGACCGGCCAGATCGGGTCCAGTCCCAACGACATCCGCGAGATCCTCACCCTCTTCCGTGTCGGTGAGCCGACACTCTGCGAGCTGGTCGAGGTCGCGAAGGAGACGCGGCAACGGGGCTGGTGGCAACGCCACGGCACCGTCCTCACCAGCGAGTTCGTCGCATTCGAGCAGGCAGCCTCGTTGATTCGTTCGTACGAGGCGCAATGCGTGCCCGGCCTGCTGCAGACCGAGGAGTACGCCAGACACCTCCTGGCCGGGGCGCAGGACCTCCTGGTCGACGGCGAGGACCAGACCCACCTGGAGAACCGCCTCAAGGTCCGGATGCGCCGTCAGTCACTGCTCACTCAGGACGATCCGCTGCAGCTGTGGTGCGTCATCGACGAGAGCGCGCTGCTGCGTCCGGTCGGGGGACCGACCGTGATGCGCGGGCAGATCGATTACCTGATTGCGATGTCCGAGCGGGACAACGTGACGATTCAGGTCCTTCCTCTCCGCGTGGGCGCCCACCCTGGAATGGATGGATCGTTCGCGATACTCCGGTTCCCCCATGAGTCGGACCCAGACGCGGTGTACGTCACCACAGCCACCGGCGGCGCGTTCTTGGAAAAGCCGGAGCATGTCGCGCGCCACGAGCGTGTCTTTGAGATGTTGACCTCGGTCGCTCTCAGCCCGCAGGATTCCAGGGAGTTCATGCGCTCGGCATGGAAGGAGGGACAATGACCAAGGACAAGACAGCCGTCGATCTGACGTCGGCTGTCTGGCGCAAGTCGAGTCGGTCCGGACCGTTAACCGACAACTGCGTCGAAGTGGCCTTCGTCGAAGGGCACGCGGCCGTACGTGACTCGAAGGATCCGAACGGCCCGATTCTGCTCTTCGACACCGCCGAATGGCGGGCATTCATCGAAGGTGCAAAGGACGGTGAGTTCGATCTCTAGGCCGTCCCATCGCCCCCGGTGAACTCGCCGCACCCCCACAGCTGCGAGCTCATCGGAACGTACGGGTATCGGCAGGGACGCCGGCGCGATGCGTTCGCCCCTCGAGCGGCGTCCTTGCTCCGTTACCGGCCTAGTGCGTTTCCGTCTTCGTACATCCCTGGTTCCCAGTTCCTCGTCCCAGGTCCACTCGTCCCAGGTTGGCCGTCCCGCGTTCCCCGGTGCAGGTTTCCCCTCGCGTGTTTCTCCGGCCCGCGTCCTCGCGCCCATGACGCGCCGCGAAACGGCGCGCGGCCAGCGTGACGAAACCTTCCCGGCTGGCCGACGGCCTGATGACCAGTGACCTGACGACAACCGGCAACGGGCCCCCGCGTGTGCACGTGGGGGCCCGTTGTCGGTGGTGGGTGCGGATATACGCGTGTTCCTGAGATATGCGTCGGTGCTGTACCGCGCGGTCGGTGAGCGGGACGACCGGACGAGTGGCGGGCCGCTACTGGACCAGCGACGCCCGCCGCGCCGCCTCCTCCCGACGCACCTGGCGCAGGCGGCTGACGCTGATGTTCAACCGGCTGGCCAGCTCCTCCTCGGTGATGCCCGGGTTCATGGCCTCGATGGCGTCGGCCAGCTGCGCGGTCTCGCTCGCGGGGCGACGCGGACGAGGCGTGGTCGACTCGGTCACCACGGTGCGGGTCGGGGTCGAGACCGCGGCCGCGGCCCGAGCCGGCCGCGAAACCGGCGCGACGGCCGGGCTCACCGGGGCCGAGCGAGGCGTACGGGCCGGGCCGTGCGCGTCGCCCCCGGCGCTGAGCGGCTTCGGCGCCTCGGCGCGTCCGCGGCCCGCGCTCTTGTCGGCGCCCCCCGAGGTGGGCGAAACGGCCGCGGGCGCCTCGGGCGCCGCCGCGTCGGCCACGGGGGCCGGCTGTGCGGCCGGAGCGGGCGCGGGGACCGGAGCCGGCTGGGGGGCCGGAGCCTCCGCCGGCGCCGGCGCGGCCTGAGCGGCCGGGGCGGGAGCCGCCACCGGAGCCGGTGCCGCCGGGGCAGCCGCCACCTCGGTCGGAGCCGTGGCCGCAGCGGGCACCGGAGCCGACACGCCGGTGGCCTGCGCCTCCTGCAGCTGCCGGATGCGGCCGGCGAGCTCGACCAGGCTCACGCTGGCGACGACGATGAGGCCGTCCACCGAGATGGGCAGCAGGTACGCCGCGATCTCGGCCTCCCCGAACCGCACCGCCACGTCCTGCATGTGCCAGTAGGACACCCAGGCGGCGATGCCCGCGATGACCGCCGTGGAGATCACCCGGATGGCGGCCAGCAGCGGGCGGTGCATTGGTACACGAGAGGTGAGCTCGACCGTCAGCAGCAGGGCAAGCGGCGGCCAAGCGGAAATCAGCTGGCTGATGATGTTGGGCTCGGCGTGCAGCACGTTGGCGGCGATCGACGCCGCCATGCCGAGAAAGAGCGTGGCTCGGACGGCCCAGCGGATACGGATCAGCTGCGGCAGTTGCACGGGACCTCTCCTCGTGGCTCAGTTCGGCCAGCCGTGATGCGGGCGTGCCGAACATCGATAACTTCCCCCCGGGCTGGCCGTGGCCGTTCGCCCAAGACGCTCCATCCTTCGCACACCGAATGACATCGCTGTGATTTATCCACCGGCGTGTCGTGAAGGTGACCGGATTCGAGCCGAACGGGGGATGGCGAATGACCGGTCCGTTGGATGTCGCGAAGGAGACAGACGTGCTCTACGGCGCCCCGCGCGGTCGCCCGTGCGGCCGTCCCGCCTGACCGTTTCCGCATGCCACTGCGTAGGCGGTGGCCACCGTTGCCCGACCGCCCGCGGTCACCCGGGGCCGCGGTGACGTCGGGACCACCGTTTGATCGGGCCACCGTCGCGTGGCGACCCCGGCTACGGTGCGGCCCCGGTACGGGGCAACCCCGCTACGGTGCGACCCCGGTCAGGTCGCGGTGGGTGTGGGCGACGACGTCGCCGTGGCCGTGGCGGTCGGGGTCGCGGTCGGTTCGGGGCTGCGCGCCACGAAGACGATGATGGTGTCCCGCGGCGACACCCGGGTGCCCGCGGTCGGGTCGGTGCCGATGACCCGGCCCGGGGGAACGGCGTCGCTGACCACGTCCTCGCGTTGCGGCTCCAGCCCCAGCTCGGCCAGCGCGCGCGCCGCGTCCTCGTACGTCTGGCCGGTCAGGGGCGGCACCACGATCCCGCTCGGTCGGGCGCTCGTCGTCGTGGTGGTGGTGGGCGGAGCGGTGGTCGTGGTTGTGGTGGTGGTCGTGGTCGTCGGTGGTGGGGTCGTCGTCGGGGCGGGGACGGCCGGCGGCCGGTTGCTGAGCATGAACCAGACACCGGCGCCGAGGGCGCCCGCCAGCAGGAGGATGCTGATCGTCACGAGCACGGGGACGAGCACCCCGCGAGACGGCTCGGCGGGCACCCAGTCCTCGACGTAGTCCTCGACACGTGGCGTGGGTACCTGCGCCCGGGCGGCCCACCGCGGCGGTTCCGGTGGCGGGCCACCCGGGGTGGGCGGCAGCACGGCCGTCCCGGACGGCCCGGTGGCCGGTCGCGGCGGCCCGGCCTGAGGCCCCCCGGGGCGGGCCGGCTCGCGGTCGGCATCGCCGGACCGGTCCGCGGGTGCCCCGCCGGCCGCGTCCGGAAGCGGCGCCGTCGCGTCGTCCGGCCGGGGCGACGGCGAGTCGTTGGGCAGGGGCGCCGTCGCCTCGGGGTCGGGCGTCGCTTGGGCGCCGTCGCGGCTGGTCGGTTCGGCGTCGTCCCCGCGGTCCTGCCCGGCCATGATCGCCTCTCCTCTCACTCGCCCCGACGGGCGCTGTCAGGGTCACGCGTACACCGGCGTCAGATGCACCGGCGTCAGGTGTACACCGACTCGGTGACGGGCCGGCGACCGACGTAGCGCGCTGCGGGGCCGGCCCGGTCCGGTGCCGCCACAGTACGCAGCCCGCGCACCGCCGGCGCCCAGGGCCGTACCGCCGCTCGATGATGCCGAGCGCCGGTCCCGTCCGCCAGCGGCCACACACCCTAGCCCACGGCAGCCGCCCACGACGGCCCCCGGGTGACGCGACGGGCGAGGCCACGGTTGCGCGGCGTAGTTACCGTCGGTCCGCGCGGACGGGGCGCGCATGATCGGACGGCCAGGTGCCGGCCGGGCCACCGGCTCGGCCCGGCCCACCGTCGTCGGGACTGGGGGGTACCGGCGACGGGCGGCGCGTCCGAGGCGGCGTGGGGGCCTGAGCAGCCCTCACGCCGCCACACCACGCCGGGTCACAGGCCCAGTTCGCGAGCGATGATCAGCCGCTGGACCTCCGAGGTGCCCTCGCCGATCTCGAGGATCTTGGCGTCGCGCCAGAACCGCGCCACCGGCGTCTCGGTCATGAAGCCGTAACCGCCGTGGATCTGGGTCGCGGCCCGCGCGTTGGCCACCGCGGTCTCGCTCGCGGTGAGCTTGGCGATCGCGGCGGCGCCGGTGAAGTCGAGCCCCCGCACCGCCCGGGACGCGGCGTCGCGCCAGGCCAGCCGGGCGACATGGGCCCGGGCCTGCATGTCCGCGATCATGAACGCGATGGCCTGAAACGAGCCGATCGGTCGACCGAACGCGTGGCGGCGCTTGGCGTAGGCGACCGACTCGTCGACACACCCCTGGGCGAGGCCGGTGGCCAGCGCGGCGATCGCCACCCGGCCCTCGTCGAGAATCCGCAGGAACTGGGCCAGGCCCTTGCCCCGCTCGCCGAGGAGGTTCGCCGCCGGCACGCGAACGTCCACAAAGGACAGCTCATGCGTGTCCGAGGCGCACCAGCCCACCTTGTCGTAGCTCGGCGCCACGGTCACGCCGGGCGTGTCGATGGGCACGATGATCGTCGAGATCTCGGGGCGGCCGTCGCGTTCGCCGGTCACCGCCGCGACCGTCACCAGGGCCGTGATGTCGGTCCCCGAGTTCGTGATGAAGGACTTCGTTCCGTTGATGACCCACTCGTTGGTCGATTCGTCGAGCACGGCCCGGGTCCGCAGGGCAGCGGCGTCACTGCCGGCCTCCGGTTCCGTCAGCCCGAAGGCGGCCAGGGCCTCCCCCGACACCAGTCGGGGCAACCAGGTCGCCTTCTGCTCGGGCGTGCCGTACCGGTAGATCGGCATGGCCCCGAGGCAGACCGCGGCCTCGAGCGTGATGGCGACGCTGGAATCGACCCGAGCCAGTTCCTCGATCGCGAGGCAGAGGGCCAGCAGGTCGCCGCCCATCCCGCCGTACTCGGTCGGGAACGGCAGGCCGAACAGGCCCATCGCGCCCATGGCGGACACGATCTCGTACGGAAACGTGTGGTTCGCGTAGTGGTCCGCGATGACCGGCGCCACTTTCTCCCGGGCGAACGTCGCCACCGCTTCGCGCAACGCCTCCTGCTCGTCGGTGAGCATCGACCCTCCTCGCGGGGTGCCGGTGTGGGGTCAGGAGGTGCACCCTCCTGACTACTCGGGCCCGGAAGGAAGCCCTTCCGGGCAGATGGACGTATCGATCAGACCGGGGTGACGCCGTGGCGGCGGCGGGAGAAGTGGCGGTCCTTGTTGCGGGCGGTGGCGAACCGGCGGATCAGCTCGCCCCGCAGGTCCTCCGGCGACACGATCGTGTCGACGACGAGCTCGCTGGCCAGCCGGACGATGTCGATGTCCCGCTCGTACTCCTGGCGCCGGGCGGCCACGAACGCCGCCCGCTCGGCCTCGTCGGCGATGGCCGCGATCTTGTTGGCGTAGACCGCGTTCACCGCCGCCTCGGCCCCCATCACCGCGACCTTCGCCGTGGGGAGCGCGATCGTGGCGTCGGGTGCGAAGCCGGGCCCGCACATCGCGTAGAGCCCGGCGCCGTACGCCTTGCGCACCACCACGCAGATCTTCGGCACGGTCGCCTCGGAGACCGCGCTGATCAGCTTCGCGCCGTGCCGGATGATCCCGGCCCGCTCCACGGCGGCCCCGACCATGAACCCGGGTACGTCGGCCAGGAACAGCAGCGGCACATTGAACGCGTCGCACAGTTGGATGAAGCGCGCGGCCTTGTCGGCCGAGTCGACGAACAGCACGCCGCCCTTGTAGAGCGAGTTGTTCGCCACCACGCCGATGACCTCGCCGTTCAGGCGGGCGAACCCGATGACGATCTCCTTCGCCCACCGGGCCTGGATCTCGAACCACGAGCCGTCGTCGACCAGGCCGACGATGAACCGACGCATGTCGAAGGCGACCCGCTCGTTGGCCGGCACCAGGGCGCGCAGGTCGACCTCGGCGGGGTCGCGCGGGGACGCCGCGGGCGGGGTGCCCTGCCAGTTCGACGGCAGGTACGACAGGTAGCGCCGCACGACCGACAGCGCCTCCTCCTCGGAGGCGCAGAGGAAGTGCCCCACCCCGGACTGTTCACAGTGGACCTTGGCCCCGCCCATCTCCTCCAGCGTGACCCGCTCGCCGGTGACCATCTCGACCATGCGGTCCGACGCGAGGTACATCGACGCGTTGCCGTCGACCATCGCCACGACGTCGCAGAAGGCCGGGATGTACGCGCCACCCGCCGCGGACGGGCCGAAGAGGGCGCAGACCTGGGGAATCGAACCGGATGCGCGGACCTGGTTGTAGAAGATGTGGCCCGCGCCGCGGCGGCCCGGGAAGAGGTCCACCTGGTCGGTGATGCGGGCTCCCGCCGAGTCCACCAGGTACACCATCGGGACGCCCTCGGCGTAGGCGGCCTCGATGACGCGGATGATCTTCTCGACCGTACGCGCTCCCCACGACCCCGCCTTGACCGTGGAGTCGTTGGCCATCAGCCGGACCGGCCGCCCGTCGATGCGCGCCGACCCGGTCACCACCCCGTCGGCGGGCAGGCCATCGGCGAGCGCGTTGGCGAAGAGCCCATCCTCCACAAAGGACCCCGGGTCGACCAGCGCGGCGACGCGGTCGCGGGCGAAGAGCTTGCCCTTGGCCGCGTTCGCCTCGTGGTACTTGGCCGCGCCGCCAGCCATGATCCGGGCCCGCAGGTCGGCGAGAGAAAGCTCATCCTGAGTGTCCACCGCGTACGGCTCCTCCATGGCCAGCGACCCAGCACGTGACTTAACGATCGTTAGGGTACCATCGGGGCGCCGGGCCGGGGCAAGAGCGCGGGCCGACCCCCGCGTGGAAGCTTCGGTCGATCGGGCGGTGGCTCGGCCCGACGCGACCAAAGACACGCGACCAGGACACGAGCCCACACGAGAACCAGGCCCGACAGACAACCAGCCGAAGGACGCGAGACGGCCCGGCATCACGTGGACACCGGGCCGTCGATCTATGTAGACGCCGCCCCGCCAGTGGTTGTCTCCCACCCGCGGGTCGACGCGAGTCCAATCCGAAACCCCGTTGCCCAGCAACCTAGCCGCCAGACCCGAAGGTTGGGGCGCTCAAACGGTCACGTGCCGGTGACAGTTTGGTCACGCCCAGCGGAGATCGTCATCTCACGCGCGCGGAGTCTTCCGAGGCACTTCCGACGGAAACGGACGGTCACGCCCACCGCCACCCCACTGCCCGGGCCAGAGCGCCCCGCGGACCTCGCGGTCACCGCGGCGACCGATCGCGTCGCGGGGCGCGACGCCGCGTCGGGCCGTCACCGCATGCGGGACACGATCCCGGTGTCGTAGGCCCCGAGCAGGAACTCCTCGCGCGCCAGCAGCTCGGCGTGGAACGGCAGGTTGTGCTTCGGGCCGGCGATCGCGAACCCGGCCACCGCCGCCCGCGCGCGTTCGATCGCCTCGTCCCGGGTCGCGCCGTGCACGATCAGCTTCGCCATGAGCGAGTCGTAGTACGGCGTGACCGTGGTGCCGGCCGTGTAGCCGGAGTCGACGCGGACGCCCTCGCCGGTCGGCTCGACCCAGGTGGCGATGGTGCCTGGTCCCGGCAGGAACCGCTGGGGATCCTCGGCGTTGATGCGCAGCTCGATCGCGTGCCCGGACGGGGTGAGCGTCGCCGGGTCGACGGTCGGCGCCAGACCGGCGGCGATGCGCAGCTGCTGCTCGACCAGGTCGAGGCCGAAGACCGCCTCGGTGACCGGGTGCTCGACCTGCAGCCGGGTGTTCATCTCCAGGAAGTAGAAGTCGCCGCTCGCCGGGTCGAGCAGGAACTCCACCGTGCCGGCGTTGCGGTACCCGACCGCCTCGCCGACCCGGCACGCCGCCGCGTGCAGGGCGGCCCGGCGCTCGGGCGTCAGGACCGCCGCCGGCGACGGGCACTCCTCGACCAGCTTCTGGTTGCGCCGCTGCACCGAGCACTCCCGCTCGCCGAGCGCCACCACCCGCCCGTCGTTCAGCCCGAGGATCTGAACCTCGACGTGCCGCACCGACGGGAAGTACCGCTCGAGCAGCACCGACGGGTCCCCGAACGTCCGCTCGGCGAAACCGCGCACCTTCTCGTACTCCGTCCGCAGGCCCGCCACGTCCAGGGCGACCGCCATGCCCATGCCACCCCCGCCCGCGGCCGCCTTCACCATCACCGGGTAGCCGACCGTCAGGGCCTGCTGCACCGCCGCCTCGACGTCGGTCACCGGCTCGGCCGTGCCGGGCGCCACCGGCACACCCGCCGCGGCCGCCAGGTTGCGGGCATTGATCTTGTCGCCCATCGCGGTGATCGCCTCGGCGCTCGGCCCGACCCAGATCAGTCCCGCCGCGGTCACGGCCCGGGCGAACTCGGCGTTCTCCGACAGGAACCCGTAGCCGGGGTGGATCGCCGCCGCACCCGTCTGCTTCGCCGCGGCCAGGATCGCATCGACGTTGCGGTAGGACTGGGCCGGCGCCGCCGGACCGATCGGGACGGCCTCATCGGCCTCACGAACGAAGGGCAGCTCAGCGTCGGCCTCCGAGTAGACCGCGATCGTCCGGATGCCCAGCCGGGCGGCGGTTCGGATCACCCGCCGGGCGATCTCCCCGCGGTTGGCCACGAGCAGCGACTCCACGACCGGTCCGTCCCCGGAACGCGTCTCGGGCTGCTGATTCTGGTCCGCCGGCGGCACGGTCATGGCGACGTCCTTTCTCACCAAGGGGTCTCACCAGGTGGTTCTCACCCGGGGTTTCCCACCAGGGGGTTCTCGTCCAGGGAGGTTCTCGTCCAGGGGTGTCGTGAGAGGTGGGTCGGGGTGCCCTGACCTCGGATCGAGGAGGGCCGACCCGCCCACGGAGCGGTGGTTGTCCACGGTCTCGGCGTGCGAGGGCGCCTGGCGCACCATGGTGGCTTTTCGACCGGCCGGGTCGCCAGTCCTCGTGATGGGCCCGATAACGAGTCACCCGGGTAACGACACGCCCAGGTAACCACCATCACAAGCGCCATCCACAGCGCCCACCGGTTGTCCACATGGTTATCCACAGCCTGTGCGCAGCCTGCGCAGATGCACGCGCATCCGACCGGTCGCCCTACCCACCGCGCCCACGAGGCCAGGTGGCCCGGCACATCGGTGCATTCCGGGCAATCGACCATCACGTCGAGGCCGACCGACGCCAGCCAGCGGATGCGGGCGGTCCGCGCCCGGCCGCGCAGCGCCGACTCTGGTGATTCGAGGTGAGCGGGCGCGACCGGGCTGAGGGTGCTCGGGGGCGGGCCCGGCGTCGTCAGGCCCGCAGGGCGGCCAGGGCGGCGTTGCGCAGCAGGGCGGCGCTGCGGTTGCGGTCCACCTCGACCGACAGGAACGGGGTCGAGTTCATGAGGCCGAACGTGGCGTGGGCCAGCACCCGGGCCTCGGCGGGGGTCAACTCCGGCCGCAGCGCGGTAATGGTGGAGACCCATACCTCGACGTAGAGCCGCTGCAACCGACGAATCTCTCGACGGGTCTGCTCCGGCAGCCGATCGAGCTCGTGCAGGTGCAGCGCGATCACGGCCGGGTTGGCGAGCGCGAAGTCGACGTGGAAGTCGACTAGGGCGACCAGCGCCGCCTCGGGGTCGTCGGCGTGCTGGGCGACCCGGGCCCGGCCCCCGTTCAGCAGGCTCTCGCTCACCGGGTACAGGGCGGCGGCGAGCATCGCCTCCTTGCCCTTGAAGTGGTGGTAGAGCGCCGGCCCCGTCACCCCCGCCGCCGCGCCGATGGCATCCATCGACACGCCGTCATAGCCCTTGCTCGCGAAGAGGCCGACCGCGACGTCGAGAATCTCTTCTCTCCGCGACCGCCGCCGCCCGGCGGTTCGCGTGCCCCGGTCCTGCTGCGCCGTCACAACCGGTCAGCCTAGCCGCCGGCCGCTCGGCCCTGAACGACCGTTCGGCCCTACCGGCCCGGGACCCCGCGCCGCGCGGTCGGCCGTCGGACGGGCCTCACCGGGCCGGCGCCAGCGCGCCCGCCAGGCGTTGCCGCAGCGCGGCGGCCTCCGGATCACGGTGATGTCGCTCGATGATCTGGCCGAACACCCGCAGGTCCGACCGGATGGTCGCCGAATCCACCTGCCTGACCGCGTCGAGCAGCTCGACCATCAGGGCGCAGCCGCGGGCCAGGTCACCGCTGGCGGCGTAGGCGAGCGCGAGCCGAACCCCCCAGCGCGAGTGCTCCCGGGTGTGCGGCGTCATCGTGGCGACGGCCCGCCGCAGCTCGGGGACCGCCTCGCCCGGGCGCCCCAGCTCGTACAGGCACCACCCGGTGACGGCCGCGAGCCGGTCGCCGGCCGTGGCCGGACCGAGCACCGACGGCTCGCCACCGTCCACCGCGACGCTGCTCGCGGCTCGTCCCTTGCCGCTGCGCGGCTGCGCCGCGGGAGTGAGGGCGCGGGCCCGGTCGAGGGCGGCCCGGCAGCGCGCCTCGTCCCCGGCGAGGGCGTGGCCCTGGGCCTCCCGGAGCGCGGACAGCCACCGGACCCGCGGCGACGCCGTGGCGGCGGGCCGCTCGGTCAGGGCCACCACCTGGCCGGCGTCGCGGCGGTAGAGCGCGACCAGGGCCCGCCGGGCAGCGGCGTACTCGCTCAGCTCGTGGTCGTCGGCCTCCCGGGCGATCGCCACCGCCCAGTCGGTCCAGGTCAGCGCGGCCTCGTCGTCGCCGGCCTCCTGCCACATCCAGCCGAGGTACTCGGCCAGCCGGGCGCCCAGGAACATCTGGTCCCGCCGGGTCCGACCGACCGAGGAGGCCGCCGTCGACCGCACCACCGAGAAGAACACCGACGCCAGGGGCAGCACCATGGCCGGCCGCGACGTCCGCCCCAGGCTGCGCAACGCCCCGAACAGCAGCCACTGCTCCGGCAGCGGGGCCGGGCCGACCCGCAGCCGATGGGTGAGCCCGTGCGCCTCCCACGAGCCCGAACCGTCGGGAGCCAGGTGCAGCACCCACGGTGTCTGGCCGAACGAACCAATGGCCGGCGCGGGCGAAGCGGGCGCGACCTCGGGTGGGGCCACGGCCGGGTGGCGCTGGAGTACGCCTCCGGTGCCGAGCACCGCGTCGCATATCCGGGCGAGCGTCTCGCTGGGACGCTTGAGGCCGTGCTCGATGCGGCTCAGGTGGCTCCGGCTGTAGTAGACGGCCGCCGCGAGCTCACCGAGCGACATCTGTCGCTGCAGGCGCAGCCGGCGCAGCGTGGCCCCGAAGTCGGCGAGCACCTGCGCCGATACCTCGCCCACCGCTGCCTCCTCAACGCTCCCCGCCGGGTTCATGGTAGGTGCCGGGTCACGGCCGAACGGGCAACGGACAACACTGGCCCGGGGCCCGGGGAGCGGGAACCATGGGGCTTACGGCCGTACTGGGTCACGGTCCCCGTCCTTCGGCGGCAAGGGCGGGGACCACCCTTTTGACGGCCCCTGCTCGACGATGGCCGAACACCTCAGGCCGTGATCGCTCCGGCGCTGGCCGGATCACCCGCGCCGCGGCCACCGCTCGGCGAGGACGCGCTGCAGCCCGCGCGAGACCAGGCTCGCGATCTCCCCCGGGCGGTGCGACATCGTGAGCCACCGGTTCTCCTCCTCGGTGAGCCCGTTGTTCAGGCCGGTGTAGCGGCCCGAGTCGACCAGCGCGCGCAACGCGGCGAGGCCGGCCGCGTAGCGGGGATCGGTGACGGCATCCGCACCGATCGGCCACTGCCCACCCTGCACGCCGAGCAGCCGGGCGACGTCGTAGGTCACCCCACCGAAACCACCGGCCAGGTAGGTGGGTTGGCCGCGCTCGAGCGTGAGCAGCAGCTCCTCGAGGACGCCGGGCATGCTGCCCTCGAAGCCCTCCCGGCGGCCCCCGAGGAACACCCGCCCGACCTGGTGGTCGGTCATGTAGCGGCGCAACCCGGCCAGCCCCCGGGCGCGGCTGGCGTCGGGGGAACCGTCCACATCGGAGACAGCCGGCGCGGCCGCACGGTCGGCGGGATCGGGGTCGGAAAGCGGCCGGCCATCCGGGTCCAGGCAGACGAGGCGACCGAAGAGGCCCAGCTCGCGGCGGAAGTCCTCCAGCTCCTCCGGGCTCATGCCCCGATGCACGTCCCAGGCCAGGCAGGCCAGCAGCGGCCGGTCCCGCCGGGCGTACCGCTGCAGCTCGCGCAGCATGAAGGCGGTGTAGCCGTCGGGATCGAGCCGACCGCCGTAGATGATCCCGCCCCCGGCGAGCAGGACGGACCGGGTGATCTCGCCGATCGCGACCCGGTAGTGCGTCTCCAACAGACCCAGCCGGGCCAGGTCGGGGCTGCGGGAGGCGGAGATGCCCAGCCGCCACTGACCGTCGGCGGCCGGATCGACGTCGACGTGGCCGCTCATGGCACCCGGGCCGCGAGCACCCGCGGCGTCACGATGTCGAGGGGGTTGGCGAGGCCGGCCAGCCGGACGATCTGCTCGAGCACGGACCGCTCGTCCGGACCGATCGGTGGATCCGGATGGACGATGCGGATCGGCCCCTCGCCCGGCAGTCGCCCGCGGTCGATCTGCTCCCGCAGCCAGGCGACCAGCGTCACCGGCTCGGGCGCGTGCGGGGCCCACCAGGTCACCGCGGCCGCGGGCGGGGCGGCGCCCACCTCGGAGGCGGCCAGCTGCCCCTGCCGCTGCCACAGGGCGTGCTTGAGGCACTCGTCCACCAGCAGGTTCAGGCCGGCCAGGATGTCCTCGTCCCGCCAGCCGTCCGCCTCGCGGCGCACCGGCACCCGGGGCACGTGGTCCATGAGGAAGGAGCCGCGCTCCTCGGGGTGCTCCAGGGCGTCGAGGACCACGATCGGCATGCCAGCGGTCTTCGCGAGCAGCATCTCCCGCTGGCACCACGGGCGGCTGGCGAACGTGCTGGTGCGCACGGCGAGCAGGGCGCTGCTCGCGGCCTTCTCGGCCAGCTCCCGACTCCAGTGACGGCCCGGCTGCAGGTCGCTGGCCGAGAAGAACTCGTTCAGCCGGGTCCGGGACACGATCGCCCGTACGCGTTCGGCGATCCCGACGTCCGCCTGACCGGTGCCGGAGTCGACGTCGTTGGTGTGGCTGATGAAGACGGTCAGGCGTCGGCTGGCGTCGCCCCCGAACGGGCCGCGCGGGGCTCCGAAGTGCTGCGCCACCCCCTGCGCGAGATCGCGACACCAGGTCCGGGTCCGCTCCTCACCGGTGGTCATCCGACCGCGACCTATGCCGTGGAACGGCTCCAGAATCTTGCCGAGCACGGTCCCGTGCGCGGCCGACGACTCGGTGGCGACGGGAAATATCGCCACGCGATCGGGATGGCGCTCCTGCGCGCGCACGATCTCGGTGAGGTACTCGTACCACGGCCCGGATCCGGGCTCCACGGCGGCGGCGAGTTCGGTGCCGACCACCGGCACCACCGCGGTGAAGAGCTGCTGCTGCGGCGAGCCGTCCGGGCTGTCCGCGTCGGAGGTGGGAAACGGTATGGGGCGCGGGGCGTCGTTCGGGGACCGCCATCCTTCCGAACGAATATATACCTCTATAGCCCCACCGATGAGGCCGGAAAATGTGCTGCCCTGAAAATGGTTGACCATGACATCGGAAACCAGGAGGCCGCCGCGGTCCCGGGGGTGCCAGACCACGTAAATCTCCAAAATGGGGGGCAGCATATTCCTCCTCCCGCCTCCGACGCGCCATTCTAGGGCGATGCGACCGTCACAGGAGACGGGCAAACAGGTCCCGGGCTCGCCACCGCGGGATAGCCTGCGCGGTGTGACACTCGTGTCTGACCCGGTGGACCCGTGGCGCACCCTGACCAGCGACGTTGCGTACCAAGGGCGGCGTCTGCGGGTGCACAGCGACCAGGTGCTCAACCCCAGCGGATCGCGCATCGGGTACGACTGGGTGGAGACCGACGACCAGGTCCGCGTGGCCGCCCTCGTCGCGGACCGGATCCTCGTCGTCGAGCAGCATCACTATCTCGTCGGCCCGCTGCTGCAGCTGCCCGGGGGCCGGATCGAGCCGAATGAGGAGGTCCTCGCCTCGGCCAAGCGCGAACTGGCCGAGGAGACCGGTTACCACGGCGGCCGGTGGACCAGCCGGGGCTGGCTGTATCCGCTCCCCGGACTTACCACAATGCGCGTACATCTGTGGATGGTACGCAACCCCCGACCGGGCCGGCCGAGCCTGGAGCCGGGCGAGCACGACCTGCGCGTGCACGAGATCCCGATCGCCGAGGCCGTCTCGGCCGTCGCCGCCGGCCGGGTTCGCTGCGCCCCCAGCGCGGCCCTGATCATGCTCGCGGTGGGCGCGCGCTGACCACCGGGCCGCGCCGAGTGGTCAGGCGCGCCGGGCGGGCGGCCGTCAGTCCGGGAACGGGGCGAGGGTCGGACGCTTCGCCCCGAGGAGGTCGCCGCTGGACCGGCCGGTGAGCCGGCGCTTGACCCAGGGCGCGAGGTGCAGGCGGGCCCACCGCAGGTCCTGCACGCGGGCGGCCGGCCAGCTCAACCGCGGCGGCTGACCGGGGGAGACCCACCACTGCGGGTCCGGCTCCACCCCCAGCTTGGTCAGCACATGAGCGGCGACCCGCTGGTGCCCGGCGGTCGACAGGTGCAGCCGGTCGTCGCTCCACAGCAACGGGTTCTGGAACTCGTCGTCCTCCCACAGATCGATCACGATCGCCCCGTGGCGCTTGCCCATGTCGGCGACCGCGTCGTTGAGGAGCCGCGTGCGGGGCAGGATCACCCGGCGGCCGGGCAGGCGGTTGGACACGTCGACCCATCGGAAGAGGATGACGTCGGCGCCGGTGGCCCGGAACGTCCGGACGAGCTCGTCGAAGCGGGCCAGCATCGGCTCCGGGTTGAAGGACGGCCGCAGGGCGTCGTTGCCGCCACCGGCGAAGCTGACCAGGTCCGGCGCCATCTCCAGCGCGACCGGCACCTGCTCGTCGACGATCCGCTGGAACAGTCGACCGCGCACGGCCAGGTTGGCGTAGCGGAAGCCGTCGTCGTCAGCTCCGTCGACGGCCGCGGCGCTGGATGCCGGTCCCGCGCCGCCGCGCGGCTGTCCCGCGGTGCTCCTGGCGGGGGCCCGGGCGGCGTGCTCGGCAGCGAGCCGGGCGGCGACGAGATCCGCCCATCCACGCAGCCGCCCGTCCGGCAGGATGTCGTTGAGGCCCTCGGTGAAGCTGTCCCCGATGGCGACGAACCGGCGCCAGCGCATCGTCCCTCCCCACACCAGCCACGCCGCCGGGAAGTGTGCCAAAGCCGCGACGGTGCCCGCCAGTGAGCACACCGCCTTGTGATGGAGGCTCCACGGTGGCCCGTTCGGTGGGCCGCTGCGCTGCTCGCGGCTCGTCCCTCGCCGCTGCGCGGCTCCGCCGTGGAGGTGGCGGTCGGGGCAGGTCGACGAGGTGGCTGCCGCTCGTCGCGCCGCCGGGGCCTCAGGACAGGTACGCGAATCGACCAGTGAGGATCGGGCCGGGAGCGACGACCGTCGCGACCACGGACCCGAGCTGGGTGACGTAGTGCCAGGAGTGCTCAGCCGCGGCCGGATCGTAGGTGGAGACCACCATCCCGCCGTTGGCCAGGAAGACGACGTTCGTGATCTGCTTGCCGGCGTGCGCGGCCCCGAGAACCTGCCCGGCCGTGAGGAACTGGCCGGTGGTCGTGTCGTACAGCCACCGCGCCTCCCGCTGGTAGCCCGGGTCGGTGCTCCCACGACCCAGCGCGACGAACCGTCCATTGGTCGAGACCGCCTGAATGGTCACCGGCTGCCCTTCCGGGAAGTCGGGTGGCCTGGGCACGACGGCCGCCACCGTGTTCGCCGGGGTATAGACGTTCGGATTGCTGGCCCAGAAGCCGCCGGTCGGCGCGAACGCCACGTACTCACACCCCTCGTCGCGCTCGTACCGGGTCGTCGCACCGGTCGTGCAGGTGCTGATCCCCGGTCAGCAGATACGCCAGCCGAAGCAGCGCGGGTGTGCGCGACCGTACGAACTCGTCGTACTCGCGATCGGAGCGATCCACAGCGCCTCTCTGCGTCGTCGGGGTAGGGCACCACCCCAGACGCCACCCGGACCGCTCCGGGTTGTCATGATCGCCCCGTCGACCGGTACCCGTCGGCTAGTAGCTGCGGCCGACCACGGCGATCAGGTCGTCGGCCGACGGGTCGGTCGGCACCTCGCCCGCCGGGGTCTGCAGGACGCGGACGCTGATCGCGTTGTCGTACAGCTTGCGCTCCCCGTCCTCACCGAGCGCCCGCACGGGGATGCGGGCGAAACCGGTCTGCGCCGCCTCGAGCGCCTCATCGACCGAGGTCGTCTCGACGGTCCGCTCGGCCAGCCGGGCCTGGGCGGCGACGAACATGTCCTTCTGGATGGTGTCCAGCAGCGCGGGCACCGCCTTGGCGACCGTTTTCGCGTCCAGACTGGACTTCTCGCCGGTGTCCCGGCGCACGACCGTGACCTGACCGGCCTCCAGGTCGCGGGCGCCGATCTCGATGCGTACGGGCACGCCCTTGAGCTCCCAGTCGGTGACCCGCCGGCCGAACCCCTGCTCCGTCCGGGTGTCGATACGCACCCGCACCCCAGCCTTGGCCAGGCTGTCCACAGTAGACTGAGCCGCCGCGACCATGCGCTCGTCGTCGCCCTTGACCGCCAGGACCACGACCTGGATCGGAGCCACCGCCGGCGGAAGGCGCAGACCCCGGTCGTCGCCGTGACCCATGATCAGGCCACCGATCATCCGGGTGCTGCAGCCCCAGGAGGTGGTCCAGCAGGTCTGCAACGTGCCCGAGGTGTCGGTGTAGGTGATGTCGAAGACCTTGGCGAAGTTCTGCCCGAGCTCGTGGCTGGTCGCCATCTGCAGCGCCTTGCCGTCGCCCATCATGCCTTCGCAGGACATCGTGTTGATCGCGCCCGCGAACCGCTCCCGTGGGGTCTTCACCCCGATCAGGATCGGGATGGCCAGCACGTTCTGTAGGAAGTCGCGGTACACATCCAGCAGGATGCGCAGGGCGTAGGCGGCCGCGTCCTCCCGAGTGGCGTGGGCGGTGTGCCCCTCCTGCCACAGGAACTCGGTGGTGCGCAGGAACAGCCGGGGCCGCATCTCCCACCGCACGACGTTGGCCCACTGGTTGAGCAGCAGGGGCAGGTCGCGGTGGCTCTGGATCCACTTCGCCATGAGCTCCCCGAACAGCGTCTCGCTGGTCGGGCGGACCACGAACGGCTCGGCGAGGTCCTTGCCGCCGGCGTGGGTGACGACGGCCAGCTCGGGGCTGAAGCCCTCGACGTGCTCGGCCTCCCGCTTCAGGTAGCTCTCCGGGATGAACACCGGCAGGTACACGTTCTCGGCGCCGGCCGCCTTGATCCGGACGTCGACCTCGGCCTGCATCCGCTCCCAGATCGCGTACGCGTACGGTCGGATGACCATCGTCCCCCGCACGGGCCCGTTGTCGGCCAGCTCCGCCTTCTCCAGGACGTCCTGGTACCAGCGGGGGAAGTCATCCTTCTGGGACGCGAGTACGCCAGGTCGCTTCGACGTCGTCATGGCGAGCATGCTATCGGGCGAAATTCCGCCGGCCGGCACCACGTCGTCCGCCGTACCATGCCCCGCGTGCTGATGAGGATGTCGACGCTGTTCCTGCGCACGCTGCGGGAGGATCCCGCCGAGGCGGAGGTGCCGAGCCACAAGCTGCTCCTGCGGGCCGGGTACATCCGGCGGGCGGCGCCGGGTGGGTACACCTGGCTGCCGCTGGGCAAGCGCGTGCTCGACAAGATCGCCAAGGTCGTGCACGAGGAGATGGCCGCGATCGGCGCCCAGGAGGTGCACTTCCCGGCCCTGCTACCGCGGGAGGCGTACGAGCAGTCCGGCCGGTGGCTCGCCTACGGCAACGACATCTTCCGGCTCAAGGACCGCCGCGGCGCCGACTACCTCCTCGCGCCCACGCACGAGGAGATGTTCGCGCTGCTGGTGAAGGATCTCTACGCGTCCTATAAGGACTACCCGGTCATCCTCTACCAGCTCCAGACGAAGTTCCGCGACGAGGCGCGGCCCCGGGCCGGGCTGCTGCGCGGGCGCGAGTTCCTCATGAAGGATTCGTACTCCTTCGACCTCACCGACGAGGGGCTGGCCGAGTCGTACGCCAAGCACCGCGCGGCGTACATCAAGATATTCGATCGGCTGGGTCTGGACTACACGATCGTCTCGGCGATGACCGGGGCGATGGGCGGCAGCGGGTCGGAGGAGTTCCTCGCCACCGCCCCCGTCGGCGAGGACACCTACGTCGGCTGCACCCAGTGCGTCTACGCGGCGAACACGGAGGCGGTGGTCACGCCCGCGCCCGAGCCCGGCGACCCCACGGCGTGGCCGCCGATGACCGTGCACGATACGCCCGACACGCCCACGATCGAGTCCCTGGTCGCCCTGGCCAACGCGAAGAAGCTCGGCGGGCGGGCCGACTGGACCGCCGCGGACACGTTGAAGAACGTCGTGCTCAAGGTGACCCCGCCCGGCGGCGAACCCGAGGTCCTCGTGGTCGGCCTGCCGGGTGACCGCGAGATCGATCTCCGGCGCATCGAAGCCGCGCTGTACCCGGCGACCGTGGCCCTGTTCGACGCGGCCGACTTCGCGCAGCTTGCGGAGCGAAGCGGCAAACCCGGTGCGGCCCAGAAGACGCTCGTGCGGGGGTACATCGGGCCCCAGCTGGACGTGCTCGCGAGTCCCGCCGCCCAGCGCCGGAAGAAGAACAAGATCCGCTACCTCGTCGACCCGCGGGTGGTGACCGGCACCTCGTGGCTGACCGGGGCCAACGAGGAGGGCCGGCACGCCGTCAACGTGGTGGCCGGCCGCGACTTCGTGCCCGACGGCACGATCGAGGCGGCGGAGGTCCGGTCGGGTGACCCGTGCCCGCGGTGCGGGGGCGCGCTCGCCCTGCGCCGCGGCATCGAGATCGGCCACATCTTCATGCTCGGCCGCCGGTTCTCCGACGCGTTCGGGCTCGACGCGCTGGGCCCGGACGGCAAGCCGATTCGGATCACGATGGGCTCGTACGGCATCGGGGTGTCCCGGCTCGTCGCCGTGATCGCCGAGCAGCACCACGACGAGAAGGGCCTGGCCTGGCCGGCCGTGGTCGCCCCGGCGCACGTGCACATCGTCCCCGCGGTCGGCGGCGCGTCGCGGCCAGGGACGCGCAACCGCCGGCCGAACCCCGCGGGGGCCGACACCGGGGAGGGTGCCCCCGACCACCTCACCGCCGCGCTCCGGCTCGGCGAGGACCTCTCCGCCGCCGGGGTCGACGTGATCGTGGACGACCGCCCGGGGCTCTCGTTCGGCGTCCGGCTCACCGACGCCGAACTCATCGGGGCCCCCTGGATCGTCGTCGTCGGCCGGCGCCTGGCCGAGGGCCTGGTCGAGGTGCGCCAGCGCGCCACCGGCCAGACCCAGGACATGCCGCTCGGGGACGTGGTCGGCCAGGTCAAGCAGTGGGTCGGCCAGGCCGGGTGACGGTCGGCGCGGCGCACCCGCCGGCCGCACCCCGTTCGGGAACCCGCGAACCGGCCGCTACCCGGACACCCGCCCCCAAACGGCCGCAACCCCGCTGGGCGCCCTCGAACGGCGGTAACCCGGACGAACGTATCAGACGGTCGTAACTCGAACGGGTGACACCGCACGGTCACCCATTCGGGACGTCCAGGCAACGACGAGATAACAGTTCATCCGTTCTGCTGACCCGGATTCGGGCGACATTGGGCAAACTGGGGGCAGCCCGCACGGGCGACGCCCCGGAAACATGAACCAGCCTCGGACACCTTGGATGGGTGCGTGCAGATCGAGATCTATGCCGACGTCGTCTGCCCGTGGTGCTACCTCGGCAAGCGGCGGCTGGAAGCGGCACTAGCGGGATCGCCGTTCGAGGAGGCCGTGCTGCGCTGGCGGCCGTTCCAGCTCGACCCGGATGCCCCGCGCACGAGCGAGCCGTTGATGAGGTGGCTGACCCGGCGGCTCGGTGGCCCGGACCAGGCACGGGCGGCCGCCGAGGAGGTGACCCGGATCGCCGAACAGGAGGGGCTCACCGTCGACTATGACCGCGCGGTGATCGCCAACACCTTCGACGCCCACCGCCTGATCTGGTTCGCCGACCAGCCCGAGGCCGTCTTCTTCGGGGCGTCGGCCGACACCCAGTCCGAGCTCGTCGAGGCGTTGCACCAGGCGCACTTCACCGACGGCCTCGACGTGGCTGACCACGACGTCCTCGTCGCCCTCGCCGCCGGGGTCGGCCTCGATCCCGACCGCGTGGCGCGCCTGCTCTCCTCCCGCGAAGGCACGGCCGACGTCCGGGGTCACCTCGCGCGGGCGCACGACCTGGGCATCACCTCCACGCCGACCTTCGTCTTCGCTGGCACGTACGCCGTGACCGGCGCCCAGGACGTCCGCACGATGGCCTCGGTCCTCGCCGACGTGGCCCGGCGGGAGCGGCTCGCCCCGACCGCCGCGCACATCCCCCAACAGCGACCCGCGCCCACGGCCGGCCTGTGGCCGCCCGAGCCGGCGGGTTGGGACGGCGACGCCCGCGTCGGCTGACGCCGTGGACGCGTTGAGCGGCCAGGGTCGCTGGCTGCCGGTGGTACTCGCCGCGGTCGGCGCGCTTCCGGTCGCCGGCCTGCTCGGGTGGGGACTCGCCGAGTGGCGGGTGCGCGGCGGAGTGGACCGGCGGGAGGCCTGGCGACGCTCGCTGGCCGAGGTCGGCATCGTCGTCGGCACCGTCCCCTGGCTGTGGATGATCCTCACTCCGCTACCGGGCGACGGGCTGGTCTACGTCGTCCCGTTCACGGACCTGGCCGACCAGCTGCATCACCCGCCGCTGTGGGTCGCCTTCCAGATCGGCGGCAACCTGATGGTCTTCGCCGCCTACGGCTTCCTCGCCCCGGTGCGGTGGTCCATCCATCCGCTGTGGGTGGTGGCGACCGCCGCCGCGGCCTCGGCCACGGTCGAATTCCTGCAGTGGGCGCTGCACCTCGGTCGGGTGGCCTCGATCGACGACGTGCTCGTCAACGCCGCCGGCGCCGGATTGGCCGCCGCCTGCTCCCGCCGCTGGTGGCGACGCTCGGCGCCCGCCCTGGCTCACTCCGGATAGCCGGCGCCCCAACCGCGGATCAGTGACCTCCGGTCGTTCCGTGGATCAAGGACCGTCCGTCATTGGGCGAGGTGCTTGAGGCCGTCGAGGTCGGTGATCACGACCTGCAGCCGCCCGGTGCGAATCAGCCCGTCCTGACGCAGCGCGCGCAGCGCCTTGGTCACCGCCTCCCGGGACGCCCCGATCCAACCGGCCAGCTCGTCCTGGGAGAGCGGAAGGTTGATGCGCAGTCCGTCGTCGGTGGGTACGCCGAACCGGTCCGCGAGCTCGACCAGACGGGCCGCCACCCGTCCGGTCGTGTCGAACGCGCCGAACTCGATGCGCTTGCGGTCGGCGTCGCGCAGGCGCCGGGTCAGCTCCCGCATGAGCACGAACGCGATCCGGCCGTGCTCCAGCAGGTGTCGCTCGAACTGCGCGGACGGGATCGCGAGCGCGGTCACGGTCTCGAGCGCGGTCACGGTCGCCGACCGGGGACCACCGTCGATGGCGGAGAGCTCCCCGAGCAGGGCGCCGGGGCCGCGGACCGCGAGCACCACCTCGGTGCCCGAGGCGGTGTCCGAGGAGACCTTGACCCGGCCCGAGCGCACGATGATCACCGACGCCGACTCGGTCCCCTCGCGGAAGATCACCGACCCACGCCGGAACCGGTGCCGCCGACCGATCGCCTCCAGCGCGGCCTGCTCGTCGGGTCGCAGGAGATCCCAGAACTCCCGGCTCACGGGCGACCGCCGATCGTGACGTCGGGTCGCCGGTCACCGCCGAGTCGCCGTCCGCTCATCGCAGGGCCCGCACCATCCAGGCCGGGACCTTCTGCCGCCGGCCGGCCACCTCGAGGTCGCCGAGGAAGTCCGCCTCCACTCGGTCGCCGAGGGCGTCGCGGGTCGCGCCGCCGATCACCACCTGTCCGGGCTTGGCGATGCTCTGCAGCCGGGCGGCCACGTTGACCGCGTCGCCCATCGCGTTGTAGCCCCGCAGCGACTCGCTGCCGATGTTGCCGACGAGGGCGGGCCCGGTGTTGGCCCCGACCCGGAACCGCGGCCAGTCGGGATGGTCCTCCGCCACGAGCCGTACGGCCTCCTGCATCTGCAGCGCGGCCCGGACCGCCCGAGCCGCGTGGTCGGGTTGCCGGGCCGGCGCGTTGAACAGCGCGAGCAGCGCGTCGCCGACGAACTGGATGACGGTCCCGCCGTTGTCGAGGATGCACGGCACCGCCACCGCGTAGTAGCGGTTGAGCATCTCGACGATCGCCGGCGGGTCCACCGCTTCCGAGAACGTCGTGAATCCCCGCAGGTCGGCGAAGAGCGCGGTCACCTCGACCACCTGCCCGCCGAGCGCGGCCTGGCTCGGGTCGGCGAGCAGGGCCGCCGCCACGTCGGGCGACAGGTACTGGCGGAACAGCGTCGACAGCTCGGCGTAGAGCCGGGCGTTCTCCAGGCCGATCGACAGCTGGTTGGCCAGGGCGGCGCGCAGCTGCGGGGGACCACCCTCCGGAATGGACACCTCGCCGGCCCGCCGGCCCTTGACGGTCAGCGGCAGCGCGTTGGGATCGCGGCCCTGGTCGGCGTCCGCCAGCAGCCGGATGCGTATGTCGCCGAACGACTCCTTCACCGCCGCCGTGGCCGACCGGAGGAACTCCTCCTCACCGGCCGCCACCCGCGCCTGCTCGCCCACGGCCACCAGGGCGCCGAGCCGGGCGGAGGCGTCCCGCTCGGCCGCCAGCGCGGCGGCCGCCCGGTCCAGCACCTCGGCCTGCTTCTCGGTCAGGTCGAACCGCTCGGCCATGCGGGCGGCGAGCCGCTCCGGCGGCTGCCCCTGCGCCGAGTTCTGCAGCTCGCGGACCAGCTCCTCCAGGGCCGCCTCGTACCGCTCGCGCACCTGCCGGACGGTCCGCTCGACCGCGAGCCCGTCGAAGAGGCCGGCCGCGCTGCCCTCCCGGCGGTACTGCACGTAGGCCGAGTACCCGACGAAGAGGAACGCGAAGGTCAGGATGAGGTGCCACTCCCACCACGACAGCCGCCACTTGTCGGCCAGCGTGACCGCGACCAGCGCCTCGGCGAGCAGGGCGAAGGCGGTGACGATCGACATGAGCACCGCGCTCGGGTTGCGCCGGTACAGCCGGTAGAAGCGGATCGCCGCGATCACGTACAGCACCACCGCCGCGAGGCTGACGTAGACCATCGGCCCCTCGACGTCGCGGGTCTGCGTCTGCCGGTTCAGCGGCGGCAGGTCCAGCAGGGACACGAAGACCCAGGCGAGCAGCAGCGTCGCCAGGCCGAGGCGCAGCCGCAGCCGCCATCGCACGGCCTCGGTGACCAGCCGCGAGGTCGACAGCACGGCCAGCACGGCGCCGATGATCAGCCCGACCGTCATGGCCAGGTCGAACCCGGCGTTCGGATGGCCGATCAGTACGCCCGGGGTGGCCAGCGCGTGCGCGAGCAGGAATCCCGCCGCGGCGAGGAACACCAACGAGACCAGGAAGAGCCGGCCGTCCTGGCGCCGGTCGGCGGCCCGGCTCATCACGGCCCCGATCACCACGTTCACCGCGGCCACCACCGCGACGAGCCAGAAGTGGGCGCCGTGGTGCTGCCAGAGCAGGTCCGCTTCGGGAGTGGACAACAGCAGCCAGAGCCCGGCGATCGGCAGGGCGAGGTGGACGGCCCAGACCACGACCCGCGCCACCGATGACCTCCCTCCATCCGGGCCGGTGCGTCCTGACCGCACCGGCGACCGGACGCACGCGGGCCCACCCCCATCCGGGCTTGTGCGTCCTTGGACGCAGACACGCTACGACGCCGGCGCTGTCACGGGCACGACCGTTACCGCCCGCCACGACCAACCCCGGCGTGCGGACCGGTCCGCACTGTCGATCACGAAGGTCCTCGACCAGGAGCCGGCCCAGGAACGGGTCGGTGGCCGCCGGGCCCGCGTCCCGGCCCCTGCCCCCGGTGCCGATCACCGTGGACGGCGGCACATTCGTCGGGCCTGACCCGGGAACCCGACCGGGGGAACCCGGTAGGCACGGTTGGCGGCGTCTCGGTACGGTGGCGGCGCTGACCATCGTCAACGGATGGCGCCCGGCCGCGGTTGGGCGCCGTCCCGGGCGCCGACCGGGGAGGACGGGTGACCCACGCGTTCCAAGTCGACCTGCGGGGCATGGTCGACCTGCTGAGCCACCATCTCTACGGCAGCCCACGCGTCTACGTGCGCGAGCTGCTCCAGAATGCCGTGGACGCGATCACCGCGCGCCACTCCGCGCAGCCCGACGACGCGGTCGAGCACCAGATCCGCATCGAGCCGTCCGACATCACCGGCGACGGCACCCTGCGCATCCACGACACCGGCATCGGGCTGACCACGGCTCAGGTGCACGAGCTGCTCGCCACCATCGGGCGCTCATCCAAGCGCGACGAGCTCGGCTTCGCCCGGCACGAGTTCTTGGGTCAGTTCGGCATCGGCCTCCTCTCCTGCTTCGTGGTGGCCGACTCGGTCGAGGTCGTGACCCGGGCCGCCAACGCCCCCACCGTGCGGTGGGTCGGGTACGCCGACGGCCGCTACGAGGTGAGCGAGCCGGCCGAGCAGCGCCCGGCCCAGGGCACCACCGTGACGCTGCGTCCCCGCCGGGACGCCGAGCAGTGGCTGACCGGTTCGATGGTCTCGATGCTCGCCAGGCAGTACGGCTCCATGCTGCCGGTCCGGGTGCTGGTGGGCGACGAGCTGATCACGCAGACGCCGCCGTGGCTGGCCGAGAACCGGAGCCTGGCGCTGCAGGCGTACGCCCGCGAGCACCTGGGCTTCGACCCGCTCGACATCGTGGAGCTCTCGGTGCCCGAGGCGGGGCTGGTCGGCGCGGCCTTCATCCTGCCCGTGGCCAGCAACCCGCTCGCCAAGGGCGGCCACCGCGTCTACCTCAAGCGGATGCTGCTGTCGGAGAACGCGACCGGCCTCCTGCCGGAGTGGGCGTTCTTCGCCCGCTGCGTCGTCGACACCACCGAGCTGCGCCCGACCGCGAGCCGCGAGGCGCTCTACGAGGACAGCCTGCTCGACACCGTCCGGGAGGCGATCGGCGACCAGCTGCGCGGCTGGCTGGCCCGGCTCGCCGCGCGCGACTCGAAGCGCCTGGCCCAGTTCCTCGACATCCATCGCCTGGGGGTCAAGGCGCTGGCGCTGCACGACGACGAGATGCTCAAGCTGGTCGACCAGTGGCTGCCGCTGGAGACCAACGTCGGCGCCCTCACCCTCGCCGAGTTCCGCGAGCGCTACGGCGTGCTGCGGTACAGCCCTACCCTGGACGAGTTCCGCCAGCTCGCCGGGCTCGCCGCCGCCCAGAACGTGCCGCTCATCAACGGCGGCTACGTCTACGACTCCGACATCATCGAGCGGCTGCCCCTGGTGGACAACAGCATCCGGGTGGAGCGGCTCGATCCGAGCGACCTGGCCACCCGGTTCGACACGCTCGATGCCGGTCTCGAGCTCAGCCTGCGTCCGTTCCTCGCCGCCGCCCAGCGGGCCATGGATCCGCTCGGCTGCGAGGTGGTGCTGCGCTCGTACGAGCCGGCCGGCACACCGGCCACCTATTTGGTCGACCGCGACATCGCGTTCCGGCGGGACCTGCAGCGCACCCGCGAGACGGCCGACCCGCTGTGGGCCGGCGTGCTGGAGGCGATCGACCGGGGCGCCAAGGACGTCCGGCCGCAACTGGTGCTCAACTACCGCAACCCGCTGGTGCGCCGACTCACCACGCTCCAGCCGGAGCTGGTGGGGGTCGCGGTCGAGGCGCTCTACGGCCAGGCCCTGCTCATGGGCTACCACCCGATCCGCCCGGCCGACGCCGCCCTGCTGAACCGGTCCTTCCTCAGCCTGCTCGAGCGGGCCATCCCCGGCGACCCGGACCAGATGTCCTGAATGGACGGTCGTGTCACATGAGCTACAACGAGGACCAGCTGTGGCGGCTGCTCGACCAGGCGCGCGAGATGCCCTACGGGCCCGGACAGATCGCCCTGGTCGAGCAGGTGATCGCCCACGCCGACGCCCAGAACCTCACCCGGCTCGCCTTCGCGGCCCGCATGCAGGCGACGTCGTCCTATGTGTACGGCGGTGAACCGGTCCGCTCGTTCGCCACGTTCGCCTGGTGCCTGGCCGAGTTCGACCGCAACCCGGTGGCGTACGAACGCGCCTACCGCACCCTGCTGTGGCACTTCAAGTACATGGTCAGCGCGCTGACCAAGTTCCCCGAGGTGCCGCTGGAGCGCACCTACGCGGTGCTCGACGACATGGAGCGCCGGTGGCAGGAGACCGGACACTCGCTGCACGCGGTCTACGCCTACCGGCACGCGGTCGCGGCCCACATCGGCGACATCGAGGCGGCCGAGGCGTACTACGAGCGGTGGTGCGCCGCCCCGCGCGACGACCTCTCCGACTGCGCCGGATGCGACCCGACGTCGAAGGCCTGGTGGCTGCGCGAGCGCGGTCGCCATGAGCAGGCCGTGGCCATCGGCGACCCCGTCCTGAGTGGACAGTTGACCTGCTACGAGCAGCCGCAGAGCATGCTGACCACGCTCATGGTCCCGTACCTGCGCACCGGGCGCCTCGAGCAGGCCCGCGACGCCCACCGCCGGGCCTACCGGCTGCAGCGGTCCCGCCTCGCCGACCTGGCCGACATCGCCCACCACATCGAGTTCTGTGCCCGCACCGGCAACGAGGCCCGGGCCGTCGAGATGGTCGAGCGCCACCTCGGCTGGCTCGACCGCGCGCCCTCGCCGTGGGCCGCCATGCGCTTCGCGGCCGCGGCGTCGCTGGCCCTGCGGCGAGCCCAGGACCGGCAGCCGGGCGACGAGCTGACCGTCCACCGTCCGGCCCACGCGGACCGGCCGGCCGCCACCGTCCCGGCCGTCGCCCTGGCCGCCGAGCTGGCGACCCAGGCTACGGAGCTGGCCGAGCGCTTCGACCGCCGGAACGGGACCGACGCGATCAGCACCCTGATTCGCGACGTGCTCGACGGCGAGCCGTGGCTCGACTACCTGCCCCTGTCGCCGACCGCCGCGCGGACCCGGAACCGGGCGACGGGGGCCGCCCCGCTCACGGGCGAGACCGACGCCGCCCAGCCCGGTGGGGCGACGGCGGCCGAGACGCCACCGGCGCCGGCCGCCGTTCCCGAGACCAGCGGTCCCGACGAGCTGCTCGACCTCATCGAGACGCATCACGACGTGGGGCGGGTCGCCGAGGCCGCGGCCGCCCTGGACGCCTTCGCCGCCCGGTACGGCGACCGGGAGCTGACCACCGCGCAGCGGGCCCGCCTCACCGAGGCCCGGGCCGCGCACCAGCGCGACGACGCCGAGGCGGCGGCCCGGATGTTCCGGGAAGCGGCCCGGGACTACGCCAGCGTCGGCGACGCCGAAGGGGAGCACCGTTGCCTCGCCCGGGCCGCGGCCGCCGTCTGCTGGGAGGGCGACCGGGACGACGAGCTGCCGGCGCTCGTCGAGGAGACCGAGTGGCTGCTCGCTCACGGGTCGCCCAAGGCGCGGATCGCCGCGGCCAGCCGGCTCGCGATCGTCCACCACCACGCGCGGCGGCCCGAGCCGGCCCTGGCCGTCCTGGACCGGGTCGCCGACAGCCTCGAGGCGGCGCCGCCGGCCACCCGGGTGCGGCACGCGGCCGTCCGCCTCGCCGTGCTCGGCGCCCTGCAGCGCACCGACGAGATCCTGCAGACCGGACCCGCCGTCGTCGCGCTGGCGGAATCGGCCGGCCTCCCGGACGACGCGGCCCAGGCCCACGCCGTGCTCGGGATGGCCCTACGGTTCACCGGGAACCTGACCGAGGCGGCCGACCACTTCGGGGCGGCGGCCGCCCTGGTCAGCGACGAGGAGCGGCGAGCCGGGCTGCGCCTGGCCCGGGCCGAGCTGCTGGCCCACACGGACCGCGCCAGCGAGGTGCTCGACGAGCTGGTGGAGCGGGTCGCCGACACCACGGCGCGGGGCGACCGGCCGGCCGCGTCCCACGCCCGATTCAGCCTCGCCATCGCCTACCTGAACACCGACCGGCTCCTCGACGCCGCCGAGATCGCCGAGGAGGAGCTGGCCTACCGGCTGCGTCACCGCGAGGAGGCGGAAGAGTCCGGCGGCGCCCCGGCGGTGCGGGAACTGCTGGTCGCGATCTACGAGCGGCTGGGGCAGCCGGCCGAGGCGGTCGACCAGCTCGACGCCATCGCCGACGAGCTGTCCGGCGACCGACTCGCCGTCGCCCAGACGGCGCAACGGGCCGGGGAGATCCTGGCCGCCGCGAACCAGGACGATCAGGCGGCGGCGCGCTTCCTCGCGGCGGCCGACATCTGCGCCGAGATCGACCAACCGCTCGCCGAGCTCTACAACCGGCGCCGGGGGGCCATCAGCCTGCACTGGGCCGGACGCCCCGACGAGGCGGTGGCCGCGTTGGACCGCGCCGACGCCGTCGCCGCGGCGCTGACGATCGACAACGAGTCGGCCCGGTGGGAGCGGGCCCGGCTCGACTTCGACGGCGCTCGCATTCTGTGGGCGGCGGACCGGTTCACCGAGGCCGCGCACCGGGCCGCCCGGGCGGCCGAGACGTCGCTGTCGCTCGGCTCGCCGGGCGCGGCCGCCGAGTCGCACCTGCTGCAGGCGCAGATCCTGCTCATCTCCGGCCAGCCGCGCGAGGCCGAGACGACCGTCCGACGGGCGCTCGACCTGTTGCCCGAGGGCGCCGACCGGGAGGCGTACCTGCAGGTCCTCGAGGCGGCCCGGGCCACGGGTGATCGTCCCGGCGACAGCGGGATCTCCGGATGAGCTACTCCGAGGCCGAGCTCTGGCAACTGCTGCACCAGGCCACGCACCTGCCGTACGGTCCGGGCCAGATCGCACTGGTGGAGCAGGTCATCACCCGCGCCGATGCCCTGGGCCTACCTGAGCTCTCCTTCGCCGCCCGCATGCGGGGTACCGAGGCGTACTACTTCGGCGGGGAGCCGGTCCGGGCCTTCCCCACGTTCGCCTGGTGCCTGGCCGAGTACGACCGCGACCCGCAGCGGTACGCCGAGCACGAGCGCACGCTGCTGTGGCACTTCAAGCACATGGTCAGCGCCATGACCGAGTTCCCCGAGATCTCGCTGGAGCGCACCTACGCGGTGCTCGACGACATGCAGCGGCGGTGGACCGAGACCGGACACTCACTGCAGGCGGTCTACGCCTATCGGCACGAGGTCGCCGTGCACATCGGCGACCTCGCGGCCGCGCAGGAGTACTACCTGCAGTGGTGCGCCGCTCCCCGCGACGACCTCTCGGACTGCGCGGCCTGCGACACGGCCTCGAAGGCGGACTGGCTGGTCCTGTGCGGCCAGGACGAGGAGGCGGTCGCGGTCGGGGAGTCCGTCCTCAGTGGACAGGTTGACTGTACTGCCCAGCCACAGGGCGTCCTCACCACCCTCATGTTCCCCTACCTGCGCACCGGTCGGCTCGACCAGGCGCGCGACGCCCACCGCCGGGCCTACCGGCGGCAGCGGTCCCACCTCGCCGACCTGGCCGCCATCGCCCACCACATCGAGTTCTGTGCCCGCACCGGCAACGAAGCCCGGGCCGTGGAGATGGTCGAGCGCCACCTCGGCTGGCTCGATCTGGCGCCCTCACCGTGGGACGCCATGGTCTTCGCCGCCGTGGCCGCGCTCGCCCTGCGGCGGGCGGCCCGAGCGGCGGAAGCGGTCACGGCGCTGGACGCGGCCGATCGGGTGGCGGCCCGGGTGACCGGGGACGACCCGGACGCGCGGTGGGAGCTGGCCTCGCTGGACCTCTCCGCCGCCCGCGTCCTCCGGGCGGCCGGGCGCCTCGCCGACGCCGAGCAGCGGGCCGAGCGGGCGGTCCGGGCGTCGACCACGTTCGACCACCCGGAGTTCACGGCGCAGGCGTACCACGTGCTGAGCGCGATCCTGCTCGACCTCGACCGGCCGGCCGAGGCGGAGGCCGCGATCCAGCAGGCGCTCGCGGTACTGCCCGACGGCGCGGCCCGGGAACCGTACCTGGAGGTCCTCGAGATCGCCCGACAGGCCCAGAGCCGTCCCGACCAAGCCGAGGAGACCCGGTGAGCTACTCCGAGGCTCAGCTGTGGCAGATGCTCGACCAGGCCAGGGGCATGATGCCCGGGCCCGGTCACACCGCGCTGATCGAACGCGTCATCGCGCACGCGGATGCCCAGCACCTGACCGAGCTGGCGTTCCTGGCCCGGATGGAGGCCACACCGTCCTATGTGGCCACCGGGGAACCGACCAAGGCGCTGGTGACCTTCGCCTGGTGCGTGAGCGAGTTCGACCGCGATCCGACCAAGTACGCCAACATCTACCCGGAGCTGCTCTGGCACTTCAAGTACGCGGTCAGCACCCTGACCAAGAGCCCGGAGGTGCCGCTGGACCGCACGTACGCGGTGCTCGACGACATGGAGCGCCGGTGGCGGGAGACCGGGCACTCGCTGCACGCCGTCTACTCGCAGCGGCACCGGGTCGCCCGGCACATCGGCGACTTCGACACCGCGGCCCACTACTACGACCTGTGGTGCGCCGCACCCCGCGACGAGCTGTCCGACTGCGGCGGGTGCGACCCGGAGATGAAGGCGTACTGGCTCAAGCTCATCGGCCGGGACGACGCGGCGATCGCGATGGGCCGCAACGTGCTGTCCGGCGAGTGGACCTGCTCCGAGCAGCCGCAGAGCATGCTGACCACGCTCATGGTCCCCTACGTGCGGACCGGCCGCCTCGAAGAGGCGCGCGACGCCCATCGCCGGGCCTACCTCGCCCACCGCTCCAAGGTCGCCGACCTGGCCGAGATCGGCGAGCACATCGAGTTCTGTGCCCGCACCGGCAACGAGGCGCGGGCGCTGGAGATGGTGGAGCGCCACCTCGGTTGGCTCGATCGCGCGCCCTCGCCGTGGGCCACGATGATGTTCGCCGCCTCGGCGGCGCTCGCCCTGCGACGGGCGCAGGCCCGGCGTCCCGACGACGAGATCACCGTGCTCCGGCCCGGGACGGACGGCCAGCCGGCCCAGCCGGTCTCCGCCACCGCCCTCGCGGCGCAACTGGAGGCCCAGGCGACCGAGCTGGCGGGCCGGTTCGACCGTCGCAACGGGACGGACCAGGTCGGCCGGCAGGTCCGGGCCATTCTCGACGCCGAGCCCTGGATCGACTACCTGCCCCTGTCACCGACCGCCCGACGGGCGACGGTCGTGTCCACAGCGGACACACTCACGACCGGTCCGTCCGCCGCGGGAACGGAAAGCGCCACCGGTACGCATAGCGGTACCGGCACGAGCCGCCACCTCTTCGCCCGGGCCACCGCGCCCGGCTCGCTCGCCAGCGCGGGGAACCCCAGCCTCACCGCCGAGCCGCCGCCCAGCCTCACCTACGAGCGAGCCGTCGAGCTGGCCTGGACCGAGCGGGCGGCCGAGGCGGTGGATGTGCTCGTCGAGGCGGTCGCCGACCGGACCGCCCACGGTGACGAGGCCGCCGCGGCGGACGCCCGGCACGCGCTGGCCGTCGCGTACTACAACTGCGGCCGGTATCTCGACGCGGCCACGGTGGCCGAGGAGGAGCTGGCCTACCGACTGCGCACCCCCGCGGCACCCGGCGAGCTGTCCGCGGCCGTACCCGTCCGGCGGCTGCTGACCGCCACGTACCGGCGGCTCGGCATGCCGGACGAGGCCATCGGCCAGCTCGACGCGACCGCCGAGGAGTACCGACGGGTCGGTGACCACGGCGGTGTCGGCCGGATGAACGAAGAGGCGGCCGACATTCTCAGCGACGAGGACCGGGACGAGGAGGCGGCGGCTCGGCTGCTCGTCGCCGCCGAGGCGTACGCCCGGTGCGGCTGGCCGTTCGACGAGCTGCGCGCCCGGCGCCAGCACGCCATCTGCCTCACCTTCGCCCAGGGCGTCGAGCGCGGCCTGGCCGCGATGGCCGACGCCGCGGCCGTGCTGGAGCGACTGCCCGCCGACGAGACGCCGGTGCGCTGGGAGCGGGCCCGGCACAACTTCGACGAGGCGATGATTCGGTGGCACGCCGGACAGGTCGGTCCGGCCGCGGACCTCGCCGGCCAGGCGGCCAGCATCTGGCTCGCCATCGGCGAGGTGCACGGGGCCAGCGAGGCGCGGGCGCTGCGGGCCCGGGCCCTGCTGGTGGACGGCCACGCGGACGAGGCGGAGGCCGAGATCCGCCAGGCGCTGGCCGACCTGCCCGAGCCCCGGCGGCGGCCGGCCTTCGTCGAGATCCTCGACCAGGCCCTGCGCGCTCAGGGCCGCCCGGCCGAGGCGGACGCCTGCTGGGCCGAGCACGGCCTGACCCGGCCGGAGTGGGACCGCCGGGAAAACTGAGCCCGTGGTCTCAGGCCGTGTCACGTCGGCGCACCCGCACTCCCAGCTATCTCCCAGCTTGGATTGATAGCGTGGGCGGCGTTGTGTGCGAAGGGAGACCGTGGACATGGTCTGGAAGAAGCTTCTGGCTGGGCTCGGCCTGGGGGGCGTCGAGGCCGACACCGTACTCACCCCAACGCCCGGGCGGCCGGGCGGCTCACTGACCGGTCAGGTCAACCTCAGGGTCAAGACCGACACCGACATTTCATCGATCACCTTGATCCTGGTCGTCCAGGGTCAGGGTGGCGAGATCGAACTGGCCCGGTATCCCGTGGCCGGGGCGCTGCGCCTGCAGGGTGGCTCCACCCACTCGGTTCCGTTCAGCGTTCCGGTGCCCGCCCACACGCCGTTCACCGTCCTGTATGGACAGATGCTGCCGGGCTTCACCGTCGGGGTCCGCACCGAGCTCACGGTCTCCTCGGGCAGCGCGAAGGGTGACTTCGACCCGGTCCGCATCGAGGCGTCGACCGTCCAGCAGCACGTCTTCGACGCGCTCGGCACCATCGGGGCGAAGTTCGCCGGCAACACGGTCCGCCCCGGGACGCTCGCCGGCCTGCCGGTGCCCGCGGCCCAGGCGGTGACGTTCTACGCACCCGTCCCCGAGGGGCAGCAGCTCGGCCCCCACATCCCCCGGGTGACCTTCCTGCTCGCCCCGACCGAGGCCGGCCTCACCGTGGTGGCCGAGCTCGCGGCCAACCCCGGGATCGCCGAGCGGCACGACCTGTCGTCGGCCGACATCGAGCGACTGTCGTCCACTGAGGACGGCTGGGTGACCGAGGTGGACGGCTGGCTCGTCTCCATCCTCAAGAAGGTGGGGCAGCCGGCCGCGGCGCCGGGCGCGTTCCTGCAGACCGGTCCGGTGGGCGCGGGCGTCGGCGTGGGGCCGCAGCCCGGCCCGCAGCAGCCGTACGCCTACGGCGGCCGGGGCGGCGGCCCGGGCTACCAGTACGAGGGCTTCCGCCGGGGCCCGAGCATGGCCGGCAGCCTCATGGCGGGCATGGCCGGTGGCGCGCTCGGCTTCCTGGCCACCTCCATGATCATGAACGCGCTGACCCCCGACGTGCCCGTGGACGCCGCCGCGGCCGACGCTGCCGGCGTCGCGGCCGACCCGGCCGCCGTCGACCCGGCCGCCGACTACGGAGCGGCGGACTACGCCGCCGCCGATTACGGCGCCGGGGACTTCGGCGGTGATTTCGGGGGTGACTTCGGCGGGGACTTCGGCTTCTAGCCGGTCGACCGACGCATCGAGGGCACCGGTACCGGGCACCGGTGCCCTCGGTATTTCTCCGGCTCCTCCGGGCCGGGCTCCGCGCCGGGCCGCCCCTACGCGGCGCCGGCCGGGCTCACCGGGATGCCGAGACCGGTGATCACCTGCGCGGTGGGGAGGCCGGCGAGCGCGGCCCCGGGGAGGACGACCTTGCTTCCCCGGATGCCCGAACCCACCACCACGGCCGGCAGGTCGACGATCGCGGCGTCCACATAGACCGGCCACTGTGGAGGCAACCCGATCGGGGTGATGCCCCCGTACTCCATCCCGGTCAGCGACACCGCCTCGGCCATCGGCGCGAAGCTCGCCTTGCGCACGTCCATCAGCTTGCGGACGGTGCCGTTCACGTCGGCCCGGGTGGTGGCGAGCACGACGCAGGCCGCGTAGCGCAGCTCACCCTCCCGCTTGCCGGAGACCACGACGCAGTTCGCCGACACGTCGCGGCCCACGCCGTACGCGTCGCAGAAGGCGGCGGTGTCGGCCAGCTCCGGATCGATCGGCGCGACCAGGACCGAAGACACCGGGACGGCCTGGTCCCAGCTCGCCAGCGCCGACCGTACGGGTTCGGCCAACAGATCGGGACGATCCAGCGCAACCTCGGTGACCAGCGTGCCCAGCACGGCGGCCATCATACGGGTCACTCACCGCCGAGGCGGGAGCTGAGCTGGGTCCGCGAGCGCACGCCGAGCTTGCGGTAGATGCGGGTCAGGGTCGCCTCCACCGTCTTCACCGACAGGAACATCTTGGCGGCGATCTCGCGGTTGCTCGCCCCCTCCCGCACCATCTGGGCCATCCGGGCCTCGGTGGGGGTGAGCGACGCCAGGGCCCCGGCCGGCGCCTTCGCGACCGACGGCAGGTCCGGGCCGGTGCCGTCGACCCAGGCGAGGGTCCGCACCGCCTGCTCGATCCACGGCTTGGCGCCGATCCGGGTGAGCAGGGCCAGCGCCTCGGTGGCGGCGGCCCGGGCGGCGGCGGTCCGGCGCCGGCGACGCTCCAACTGGCTCAGCGTGAGCAGCGTGTGGCCCTGCTCGATCGGCTGGCCCAGCTTCTCGAACGTCTTGACCCCGGCCGTGAGCGCCGCCACGCCCAGGTCGAACTCGCCCCGCTCGGCGTGCAGCAGCGCCTCGGCGCGGTCGAGCCGGGCGTTGACCGCCGCGTTGTGCACCCGGTTGGCCAGCGCCTCGCGGGCGAACTGGATCGTCTCCTCGGCCTCCTCCAGCTCACCGATCGCCACCAGGGCGGTGGCCAGGTCGGAGTGCCACCGCAGCATCGTCGGGTCGGCCAGGCCCTGCTTCTGCTCGATGGCCCGGATGCGCCGCATCGTCTCCACGCTCGCCCGCGCGTCGCCTGAGCGCAGCAGCACCTGGCCGAGCGCGTGGAGGTTGCGCTCCAGGTGGACGACGTCGCCCTCCTGCTCCGAGGCCCGGGCGCCCCGTTCGGCGTACGCGCCGGCGCGGGCCAGCGATCCCCCGGCGAGCTCGGCGATCGCGCCGTTGTACCAGACCGGACCGGGGCTCAGGCCGGCCTCCTGCGCCACCCGGATCGCCCGCCCGGCGAAGTCCAGCGCCTCGCGGCACCGCCCGGAGAGCGCGGCGACCTCGGACAGGCTGCGCAGGACGCCGACGAGCTCCTCCCCCTCGCCCCGCTCGACCAGCGCGAGCATGCGGAACAGCTCGTCCCGCGCCTCCTCCAGCCGGTCGTCGAAGACCGCGAACCGCACCGCCTGGTAGCGGGGGGTCATGTTGAGCCACCCGTCCAGCTCCGGCGGGGGCAGCGCCAGCGCCTCGTCCAGCGGGGTGAGGTAGTCGTGCCGGCCGAGCACCCGGGCCACCTGGGCCTTCATGGCCAGGGCCAGCGCCTCGGTGGTGGTGTCGCCGACCGAGCGGGCCAGGGCGACCGCCTTGTCCGCGTCGGCCTCGCTACGCAAAGGATGGCCTTCGATCATCGCCTGCCAGGCGAGCCGGAAGTACAGCGGCGCCATCAGCGCGGGATCGCCCTCGGCGTCGGCCATCGCGGCCGCGAACATCTCGTCCATCTCGGACAGCGCCTGGGAGGCGAGGTCGATGAGCGCCAGCCGGACGCGCACCCGGTGGGCGGGCGACGCGTCGGCGGCGAGCACGGCGTCGGCCGCCCGGTTCACGAACTCCGACCGCCCGGCCGCGGCCCCGAGCTCGGCCGCGGCGACCAGCCACTCCAGCCGCTCCGACTCCAGCTCCGGCGGCGTGCGCTCGGCCCCGAGCAGGTAGAGCTCGGCGGCCAGGCCGCGGGCGCCCCGGCGGCGGGCGCTCTCGGCCGCGGTGACGATCGACCGGGCGACCTCGGCGTCGGGGTCGGACGAGGCGAGCGCCCGGTGCCGGGCCCGCTCGACCGCGTCGGTGACCACGGTGGACAGTCGGGTGTGGACCGCGGAGCGGTGGGCCGCCGGGACCGACTCGGCCACCACGTTCGCCACCGCCGGCGGGGTGAACCGGATCTGGCTGCCGTCGGTGACGAGCAGGCCGGCCGCCGCGGCCAGCCGGATGTCGTGGTCGGCGTCGACCCGGCCGGCCCGGAGCAGCAGCTCGACCGTGGGGCGCGCGGCGAGCGCGGCGGTGAGCAGGGTCTCCCGGACCTCGGCCGGCAGCGCCGCCACCCGTTCCTGCAGCAGGGCGTGGACGCGCTGCGGCAGGGGCACCGGCCGCCAGACGGCGGTGTGGTCGCGCGAGGCCGAGCGGTCGGCGAAGGCGCCGGCGAGGGCCAGCGCGAGGTAGGGGTTACCGCCCGAGTCGGCGTGCAGCTTGCTGGCCGCCCGGGCGGGCAGGCCGTACGCCTCGAGCAGCTCGGCCAGGTCGGCCGGGTTGAGCGGCGGGACCGTCACCTCGGTCACCGGGGCCGGGGCGAGGGCGGTGGCCCGGTAGGTCCGGCCGCGGGGCATCACGAGACGCCACTCGTCGCCCTCCTCGTCCTCCGGCTCCTCCGGCAGCGGCGGTCCGGGATCGGTCACCTCGCGATCCGGCCACCGCTCGGCGACCACGGCCCGGATGCGGGAGTTGGTCCGCCGGCGGGCGGCGAAGGCGATGACGTCGGCCGAGGCCGCGTCCAGCCACTGCGCGTCGTCGATGAGCACCAGGACCGGGCTCGCCTCGGCGCAGCGCTCGAGCAGGGCGTGCCACGCCAGGCGGCGGGCCAGGCGCACCCGGCCGCCCGATCCGGCCGACCGCCCGCGCAGCAGCACGGCGTTCACCGCGACCCGCTGCGGCTCGGGCAGCTCGGCCACGTACTCCTCGGGCACCTGGCTCAGCAACTCGGCCAGCCCGGCGAAGGGAATCCAGCGGTCGGTCTCCGCCCCGGAGACGCGCAGCACCCGCTCGCCCCGCTGCTGCGCGGCGGCGCCGATGCCGTCCATCACGGCGGTCTTGCCAATGCCGCTGCTGCCGGTGAGCACGATGCTCCCGCCCTGGGCGAGCGCCGCCTCAATGGAGGCGATCAGATCCGCTCGGCCGACCAGGCGGGGTGGCGAGGACCGGAACTGCGGCAGGACGTCGGGTTGCAGAGGACCCCCCTTTCCTGCCGACGCTGGGCGCGCGCGTCGGCCTAACGGGCACGTCCCGCTCACCCTATGGGCAGGCACGACTCACATCAACGTTCAGGTTGAGGCGCGTGATCTGCGGCATTCGCCACGGTCTTCGACCGGGCGTCCGACCTGCCCGCCGATGCCCCGATGGCACGCGTGCCGGTCAGCCCTTGACCACGCCGACCGGCACGAGGCGGGCAACCGGGGCGGCGAGCCTGGCCATGTCGCACACCCGAACGACCTCGTCAACATCCTTGTACGCCGCGGGCGTCTCCTCGACAAGACCCTTGGTGGAGGCGCCGCGCACCTGGATGCCCGCCTCGGCCAGCTCCCGGCGCAGGTCCGAAGCCCGGGTGCTGCGGGTGGCCTCGTGCCGGGACATGACCCGGCCGGCCCCGTGGCAGGCGGAATGGAACGCCGACCCGTCGGGCACGCCCACGAGCACGTAGGAGGAGGTGCCCATCGAGCCCGGCACCAGCACGGGTTGCCCGACCGCCCGGATCGGCTCCGGCAGCTCCGGATGGCCGGGCGGGAACGCCCGCGTGGCGCCCTTGCGGTGCACGCACAGGCGGCGGGTCGTGCCGTCGACCGGGTGCTGCTCCAGCTTGGCCAGGTTGTGGGAGACGTCGTAGAGCACGCGCAGCGGTCCGAGCCCGGCGTCGGCGAAGGCGCCCCGCGCGGCGTGGGCGAGCAGCTGCCGGTTGGCCCGGCCGTAGTTCGCGGCGGCCGCCATGGCGCCCAGATACCGCCGCCCCTCGGGCGACTCCACCGGCGCGCAGGCGAGCTGCGCGTCCGGCACGTCGATCCCGTACCGGCGCATCACCGGCTGCATGGCCCGGACGTGGTCGGTGCAGATCTGGTGCCCCAGGCCCCGGGAGCCCGAGTGGATCATCACGCAGAGCAGGTCGGGGCGCAGCCCGAAGACCTCGGCGACCTCGGGGTCGTAGATCCGCTCGACCGCCTGTACCTCCAGGAAGTGGTTGCCCGACCCGAGGCTGCCGAGCTGTCCCCGCCCTCGCTCCAGCGCCCGCGGGCCGACCGCACCCGGGTCGGCGTCGGCGACCGCACCGGAGTCCTCGCAGAACGTCAGGTCGTCCGGTTCGCCGTAGCCGCGCTCGACCACGCTCCGGGCCCCGTCGACCAGCACGCGCTCCAGCTCGCTGGAGCCGACCGACCGCAGCACGCCACCGCGGCCCATGCCCGTGGGGATCACCTCGCTCAGCCGCCCCATGAGGCGGGGAACCCGGTCGGCCGCCTCGGCCCGGGTCACGGTCGAGGTGAGCAGGCGGATGCCGCAGGAGATGTCGAAGCCCACCCCGCCCGGCGACACCACCCCGCCCTGCTCCGGGTCGGTGGCGGCGACCCCGCCGATCGGGAAGCCGTACCCCCAGTGCAGGTCGGGCATCGCGTACGACGCCTCGACGATCCCGGGCAGGGTGGCGACGTTGGCCACCTGCTGCAGCGTCTGGTCCTGGGCCTGGTCGGGGAGCAGGGCCGCCGAGGCGAAGACCACGCCCGGCACGCGCATGGCGCCGGAGCACTCCATGCGCCACCGGCCCGGGGCCTCCTCGACGAGTTCGATCATTTGCCAGCGCTCCGCGCGCTATCGATCATTTGCCAGCGCTCCGCGCGCTATCGATCACTTGCCAGCGCTCCGCGCGTTCGATCATCTGCCGGCGCTCCGGGGCGGGACGACCCGCGCGACCTGGGGCGGCAGGGTGGCCCGCCCAGGTCGGCGCGGTACGGGTCGGCCCGCCCGGCGGCACGGTCACCCGCCCGACGCGACCAGGATCTCGTCGGCGAGGCGCGCGGCCCGGGCGGCCTGCTCGGTGTCCACGCCCCGACCGTGGGCCGGGTACCCCTCCAGGCCGCGGGCCAGGGTCCGCACCGCCTCGGTCAGCGCGGCCAGCCGGTCGTCGATCGACGGCCGCACCGCCGGTCGGCGCCGCTCGATCGGCTCGGTGACCGGAGCGCCGTCCTGCACGGTGGCACGCAGGCCGGCCGGCAGCTCGGCCAGGGCCTCGGCGACCTGACCGGGGGACATGTGCTCGGTGATGACCTGGGTGACGGTCGCGGCGAGGGTGGGCACCTCGCTCGGCGGCACCATCGCCTCGGTCGCGAAGCGCTGCACGTACTCGGCCGCGTTGTACCGCATCGGGACCCGACTGGGCTCCCACCCGTCGTAGTACGTCCCCCGCAGCAACTCCGGCAACTGCTGACCGAACTTCGCCGCGGCGTCGACGGTGAGCCGGTCGCGCAGGGTGTGCAACCAGGCGCGCAGCACCCGTCGGGCGTAGTGGCGATCCGGCGTACCGAGTGCGGCGGCCACGTCGGCCACCCAGGCGCTGGCCCGGTGCACGGCATGCGCGTAGTGCGACGACATGCTGGCCTCCTCCCCCGTGTAGGGCCACCGTACGACGACCCGCGGCGACAAACCCGACGATCGTACGGTCTCAAAACCATCGATCCGACCACCGACGGGTCGGGACGGTGGTCTCATGGGACGGGTGGAGGCTTCGCGCGATACCCGCGCCACGACGGGCGACCTCGGGCGCGACGTCGAGATCGAGGTCGGCCGGCTCCGCTTGCCGGGTCACCTCGTGATCCCGCCCGGCACCGGCGGGATAGTGATCTTCGCGCACGGCAGCGGCAGCGGCCGGCACAGCCCGCGCAACAACTTCGTGGCCTCGGTGCTCAACGAGGCCGGCCTGGGCTCCCTGCTGCTCGACCTGCTCACGCCCGACGAGGAGGCCGACCGGGCCAACGTGTTCGACATCGAGCTGCTCGCGGACCGGCTCGTGGCCGCCACCGCCTGGGTGCGCAGCCAGCCCGAGGGCGCGGACGTGTCGATCGGCTGGTTCGGGGCGAGCACGGGCGCCGGCGCGGCGCTGTGGGCGGCCGGGGCCCCCGGGGCCGATGTCGCGGCGATCGTCTCCCGCGGCGGCCGACCCGACCTGGCCGGCGAGCGCCTGCCCACGGTGCAGGCGCCCACCCTGCTCATCGTGGGCGAGGCCGACACCACGGTGCTTGAGCTCAACCAGTCGGCCCAGGCCCGGCTGCGCTGCCCCAACGAGCTGCGGATCGTGCCCGGCGCCTCCCACCTGTTCGAGGAGCCCGGCACGCTCGCCATCGCCGCCGAGCACGCGCGCGACTGGTTCCTGCAGCACCTCCGGCCGGCCACGGCCCGGCACGAGCAGCAGATCGGTGACCAGGCGGCCGGGTTCCAGCTCATGCCGCACACCGCCGACGTCATGGTCTCCGCCTGGGGGTCCACTCTGGAAGGATGCCTGACCGAGGCCGCGCGCGGGCTGGTCGCGAGCTTCGCCGAGGTCGGCGACACCCCGCCGGAGGATCGCGTCGAGTTCACCTGTCAACCGGGGCCCGACTCCGAGCTGCTGGTGGAGCTGCTGGACGAGGTCATCTACGCCATCGACGCCTGGGACGTGGTGCCGGTGCGGGTCGACGTCCGGCGGACCGACGAGGGCGGGCTGGCCGGCGAGTTCGGCGTCGTGGAGCGCGGGCACGTCCGCGTGGTCGGGCCGGCGCCGAAGGCGGTGACCCGGCATGACCTGAGCGTCGAGCAGCAGGACTCGATGTGGCGCTGCCGGGTCGTCGTCGACGTGTGACCTCGACAGCCGGAGTCGTCAGCGCGGACGGCCGGCTTGGTCAGCGGGCCGGTGCCCACACCGCCCGCACGGCGCCGACCGGCTCGCCGCCACCGTAGACCGTGGCGGTCGCACCCGAGGCGAGCTCGTCCAGGACGGGCGCGTCGACACCCAGGCGGCGAAGCGCGGCGACCACGACCGGGCCGAGCGGGCGCCGGCTCCCGTCGTCGATCTTCGCCGCGACCGCGCCCACCCCCGGCAGTGCGACCGCCAGCACCCCCTCCGCGCCGCCCTTGGCCAGCAGGCCCGGCACACCCTGCATGAGCCGGGTGTCGTCCCGCTCCGGCCCCCGGCCGCCGACGAGGTGCGGATGGGCGCGCATGGCGTCCGCGACCGTCCGCTCGGCCGTGCCGGGCGCGGCCTCGACGAGGCGCAGGAACGCGCCCGCCAGCCCGCGCAGGGAGAGCGCGAAAACAGTCGCCCCGCAGCCGTCCACGCCGGTCGCGGCGACCGGCTCCCCGGCCAGATCCTCCACTGTGGAGCGCAACTGCTTCTGCAGGGGGTGGTCCGCCGCCCGGTAATCCACCGTCGGCCACCCCGCGGCCAGGCAGGTGAGCAGCATCCCGGCGTGCTTGCCCGAGCAGTTCATCGCGATCGGCTCCTTGCCGCGCCCGGTGGCGAGCCAGTCCCGGCGCGCCTCCTCGCCGATCGGCAGGTCCGGCGGACACCGCAGATCCGACTCGGTCAGGCCACCATGGCGCAGCAGCGCGCGGACCCCGTCGATGTGCTCCGGCTCGCCCGAGTGACTGGCGGCGACCAGCGCGAGATGCGCGGACTCCGGCAGCCGCAGGCCCGCCCGCAGCATCCCCACCGCCTGCATGGGCTTGTTCGACGAACGCGGGAACACCGGCCCGTCCGGGTCGCCCGCCGCGGCCACCAGCTCGCCGCGAGCGTCCAACACGGCCACCGAGCCATGGTGGCGGCTCTCGACGAAGCCCGACCGCACCACCTCGGCGAGAATCTCGCCGCCAGCGTACGCCTTGATCACACCGCCGACCGTAGTCCCTGCCCCGTCCCGACCGGCGCGCTGGTCGGGGAACTCAGCGCCACGGCCGTCCGGCGCCGACCAAGGTCGACGCATCGGTCGACCAAGGTCAGCGGTCGCGGGAGCCCGACCGCCCTAGGCTCAACACCATGCGCTCCCCTGGAGACGGCCGGCTCGCCGACGCCGGCCTGGTTCTCCTGGCGGTGCTGCTGGGTGGGTTCTTCTTCGCCGACTCGCTGTCGACCGGTGACCACGGCCCGACCTTCCCGTACCTCGACCTCGGCGTCGGGGCGGCCGCCTGCGCCGGCCTGCTGCTGCGCCGCCGGTGGCCGGTCGCGCTGGCCCTCCTGCTCATCCCCACGCTGCTCGTCTCCGCCTCGGCCATGGGCGCCACGGCCATCGCCATCGGGGCCGTGGGGGTCTACCGGTCGGCCCGGGCGGCCGCGCTCGTGCTGGCCGTCCACGTGGTCACCGTCACCACGCTGTTCGCCCTGGCCGCCGGAGGAACCCGGGAGTTCTGGATCGGGCTGACGGTGGTGCTCGCCCTGGACGCGGCCGCGGTCGCGATGGGACTCCTGATCCGCTCGCAACGGATGCTCGTGCAGTCCCTGCGCGAGCAGGCCCGTCAGGCCGAGGAGACCCAGCGCCTGCGGGCCGAGGAGGCGCGGCACGCCGAGCGGGAGCGCATCGCCCGCGAGATGCACGACGTGCTGGCCCACCGGATCTCCCTGCTGGCGGTGCACGCGGGGGCGCTGCAGGTGCGCCGATCGGCCACCGAGGAGGAGCGCGCCACGGCCGAGGTCATCCGGCAGCACGCGTACGCGGCGTTGGAGGATCTCCGCGAGGTGATCCGCATGGTGCGCTCCGCCGGCCCGGATGAGGGTGACCGGCCGCAGCCGGTGCTGGCCGACATTCCCGCGCTGGTGGAGCAGTCCCGGCGGGCCGGCATGCGCGTGGAGCTCGACGGGTTCGATCCGAGCCAGGCGGTGCCCGAGAGCATCGGGCGCCACGGCTACCGGATCGTCCAGGAAGGACTGACCAACGCCCGCAAGCACGCCCCCGGCGCCCCGGTCCGGGTCGCGCTCTCCACTGTGGATGGTGATGCGCCCGGGCTCGTGGTCGAGGTGACCAACGCCCTGCCCGAGAGCTCGGGCGCCCAACACCGCCTGCCGGGGGCCGGAACCGGCCTCATCGGCCTGCGGGAACGGGTGGAGGTCGTCGGCGGTCGGCTGGAGCACGGACCCACTCCCGACGGACAGTATCGTCTGCGCGCGTGGCTGCCATGGCGACCGTGACGCCCTCCGGCGGGGACCCGGCGGCGCCGGTCCGGGTGCTCATCGTCGACGACGATCCGCTGGTCCGCACCGGCCTGACCATGATGCTGCGCGAGTTCGACGGCCTCGCGGTGGTCGGCGCGGTCGGCGACGGGCGCGAGGTGCCAGCGGCGGTCAACCAGTTCCGGCCCGACGTGGTGCTCATGGACATCCGCATGCCCACAGTGGACGGTCTGACCGCCACCGAGACGCTCCGCGCCCGGCGGGACCCACCGGAGGTCATCGTGCTGACCACCTTCGACACGGACGAGCACATCCGTCGGGCGCCGCGGGTGGGCGCGAGCGGATTCCTGCTCAAGCACGCGCCGCCGGAGCAGATCGCGACCGCGATCCGCCGAGTCGCGGCGGGTGAACCGATGTTCTCGCCGGAGGTGCTGCGCCGCGTGCTGGCCTTCGCGGCCGAGCCCGAACCCGACCCGCGCCGGCAACGAGCCATCGAGTTGCTGAACCGCCTCAGCCCCACCGAACGGGCCGTGGCCGCCCTGGTGGCCGAGGGCCGGACCAACAGCGAGATCGGGGTGGAGCTGCGGATGAGCACCGCCACCGTCAAGGCGTTCATGACCCGCATCATGACGAAGCTCGAACTCAACAACCGGGTCCAGGTCGCGCTGCTCGTTCACGAGGCCACGCGCTGACCCGGCTCGGCCTGGCGCGGCTCGGGTTGCCCTGCCCCGGGTTGCCGCGCCTGGGACTGACACGCCTGGGACTGCCGGTGCAGGCGCCAGGCGGCGGCCCCGAGCAACGCGGCCGTGACGATGCTGATCGCGATGTCGCTGGCCAGCGCCAGCTGCGGTGGGGCGGGGGCGTAGGTCGGCACGAGGTAGGCGGTGCCGGCCGCCACGACCAGTCCGGCGCCCCCGGCCGCGAGGACGTGCGCCTGGCTCCACCCGGGTCGCCGCGACCAGACGACCACGACCACCACCACGGCCACGGCCACCACCAGCCGGAGCGCGACCGCCGCCCAGCCAGAGGCCGGCCAGCTGGCCAGATGCGCGGCCACCACCAGCCCGCCGACCACCAGGGGCCGCACCGGGGCGCGCTGACCAGACCGTACGGCCGGCGGCCGGCGCCGGATCGCGAAGGCCGCGCCGACCAGCGCCAGGATCACCGCGACCACGACCGCGACCTGACCGGCGCGCGGGGTGAAGGCGTCGCCGCCGGCGGTGTCGGCGTAGATGAGCAGGCTGCCGCCGAGGTAGAGCAGGGCGACGACCACCAGACCCGGCCACCCCAGCCAGGGGGTGTGCCGCCGCGACGGGCCGACCATCGACTCCACGATCACGATCGGGGCGCAGACGCTCAGCACGATGTGGTTGCCCACGTAGTCCAGCAGCTGCTCGACGCTGATGCCGAGCCCCGGGAGGACGGTCGCCTGGGCGGCCGCCGCCAGGTCACGGAACTCGGTCTCGTCGAGGAAGTCCGGGTTGAGCAGGGACTGGTCGACCAGGCCGGCCTGGACGACGCCGAAGGCCGCGGCGAGCAGCACGATCGTCGGCCAGCCGCGGCCGGTCCGCCGGGCCACCTCCCGGATCAGCACCGCCGCCCCGCCGTACAGGGGCGCCAGGAACGCCACGACGAAGGGGAAGTCGGTCAGGGTGAAGCCGCCCCAGGAGCACTCGGCCGTCCACGGGGCGAGCAGGAACAGCCCGATCGCCGGAATCACCATGGCTGTCACGGTGCCGGCGTCCGGCCCACCCCCGCGTCGCCCAGGACGCTAAACCCCACCGACCAAAGTCGACGCCCGGGCCGCCCCCTGGCGCGCGCTCAGGCGCCATACGGCCGGGACGTCACCCGCCGGTCCGGCGTCACCAATCGTCCTCGTCGTCGGGCACGGGTGGGGGTGTGTACTGGTTCCACGGGCTGTCGCGATACATGGAGATGCGGAAGTACGAGTCCTCCTGGTCCGCCTGGATCATCAGGTTGGCCACCCAGCTCACGGAGACAGATTGCCCGGTGGGCCATCGACCGTGGTCGGCATCCTTTTGATCAGGAGCGCAGGGCGAGGCGCGTCTGGGTGTAGCTCACGCCGACGGTCTTCTTCATGCGGCGCAGCAGCCGGTCGAGCTCGCTGGTGTCCGGGAGAAGGACGTGCAGCAGGTAGTCGTACGGACCGGTCACGTGCACGGCGTCGCGGACCACGGGTTGAGCCCGCGCCCACGCGAGGAACTCGTCGGAGTCCTGGCCCGCCTGGAGCCGTACGTCGATGAACGCCTCGATGCCGGCCGGGGTCGGCCGCTCGGGGGTCTCCTCGGCCAGGATCGCGCGGTAGCCGACGATCACACCGGCCCTCTCCAGACGCCGCACCCGGGCCGCCGCCGCGTTGGTGCTCAGGCCGACCTCGCGACCGATCGCACTGAACGATGCGCGGCCGTTCCGGGTCAGGATGCCGAGAATCTTCTCGTCGATGGCGTCCACGCCGTGAATCTACCCGCGCCGACCGCGAATTCCTCAGGTCGCGGGTCGGCGGCCGCCCACACTCGCCGGCATGGACGCTCTCACCGCCTTCGGCAGCGGCCTGGTGGCCGGGCTCGGCATCGCGGTCCCGCTCGGGGCGATCGGCGTGCTCCTGATCCAGGAGGGGGTGACCCGCGGCCTGCGCCGGGGCGCGCCGGCGGCGGTCGCCGTGGGGGTAATCGACACCGTGTACTGCACGGGCGCCGTCACCGCGGGCGCGGTCGCGGCCCCGGCCATCGCGCGGTTGGGCCCCTGGCCCGCCGTGGTGGGTGGCCTGGTGCTGATCGGCATCGCGGTCCTGGGCATCCGGCGGGCGCTCGGGGCGCGGGTGGCGGTGGCCGGGACGGTCGACTCAGCCCCCGGGCCGAGCTGGCGACGGTTCGCCCTGTTCCTGGGGCTCACGGCGATCAACCCCGCCACGCTGGTCTACTTCGCGGCGATCACGCTCGGCCTGGCCGGCCTGCTGCGCTCGCCCGTCCGGGCGGCGCTCTTCGTGGCCGGCACGGGACTCGCCTCGGTCGCCTGGCAGCTGCTGCTCGTCGCCGCCGGCGCCCTGCTGCGCCGCCGCACTTCGCCGCGGGCCCGGACGATCACCGCCGTGATCGGCAACTCGGTGGTCGCCGCCTTCGGCGCGGCCATGCTCATCTCCGCCACGGCCTGACTGACCCCGCTACAGTCCCGTTCGCAAACCAGGAAACGAAGCCGTCGAGGTGGGAACGCGGCCAGTCGGTACGCGCCACGACGGTGGCTCAGGCCTGTATCTGCAAAGAGTTCCAGAGCCTGGCTGGATCGACCGGCCGTCGTGACCAGGCGACACAAGATGCCTGATCACCGAGATGACTGATCACTGCGGACGACCGCGGCGCCTAACTCCAGTGGGGTCGGCGGGCGAGGAGCTAGGGGAACTCGGGCGACAGGACGCAGAACTCGGCAGCGGCTCCTCGGTGGCGCCGAGCGCCGCCGACCAGAACGCCACCGCGCGTTCGAGATCGTCACAGTCGATCACGACGTGACACAGGCGGCTCCGATGATGGGTCATCGACACCCCACCTTCGTCAGGTCTCCCGAACCTTCGTCAGGTTCCTCACCCTCGTCAGGTCCGGCCAACCAACCCGTACATCCGACGGGTCGCGGCTCGGCCGTCGACCCTACTCACGCGCGCTCGATCCACCACCGCGCGCCTAGCCGGCTAGCTGGAGCACACATACGTCGGCCGACGGACGCCACGGTGCGACGCTCGGGGTCCCCGGCGGCCCCCACGAACAGCGGACGCCATAAACGATCATGACCAGGGCACGGCCCTGGTCACAGCGGTACGGAAGTGGAGCCGAGGGGACTTGAACCCCTAACCCCCGCCTTGCAAAGGCGGTGCTCTGCCAGTTGAGCTACGACCCCGACAGGCGGGTCAGCGAAGGTCCGGAGCGGTGGTGGCCTCGTGCCAGAGGGCCCGCTCCTCAGAGGCGTCGCGAACCTTCTTGGCGATGTAGACCGCGGCGCCGACGAGGCCCGCCAAGATGATGAGCTTCTTCAGCATGTGCAGGACCACCTTGTATCGGCGTCCGCATCGGACGCGGCCGGCTGGAACGGGAGGGGCGGACGTGGGGCTAGATGGAATCGAACCATCGACCTCAGAGTTATCAGCTCTGCGCTCTAACCGACTGAGCTATAGCCCCGTGGTACCGGCGATCTACGGTACCGTACGGCCGGCGGGCGACCCAAGCGGGTATCCCCCTCTTGCTCGCACCACCGACCGTACACTCATTCCTTTTCGGACAGCGTGACCTCGATGCCGCCGACCAGGTCGGCGCACACGTTGTACACGAACGCGCCGAGCGTCGCCAGCGCGGTGAACATGACCATGTTGACCGCGCCGAGCAGGATCGCCGTACCGATCACGCCCTTGGCCGTGATGCGGAACGGGTTGGCGTCGGCCGCGGTCTGGCCGGTGATCTCGGCGAACGCGTTGTTGATGCTGTCGAAGACCCCCATCGCGTCCAGGGCCAGGTAGAGCACCGACGTGGCCACGATGGCGACGATGAACAGCACCAGCGACACGGCGAACGAGAACTTCATGACCGACCAGGGGTCGATCCGCTTCAGGTGCAGCCGCGCCCGCCGCGGTCCCCGGCTCGCCGCCCCGGCCACCGTGGCCCGGGCGGTCCGCAGCGATTCCGAGACCCGGGCAGCCCCGACCGCCGTGGCGCCGCTGACCGCGCCCCCGACGCTCCGGCCCGAGCTGGTCGCCGGGCGGTTCTCGACCTTGGCCGGCACAGCGACCGACGCCCGACCGATCGTGGCGCCGGGCCGCGGGCCGCTGGCGCTGGTCGAGCCGGTCGCCTCGCCCTGACCAGCCGGGCGCGCACCGGACGAGCTGGCGGCGCCCGACGGGGACGACGGCGAGGACGCCCGGACGGTCGCCTCCGAGGCGGGCACGCGCACGGTCGGCGACGACTCGGACCCCGCACCCGCCGGCGGCCGCGACGTGGCCGAACCCGTGGGCCCGGACGTGGCCGACGACCCGGACGAACCCGACGACGAGGACGAGACGCCCGGATTCGGGGCAGGCGGGAAGGACCTCGCTGCTCCGGCACCCGCCCCCGAGCCGGCCGACTCCGGCCGCGAGGACTCTGGTCGGGAGCGCTCGTCGGCCGACGCGGTCGGCCCCGGCGAGCTCGACGCGCCCGACGTCCGCCGGACGACGGTGCTGGAGGAGTCTGTCGGCTTGTCGTCACGAGCGGCGCTCGGCGTGCCGAGCGGGCCAGGCTTCCCGGTCGCCGGGGCGGAGGCGTGGGCGGGCTCAGTGGCTGCCCCCGCGGCGCCCGACTTCGCTTGCGTCTCCGTCATCGACCAATCCTGTTCACTGGGGTGCGGTGCGGTGGGTGGGGCTGACGTATCAGCGGTGCGCTGGCTAGGTTCACGCGAGGGCGTGGGCCCGGCTGTCATTCTTGCGACGCAGCTTCGTTCTCGTCCCGCTCGTCGGCATTTCGGGCAATTGCCACGACAGTCGCGCCCTCCGGTAGATCCATAAGCTTGACCCCCATTGTGTTCCGGTCGCGGGTCCGTCGTACGGGCTTCACCGGAGTGCGGATGACATCGCCGGTCGAGGTGATGGCGAACAGCTCGTCGTCAGGACTTACTACCACAGCGCCGACGAGTCCGCCGCGCCGCTGGGTGATCTTAGCGGTAATAACGCCCTTTCCGCCGCGCCCCTGCACCGGGTATTCCTCGATCGGAGTGCGCTTGGCGTAACCGCCGTCGGTGGCGACGAGGACGTCCATGCCCTCGCGCACCACCTCCATCGCGAGCAACTCGTCATCGTCGGAGAACCGCATGCCAATCACGCCACTGGTCGCCCGGCCCATCGGCCGCAGGGTCTCGTCGTCGCCCCGGAACCGGATGGCCTGGGCGTTCTTGCTGACCAGCAGCAGATCGTCGGTTGGCTTGATCAGCGCGGCCCCGACCAGCTCGTCGTCCTCCTTCAGGTTGATCGCCACGATGCCGCCGCTGCGGTTGGAGTCGAACTCCTCCAGCGCGGTCTTCTTGACCAGGCCCTTACGCGTGGCGAGCACCAGGTACGGGGCGACCTCGTAGTTGGGGATCTGGATGACCTGGGCGATGTGCTCATCCGGCTGGAAGGCCAGCAGGTTGGCCACGTGCTGGCCGCGCGCGACCCGGTTCGCCTCCGGCAGTTCGTACGCCTTCGCCCGGTAGACCCGGCCCTTGTTCGTGAAGAACAAGATCCAGTCGTGGGTCGAGCAGACGAAGAAGTGGCTCACGATGTCGTCCTGGCGCAACGCGGCACCCGAGACGCCCTTGCCACCCCGGCGCTGCGACCGGTACAGGTCGACCTTGGTGCGCTTGGCGTAGCCGGTCCGGGTGATCGTGACGACCACGCTCTCCCGGGCGATGAGGTCCTCGACCGACACCTCGCCGTCGAACGGGATGATCCGGGTGCGCCGGTCGTCGCCGAACCGGGCGACCACCTCGGCCAGCTCCTCGCCGACGATCGTGCGCTGCCGCTCCGGCTTGGCCAGGATGTCGCGGTAGTCGGCGATCTCCAGCTCGATCTTGGCCAACTCGTCGATGATCTTCTGACGCTCGAGGGCGGCCAGGCGGCGCAGCTGCATGTCGAGGATCGCGGTCGCCTGGATCTCATCGATGTCGAGCAGGCTCATGAGGCCCGTACGGGCTTCCTCGACCGTGGCCGACCGCCGGATCAGGGCGATGACCTCGTCGAGCATGTCCAGGGCCTTGACCAGACCCCGCAGGATGTGCGCCCGCTCCTCGGCCTTGCGCAGCCGGTACTCAGTCCGGCGCCGGATGACCTCGACCTGGTGGTCGACGTAGTACCGGACGAACTGAGCGAGGTTCAGCGTCCGCGGCACCCCGTCGACCAGGGCCAGCATGTTGGCGCCGAAGGTCTCCTGCAGCTGGGTGTGCTTGTAGAGGTTGTTGAGCACGACCTTGGGCACCGCGTCCCGACGCAGCACCAGCACCAGCCGCATACCGGTCCGCGCCGAGGACTCGTCGCGGATGTCGGTGATGCCGGCGAGCTTGCCCTCGCGGATGAGCTCGGCACACCGCTCGGCCAGGTTGTCCGGGTTCACCTGGTAGGGCAGTTCGGTCACCACCAGGCAGGTCCGGCCGCGGCGGTCCTCCTCGACATCGACCACGGCCCGCATGCGGATCGCGCCGCGACCCGTGCGGTACGCCTCCTCGATGCCAGCCGTGCCCGCGATCAACGCGCCCGTGGGGAAGTCCGGCCCCTTGACGATCTTGATCAGCGCGTCGAGCGTGGTCTTCTCGTCCGCGTCCGGGTTGTCGAGCACCCACTGCACGGCGGCCGCGATCTCCCGCAGGTTGTGCGGCGGGATCTTGGTGGCGAACCCGACCGCGATACCGTCGCTGCCGTTGACCAGCAGGTTCGGGAACCGGGCCGGGAGGACGTGCGGCTCCTGGGTACGGCCGTCGTAGTTCGGCCCGAAGTCGACCGTCTCCTCCTCGATGTCGCGCAGCATCTCCATTGCGATGGGCGACAGTCGGGCCTCGGTGTATCGCATGGCCGCAGCCGGGTCATTACCGGGCGAACCGAAGTTCCCGTTGCCGTCGACGAGGGGGTAGCGCAGCGACCAGGGCTGGCCCATCCGCACGAGGGTGTCGTAGATCGCCGAGTCGCCGTGCGGGTGGTAGTTACCCATGACGTCACCGACGATGCGGGCGCACTTGACGTACCCCCGGTCGGGCCGGAAGCCCGCGTCGTACATCGCGTACAGGATCTTGCGGTGGACCGGCTTGAGACCGTCCCGTACGTCCGGCAGCGCCCGGCCCACGATCACGCTCATGGCGTAGTCGAGGTAGGAGCGCTGCATCTCCGTGTCGAGGCCGACCGGCTCGACCCGGCCACCCCCGAGCGTGAGCGGGGCGTCCTCAGGCGCCTCCTCCGACGCCTCGTCGGTCGGCTCCTCGATCGGCTCTTCCGGCTCGGTCACGTTAACCCTCTATTTCCTGTAACTGAAGCTGGCAGGGCACGGCCTCAGCGCGCCCGGTCACCGGTCGGCCGGGCGGAACCTCCGCGGCGCGACCTGTGGAAAACTCTCTGTGGATAACTCTGTGGACATGTGGACAAGGACACATGAGTAGTCGCCTGGCCGACACTCACGTGCCCACCGGCCTAGATGTCCAGGAACCTGACGTCTTTGGCGTTGCGCTGGATGAACGAGCGGCGAGCCTCGACGTCCTCGCCCATCAGAACGCTGAAGAGCTCGTCGGCCGTGGCCGCGTCGTCCAGCGTGACCTGGCGCAGGGTCCGGGTCGCCGGGTTCATCGTGGTCTCCCACAGCTCCGGGTAGTTCATCTCACCCAGACCCTTGAACCGCTGGATGTCGTCCGGCTTGGCGTTGGGCCGCTTCTCCTGGCGCAGCGCGATCAGGCCGTCCCGCTCCCGGTCGCTGTAGGCGTACTGGACGTCGTCGCCCTTCTTGTTCCACTTGATCTTGTAGAGCGGCGGCGACGCCAGGTACACGTGCCCGAGCTCGACCAGCGGGCGCATGAACCGGAACAGCAGCGTCAGCAGCAGGGTCTGGATGTGCTGGCCGTCGACGTCGGCGTCGGCCATGAGGATGATCTTGTGGTACCGCAGCTTGGAGATGTCGAAGTCGTCGTGGATCCCCGTGCCCAGGGCGGTGATCAACGACTGGACCTCGACGTTCTTCAGCACCCGGTCGATCCGCGCCTTCTCGACGTTGAGGATCTTGCCCCGGATGGGCAGGATCGCCTGGGTCCGCGGGTCGCGGCCCTGCTTCGCCGAGCCACCGGCCGAGTCACCCTCGACGATGAACAGCTCGCAGATGCTCGGGTCGTTGGACTGGCAGTCGGCGAGCTTGCCCGGCATCGAGCCGGACTCCAGCAGCGACTTGCGCCGGGCGAGCTGACGGGCCTGCGCCGCCGCCTTGCGCGCGCGGGCCGCCTGGCTCGCCTTCGCGATGATCGTCTTCGCCTCGCCGGGGTTGCGCTCGAACCAGTCGGCCAGCCACTCGTTGCAGACCTTCTCCACGAAGCCCTTCATCGCGGTGTTGCCGAGCTTCGTCTTGGTCTGCCCCTCGAACTGCGGCTCGCGCAGCTTCACCGACACGATCGCGGCCAGGCCCTCGCGGATGTCCTCGCCGGTCAGCTTCTCGTCGCCCTTGAGCAGCTTCTTCTCGCTGCCGTACTTGTTCACCACCCGGGTCAGGGCGGAGCGGAAGCCCTCCTCGTGGGTGCCACCCTCGTGGGTGTTGATCAAGTTGGCGAAGGTGAAGACGCTCTCGCTGTAGCTCTCGTTCCACTGCATGGCGATCTCCACCGCCATGCCGTTGTCCTCACTGGAGAACTCGATCACCGACCGGTGGATCGGCACCTTGGTCTGGTTGAGGTGACGCACGAAGTCGGCGATGCCGCCCTTGTAGAGGAAGGTCACCTCGCGCCGCTCCTCGGCCGCCGCCGCCTCCTCGTCGGACACCCGCTCGTCCCGCAGCACGATCGTCAGCCCGCGGCACAGGAACGCCGTCTCCTGCAGCCGGCGGTAGATCGTCCCGTAGTCGAAGGCGACGGTCTCGAAGATCGCGGGGTCGGGCCAGAACGCCACCGAGGTGCCGGTCTTACGGCTGGTGGCCCCCTTCGTCAGCGGACCGGTGGGCCGCCCGCCCACGAACTGCTGGCGCCAGACGTACCCGTCCCGCTGGACCTCGACCTCGACCCTGGTCGACAGGGCGTTGACCACCGAGACACCGACGCCGTGCAGGCCGCCGGAGACCGCGTACGCCTTGCCGTCGAACTTGCCGCCCGCGTGCAGCATCGTCAGCGCCATCTCGACGCCGGTCAGCTTGGTCTTCGGGTTCACGTCGACCGGGATGCCCCGGCCGTTGTCGACCACGCGCACGCCGCCGTCGGCGAGCAGCGTCACCACGATGGTGTCGCAGTAGCCGGCAAGCGCCTCGTCGACCGCGTTGTCCACCACCTCCCACACCAGGTGGTGCAGACCCCGCTCACCCGTCGAACCGATGTACATACCGGGGCGCTTGCGAACGGCGTCGAGGCCCTCGAGGGCCGTCATCGAGGCCGCGGTGTACTCAGTACTCTTAGCGCCACGCTTCGAATTGGGCTCAGCCACGCTTCGTCGCTTTCTCCGCCGGCTCGCAGCCAGGCGGGTCACGGGCACGCCGACAGCAGCCGGCCGCCACGGTCACCAGGTCGTGGGATCTGGGAAGCTCGGCTCCCCGGGATCAGTCAGTCACCCGAAATCCTACCTGCCCGAGGCCTGTCGAGCACGCCACGGCACCCCGACAGGCCGTCTGAAATCGCCGGAGCCGACCGAACTCCGACGGAGATGACCCCCACCACGCGCACCGGACCCTCGACGCGTCGTGACGCCATCCAGACGTTTCGGCCCGACCACCGACGACACGACGCCGGGCGGGTCGCGGTGCCTCAGCAACGTGTCCTAGGGTTGTCCGTTGCCGCGGGTGCGGGGACCGCGCACCAGGCGTCGGAAGCCGGCGTCACGGTCGTCGACAACAGCCTTGGGTCGTAAGGAGAACGGGCGATGGGACTGGACAATGTCGCGGTCCAGTGGCCACGCACGGGACGGTTCTACGAGCCGGTCGACCCGAAGGAGTTCGCCGATTTCCTGACCATCGCCGAGAACGCGCCGCCCCACGCCGCGCCCGCGGCGGCCCTCGCCAAGAACATCGCGCGGTCGGCCACCGTCCACGCCACCCCCTACACCGAGGTCGTCGACCTGCTCTTCGGCCTGGAGGGCGTGCTCTACGCGACCGAACACGCCATCGAGGACGAGGACCCGGTCATCGACCCCGACGGCTGCGCCTGGCTCGCCGGCGGGCTGGAGAAGTTCGTGGCCGGGCACGCGCCGCTCGGCGACGTGGTGACCTTCGATACGGTCGCGCAGGTCATGCGCACGGCGTTGAGCCAGGCGCGCCACGCGGACAAGGAGCTGCGCTGGCTGCAGACGCGGCTGGACGCGCTGCGCGACGAGCACGGCAACCCGCCCCAGTGGCAGTTCTCGCTGCTGGAGATCGAGGTGCTCGCCCGGTTCTACCGGCGCTGCACCGAGCGCGGCTTCGCCGTCTACGCCGACTACTGACCCCTGGGCGCGACCGATCGCGTGACCCTGGGCGACCGCTCGCCGCTGGTCGACGCCGACCAGCGGCCGACCCAGCCGGGCACCGACCCGGGGACGGCTCACGAGAACAACCGCACCAGGGTCCGCTTGAGCATCCCGTCGTCCCGCTCGTCCTGCCAGGCGGCGACCTCCACCACGTACCCCTGGCGTCGGGCGTCGCGCACCGCGCCGGCGAGCCCCGGGTCGAGCGCCGCATTGGTCAGAACCACGACACCGGCCACCCGCCGCCAGTCGGTCGCCCCGAGGGCGGCCACCAGGTCGGCGGGACCGAACGTCGCCCCCGGCCGGTCCCGGATGACGACCTGAATCGGCCGGCCGAACACCTCGGTCAGCAGGGTCATGCCCCGCGGATCCATCGGGATCGCCTGCCCGGCCGCCCGGCGGACCGCCTGCTCGGCCCGCTGCTGGTAGTCGCTCGGCATGGTCGGTGGGGGCAGCCGGTCGCGCAGCACCTGGCGGTACTGGGTGGGCAGCGCCAGCAGCAGTGCTGAGGCCGTGTCCGGGTCGAGGTGCGACACCAGGCGGACCGCGGACTCGACCCGTACCAGCGGCACCAGCTCGGCGAGCTGCGGCACCGACAGGTGGGCCAGGGTGGGCGACAGGAGGGCGGGAGGAATGTACGCGAGCAGCTCGTCGACCCGATCCTCCCGGACACCGAGCAGGAGCCGGGCCACCTCGCGCGGGCCCAGGGCGTCCAGCGCGGCCGGGATGACCGGCGGCGGCAGATCCAACACCATGGCGGCCGCGTCGCCGGCGGGCGCCCGCACGATGCGATCGAGCAAGTCCTGGCCCGCGTAGGGACCAGTCGGCGCCCATGCCTCGCGCTCGCGGCCGAATCCGTCCGGCGGCGTCACCCTCCGGAAGGTATCAGCCACCGTCGGAAAATCATCAGCCGTGCGGATGAGTCACGCGTATCTGCGCATCCGGCGTCCGTAACGGCGCCAGCCCCGCGCTTTGCCAGTCAGGCGATCTCCTGGGCGGACGCTTTTACCGGTTCAGACATTTTGCCGTCGGCCAGCGTATTACCGGTCCGCACGTTACCGATCCGGGCGCTACCGAATCTGGGCCGTATCGCCAGCCACAGACCTGTCGCCAACCAGGACGCGTGACCAGCGCCGGGAGGCCGGCCGCCGGTGATCGTCAGCCGTACGTGTCCCGTGGCCCCCGCCCGCGCACGCGCTTGGGCCCCCGCCCCCACGACGGGGCGACCGGTCCGTGCACATGGATGCGGCGCACGACGTCCCGCCCGACCTCGGCCTGGATGCGGGACAGGAGCGGCCTGGACAACAGGCGGATCTGGGTGGCCCAGGCGGTCGACTCCGCCTCGATGGTCAGTTCCCCGTCGGTGAGCTTTACCGGCCGGCAATGGGCGGCGAGATCGGTTCCGACGATCTGGTCCCAGGTGCCGAAGATCCGGGCCTCCGCCGCGGGCCGTTCCCAGCCCCGCATCTTGATCAGGCGCGCGATGAGCTCACCCAGCGGCGCCGGGTCGCGCGGGTCGGGGCCGGGCCCGGAGTAGCCCCGCAGCCGCCGCTCGCCGCCGGTCGACCGACGCTGGGTGGACGGTCGCGACTCCCGTCGCACGCGAGCGGCCTCGAGCACCGCCTGCGCCAGGTCCTCCGACGACGGCTGGCTCGCCGGCGCGAGCGGGTCGCCGTCCGGCCGGGCCCGGTCAGGTCGGCCGGGCGACGGGTCAGGCGACACGGAATACGACTCCATCGCCGACGGTGTACCGGGCCCCCCGGAGGGCGTCGGGTACATCCTGCGGCACGGCACAGGTGACGAGCACCTGGCTCGCGCCGGCGACGAGCTCGGCGAGCCGCTCCCGCCGACCGGTGTCCAGCTCGGCGAACACGTCGTCGAGCACCAGCACCGGCTCGATGCCCTCGCTGCGCAGCAGCTCGTACGACGCCAGCCGCAGGGCCAGCGCGAACGACCACGACTCGCCGTGGCTCGCGTACCCCTTGGCGGGCAGCTCCCCCAGGGTCAGCGTGACGTCGTCACGGTGCGGGCCGACCAGCGTCATCCCTCGCTCTACTTCGGACGGTCGTGCCTCGGCCAGGGCCTCCCGCAGCCGCTGCTCGATCTCCGCGCGACTCAGGCCGGCGACGCTGCCCGCCTCGACCGATCCCGCCCACGACTTGGCTTCGTAGGCCAGCCGCGCCTCACCCCGGCCCGCGCTGACCGCGTCGTACGCCTTGGCCAGGTGGGTACCGAGCGCGGCGCACAGCTCCAGTCGGGCGGCGATCAGGTCGGCGCCGTAGGCGGCCAGATGCAGGTCCCAGACGTCCAGAGTGGACAGGTCGGCCGCCGCCTCTCCAGCCGTCTCGGCCTCGGCCGGGCGCCGGGTCCGGCTGGCCACCTTCCGCGCCAGGTAGGCGGTGCGGAGCAGGGCGTTGCGCTGCTTGAGCACCCGCTCGTAGTCGGCCCGGACCCCGGCGAACCGCGGCTGGCGCTGAACCAGCAGGTCGTCGAGGTACTTGCGCCGCTCGGCCGGATCGCCCCGCACCAGGGCGAGATCCTCCGGAGCGAAGAGCACCAGCCGCAGCGCGCCCAGCACGTCGCGGGCGCGGGTGGCCGGCGCCCGCCCGATGCGGGCCCGGTTGGCCTTGCCGGGCGTGATCTCCAGCTCGACGAGCAGCTCGCGTCCATCGTGGACGATGGCACAGCGGATGATGGCCCGCGACGCGCCGTAACGCACCAGCGGCACGTCGCTGGAGACGCGATGGCTGCCGAGGGTGGCGACGTACCCGATCGCCTCGACCAGGTTCGTCTTGCCGTGCCCGTTGGGTCCGATGAGGACACTCGACCCGGGTTCGAAGTCGACCGCCGCCTCGGCGTAACTGCGGAAATCGTGCAGTTCCAAGCGACGCACGTACACGGGCTCAGCCCCCTGTCCCACCCACGGCTGCGCCCCGTCCTAGTGCCGCTTCACCGCATGGCCACCGAACTGCTGGCGCAGCGCCGCGACCGCCTTCATGGCGGGCGAGTCGTCCTGCCGCGACGTGAAGCGGGCGAACAGCGCGGCTGAGATGGCGTGCAGCGGCACGGCCAGCCGGACCGCCTCGTCCACGGTCCACCGACCCTCGCCCGTGTCCTCGACGTACCCGCGCAGTCCGGCCAGCTGCGGATCCTCGTCGAGCGCCTGGTCGAGCAGGTCCAGCAACCAGGAACGGATGACGGTGCCGGAACGCCACGACTTGATGACCGCCGGGACGTTGGTGACGTACTCCGAGGCCCGCAGCAGCTCGTACCCCTCGGCGTACGCCTGCATCAACGCGTACTCGATGCCGTTGTGCACCATCTTCGCGTAGTGCCCCGCCCCGACCGGTCCGGCGTGGACGAAGCCGAACTCGCCGGGCGGCTTGAGCGCGTCGAAGATGGGCTGGGCCATGGCGACGTGGGCCGCCTCGCCCCCGACCATGAGGGCGTAGCCCTCCTCGCGTCCCCAGATGCCGCCGGAGACGCCGACATCCAGGTAGCCGATGCCACGGGCGTGCAGGCGCTCGGCCCGGGGCCGGTCCAGCGAGAAGTGCGAGTTGCCGCCGTCGATGATCAGGTCGCCCGGGGAGAGCAGCGCGGCCACCTCGTCCACGGTCGCGTCGGTCACCTGCGCCGGCACCATCACCCAGACGACCCGCGGCGGGGTGAGCGCCGCGACGAGCTCAGGCAGGCCAGCGACCTCGGAGACGTTCGGATCCCGGTCGTAACCCACCACCTGGTGCCCCGCGGCCCGCAGCCGGGCCGCCATGTTGCCGCCCATGCGTCCGAGCCCGACCAGACCCAGTTGCATCCCGTCTCCCCTCCCCGCAGCATTCATGCCGACCGTACGCCCCGCACCCGGTCAGGGTCAGCGCAACGGCCCGGCTCGTCACCGGCAGACGGGTCAGCTACCGACCCGCATCGGCATGATCAGGTAGCGGTAGCCCGGGATGGTCTCGCCGTCGTCACCCGCCGGTGTCACCACCGCCGGCTTCATCGGGTGGGTGAACGAGATCAGGACCTTGGGCGAGTCGAGGACCGACAGGCCGTCGAGCAGGTAGCTCGGGTTGAAGGCCACGGTGAGCGGCTCACCGGTGAAGTCGGCCTCCATGGCCTCGCTGGCGCGCGCGTCCTCGCTGCCGCCGGCCTCGACGACGACCTCGCCCTCGGAGAAGTTGAGCCGGACGGGGGTCGTGCGGTCGGCGACCAGGGCCACGCGCTTGACCACCTCGGTCAGGGTGGCCACGTTCATCCGGGCCCAGGCGTTGTGGTCCTCGGGGAACAGCGCCCGGATCTTGGGGAAGTCCGGGTCGAGCAGGCGGCTGGTGGTGCGCCGGTTGCCGCCGGCGAAGCCGATCATGCCCTCGCCCACGCCACCCCGGGACAGGGCCACGGTCACCTCGCCGCCGAGCGGGCCGAGGGTCTTCGCCGTGTCGTGCAGGGTGCGCGCCGGCACCAGGGCGTACAGGTTCGCGCCGGGCTCGTTCGGCCGCCAGGTGATCTCGCGGATGGCCGCCCGGTACCGGTCGGTCGCCAGCAGGGAGAGCGTCTCGCCCTCGAGCTCCATGCGAACGCCGGTGAGCATGGGGATCGTCTCGTCGCGGCCCGCGGCGATCGCGACCTGGGCGACCGCGAGGGCGAACGCCTGCGCGTCGACCACGCCGGCGGTCTCCGGCATCGCCGGCAGCGTGGGGTAGTCCTCGACCGGCATGGTCGGCAGGGTGAACCGGGCGCTGCCGCAGATGAGCTCCAGGTGCGAGCCGACCGCGGCGACCTCGACCGGCTTGGCCGGCAGCGCCTTGGTGATCTCGGCGAGCAGCCGACCGGAGACCAGGGCGGCGCCGTCGGAGTCGCCCTGCACGCCGACGGTCACCTGGCTGGAGACCTCGTAGTCGAACCCCGAGACGGTGAGCGCCCCGTCGTCAACGCGCAGCAGCACCCCGGCGAGGACCGGGACGGAGGGGCGTGTCGGCAGGCTCTTGGCCGTCCAGGCGACGGCGTCGGCGAGGTGGTCCCGCTCAACCCGGAACTTCATGCTGCCCTCCCGCGCGTGCGGTTCCTCGGGCGAACCCCAGGAACACCTGGCGCGCACCCCGGCCGGGGCGCGGTCGAGGTCTGATTGTGGCCGTTGGTCGGCGGCGAGGCCAGCAACGCCACGCGCGTCGTGGCGTTCCCGTGGCGAGGGGCGGCGACGGCTCGATGCGTTCGGGTGGTTCGTGCGTGATCGAGTTGAGCGGTGGCCCGGACGGTCGGCCGGCGGAATCCACAGCGCGACGGTTTTTCGGTTTTTCTGGATGAAGATCTCTCGTCATCGTCGTCGGTGCTGTGGAAGTTGGGGATCCCGGGCGTTGTGCCTGGTCAGAGCGGGTGATCGGCGGTGGATTTTCCGTGGATGACCTGGGGGTGGCGCGCCGATCACATCCACAGGACGGGCCGGCGGGCCGTTGACCACAGCGTCATCCACGGCGTTGTCCACGAGATATCCACCGGTTGTCCCCAGGGGACCTGAGCACGTTTGGTCGACCGCGTGACTACCCACCGAGACGGTTCACAGGGTTGTCCCCAGGTGTTGTCCACAGGCTGTGGACAGCTGTGGATAACTGTGGACAGCCGGTGGACCGCGCGGTGCGACCTGACCGACCGCGCGGAAGGCGGGTGTGGACGACCGCGACGGCGGCCGAGGAACGGTGTGGAAGAGCCCGCGGACGGGTCCGGAGAAGGCCGCGCACGGGTCAGGAGGGCAGGCCGAACCCGGGCGCGGTCGGCTGGCGACCCGCCCCGCTGTGGATCGGTGAGTTACGGGAGCTGCTTGATGCGGTTGGTCAGCTCGGCGATCTGGTTGAACAGTGTGCGCCGTTCCGACATGAGCTGACGGATCTTGCGCTCGGCGTGCATGACCGTCGTGTGGTCGCGCCCGCCGAAGGCCTGCCCGATGCGGGGCAGGGACATGTCGGTGAGCTCCCGGCACAGGTACATGGCGACCTGCCGTGCGGTGACCAGGACCCGGGACCGCGACTGGCCGCGCAGGTCGTCGACGCTCACGCCGAAGTACTCGGAGACCACTTCCATGATCTGTTCGACCGTGAGCTCGGGCGCGGAGCCGTCGGGGATGAAGTCGCGCAGGACCTCCTCGGCGAGCGCGAGGTCGACCGTCGACCGGTTCAGGCTCGCGAACGCCGTGACCCGCAGCAGGGCACCCTCGAGCTCGCGGATGGACATGGTGATCCGCGACGCGATGAACTCCAGGACCTGCGTCGGCACGTGCAGGCGTTCCTGGGCCTGCTTCTTCTGCAGGATCGCGATCCGCGTCTCGAGGTCGGGTGGCTTGATGTCGGTCACCAGCCCCCACTCGAACCGGGTCCGGAGCCGGTCCTCCAGGGTGGCGAGGTCCTTGGCCTTGCGGTCCGAGGTGATGACGATCTGCTTGTTCGCGTTGTGCAGCGTGTTGAAGGTGTGGAAGAACTCCTCCTGCGTGCGCTCCCGGTTCTCCAGGAACTGGATGTCGTCGATGAGGAGGATGTCCACCTCGTCGCGGTAGCGGCGCTGGAACGCGCTCTGCTTGTCGTCGCGGACGCTGTTGATGAAGTCGTTGGTGAACTCCTCGGTCGACACGTACCGCACGGCCTTGGCGGTGCCCA
>Ga0310834_100342_pt1 | contig 62531 bp, 56 predicted proteins | sample SM_ome_2_FD_201314 | JGI IMG/M metagenome (GOLD analysis project Ga0310834, IMG submission 201314) | Sorghum-adapted microbial communities enriched on stacked mutant (SM) sorghum from Joint BioEnergy Institute, Emeryville, California... ...
CCGGTTACTTCGCCGACCGGATACGCCGACGCTGGCCGCTGGTCTTCGTCGGCTACTGCGTCAACCTGCTGGCCGTGCCGGCGCTGGCACTGGCCGGCCACTGGCAGATCGCCGCCGCACTGATCGTTGTCCAGGGCATCGGGCGCGGGGTACGCAAGCCCCTCGTTCAGGCGATGTTGTCCTACACCACCCGTCGGTACGGCAAGGGGTGGGTATATGGGGTGAACACGGCGCTGGACAACACCGGGCGCGCCCTCGGCCCGCTGATCGTCGCCGGAGTCCTCCTGCTCACGAACGCCTTCCGGCCGACGTACGCACTGCTCGTCATTCCGGCCGTGCTGGCGCTGATCACATTGACGATCGCGCGCATACGCTTTCCCGAGCCCGAATCCTTCGAACAGCAACAGAAGCAGCAGACGGGAAACGCCGAGCGATTTCACCGGTCGTACTGGCTCTACCTCGCGGCGGGCGCCTGCTTCGCGGCGGGCGTGATGAACTTCGAGCTGATCTCTTTCCACTTGTTGCAGAGCGGGGTGCCGCGCGACAGCGTGCCGCTTTTCCTGGCATTGGGCGCGAGCGTTGGCGCGCTGGGCAGCCTAGGCCTCGGCCGGCTCTACGACCGCGTCGGCCTCGGTGTCGTCCTCATGGCCGTGGTGGCCGCCGCCGCGTTCTCGCCGTTCGTGTTCCTTCTTCCCGTTGGCCTCGCGATCGTCGGCATGGTGCTCTGGGGCATCGGGCAGGCCACCCAGGACAGCCTGCTCACTGCTGTCGTGGCTGGCGTGCTCCCGCGGGGACGCCGCGACCTGGCATTCGGGCTCTACTACGCCGGGTACGGCGTGGGCTGGCTTGCTGGTTCGGTTATAGCGGGGCTGCTCTACGACCAGTCCCGTGTTGCGCTCGTAGCGTTCGCGGCCGGCATACAGCTACTCTCCTTGCCGATCTTCCTGACTGCCCGGCGACGTTCTGATCGCAGCTCTGCCGGGCGATTTGCCTGACCGAACATGCGAACCGGTACTCCCCCACAGTGTTGCCTTCCAATATCGGCAATCGATTCAAAGGCGCGGACATGGCAGGTCGGGACGACCCGCTGTCCTGCGAGACTGGATTCCCGTCCTGAGCGCCGCTGGGCAGCTCACCGCGCCGCTGCTTGGTGTGCTAGTGGGCTTGTGTGCAGGCTGCTACCCTGCTTGGCGAGCTGCTCAAATGGAGCCTGTGGTCGCGCTGCGACTCCACGCGTAGCCTCCAGGCGCTGCGCATACCAATCGCGTAATGGCGTCGGCATATGCCGCTAGCGCTTTCCCCAGTAGACCACGACCAATGCGACGAGTGCTAGCAGCGCGATGATGCCGCATACCGCTCCGAGTAGTGTAAACCGCATCATCCACGCATGATATGTCGCGGATGGTCGGCCAGCCGCCCTCGTGCGTGCACGCGATCTCTTCTCGACCGCGCCCGGTCGTGATGATCGAGTGCCACTACTCCATCTTGCTGCTGACGTTGATCTAGGTCCGAAGTGGATGGTCGATGGCCGCCCGCCTTGCGTTGGATCGGTTCGAAAGCCGCCAAGGCCCGACCGGTGTCGGCGGGAGCCGCGGACATCGACCACAACGGACCTACGCCATGATCACGAACAGCTGCGCCACAGCTTGGGCGACACTGGGCGTCCGACGTCGTTTGCTGGATGCCTAGCCGTCGGCAGCAACGCAACGGGTGCGCAACGTGCCGCTCGACGTGGCCAGACAGCGTGGGCAACGGCTGGTCGCCGTAGTAAGCAACGCCGTATCGGGACGCTGTGGGCGTACTCGGTCGGTTCTTGAACAGGCCCGCATCCCGATCGTCATGGGGTAACGCGCAGAGAGGACCAGCAATGAGATCGAACCCGGCCGCATCCGACCCTGGCACGGCCGACAGCCGAAGCTGGACAGTCGGATCGGTCCGAGCGCCCGGGCTGACGACGACGGTCGAGATCGCGGCGTCGATCCTCGGCATCAGTCCGACGAAGGCCTACGCCCTGGCGAAGAGCGGCAAGTTCCCGGTCCGGCTCGTGCGGGTGGGCCGCCGGTACCTGGTCCCGACCTCCGCGCTGCTGGAGCTCCTGGTCGGCGGGCGGTGAGCAGCCGGGCCGACCGGTTCAGACGGAGCCCAAGTCCGGACAGTGGATCTTGCTTCGGATGGCGGGTATGACGGCCGGATGCCGCCCGGTGGTGGCTGGTCCCACGGTCAAACGACGGTCGAAGATCGACCTCGGGCGTTCGGCCTCACTCGAGAAACGGCCTCTGAGCTGCGAAAACTCTGTCGGGCTGGCCGGATTTGAACCGACGACCCCTTGACCCCCAGTCAAGTGCGCTACCAAGCTGCGCCACAGCCCGTTGCCCGGCGCCGGACGCGTCGGGCCGATACAGATTAGCGCACTCCCCCGCGACGACGCGCGCGGCTTACCGCTGGCTGAGAAGGCGTGTCCACGACGCGGCGGCGAGCCTCTGTCGACGTGATCACAACGGGTACACCGTCCTAGGAAGCTAGGGTAAAGCCTGGGGCGAGCGAAGGGAGACTCCCCAGGTTTGCTCCGCCTCGGGCCCACCGTGACCGCGCTGGCGTTACTCGGCCGGGCCCGCGGCGGCGATCTCCTCGAACCAGGCCACGCTGCGCTCGGCGTGCAGGGCGTCGCTGGGCGTGAGCACGGGCTCCCGCCCCTCCGCCACGGCGACGCGCGACGACCGCAGGGCCTCGGCCAACGCGGCGCGCGCCTCCGGGAGCCGGCCCTCCTCGATCTCGTAGATGGCGAGGAACGGCAGATCCGGCGTGGCGTCCGAGCCCTCCTCCGGCACGAACCGGAAGCGACGCGCGGCGACGAAACCGTCGAGTCGAATCACCTCCGGAAGATGGACGTCGGTGTACCACCGGTTGAACTCTTCGTCGCGGCCCTCGACCGGCTTGGTGTACACCACCAGGATCGATCTCCCGTACTGCGCCATCCCGACCTCCTGGGTCTGCCTGGATCCGAGCTATTGAAGTCCTTGAGCAACGTCCGACCGTGCGCGCCGGCCCGGGCGAGCGAACACAGGCGACGCAGCCAGCACCCGGGCCGCCCCGCAGCCAGCCGGCGGTCGTGGACACCCGACCGCCCGCGCCGGTGAAGGTCGCTTCCCCGCCGGCACCCGAGGCGGCCGCTGCCCGACCGCGAAGACCTGCCCGGCTGGACAGCGGGCACGCCGGCCGACCGGGCGGAGCCTCCACAAGGGACAGTGACGGGCCGGCGGCCGGCCGACGAACGGGCCGTCGCCGCGCCCGACCACCGACCTCGGCCAACCCGGCACCGTCGCTACAGATTTCTGTTCATCACACCAGCGAACCACTCGTCCCTGTACTACCCGGCGCTCGTCCCGAGGCTCGGCAGCCAGGTCACCACGTCCGGCACGAAGATGAGGAGAGCGACCACGGCCAGGGCGGCGGCCACGAACCAGACCGTCCCCCGGAACACCTCGCCCAGCGAGACCCGCTGGCCCAGGTTGACGGTGGGGTCCGAGGCGATGCGGTGCACGATGAACGAGAGGATGCCCAGCGGCGGCGTCATCAGCCCGACCTCGGCCATGATCACGAGGAAGACGCCGAAGAACAGCAGATCCACCCCGACCGCCTGCAGCGGCACCAGGAGCACCGGAATGGTCAGCAGCATCATGGACAGGGTGTCCATGAACATGCCGAGGATCAGGTAGAGGACGACCAGGACGAGCAGCAGCTCGACCCGTCCCAGCCCGAAGCCGACGATCCACTTCGCCAGCGCGTTGGCGATCTGGCTGAGCGCGACGACCCGGGTGAGCGCGTAGACCCCGACGAGCAGCAGGAAGATCGATGCCGTGCCGACGAGCGTGACCATGACCGACTCGCGGAACATGGTCCACAACGCTCGCCAGCTCCGCTCCGTCCGGAACTTGTGCCAGACGCCCGTGACCAGGGCCGCCAGCGCCCCGAACACCCCGGCCTCGGTGGCGGTGAAGATGCCGAAGAAGATGCCACCGACCACGATCAGGACCACCGCGACGATCGGGAGAATCCCGACCAGGGAACGCCAGCGCTCCCCCCAGGTGACCGGCCGGGACAGCCCACGGGGAGCCAGGCTCTTGTTGATCGACGCCCGGACCACGACGACGACCGCGAAGGCCACGGCCAGCAGGATTCCGGGCACCACCCCGGCCAGCAGCTGAGGCCCGACCGCCACCCCGGCCGCGCCGGCGTAGACGACCAGCAACAGGCTCGGGGGAATGATCTGGCCCAGGGTTCCGGCCGCGGCGACGGCTCCCGTGGCCAGCGACGGCTTGTATCCGGACCGCAGCATCTCGGGGATGGCCACGCGGCCGACCGCGTAGGTGATCCCGATGGTGCTGCCGCTCCCGGCCGCGAGGCCGGCGCCCGCGAAGTTCGTCGCCACCGCCAGTCCACCCGGGACCCAGCCGATCCAGTTGCGGGTCGCCTCGAAGGCGGAGGCGGTGAGGCCGGACTTCCACAGCAGCGTTCCCATGAGGATGAACATCGGGATCACGCTGTACGACCACGAGGCCGTGGGGTCGTACCCGACCGCCTCCAAAGTGGACCGAATCACCCGGGGGCCGCCCAGGCTCAGCAGGCCCAGCAGCGACGCGCCGAGCATGGCGATGCCCACAGGAATGCCGACGAGGAACAGGACGATGCTCAGGACGATGACGAGCGTGCCGACCGCCTGCTTCGGCAGCCCGAGGGTGTCGGCCATCAGGAGCAGAACCACCGCGGCCGCGGCGAGGCCGAGGCCGCCGAAGAGCACTCCGGTACTCGCCCGCCGGCCGGCTCCGTACGGACTGTCCGACCCCTGGGACGGGGTGCGGGAAGTGTCGACGGCGCTGCTCATGGCGCCTCCTCCTTAACCGGACGATCCTCAGCGGGCGTGTTCCGACCCCAGAAGTGCCGCACCGTGGTCGCCGCCATCTGGAGGGCGAGCAGGGCCAGGCCGACGGCTGCGATGATCTTCGCGGGCCAGTACTCGAGCGGCGGGTCCGAGTTGGCCGCGACCCGCACCTCGGCCGCCTCGATGGCATCGACGGACGTATGCCAGGTGAGGAGGACCACGATGACCGTGCCGATCGCGCTGAACGCACCCTCGACGTACCGGCGCGTCGTCGGCGAGAGCCGGTCGAGCAGCATCGTCACCGTGATGTGCTCGCGCCGGTGCTCGGTCACGGCGTAGGCCAGCGTGACCAGAACCGGCATCCACCAGTAGGTGGTCAGTTCCAGGGTCAGCCCGAGCGGGCGCCCGCCGATCGTGCGGGCCGCCACGTCGAGGGCCACGTTGACCGCGAGGGCGACGAGGGCCACGCCGGCCCCCGCCGCCGCGATGGAACTGAGTCGGTCGATGGCGCGCAGCGGCCGGGGGTCGCGATTATCGCGTACGCGCTCGGAGGCTTCAGGCATCACCATTGTCGCCCCACAGGGTCGAAGACCGTTCCTGGTGCGGAACGCCGGCCCCGCGTCGGTGACGCGGGGCCGGCACCCGCAGCGATGACCTCACTGCTTAGGTGTGTTCGGCTCGACGTACTCGGACTTGAAGACCTCGAAGAACTCCGAGTAGTCCGTCTCGCCGAGCGTGGCGAACGACTCGAGGATCGCGTCGATGTTGCGCTCCGGAATCTCGTACCCCTGGTCCACGAGCACCTGCGTCCAGCGGTCGAAGAGCGCCAGGTAGTCCTGCACGACCTGCTCCGGGTTCGACACCGCGGCCGGCGCGCTCGCGGCGAGGCTCTCGATGTACTCGGCCCGGCTGCGTGCGGCGGCCTCCTCGAGCTCCGTGGCCTCCACCGTCTGCACGACGTCGCCCGCGGCGATCGCCTCGCCGGCCAGAGCCTCCAGCTCGATGAACCGGTTCCAGATGTCGAAGGCCACCTGCGCGGCTTCCCGGTGCATGAGCTGCTTCAGCTCCAGCGGGAAGCTCTCCCACAGGTCGAGCGTCATGACGAAGTTGGTGGCCTGGAACAGCGGGAAGGTCACCGGGTGGTAGTACGGCGCGATGTCCTTGAGGATGAGCGAGGACACGAGCTGGTTCGGGTTGATGGTGACGCAGTCGATCACTCCACGCTGCAGACCCTCGTAGATCTCGTTGTACGAGAGGTTGACCGGGACCATGCCGAGGTCCTCGATCGTCTTCGTCCACGGCCTACCGGCGGTGCGGACCTTCTTGTTGGCCGCGTCCGCGAGCGTCCGCAGGGGCTGCGTGCAGATGAGGTTGTACGGCGCCGACCCGACGGTCATGATCGGGTACAGGTTGTGCGACCGCCACTCCTCCACCAGCGGCTCCAGCGTCTGCGCCGTCTGGAACGAGGCCGCACCGCCGGCGGCCACGTCGTGGACGATGGAACCGGTCAATCCGGCGCCCAGGCCACTGAGCCAGGTGCCCACGGGCAGCTCGGACGGGTAGTACACCGAGTTGACCACCGAGATGTCGGCGACGCCGTCGCTCACACCCTTCAGCGCGTCGGTCGCGGTCAACAGCGACGTACCCCAGTAGAACTCGAAGGTGATCTTCCCGTCCGTCGCCTCCTCGATGCGTTCGGCGAAGCCCTGCCACGCCTTCCCGTAGAGTCCGGTCTCAGCGTCGCCCGCGGTCCAGTCCGCGATGCGGATCGTCATGGCCTCCAGCTCGTCGAGCCAGTCCTCGCCCGAGCCGGTGGAGTCCGAGGTCCCGCCCGAACAGGAGGCGAGCACCAGCACCGCACTGACGGCGGAGGCGACGACGGCGGGTAGCCGAAGTCGCCCCTTCGAAATTCGTCGCATTCTTACTGTCCTCTCCGATTCCGTACCCACCACCGGACTGCAAGGTCTACTGGGTCAGCAGGTTTCCCCCGTCGACCGGCAGCAGGACACCATTGATGTATTCCGAGGCTGGAGATAGAAGGAACACGATCGCGGCGGCCACGTCCGCTGGCCGGCCCACGCGACCCATGGGGTTGCGGGCGATGACCGCCGACCCCTCCGGCGACTCGAGCAGAGCCTTGGTGCGCGGGGTCTCCACGATGCCGGGGGCGACCGCGTTGGCCCGAATGCCGCGCGGCCGCGTGAGCGCGAGATGCCGGGTGTATCCCGCGATTCCCGCCTTCGCCGCGGGATACCACGCCGTCGGCCCCACACCGAGGATCGCTCCGGCGACCGAGGCGACATTGACCACCGTGCCGTTGGCCGACGCGTCGGTCGAAAGCCACGCCTCGGTGACGAGGTGCACCGAGCCGAGCGACGCCGCGAGGCCCTCGTCGAACGGAAACGGCGTGCCCGAGGGCGGGCCGGCGTTGTTCACGAGAAGGCCGGCCCCGCCGAAGTCCCGCCCAACCTCGGCGAATGTAGATACAACGCGGTCCCGATCGGTGACGTCGACGCAGTAGCCACGAAATCGGGACCCGTCCTTACCAAGCTCCTGACTGACCGCCTCAAGGCCCTCGCGGGACACGTCCCACCCGGCCACGTCGACGCCGACGTCGAGCAGGACCCGAACCGTGGCTCGCCCGATCCCTGAGGCAGCCCCGGTGACGACGGCTACCGACTTGGGGGGAAAGCCCAGGAAATTCCCACCGTCCATCACCCTCTCCTCCCCGTGAGTCGGAGATGTGTCAGGAGGGTAACAGAGTTTGCAAGCGTTATAAACCTCTAAAGCCTAAGACTTTCGCGAGCTTTTGGCCGGTAATGGAGGCTTCTGGAGGCATGCCTGGCCGGCGACGACGGCGGGGGCCGGAGGGAAGCCGGGCACGAGGAGCAAGCCGAGCTAGAGGAGGTGGACGAGCCGACAGGACGAGCCGGCCGAGACGCGCCGGCCGAGCGAGAGGAGCCGGGCCGAACGAGCCGGCACGCGAAGGCGGGCCGTGCGGGCGGCACGCCGCGCTGGGCGGGGCCCGCCCGGGCACCGAGCGCCGGCGCCGCCCCTACGGGAGGCGCCTCCGGTGTCCCACCACCGCCCGCCCGCGCAGGCCGGGGAGGCGGACGCTCGCGTCAGCCCGGAAGGCCGTCAGGCGGAACGCTTCTTCCGGGGACGGACGGTGATCACAATCGGCGAGCCTTCGAAGCCGAACTCGTCGCGCAGCTTGCGCTCGATGAAGCGTATGTACGACGGCTCCAGCGGACCCGTCGTGAACAGCACGAACCGCGGCGGTCGGGTGGCGGCCTGCGTGCAGAACAGGACCCGCGGCGCCCGACCCCCGCGGACCGGGTGCGGCGTGGCGCGGACGACGGCCGACATGAACTCGTTGAGCCGGGCCGTGTTGACCCGGAACTCCCAGCTGGCCAGCGCGCGACGCAGCGCCGGCGCCAGCCGGTCCACCGCCCGGCCGGTCTTCGCCGAGATGTTGACCCGGATCGCCCAGGGAATGCGCCGCAGCTCCCGCTCGACCTCCCGCTCCAGGCGGTGACGGCGCTCGGCGTCGACGAGGTCCCACTTGTTGAACGCGATGACGAGGGCCCGCCCGGCCTCGGCCACCAGGCCCAGCACGCGCTGGTCCTGCTCGGTGATCGGCTCGGAGGCGTCGAGCAGCACCACCACGACCTCGGCCGATTCGATGACCGCCGAGGTGCGCAGGCTCGCGTAGTACTCGGTGCCGCTGGCGCTGGCCACCCGCCGGCGCAGGCCGGCCGTGTCGACGAAGAGCCAGGGTTCCCCGTCGAGCATCACGACGCTGTCGACCGGATCGACCGTCGTGCCGGCCACCGCGTCGACCACGACCCGCTCCTCGCCGGCCAGGCGGTTGAGCAGGGAGGACTTGCCCACGTTGGGGCGGCCGACCAGCGCCACCCGACGCGGGCCCCGGGCCGCCCGGAAGGAGACCGGCGGCGGGGAGGGCAGCGCCTTGATGACCGCGTCCAGCAGCTCGCCCGACCCACGCCCGTGCAGCGCCGAGACCGGGTACGGCTGGCCGAGCCCCAGCGACCACAGGCTGGCCGCCTCGACCTCCTGCTCGGCGTTGTCCACCTTGTTCGCCACGAGGATCACGGGCTTGCGGGTCCGGCGCAGCATGCGCACGGCCGCCTCGTCCTCGTCGAGGGCGCCGACGGTGGCGTCGACGACGAAGAGAACCACGTCGGCGGTCCGGGCCGCGGTCTCGGCCTGGGCGGCGATCGCGGCCGCGCGGTCGCGAGCGTCGGGCGCCCACCCGCCGGTGTCGACGATCGTGAACCGCCGGCCGGCCCACTGCGCGTCGTACGCCACGCGGTCCCGGGTCACGCCGGGCACGTCCTCCACCACCGCCTGGCGGCGGCCGAGCACCCGGTTGACCAATGTGGACTTTCCGACGTTCGGCCGGCCGACGACGGCGACCACCGGAACGCGGACGGGCTCGGCCTCGCCCGCCTCCTCCGACTCGTCCACATCGGACAGACCCGACTCGTCGGGCTCGAAGTCGTCCGCGTCGACCTCGCCGTACTCCTCCTCGTACGCGTCGAGGTCGAGCTCCTCCGCCGGATGCTGGGTCACGCCGCGGCTCCCGGCAGGAGGGCGGCCAGGCGCGCCACGACCTCGTCGATGCCGAGCTCGGTCGTGTCGAGCACGACGGCGTCGGGGGCCTGGGCCAGCGGGTCGGTGGCCCGGGTCGAGTCGAGCCGGTCCCGGCGGGCCAGCTCCTCGGCGGTGATCCGCGGGTCGGCGGCCAGCTCGGCGCTGCGGCGGCGGGCCCGCTCCTCCGCGTCCGCGGTGAGGTAGACCTTGAGGTGCGCGTCGGGGGCGACCACCGCGCCGATGTCGCGACCCTCGACCACGATGCCGGTCGAGCGCCGGGCCTCGGCGATGATCTGGCGCTGCTGCTCCACGAGCAGCCGCCGCACCTCGGGCACCGCCGCGACGGCCGAGACGTTCGCGGTCACCTCGGGCCCGCGGATCGGCTTGTCCACGAGCTCGCCGTCCAGGCTGATGTGCGGATCGGTGGGGTCGGTGCCCACCACCAGCTCGACCGAGCTCGCGATCTTGACGACGGTACCGGCGTCGTGCGGGTCGACGCCGGCGCGCAGCACGGCGAGCGTCACCGCGCGGTACATGGCGCCGGTGTCGAGGTACCGGGCACCCAGCTGCTGGGCCAACCGCCGCGAGACGGTCGACTTGCCCGACCCGGACGGCCCGTCGACCGCGATGACGGGAGGCTCGCCACGCACCGCAGCCTCAGCAGCTTCGCCCACGACTTTCCCTCCACCCATCGTCGTCGCGTGACCGGGGCCCCCGCCCGGCGCCACCCCCAATCATGCCGTCCGGTCCGGCCAACCCACCGCCGGGCGCCGATCGCCACGCCGATCATCACGCCGGCCCGGCGGCCACCGCGGTGCCGGTCGAGGGCCGGCCCGCTACCGGACCAGAGCCGGCCGGGGGCCGGAAGCCCCACCCCTTGTAAAGGGTTCTTTCTAAAGATAGCTTTAGACCGTGACCGACCAGGTGGAGCTCACCGATCCGAGGGCATTGCGGGCGTACGCCCACCCCATCCGCCTGACCTTGCTGGGCCTGCTGCGCCGGGAGGGACCGCTCACCGCCACCCAGGCCGCGGCGGCCACCGGCGAGAGCGTGGCGAGCTGCTCGTTCCACCTGCGCCAGCTCGCCCGGTACGGGCTCGTCGAGGAGGTCCCGGGAGTTCGCGGGCGAGCCAAACCGTGGCGGGCGACGGCCCGCTACACCTCCTGGCCATCGGACTCCGACGACCCGGAGCTGGCGGCCGCGGCCACCGCGCTCGAGCGGACCGTGCTGGACCAGTACCACCGCACCGCGGCCGCCTGGCTGGAGCGCCGCGCGCGGGAGCCGGTGGCGTGGCGGCGGGCCGGACAGCTCAGCGACCACCTCGTCTACCTCACCGCGGAGGAGACCCGCGAGGTCAGCCGCCGGATCGCCGCCATCGTGGAGGAGTTCGCCCACCGCTCGGCGGACCCCGATCGACGCCCGGAGGGCAGCCGACCGGTTCACCTGATCCACCTCGTCGTGCCGCGGACACCCGCCGAGCCCGAGGCGCCCGCGGCCGGGACCCGGGCGCGATCGCGAGCGATGAGCGACGGCCCCGACGCGACGGCGGGCCGCGAGAACCGGGCTGCGGCGCCGTGACCGGCCAGCCCACGGCGGACATGGCCCGGCCTGCCGCACCACCCCCGTCGGCCGCGTCCCGGCCCGCCTGGACGCTGCTGCGGGACACCATGTTCCGCCGCTACTGGAGCGCCGCGGCGATCTCGTTCGTGGGCGACCAGGTCGCGCTGCTCGCCCTGCCCCTGCTCGCGGTGCTCACGCTCGGCGCCACGCCCGCGCAGATGGGCTACCTCACCGCGGCCGGTCTCGCACCCAGCCTGGTCTTCTCGGTACTGGCCGGCGTGTGGGTGGATCGCCGACCCACCCGTCGGCGGGTGATGGTGGCCGCCGACGTGCTCCGTGGCCTGCTGATCCTGTCCATCCCGGTGGCCGCGGCCGTCGGGATGGTGAGCCTGACCCAGCTGTACGCGGTCGCCTTCCTCGTGGGCACCTGCGCGGTCTTCTTCGAGGTCGCCAACGGAACGCTGTTCGTTTCGCTGGTCCGTCCGGACCGGTACGTCCAGGCGAGCTCACTGATCCACGGGGCGCGCAGCGTGTCCTTCGTGGCCGGACCGGCCCTGGCGGGCGTGATCGTGCAGATCCTCAGCGCCCCGGTGGCGCTGGTGCTCAACGTGGCCACGTACCTCGCGTCGGCGCTGCTGCTCGGCCGGACCCGGGCCACCGAACCACCGCCCGACCGGTCCGGCCGCGGCCGGGTCGCCGCGGTCTTCCGCTTCCTGCGCCAGGACCGCACGCTGGCGACCATGCTCGCCTCGGTCGCCACGGTGAACCTGTTCAACTACGCGTTCTCGGCCCTGCTGGTCCTCTACGTCACCGTCCACTTGGGAGTGTCGCCGGGCCTGCTCGGGATGGTGCTCGGGTCGGCCGCGGCCGGGGCCCTGCTCGGCTCGATGGTCACCGGCCCGCTGGCCCGGCTGGTGGGGGTCGGCCCGGCGTACGTGATCGGGCTGGTCGGGTTTCCGCTGCCGCTGCTGCTCATTCCGCTCGCCGGCGGGCCCCAGCCGGTGGTGCTCACGCTGCTCGTCCTGGCCGAGGTGCTCTCCGGGCTGGGCGTGATGATCCTCGACATCACCGCGGGATCGCTCATGGCCGCCCTCATCCCGCACCGGATGCGGGCCCGGGTGTCGGGCCTGTTCCGCACGGTGAACTACGGCGTACGGCCCGTGGGCGCGCTGCTCGGCGGGGCCCTGGGCACTCTGGTGGGCGTCCGGGCGACCCTGTGGATCGCCGGGGCCGGGGCCGTGCTCGGGGTGCTGTGGCTGCTGCGCTCCCCGATCCCCCGGCTGCGGGCGTTGCCCGACCCGCGCGACTAGCCAGGGCGGTCACATCGGGCGGGCGGGGTGACGACCGGCGGACCAGCGGCGGCCGGTGGCCCGCGCTCGGTCGGGCCGGGGCGGATGGTGACGACCAGTCACCCGCATCCGACCCGACCGACACCCGACCCGGACCGCCAGCCGAGCCCCGGGGGACGCCCCGCGCCCGGCCTCACCCGTGGTGATGGTGGTGGTGCGTCGGCAGCGGGGCCGCCGTCTGGCCGGGCCCGACGACCACGAACTGCGCCATCATGCCGTTGTCCTCGTGGTAGAGAACGTGACAGTGGTACATATAGGGAATTGTCGGGTCGGCGTACGTCGGGAAGCGCACCACCAGCTCGTACTCCCGGTCCGGCGGGAGGTAGACCGTGTCCTTCCAGCCGGACAGGTGTCCCGGCGGTGATCCCCCACCGACCCGCCGGACCTGGAACGAGACGCCGTGGATGTGCAGGTTGTGCGGCTTGCCGTCGGCGTTGCTGACCCGCCACACCTCGGTCGCGCCCGCCTCGATCGTGGCGTCGATGCGCGCCATGTCCATGTGCTTGTTGTTGATGCCCATGTCGGTCAGGCGTACGGTTCGCGTCGGCGTCTCCGCGTCCGCCGTCAGCGCCGGCACCTCGACCAGCCGGTCCGGCACCGCCGGGCTCGGCTCCAGCGACTGCGCGGCCCGCAGCTCGAGCACGTCGAACGCGTCGGCGCCGCCGAAGAGCCGGCCCACGGGTGACCCGAGCTCCGGCGGGTCGCTGCGCAGCACCAGCCGCTCGCCCGGCCGTACGGTCACCACGATCTCGGCCCGCTCCCCGGGCGACAGCAGCACACGGTCGGTGGTGACCGGCGCCGCCAGCAGACCCCCATCGGTGCCCACGAGCGCGAACGACCGACGGTCGGCGAAGGCGAACTGGAACACCCGCGCGTTGCTGCCGTTGAGCAGCCGCAGCCGCACCCGCTCGGTGCCGACCTCCAGGTACGGCGCCAGCGTCCCGTTGACGACGATCGAGCGGCCGAGGATCCCCATCCCGAACAGGCTCGGGGCGAAGTTCAGCTGCCCGCCCTCGAAGTTCTTGTCCTGCACCACGAGCGGGATGTCGTCGACGCCGTACCGGTGCGGCAGTGCGTCCACCTGCGTCGCTGGGTCGTTGACCAGGAACAGCCCGGCCAGGCCGCGGTAGACGTGCTCGGCGGTCCGCCCGTGCGGGTGAGGGTGGTACCACAGCGTCGCCGCCGGCTGGTCGATCCGCCACTGTGGACTCCAAGTCGCGCCCGGCGGGATCGGCGTGTGGGGTCCCCCGTCCATGGCCGCCGGCAGGTGCATGCCGTGCCAGTGCACGGTGGTCTCCTCCGACAGTCCGTTGTGGACGTTGACGACCACCTCCTCGCCGCGGGTGGCCCGCAGCGTCGGACCGAGGTAGTCGCCGTTGAACCCCCAGGTGGCGACCGGACCGTCGCCGAAGTCGTGCCGCCCCGGGGCCGCGCGCAGGTCGAAGACCCGTCGGCCCTGCTCGTCCACACGGGACGGTGCGAGCGGGGGAATGGCCAGCCGGTTGACGAAGTCGACGTCACCGCGGGTGTCGACCGAGCTCCAGCGCAGGAACCCGACGACGCCGGCCGCGCCGCCGATACAGCACACAAGCACGACCGCGGCGATGATGGCGATCCACGTACGGGGACGCAGACCCATATAGACACTCCCCTCGGCGAGCCTCCGAGCCGGGGCGTGACAGCCGGCCCAGCGCGCCCGAGCGGCGCGCCGGGAACGAGGCTGCCCGCCCGCAAACGGCGTCGTCGAGGGAACGACGTCGAGTTGGGGGTGAGGTCAGGGCGACCCTGAGACGACGGCTCAGGGATTCCGTACGTGGGGTGTCGGCAGGACGGCCGAGTCGGGCGTCAGCCCGCGGCCTCGCGCGTCGTCTCCAGCTTTCCGTCCCCGTCGGTGTCCACCGCCACGACGTCGAGGAAACCGTCGCCGTCCCGCTCGTGGTCCACGAAATCGATCAATCGGTTTCCGTCGCGGTCCAGGGCCATCATGTCGGCCTTGCCGTCACCGTCGCTGTCCAGTGTGTACTTGTCGGCCTTGCCGTCACCGTCGGTGTCGTAGGCGATCAGGTCGACCCGGCCGTCGCCATCGCGGTCGACCGCCGCGACGACATCGTGGATCTGCTCGGTCGGCCGGCTGGGCGGCTAGTCGGCGATGACCTTGCCGGGATTGAGGAGGTTGGCCGGGTCGAGCGCGGCCTTGATCGCCCGATGGACACGCATGCCCACCGGCCCGATCTCCCGAGCCAGCCAGTCCCGCTTGATCAGGCCGACGCCGTGCTCCCCGGTGCAGGTCCCCCCGAGCGAGAGCGTGAGCTCCATGATGTCGTCAAAGGCGAGCTTCGCCGCCTCCGTCAGCGCCGGATCGGTCCGGTCCATGAGGATCTTCGGGTGCAGGTTGCCGTCGCCGGCGTGCCCGAGCACCCCGATGGTCACGCCCCGCTGGGCCGCGATCCGCTCGATCGCCGCGCAGAACTCGGCCATCGCCGACCGCGGAACGGCGCAGTCCTCGACGATGACCTCCCCCGCGGGGCCGTACGTCGTCTGGGCGAGCTTGGTCATCGCGGGGTGGGAGAGCCGGCGCGCCGCCTGCAGCGCATCGGCCTCCTCGGCGTCGGAGGCGACGTAGACCTCGGTCGCTCCGGCCGCGCGGCAGAGTTCCTCGACGGTGGCGAGCCTGGCCTCGGCGTCCTCGACGTCGGCGGCGACCAGCAGCATCGCCTCGGCGTCGACCGGGAGACCCATTGGACGATATGCCTCGATGGCCCGCAGGTGCACCTTGTCCAGCAGCTCCAGCGTGCTCGGCCCGATCGGGGCGGAGGTGATCGCGGTCACCGCGGCCCCGGCGTCCCGCAGCGAGCCGAACAGGGCGACCAGCGTCAGGGCCGGCGGGGGCGCCGGCCGCAGGGCCAGGGTGATCTCGGTGATGATGCCGAGCGTGCCCTCCGAGCCCACGAACAGCCGGGTCAGGTCGTAGCCGGCGACGCCCTTCGCCGTCCGCCGGCCGCACCGCAGGATCGACCCGTCGGCGAGCACCACCTCCAGCCCCAGCACGTACTCGGTGGTGACGCCGTACTTCACGCAGCACATCCCGCCGGCGTTCGTCGCCACGTTGCCGCCGATCGTGGACATCTCGTACGAGCTCGGGTCAGGCGGGTAGAACAGGCCGTGCTCGGCCACGGCGCGGCGCAGCGTGGCGTTGACCACCCCCGGCTGGACCACGGCCAGCCGGTTGGGCACATCGATCTCGATGATGCGGTCCATGCGGTCGAGGCAGACGAGCAGCGCCCCGTCGACCGCGTTGGCCCCGCCGGTCAGCCCGGTCCGCGCCCCCTGCGGCACGATCGGGACGCGGTGCGCCGCGGCGATGCGCACCGCCGTGGCCACCTGCTCCGTGGTCGTCGGACGCACGGCGGCCAGCGGCCGGCCGGTCTTGTCGTCGCCGAACAGGTCGGCGGAGTCACGCCCGAGCGAGGTCAGGATGTCCGGGTCGGTGACCAGGTCGGGGAAGGCCGCGCGCAGCTCGTCGAGCACACTCACGCGCCCAACCTAGCCGACGTCCCGCCGATCCGCGGCGAGCCGCGACGCCGCTGTGCGCCGCGTGACAGGCGCCTCGCCCGAGCGGACCCGCCGTGCGCACCTGGTCGGGGAGGGCGCCTCGCCCCGCCGCCCGCCGTCAGCGGTCGCGGGCGGCGGCGTAGAGGCCGGACACCTCGGCGCGGGTCAGGTGCCGCCACCGGCCCGGCTTGAGGTCACCGAGCCGGACCGGGCCGATTTGGGTCCGGATGAGCCGCGACACCGGGTGCCCGACGTGCTCCAGCATCCGGCGCACGATGTGCTTGCGCCCCTCGTGGAGCGTGATCTCCACCAGCGCGGTCCGCGGGGTCGCGTCGATGACCCGGAAGGAGTCGGCCTTCGCCGGGCCGTCCTCGAGCTCGATCCCCTGCTGCAGGATGCGTCCGACCCGGCGGGGCACCGGCCCGGGCACCTCGGCCACGTAGGTCTTGGGAACCTCGTACTTCGGGTGGGTCAGGCGATGGGCGAGCTCGCCATCGTTGGTCAGCAGCAGCAGTCCCTCGGAGTCGGCGTCCAGCCGGCCCACGTGGTACACGCGCCCGGGCAGGGGCGGTCGCGACGGCGCGCCGGGACCCGGGCCGAGCAGGTCGGCGATGCCGGGGCGGCCCCGCTCGTCGGACATGGTCGAGACGACACCGCGCGGCTTGTGCAGGGCAAGGTAGATCTTGGTGGGGTCGGTGACGATCCGCTCGCCATCGACGTAGATCTCGGCCGTGCGGGGGTCGGCCCGGTCGCCCAGCGTCGCGCGCCGGCCGTTGACGGTGACCCGGCCGGCGGCGATCAGCTCCTCGCAGGCCCGCCGCGAGCCGACCCCGGCGGCGGCCAGGATCTTCTGCAGCCGCTGCTCGCCCGCCTGCTCCGACGGCGAGCGCTCCATCAACTCGCCTCGATCTCGTCGAGGTTCTCCGGTAGGTACTGGGCCAGCGACGGCAGGTCCTCGACGCTGTTGATGCCGAGCTTCTCGAGGAACAGCTGGGTCGTGCGGTACAGGTGGGCCCCGTTCTCCTCGGTGCCGCACTCCTCGATCAGCCCGCGGGTCACCAGCGTCTTCATGACGGCGTCGGAGTTCACGCCGCGGATCGCCGAGACCCGGGCCCGGGTCACCGGCTGCTTGTAGGCGACCACCGCCAGCGTCTCCAGCGCCGCCTGGGTGAGCCGGATCTGCTGGCCGTCCAGCACGAACCGCTCCACGTAGGACGCGTAGTCGGGCTTGGTGTAGAACCGCCAGCCACCCGCGACCTGGCGCAGGTCGATGCCGCAGCCCGGGCGGTCGTAGTCGGCCTTCATCTGCTGCAGCATCGCCTCGATCCGGGTGGTCGGCTCCTCGAGGACCTGGGCCAGCACCACCGTGGTGACCGGGTTGTCGACGACGAGCAGGATCGACTCCAACGCCCCGCGCAGCTGCTCGTCGGACATGCCCGGGACGAACTGCTCCGGGTCGGGCAGGTCCTCCGCGTCACCGTAGGCGAACCGGCCGACCTCCTTCTCCTGCGGGCCGAACTCCGGCGGGGGTGTCGCGGAGTCGGCCGGTGGGGCCGGCGGCGAGTCGGCGGCCGGCTCGATCTGCAGCTGGGGCACCTCGCGAGCCCACGGTGGCACCCAGCTCGCGGCGAGGCTTTCGAACGCGGTCGACACGGACGAGCGGCCCTCGTTCTGAGGGTGGGACTCTCCCTGCTCCTCGGTCACGGCGCCTCCCTCTCGCCTGAGATATCCGTATCGTCCACAACGTACCCCTCGGGCAACTCGAAGCCTGTGTCGTCGTCGTCCTGCTCGGTGACGAGCTCACCCACCACCTGCGGGTCCCCGTCGCCGTACTCGTCCACGCGGAAGTCGACGTCGGCCGAGTCGTCCCCGACCCAGGTGATCGTGAGCGGGCCGAGCGCGACCTCCTGGTGGAAGGTGATCAGGCCCTCGCGGTACAGCTCCAGCAACGCGAGGAAGCGGGCGACGATTTCCAGCACCGACGTGCAGTCGGCGCACAGCTGCTTGAAGGTCGCCTCCCGCAGCTCGATGAGCTTGTCGCGCAGGATCAGCATGTGCTCGCGCACGCTGACCCGAACCATGTGCACGTGGTCGATGGCGACCATCGGCACCGGCTTGGGGGCGAGCGCCTTGGCGGCCAGCTGGGCCAGCTTCTCGGTGTCGATGTTGAGCACCAGCTCCGGCAGCGCCTCGGCGTAGCGCTCCTCCAGCTTGACCGCCCGCGGGAAGCTGCGGCCGGCCTCGGCGTCGAGCTCGGCGATGACCGCGGCCAGCTCCTTGTACGCCTTGTACTGCAGCAGCCGGGCGAAGAGCAGGTCGCGCGCCTCGAGCAGCGCGAGGTCCTCCTCGTCCTCGACCTCGGCCTGGGGCAGCAGCTTGGCGGTCTTGAGGTCGAGCAGCGTGGCCGCGACCACCAGGAACTCGCTCGCCTCGTTCAGGTCCCAGTCGTCGCCCATCGCGTGGATGTACGCGATGAACTCGTCGGTGACCTTGGACAGCGAGAGTTCGGTGATCTCCAGCTTGTTCTTGCCGAGCAGCTGGAGCAACAGGTCGAAGGGACCGGTGAAGTTGTCGAGGGTTACGTGAAAGCCCGACTTCCCACTGGTCTCCTCGACCGGGTCCGCCACGCCCGTGACCTTGCTGCCGGGCATCGATGACTACCTCTGTCGAGCCGCGTGGGCCGCGATGACCTCTTTGGCGAGCTGCCGGTACGCGCGGGCACCGGCCGAGGACGGGTCGAGGACGGTGATGGGCGCCCCGGCCACCGTGGACTCGGGAAACTTGACGGTCTTGGTGATGACCGTCTGGAACACCTTGTCGCCGAACGCCTCCACGACCCGCTGCAGCACCTGCCGGTGGTGCGTGGTGCGGCTGTCGTACATCGTGGCGAGGATGCCGTCGAGCTCGAGGTCGAAGTTGAGCCGCTCGCGCACCTTGTCGATTGTGTCGAGCAGCAGGGCCACGCCGCGCAGGCTGAAGAACTCGCACTCCAGCGGCACGAGCACGCCGTGGGCGCACGTCAGGGCGTTGATCGCCAGCAGGCCCAGCGACGGCTGGCAGTCGATGAGGATGAAGTCGTAGTCCTTGATGACCGGGCGCAGCATCCGGGCCAGCGCCATCTCGCGGGCCACCTCGGTGACGAGCTGGATCTCGGCCGCCGACAGGTCGATGTTGGCCGGCAGCAGGTGCAGGCCCGCGACGTTGGTCTTGATCAGGATGTCGTCGATCGTCACGTCATCCTGCATCAGCAGGTTGTAGATCGACAGATCGAGCGTGTGCGGGTTGACCCCGAGGCCGACCGAGAGGGCGCCCTGGGGGTCGAAGTCGACCAGCAGAACCTTGCGCCCGTACTCCGCGAGGGCGGCGCCCAGATTGATCGTCGTGGTTGTCTTGCCGACGCCGCCCTTCTGGTTCGCCATCGCGATCACCCGGGCCGGACCGTGCTTCTCCAGCGGCGCCGGGTTGGGGATGGGACGGCGTGTCGTGTAGGCCGTGGGGTCCGCCGGACCCAGCTCAGCACCGAGGTCGAGGGCGGCCTGCTCGCTCCGCCCCTGTCCCCAGTCGCCCCGCTCGTCGATGGTCATCTCCCTGGCCTCTCACCCGACGGGCCGACTGTACGTCACCGCACGCGTCGCGGCACGGCTAGCTCTCGGCGTGTCGCGCCGGGAATTGTGCGCAGATTCCGCTCCGGCGAGCTACGCGGAATTCCCGGCCGGCGAGAGCTCCGGTCGCGCGGCGTGCGGGTCAGTCGCGAGCCTACGCAGCGGGGCCCGGGCGCCGCAATCGACCGCCCCCGGCGCAGCGGGAGAAGGCGTCAGTAGGAGAAGGATTGCGACCTCAGACCCGGGCGCGTGGATGGGTTACGGCATACACCTCCCGCAGCTTGTCCACGGTCACCAACGTGTAGACCTGTGTCGTGGTGACGCTGGCGTGTCCGAGCAGCTCCTGGACGACGCGTACGTCGGCGCCCCCGTCGAGCAGGTGGGTGGCGAAGCTGTGCCGCAGCGTGTGGGGCGACACCCGCGCCAGGCCGGCCCGCTCCGCCGCGGCCCGCAGCACCAGCCACGCCCCCTGGCGGGTCAGCGGACCGCCGCGGCTGTTACGGAACAGCAGGTGCGGCTGACGTACGGTTCGCGAGCGCGCGCCGGCCGACGTACGGCCGGCGGCGGCGAGCAGCGCGGGCCGGCCCCGGACCAGGTAGGCGGCGAGCGCGTCGCGGGCGTACGCGCCCAGGGGGACCACCCGGGTACGGCCGCCCTTGCCCCACAGCACCACGCTGCTCGCGCCCGGCCGATCACCATCGGACCCGGTGCCGTCCAGCCCGGTCTCGCCGGACCCGGTCTCGTCCAGTGGCCCGCCCAGATCAACGTCGTCGACGGACAGCCCCACCGCCTCCGAGACGCGGGCGCCGGTGGCGTACAACAGCTCGAGCAGGGCCACGTCCCGCAGCGCGAGCGGGTCGTCCCCGGTGCGGGCGGCCGCCAGCAGCCGGTGAACCTCGTCGATGCTGAGCGCGTGCGGCAGCCGGCGCGGCAGGGCCGGTGGGGCCACGTCCCGACTCGGGTCGCCGGCGGTGTGCCCCTCCCGGGCGGCGAACTGGTGCAGCCCGCGCACGGCGGAGAGCGCGCGGGCGGCCGAGGCCGGCGAGAGCACGGACTCCGGGCCGTCGGGCTCGCGCAGGCTGCGCAGGTACGCGGTCACCAGCCGCTCGTCGACCGACGGGAACGGGACACCGGCCGCGGCCAGGAACCGGACGTACCGCTGCAGGTCGCGCCGGTAGGCCGCGATCGTGTTGGCGGCCAGCCCACGCTCGACCGCCAGGTGGTCCAGGTACGCGTCGACGATGCCGTGATCAACGGTGCCGTGATCGGCGCTGCTGGGCACCCCCTCGGCCGGGCTGGCCGCGGCATTGGCGTCCACGTCCGGCGACGACCTCCTTTGCGCGGGTGAGCGGCCTTCGGTGTGGGGCGGAGTCCGGGTGTCCCGGACGGCCGGCGGGTGGGCCCCCGAATGTCCCAACCGCCGCGTAGTCTCAGCCGGTGACCCAACCCCCGCCGATCCCACCAGACGCGACCTCGGAGCCCGCGTCCCCACCCGTTGTCCGCCCACCGGTCCCGCCCGGCGAGAGTCCGCCGGCGCCCCCGGTGTGGGAGCGTCCCGATCCGCTGTTGTTCACCAAGCCGGAGTCCGAGCCGTCGGGGCCGCTCGTCTCGCCGGCGGTGGCCGCCTACCGACCGGCTCCCCCGCCGTCCGTGCCCTCGTCCGAGCCCCCGACCGCATCGGTGCCCCCCGTATCGTCGGCCCCGCCGACCACGCCAGCACCGTCGGCCCCGCCGACCACGCCAGCACCGTCGGCCCCGCCGACCACGCCAGCACCATCTGCCCCGCCGACGGCCGGGCCAACTCCGTCGGCGCCAACAGCACCCGCGGCCCCGCCCGTCGCGTCGACCCCGCCGGCTCCCGCCCCGCCCGCACCCTGGGCTCCGTTGACCCCGGGCACGCCGAGCACGAGCGATCCCACCGCACCGGTGAGCGCCCTGCCGGTCACGGCGACCCCGGTGCCGTCCGCGCCGCCGCCCGCCTACTATCCCTATCCCCCGCCGGCCTACCCGGCCGCGTCCGGGTACCCCGCCGCCGGGTACCCGGGTGGGTACTACGGGTATCCGGCCTACCCCATGGTCGATCCGGTGACCGGGCTGCCGTACTCGGACAAGAGCAAGCTGACCGCGGGTCTGCTGCAGCTGCTGCTGGGGTTGTTGGTGGCGATCGGCGGCGTCGGGCGCCTCTACGCCGGAAACACGGCGCTGGGGGTCACGCAGCTCGTCCTCTCGATCTTCAGCTGGCTCTTCCTGGTCTGCGGAGCCATGCTGATCGTTCCGATCTTCACCTTCATCGGGCTGTGGATCTGGTTCTGGGTGGACGGCATCATCATGCTCTCCGGCCGTCCGGTCGACGGGTACGGCCGCCCGCTGCGCTGAGCACGCCCGCACCGCCGAATCGGCGCGCGGGATGGACTGAGGCGCCACCCGCAGGCTGGACTGACGCCCTCGCGCGGGCTGGCCGGGCTCGACCGGCCGGCCCGCGTGCATCGACGCGGGCAAACGTATGAACGGGGGCCAGCGGGCCAACGCGTCAATGGGGCAACAGGTTCCGGACGCCGGCGAGGTAGGCCTGCTCGTCGAAGTCGTCGATGATGGCGCGCTGCACGATGAACCCCGGCGCCAGTCCGGTGAGCACGGGCAGCAGTGACCGTACGGCTTCGTCGACCCCCTGCGGGGCGTGCTCGGGATGGGCCGTGAACCAGGCCCGCAGCGCCCGCTCGAGCAGACCACGAACCATCCGCAGCGCCTGGTTCACGATCTCCCGTACCTCGGGATCGAGGCTCGCCTCCGCCCAGACCTGCACGAGGGCCCGGGGGTCTACGCCCTCGGCGACGACCTCACGCAGCAGCCGGGCGAGCGCCTCGCCCGGCGCGGGCGCCTCACCGCGATCGATCGCCAGGTCCAGCTCCCGGCGACGACGGTTGAACAGCTCGGCGGCGCAGGCGGAGAGCAGCTCGCGCTTGCTCGAGAAGTGGCCGTAGATGGCGCCCGCCGACAGCCCGGACTCGGCGATGACGTCGGCCATCGATGCCCGGGAGAAACCCTTGGTGCTGAAGGCACGGATTGCGGCCGCGACGATCTCCTCGCGGCGCGCCTGCCGGTGTCCCTCGCTCACCTTCGGCATGCCCGGCTCCACCCTTCCGCCCGCGGCCACGCCCGGGCCCGACCGTCACCGAACCCGCGGTGCCGCGCGCCCACCAGCCGAGGTCTCGTCATCGCAAGCGTCGCGCGCCCGGTCCACCGCGCCCCAACCCCGGGGCCTCGGCGGGACCCGAGGGCGGTATGACCGAGCGGGCTGATCGGTTGACAAGCATACGGGTCGGAGAGCATGCTCCGCCTTAAAGAACGAACATTCGTTTTCCTTTTTCCCAGGCTTGGAGCGCGCCATGCAACCAGTTCCCACGACCGACACCCCGGCACCCCGCATCGTCGGCCTGTCGGTCGCCCTCGCGGCCGTGCTGGCGGTCATCGTGCTCGCGTTCTCGTGGCCGTCGGTCACCGCCGACCCGCGCGGCGTGCCCCTCGCCGTCACCGGGCCCGCGCCGGCGGTCGAGGCCCTCACCACGACGGTGGAGCAGGCCCAGCCTGGCGCCCTGTCGTTCACGACGGTCGCCGACCGTGACGCGGCCATCGCGGCGATCCGGAAGCGTGAGGTTTACGGAGCCGTGGTGCTCGGCGCGCAACCCGAGGTCCTCACGGCCACGGCGGCCAGCCCGGCGGTGGCCCAGCTCCTGAACGGCATCGCCGGGCAACTCCAGCGCGGGTTGTCGGCCCAGACCGGCCAGCCCGCGCCCACGGTGACGGTGACCGACGTCGTTCCCCTCTCCGTGGACGACCCGCGCGGCACCGGCTTCAGCGCGGCCCTGTTCCCGCTGCTGCTCGGCGGCATTATCGGCGGCATCGGCATCTCGCTCACCGTCGGCCGCTCGCTGCGCCGCGTGCTCGCGGTCGTGCTCTACGCCGTCGTCGGCGGCCTCCTGCTGACCGCGATCCAGCAGAGCTGGTTCGGCTCCCTGCAAGGAAACTGGTGGCTCAACGCGGCGGCCGTCATGCTCGCCATCGCCGCGATCGCCGCGCCGATTGCCGGGTTCGTGGCGATCCTCGGGCGGCCCGGGCTCGCGCTCGGCCCGGTGCTGTTCATGCTCATCGCCAACCCGATCTCCGGCGCGGCCATGCCGCCGGAGTTCCTGCCCTGGGCCTGGGGCGCGATCGGTCAGTGGTTCCCGCCGGGCGCGAGCGGCACGCTGCTGCGCACCCTGTCGTACTTCCCGGACGCGTCGACCGTCGGCAGCTGGCTGGTGCTGGCCGGCTGGGCCGCCGCCGGCCTGGTGCTCGCCCTGATCGGCCACGCCCGGACGGCCGCCAGGCCCGCCCCGGCCGCACCCGCCCCGGCCGCCTCCTGACCCGCTTTCTGCCCACATCCGACCGTCGCGATCCGACAGTCGCACGTGGAGCGGAAGTTGCCGGCCGCGGCTCAGGTCGGCCGAGACGCCGCCGGGCGCCGCAGTCGGCGCTCGGCGGCCAGCAGGCCGGCCACGGTGGTGGCGTTGCTGATCTCGCCGCGGTCGACCATGGCCAGGGCCTCGTCCAGCGGAACGAGATGGGTGGTCATGGTGGACTCTTCGAAGACCCGCTCGAACGCGAACCCGTCATCGACACCATCGAGCTCGCGGGCAAGATAGATGTGAATCTCTTCGTTCGAGTAGCCGGGCGAGTTGTGCAGCGCCAGCAGCGGTTCCCACCGCGCCGCGACCAGTCCCGCCTCCTCGGCGAGCTCCCGGGCCGCGGTGAGGGCGGGATCCTCGCCGTCGACGTCGCGCAGGCCGGCGGGCAGCTCCCACAGCACCTGCCGCAGCGGATGCCGGTACTGCCGGACCAGCACGACCCGCTCCTGGTCGTCGACCGCGACGACCGCCACCGACCCGACGTGCCGGATGTAGTCGCGGGCCGCCGTCTGCCCGTCGGGCATCGCCACCGTGTCGGTGATGACCACAAAGACAGGCCCACTGAAATGTTCAACTGTGCTGGTGATTTCGTACGGGATCTCGTCCCGGCCCGGGGCGCCGGCGGATTCGGTGCTCACAAGGCACCTGCCGCCACGGGCGAGGAGACCGGGTCGGCGGGCGAGGCCGGGATCGCGGGGCCGGTGCTCGCCGACGTACCTACGTCGACCGGCAGGCGCTCGGCGTCGTTGTAGGCCAGCGCGGCACCGACGAAGCCGACGAAGAGCGGATGCGGCCGGGTGGGCCGACTCTTGAGCTCGGGATGGGCCTGCGTGCCCACGAAGTACGGATGCCGGTCGCGGTCCAGCTCGATGAACTCGACCAACCGTCCGTCGGGCGAGGTACCGCTGATGACCAGGCCGGCCTCGCGCAGCGCATCCCGGTAGGCGTTGTTCACCTCGTAGCGGTGGCGGTGCCGCTCGCTGACCTGGGTCGTGCCGTAGACCGACGCCACGATCGAGCCGGGCGTCAGCACCGCCGGGTACGCGCCCAGCCGCATGGTGCCGCCCATGTCCCCCTTGCCGGCCACGATGTCCTTCTGGTCGGCCATCGTGGCGATGACCGGGTGGGGCGTCTGCGGGTCGAACTCCACCGAGTTGGCGCCCTCCAGCCCGGCCAGGTGGCGGGCCACCTCGATGGTCATGCACTGCAGGCCCAGGCACAGCCCGAGGATGGGGATGCGGCGCTCCCGCGCGTACCGGACCGCGCCGATCTTCCCCTCGATGCCCCGCACCCCGAAGCCGCCGGGGATGACCACACCGTCCACACCCGACAGTGCCTTCTCGGCGCCGGACGGGGTGAGGCACTCGTCGCTGGGCACCCACCGGATCTCGGCCCGTACCCGGTGGGCGAACCCGGCCGCCCGCACCGCCTCGCTGACCGACAGGTAGGCGTCGGGCAGGTCCACGTACTTGCCCACGATCGCGATCTGGATGGTCTGCCGCGGATGGTGCACCCGCTCGAGCAGGTCGTCCCAGCGCGACCAGTCCACGTCGCGGAAGCTCAGCCCGAGCCGGCGCACCACGTAGGCGTCGAGCCCTTCGCGGTGCAGCACCTTGGGGATGTCGTAGATGGAGGGCGCGTCGGCCGCCGAGACCACGGCCTCCCGGTCGACGTCGCAGTACAGCGAGAGCTTGTGCTTGAGCTTGTCCGGGATCTCCCGGTCGGAGCGCAGGACGATCGCGTCCGGCTGGATACCGATGTTGCGCAGCGCGGCCACGGAGTGCTGCGTCGGCTTGGTCTTCAGCTCACCGCTGGGGGCCAGGTAGGGCACCAGCGATACATGCAGATAGAAGACATTCTCCCGGCCGACCTCGTGGCGGACCTGCCGGATCGCCTCCAGGAACGGCAGCGACTCGATGTCGCCGACCGTGCCGCCCACCTCGGTGATCACGACGTCGGGGCGACGGCCGTCCTCGTCGGGCTCGGCCATGGCCCGGATGCGCGCCTTGATCTCGTTGGTCACGTGGGGGATGACCTGCACCGTGTCGCCCAGGTACTCGCCGCGCCGCTCCTTGGCGATCACCGACGAATAGATCTGGCCCGTGGTCACGTTGGCCGCCCGCGACAGGTCCCGGTCCAGGAACCGCTCGTAGTGACCGACATCGAGGTCGGTCACCGCGCCGTCCTCGGTGACGAAGACCTCCCCGTGCTGGAACGGGTTCATCGTGTCCGGGTCGACGTTGAGGTACGGGTCGAGCTTCTGCATGACCACGTACAGGCCCCGGGCGGTGAGCAGATTGCCGAGACTCGATGCCGTCAGGCCCTTGCCGAGGGAGGAGGCGACACCTCCCGTGACGAAGATGTGCTTGGTCGTCCGTGAGGTCTGCGTCACCAGTGCTCCCGTGGTGTCGGGGCGGGCCGCGCGCCGCCCGGCCAGGTCTGCCAGCTCACTCCGCGAGGACGGCCCTCGCAGCGATTTCCCACGGGATTTCACGCTAACACGGCGGATGGTGACCGCGCCCCACCATGATTACCCGGGCGTGTCGTTCGTCTCGGCGCCGCCGGGCCTCGCCGAGTTGGCCGGGTGGTACCCGGTCACCTCCGCGTACAGCTCGGCCAGCTCGCCGGCCACCGCCGCCGCGTCCGGCCACCCGGCCACGTGACGCCGGGCCGCGGCCGCCAGGTCGGCGCGCGCCGCCGCGTCGTCGAGCAGCGCCGCCACCGCCTCGTCGAGCGCCTCGGGGTCGCCGGGTGGCACCGTCGTCACCCCCTCGGGGAACAGGCCGGCCACGGTCCCGCCCGCCGCCACCACCAGCGGCACGCCGAGCCGGGCCGCCGCCAGGGCGAAGTCCGGCCGGGCCCACGGGTCGGTCACCACCGCGATGCTCGCCGCCGCCAGCAGGTCGGACAGGCTCGCCCGCTCCTCCTCCGCGACGTCGCTGTCGGGCTGCTCACCCTCGACGGCGAACGGCGCCACCGGCCCCTCGGCCTCCGCCCGTTCGTTCCCCACGGTCGGCCGGCCCCCGGCCGTGGCGGTCCGGCCCGAGACGGTGGCCGTACGGTCCACGGCGGCCGTGCGCCCGGCGGCCGTGGCCGTACGCTCCGCGGCGGCCATCTCCCCCGCGGCCCGCTCCCCGGCCGCCCGCTCCCCGACCCCGACGTCGGCCGACGCCTCCAGCAGCACCCGGTCCCCGGCGAAGGTCACCGGCGCCCGGGCGACCGTCGCCTGGGCCACGAGCGGCCGGTAGGCCGGGCCGACACCGACCAGCACCACCTGCGGCCGCGGGGTCCGGGTCCGCCACCGGGCCGCGGCCTCCACGAGCACGTCGAGCCGGGTGTCGGGGTGCAGCCGCCCGGCCGCGAGCACGATCGGCCCCTCCGGCGGGAGCGCCAGCTCCTCGCGCACCTGCTCGGGCGTGCGCTGCCCGACGAGCGGATCGGGCAACGGCGGCGGAAGCACCCGCACGGAGCGCGCCCCGAGCCGGGTCACCGCCTCGGCGAGCGGCGAGGTGGGGACGAGCACGGCCGCGGCCGCCGGGAACACCGCGCGATGGATGGCCCGCGTCACCAGCGAGCCGGCGACCGGCGGCGCCTCGGTGAGCGAGACCACGAACGGGGTACGGCCGGGCCGGGCCAGCGCCACCGCGAGCGCGGCCCGCAGCCCGTACGCGTGCACGACGTCGGCTCCGCGCAGCGCGCGGCGCAGCGTGGCCAGCCCGCCGATCCCGCCCCCGGCGACGAGCGTCGTGGTGGCGACACCGAGCCGCTCGAGCTCCCCCGCGAGCCGCGCCGCGTCCGGGCCGACCTCGCCGTCGACCACCATGGTCACGAAACGTTCCGGTCGCCCACCTTCCGATCGCACGGTCACGCTCAACGCCACCCGTCCACCGGTAGGTCGAACTTGGCCACGAGCCGGTCGGTGAAGGGCCGCGGCTCGAGCCGGGCCAGGTAGACCGGCGAGGCGCCCCGGGTGACCGTGATGACCGCGCCGGCCGGCACGTCGAACGCCCGCCGCCCGTCGCAGAACAGCACCGGCGCCGGCCCGGCTGGATCGACGGTGATGGAAATCGTCGAGGACGGGTCGACCACCAGCGCCCGGTTGAACAGCGTGTGCGCCGAGATCGGCACCAGCAGCAACGCCTCGACGCCCGGCCAGACGACCGGGCCGCCGGCGCTGTAGGCGTACGCCGTCGAGCCGGTGGGGGTGGCGCAGATGACGCCGTCGCAGCCGTACCGCGACAGGCGCCGGCCGTCCACGTCGACCCGCACCTCGAGCAGCCGGGCCCGCGCGCCCCGCTCGACGCTGGCCTCGTTGAGCGCCCAGGAGGAGGCCACGACGCGGTCGTTGTGCGCGATGGAGACGTCGACGGTGAGGCGTTCCTCCACTGTGTACTCCCGGGCCACCGCCCGGCGGACCGCGGTGTGCAGGTCCCGCAGCTCCGCCTCGGCCAAAAAGCCCACCTTGCCCAGGTTGATGCCGAGCAACGGGGTGCCGACGGGCCGGGCGACCTCGGCGGCCCGCAGCAGCGTCCCGTCGCCCCCGAGCGCGAAGACGATCTCCGCGCCGGCGGCGGCGTCCTCGCCCGACACGGGCACCACGCCGTCGATGTCGACCTCGGACGCCTCGTCGGCCATGACCCGGACCGTGAACCCGGCGTCGATGAGCAACGCCGCGACGGTGCGGGCGTGCTCGGTGGAGTCCTTGCGCCCCGTGTGGGTCACCAGCAGCGCGGTACGGCTCACGGCCCGGCCTCCCCGCGGTCGGCGGGGTCGAGGCTGAGCGCGGGCACCTCGCGCGAGCGCGCGCGGGCGGTGGGCACGCTCTCGTGGGCCAGGCGGTCCACGACCGTCGGGTCGACCGGCGGCGCGCCGCGGCGCAGCCACAGGAAGTACTCGATGTTGCCGGACGGGCCGGGCAGCGGGCTGACCGTCACCCCGGCGACACCGAGCCCGAGCTCGTACGCCGCCTCGGCCACGTCGAGCACCGCCTGGGCCCGCCGCCGTGGGTCACGCACCACGCCGCCCTTGCCGACGCCGTCCCGGCCGACCTCGAACTGTGGCTTCACCATTGGCACCACATCTCCCCCGGGCACGGTACACGCGACCAGCGCGGGGAGCACCAGGCGCAGGGAGATGAACGACAGGTCGGCCACGGTCAGCTCGACAGGCCCGCCGATCGCCTCCGGGGTCAGCGTCCGGACGTTCGTCCGCTCCAGCACGCTGACCCGCGGGTCGGTGCGCAGCGACCAGGCCAGCTGGCCGTAGCCGACGTCGACGGCCACCACGGAGGCGGCGCCCCGGCGCAGCAGGACGTCGGTGAACCCGCCCGTGGCGGCGCCGGCATCGAGACAGCGGCGCCCTTCGACCTGCAGTCCGGCCGGCTGGAACACGTCCAGCGCCCCGGCCAGCTTGTGCCCGCCGCGCGACACCAGGTCGTCGCCCTCGGCGGCGACCACGTGCACCGGGTCGGCCGGGTCGACCATCGCGGCCGGCTTGCTGGCGACCGATCCCCGCAGCCGGACCCGCCCGGCCGCCACCAGCTCGGCGGCGTGCTCACGAGACCGCGCCAGCCCGCGGCGGACCAGCTCGGCGTCGAGTCGGGTGCGACGGGCCACCCTCAGTCGTCTTCGACGGTGTCCAGCGTCTCGCGCAGCACCCGGTCGGCCTCGGTCAGCGGACCGATCATCTCGTGCGGCGCGGCGTCGCCGACCGCGGCCAGGTTCCGCAGCACCTCGTCCACGCGCGGGTGCCCGGTCTCCGGTGCCTGGTCACCGATCGCGATCGGTACGTCGGGAACGGTCACTGCTCACTCCCTTGTGCCCTGGTCGTCCTACTGGCCCTGGCCGCCGGTGGCCTTGGTCGGTGTGGCCTTGGTCGGTGTGGCCTTGGTCGGTGTGGCCTTGGTCGCCTTCGTGGCCTTGGCTGGCGCCGCCTTGGCGGCCTTGGCCTGCACCGCCTTCTTCGCCGTGGTCTTGGTCGCGGTGGCCCGGGCGACGGCCGCGCTCGTGGTGGCCTTCTTCGCGGGCCGGCGGCGCGCCGGTTCGCCCTCGCCGGTCGCCCGGCCGGCGGGCGGCGTGGGCGCGACCGTCCGCGCGGTGGCCGGGGCGGCCTGCGCGGCCCGCGCCTCGCGGAGCTGGCGCTCCAGGTCGCGGACGCGCTCGGTCAGCTCGTTCACCTCGTCCATGGTGGCGAGCCCGACGCGACCCAGCGCCCGATCGACCTCCAGCTTGATCAGCCGCTTGAGCGCCTCCCGGTTCGCCGCGTTCGCCGCGATCAGCTCGGCGGTCATGCTGCGCAACTGCTCCGCCGTGGCGTTGCCCTTGCCCACCAGGTCCTTGAGCACCTTGGTGACCTTCTGGCGGGAGACCTCCCCCAGCCCGCTGGCCAGCTCCAGGTACGTCCGCCAGGCCCCGGCCGCCGGCCCCGAGCCATTCGACCGCGACGCCGGGCGCGACTCCTCTGTCATCTGGCGGTCCTTCCATCCGATCCGACCCGTGTGGACATCACGCTACCGGGCGGAATGGTCGAATGCGGTGAAGGTCGTATGCGGTACGGTGCGGCGAGCGGCCGTATCGGGGCGGGGCGGCCCCGCAGGGGTGACCGGGAGGTGCGATGGCCACGGTCGACCAGTGCCGGGCGGCGATGCAGGAGCTGGCGGCGCGTCTGCTGGCCAATCCGGAGGCCGCCCGCCGGGTGACCCTCGACCGCTCGTTCACGTGCCACATCCGTGACCTCGACGCCTCTTTCCACGGTCGGCTGGCCCAGGGGCGGCTCGTCGACGTGGGCGACGGCGACGACCCGCGGGCCGACATCCGGATCACGGTCACCAGCGACGACCTGGTCGCGCTGGTCGCCGGGGAACTGAACGTCGCCAAGGCCTGGGCCTCGGGGCGCCTGTCCATTCAGGCCTCGTTCCGCGACCTGCTCAAGCTCCGCTCGCTCCTGTAGCCGCACCCTCACCCGGACGTGGCCGTTGTCCAGGGCACCGGTAGGCGGGCCTGGAGCTCACGGTGGGCCGGCGGGAGGTTGTTGGCCACCTGGACCAGCTTTCCCTCGGGCGTCAGCTGAAGCCGCGCGCGGTAGGCGGCGGGCGAGCACCGGGGATCGCCCGGTTGCCAGAGCACCAGTTCGGCCGGGGTGCTCACGTCGAGCACGACGTCACCCGTCCCGACGTCCGTCACCGTGAGCGTCGCGGTGACCGTGGTCGGCGCAGTGACGCCGTCGAGAACGACGTGCAACCACATCAGGTCCTCGCGGTAGGCCCCCTGGACCTCCGCGCAGACACCATCGGCGCAGCCCACCGCCCGGTAGGTCGGCCCCTCCGCCGGTTCCGGGGACGACGCCGGCTCCGGCGTCACGGCCGGCATCCGGGCCGGCACCGACAGGGCCGCCCCGATGTCCTCGAAGAGCACACCGGAGTATCCGCCCGCCTGCGGGCAGCCGTAGCTGACCAGGTGGCAGGCGGAGAGCGCGGTCAGCGCGAGCCCGGACACGGCGAGCGCGAGGTGCCCCTTCCTGCGGATCCTGGTGCGTCTCATCCGGCCCCCGGCGCCCCTTGTGCGGGTCCCGTTATGCGGGTCCCGGTGCCTCGGCCATCGGGCGAGCGTAGGGTCGCAGGCCGAGCGCGGACAGGGCCGACTCGCCGGCCGCGTCGGCCCGGATCGCCGTCCACTGCGGACACTGCCAGGCGGCCACGGCGAGCGCGCGCAGCGCCGCGACCGGATCGTGGGCCTCGACCGAATCGTGATCCTCGATGTCGGACGCCAGCACGAGGTGCCGGTCGTCGACGGTGACCCGCCAGCCGCGATGGACCACGGCCCCGTCCCACTCGGGCACCCGGACGGCATCGTCCGGTTGGGACAGTGCCCCGAGATCGGCCGCCACGTGGGTGGGGCGACGGTGCGCGGGCGCGGTGAGCAGGTCGGCGGGCGTGGTGACCCCGGTCAGCACGAGGAGGCTGTCCATGCCGGCCCGGGCGGCGCCCTCGATGTCGGTGTCGAGCCGGTCGCCCACCACGAGCACGCGGTGCGCGCCCCGCAGCCGGGCGGCGGCCTCCAGCAACCCGGGTGCGGGCTTGCCGACGACGGTGTCCGGCTGCCGTCCCAGCGCCGTGGCGAGCGCGGCCACCAGTGCCCCGTTGCCGGGCACCGGGCCGCGCGGCGAAGGCATGGTGGCGTCGGCGTTGGTCGCCACCCAGCGGGCGCCGGCCCGGACGGCGACGCACGCCTCGGCGAGCAGGGCCCACCCGACGTCCGGGCCGTAGCCCTGGACCACCGCCACCGGCCGATCCTCGGCCCGCGCGACGGGGGTCAGCCCCACGGCGGCCAGCTCCTCGCGCAACGCCGGCGCGCCGACCGGCAGGACCGGCGCCCCCGGGGGAAGCTGCCCGGCGAGCAGCTCGGCCGTCGCCCGGGCGGAGGTCACCACCTCCTCCGGCCGGGCCGGCACTCCCAAACGCACGAGCAGGCTCGCCACCTCGGTCGCGCGCCGGCTGGCGTTGTTGGTGGCGTACGCCACCGGAATCCCCGCCGCGACCAGCGCCTGGATGGCCTCAGGGGCGCCCGGGACCGCCTGGGCCCCGACGTAGACCACCCCGTCGAGGTCGAAGACCACGAGGTCGTACCGGCCGGCCAGCGTCACCGCGGGCTCCGGGCGCCGGCCCCGTCGCCCTCGCCGTCGTCGGACTCGTCGTCCTCGACCTCGTCATCATCGAAATCGTCATCGTCGAATTCGTCATCGTCGAGGTCGTCGTCCTCGAGATCGTCGTCGTCGAAGTCGTCGTCCTCGTCGTCGAATTCGCCATCATCGTCGAACTCGTCGTCGTCGAACTCGTCGTCCTCGAGGTCATCGTCATCGTCGTCGATGTCCTCGTCGTCGAGGTCGTCGAAGTCCTCCAGGTCCTCGTCGTCGAGGTCATCGTCGTCGTCGAAGTCCTCGAGGTCATCGTCGTCGTATGCCACCGCGCCCTCCACGTGGGACATCGTGTTCGCCGGATCGACGCCCCCCACCGCAGTGCCCGGGTTCGCGCCGTCTCCCGAGTATCCACGATCACCGGCGTCACCGACGGCCGCATCGTCGGAGCCGGCCGGCTCGCCGTCCCGGGGCCCGGTCGCCTGGGTGTCCGGCCGCTCGGGGCCGGTCCTTGGGCTGCCCGGGTCCCCGCCGTCGGTCTCCCCAGTGGCGGACTCCGTGTCCCCGGGCTCCCCGCCCGCGGCTTCCCTGCCCTCAGGCTCCCTGCCCTCGCGTTCGCGGTCCTCAGGCTCCCCGCCCGCGGATTCCTCGGTGTCGGTCTCCTCGGTGTCGGTCTCCTCGGCCTCGTCGATGACCACACCCTCGAGCTCCAGCAGGCGCTCCGCCGCGTCGGTGGTCGCCTCCGGGTCCAGGTCGACGGCGCGGGAGAACCACTCGCGGGCCTCGGCGGTGCGGCCGAGCGCCAGGAGCGCGTCGGCGTAGGCGTAGCGCAGCCGGGCGACCCACGGCTGCGTGCCGGACAGCTGCGGTACCTGCAGCATCGCCGCGGCGGCCTCACGCTGCCCCAGGTCGGCCCGCGCCCCGGCCGCGACGATGAGCAGCTCGGCCGCTTCCTCGGGCGAGAGCTGGCTCCGGTCGGCGGTGCGGAATATGTCGATGGCTCGCTCGGGCCGGCCCAGCGCCCGCTCGCAGTCGGCGAGCACCGCGAGATGGCTCAGGCGACCGCTCATCCGGTGGTAGGCGCGCAGCTCCCCGATCGCCGTCTTCCACTCGCCCGCGCGGTAGGCGGCCAGCCCCACCGCCTCCCGGACGGCCGGGATTCGCGAGGCGAGACGCCGGGCCACGGTGGCGTGGGCCAGCGCGGCCTCGGGGTCGACGTCGAGCAGCTCGCCGGTGGCCACCAGGCGCAGCGCCACCTGCTCGGCGATGCCCCGGGCCAGCGACCGCAGCTGCTCGCGGACCTCGCGATCCAGGCTGCGCGGGTTCAGGCCCTCGGGCAGCGGGGGCGCCTCCGGCCGCCGGGGCCCGGCCTCACCGCGGACCGGCTCGGCCGCCCCGGGCGCCCGCTCCCGACGCGGACCACCGCGGGTCGGGCGGCCCACCCGCGACCGGGCCGCCTCCCGCTGGTCGCGCCGCCGGTGCGGCCGCGCGGGCCAGGCCGGCTCCCCTCGCTCCCCACCCGCGCGCTCGACGCGGTCGCCGGAGGTCCGATGAGGACGCTTCCGCTCGGCCGGCGAGCGGTCCCGGTCCCTCCGAAGTGGACCGTCCTCGCCGCGCGGCCGGCCACCTCGCCGTCCGGCCCCGTCGGTCCCGCGGCGGTCGCGGTCGGCCGGGCCGTTCACCGGGGAGCGCGGGGCGGCGTCGCGCGCGTCGGCCTCCCCGGCCCGACGCTCCGGCTCTCCCCGCCGGCGCTCCGGGCGGACGTCGCGCCGGGCACCGCCCCGGGCCGTCCGCCCGTCCCCGCGGACGGTACGACCAGCGACCCCGCGCGGGCCACGCCGCGCCCCGCCCTCGACGCCGTCGCCGTCGAGGCGCGCAGGGTCCTCCCGGTTCGCCACGGAACCATCCTCCAGCCCAGGTAGTGATCGTGTGCCCGAACGGCGATCAGGTGGTGACCTCGACCCCGGCGACGTTGCGGCGGCCGCGGCGCAGCACCAGGTAGCGCCCGTGCAGCAGCCAGCTGGGGTCCACGGTGGCGGCGGTGTCGGTCACCCGCTCGTTGTTGACGTACGCCCCGCCCTCGGCGATCGTGCGCCGGGCGTCGTTCATGCTCGACGCCAGGCCCGTGTCCCGGAACAGCGTCGCCACCGGCGGCAGCTCGCCCTTCACCGTGGTGAGGCCGGCCTCGGTGAGCGCCGCGTGCAGCGTGGCCGGGGCGAGGTCGCGCAGCGACCCGCGGCCGAAGAGCGCCTGCGAGGCGGCCACCACCTGGGCGCACTCCTCGGCGCCGTGCACCAGGGTGGTGAGCTCCTCGGCGAGGAACCGCTGGGCGGCCCGCTCGGCCGGACGGGTGCGCGTCCGCTCGGCCAGCTCCTCGATGCGCTCCCGGTCGGCGAAGCTGAACACCTTGAGGTACTTGACGATGTCGGCGTCCTCGGAGTTGACCCAGAACTGGTAGAAGGCGTACGGGCTCGTCATCGACGCATCGAGCCACAGCGACATGCCGGCGGCGCTCTTGCCGAACTTCGTGCCGTCGGCCCGGGTGATCAGCGGCGTGGTGAAGCCGTGCACGCCCCGGACCCCCCGCCGGCGGCAGAAGTCGATGCCGGCGAGGATGTTGCCCCACTGGTCCGACCCGCCGTGCTGCAGCGTGCAGCCGTAGCGCTGGTTGAGCTGGTAGAAGTCGTGGGCCTGCAGGATCTGGTAGCTCAGCTCGGTGAAGCTGATGCCCGACTCCAGCCGGGCCTTGACCACCTCCCGGTTGATCATCTGGTTGACCGGGAAGTGCTTGCCGATGTCCCGCAGGAACGAGATCGCCGACAGCGGGGCGGTCCAGTCGAGGTTGTTCACCACCTGGGCCGCGTTCGGGCCCTCGAAGTCGAAGAACGGCCCGAGCTGCCGCCGGATCTTCTCGACCCAGCCGGCCACCACCGACTCGTCGTTGAGGACCCGCTCGCCCTCGGCCTTGGGGTCACCGATGAGGCCGGTGGCCCCGCCGACCACCAGCAGCGGGCGGTGGCCGGCGCGCTGCAGCCGCCGAGCGGTGAGGATCTGCACCAGGTTGCCGACCTGCAGGCTCGGGGCGGTCGGGTCGAAGCCGACGTAGAACGTGACCGGGCCCGCGGCCAGGTGCTTGCGCAGCTCGTCCAGGTCGGTCGAGTCCTGCAACAGCCCCCGCCACTGCAGGTCGTCGATCACGTCAAACTGGCCCGAAGTGGGCGAATCGGACGAGCTGGTCGAGCCGGGTGTGGCGGTCACGGCACCGATTCTCCCGTACGTCCGCGGCGGCCGGTAACCGGGTTACCCGGACTCACGCAGGGCGGCCTCGAGGCGGGGCAGCCCGCTGGTGATGCGGTCCGGGCCGATGCCGCCGTACCCGAGCATGATGCCCGCTCGCGCCGGGCTGTCGACGTAGAAGGGAGCCACCGACCGGACGAGCACGCCCGCAGCGGCCGCGCGCCGCACCGCCGTCGACGCGTCGAGGTCCTCGCCCGGCGCGACCAGCGCGGTCACGTGCAGCCCGGCCGAGCCGGGCATGGTCACAAGCCGCGGCGCCTGCGTGCGCAGCCAGGACAGGACCAGCTCGCGTCGGCGTGCGTAGTGGCGTGCGGCCCGGCGGATGTGCCGGGCGAGCAGTCCTTCGTCGATGAACCGCGCCAGGGCCGCCTGACTGACCGCATCGGTGTGCCAGTCACACAGCTGCTTGGCGGTGCGCAGCGCGGTCCGCAGCGACGGCGGCGCAACGAGGAAACCCAGGCGCAGCGCCGGAAACATCGTCTTGGAGAACGTCCCGACGTAGACGACGCAGCCGGACCGGTCGACGCTGTGGATCGGCTGCAGCGGCCGGTCGGTGAACCGGAACTCGCTGTCGTAGTCGTCCTCGACGATGACCGCGCCGCACCGGCGGGCCCAGGCGAGCAGGGCAGCGCGACGCTGGGGCGACATGGCCACGCCGAGCGGGAACTGGTGCGAGGGTGTGACGTACACGACGCGGGCGGAGTCGGGCAGAGCATCGACGACGATGCCCGATTCGTCCACCGGCACCCCCACCACCCGCGCGCCCATCGAGGCGAACGCGTTGCGGGCCGGTGGGTAGCCCGGGTCCTCCATCGCCACCACGGTGCCCGGCTCGATCAGCACCCGACTGACCAGGTCGATCGCCTGCTGGGCCCCCTGGGTCACGACCACGTCGTCCGGCGAGGCGCGCAGTCCGCGGGTCACCCCGTAGTGGCGGGCGATCGCGGCCCGCAACGCGAGCAACCCGGCCGGCTCCGTGTAGTCCCCGGTGCCCAGCGCCCCGACGCGCAGCTCCCGCCCGACGAGGCGCCGCCAGGCCTGGAACGGGAACAGGCCGATGTCGGGCAGCCCGATGGCGAAGGCGTACCGGATGCCCGGCGCCACCGTGGTGTCGGACAGCGGCAGGGTGTCCCAGACGGGTCGTGGTCGCGGCCCGTCCGTCGACTCACCCCCGGGCGCTCCCGCGTCGGCAGGCGGCGCCCCACCTCTCGGCGCGCCGATCCGACGCCCGCTCGCGCCCGCGTCACCACGACCCGTGCCCGCGTCACCGCGACCCGCGCCCGCGCGGCCCCCACGCTCCCCGCCCCTGCTTGCGTCGCCCCGACGCCGCTCATCGCGGCTCGCGGCGGCCCGACCTCCGCTCGTGCTCGGTTCCCGCCGCGGGTCGGGCAGTCCAGCGTGGCGCACGTAGGTGCCGTCGCCGACCCGGCCCTTCAGGTAGCCCTCGGCGACGAGGCGCTCGTACGCCACGGAAACCGTGGTCCGCGAGACGGCCAACTGCTCGGCGAGTACCCGGGTCGCCGGCAGGCGGTCACCCTCCCGCAGCCGCCCGTCGAGGATGGCCTCGAGAAGCTGCTGATAGATCCGCGTGGCGTGCTCCCGTCGCGGTCCCAGCGTGATGTGCAGCTCCACCGGTCCCTCTCCCTGGTCGCCGTACGTGCGCCGACACCGCCCCCGCCCCGGCCGCCCCGGGTGAGTCCGGCCGTACCCGCCCCGCCACCGTCCGTGGTGGGCGTCGCCGACAAGGGCGTACGCGTCCAGCCGCCGTCCCGGGCCGGCGCCGGCGCAGGTCGGCGGGTGCCGTGGTGGTCCGGCGGACGGGCGCCGTGATTGGCCCAGTCAGATTGGCACGGATTGGCCATGTAGCCCAGCCATTGGCCGGCTTAGCGTACGGACCGTGAGCAGACTCTCCGTCTCCCAGGGTGCGGCCGTCTCCGTCGGGGCGGTCCTCGGTACCGGCGTCATCTCGCTGCCGGCGCTCGGCGCGCAGGTCGCCGGCCCGGCCTCCCTGGTGGCCTGGGCCGCGCTCGTGCTGCTCTCGGTGCCGCTGGCCATGACGTTCGCGGCGCTCGGCGCGCAGTACCCGGACGCCGGCGGCGTCTCCACGTACGTCCGGCGGGCCTTCGGCCACCGGCTGGCCACCGTGGTCGGCTGGACGTTCTTCTTCGCGGTGCCGGTGGGCGCGCCGGCCGCCGGGTTCATGGCCGGGGCGTACGTGGCCGCGGCCGTCGGCGGCGGGACGACGACGGTGCTGCTCACCACGGCGGGGCTGATCGCCGCGGTCACCGTGATGAACGCGCTCGGTCTGCGCGTCTCCGGCCGCGTGCAGCTCGTCCTCGCGGCGACGCTGGCGACGCTGCTGCTGGTCGCGACCGTGACCGCGCTGCCGCACGCCCGACTGTCCAATCTGGAGCCCTTCGCGCCGCACGGCTGGACGGCGATCGCCCCGGCGGCGGCGGTGCTGGTCTGGGGCTTCGCGGGCTGGGAGGCGGTGACCTCGCTCGCCGGCGAGTTCCGCCGCCCCGGGCGGGACGTGCCCCGGGCGACCGTGATCGCGCTCGTGGTGGTCGGGGTGCTCTACCTCGGCGTCGCCGCCACGAGCCTGGCCACGCTCGGGCCGGCCACCGCCACCACCGAGGCCCCGCTGGCCGAGCTGCTCGCGCGCGGGTTCGGCGGCGAGGTGCGGGTGATCACCGCCGTCGTCGCCCTGATGCTCACGCTCGGCGCCATGAACGCGTACTTCGCCGGCGGGGCCAAGCTCGGCGCGGCGCTCGCCCGCGACGGTGCCCTGCCGGTCTGGCTGGCTCGGGGTAGCCAGGCCGGCGAGGTCCCGTGGCGCAGCCTCGCCGTCATCTCCGGCATCAGCACGCTGAGCCTGGTCGTCGCCGCCCTGCTCGACCTCGGCACCGCGCAGCTCGTGCTGGTCACGGTGGGCGCGTTCGTGCTGGTGTACGTGCTCGGCAGCGCGGCCGCCATCCGCCTGCTCACCCGCGGCACCTGGGCCCACCGAGGGGCCGTGGTGGCACTGGTGTCCTCGGTGGTACTGCTCGCCACGATCGGGGTGTCGCTGCTGTGGCCGCTCACGATCGCGGTCGCCGCGCTGATCTACCTTCGGCTGCGCCCGTCACCTTCGCCGGTGCCGAACGTCGACGACCCGGCGGCGCGGTCGCAGGAACTCGCGGCCCGGCGGTAACCGCCCGCGGCGGCCCGGTGGGCAACCGGACCCCGCTCAGTGCGCCAACCCGTCGTACGGGAGACTTCGCAGCGACAGATGGCCCTGCCTAAGTGGCCCGCCAGTTCGCGCACCATAGGTGCGTGTCCGGTGTGCTGATTCTCGTGCCGGGCATCGTCATGGGCTTGACCGACGCCCGGCGCCGGGCCACGTTCGCGGCGGTCCTGTATCAGGTGGCGCGCGAGACAGGTGCCCGGGTCCTGTCTCCGCCGTCGAGCCCCGTCGGTCGCAACTACGACCTGGCTCTGGTTGAGCTGGCCGACGGCCGTCATGCGCGGTTCATGCTCAACGCCGCAGTGCGCGTGGTCGGGGTCGCCGCGGACGACGATCCTCACCGGCTCGACGCGCCGTTCCTGGACGTCCCCCGGGCCTGACCTGTTCGAGCTGGCCAATCTGTACCCGATGACCGCCGACGAGCTCGAACAGCCGCTCACCGACGACATGATCGTCAACCTTGATCCGAGAGGAGCTGCGCGAGATCGCCCACCACCAGCCGAGCCGGGTCGGTGACGTGATCTTCAACTGGTTCATGACGGCCGGACCAGCTGGGCGTCCAGCGCAACGCCTTCGGATCGGGCGCTGACCACACCGAATGGGGGTCCGTGCGCGGTCATCGCGGTCCGCCGGATCTGCATTTGTCGCGAGAACCTGGCCGCCAGACGTCCGTTACTTGTCGACCTTCAGGGCCGCGCTCACGGCGTCGAGGAAGTGGCGCAGCACCTCGGGGTCGGGCGCGTGGTCGGGGTTGATCTCCGTGAGGACGAGCCCGGCGAAGCGCGGGCTGGCGGCGAACACGGTCAGGCTCGCCGTGAGCTCGTCGAGCCGCAGGCCGACCGGGTCTCCGCCGGAGTCGGGTACGTCGGCCAGCGGAGTGTCGTTGAACGCCAGCACATCCACATCGAGGTGCACGACGAACGGCGCCTCGGCCGCCTCGATGCTGCGTCGGGCCCGCTCGGCCGCGGCCATTGGATCGGCGTGGACCTCGTCGGCGTGCAGGTGCGTGATACCGAGCTTGTCGAGCAGGCGTCGTTCGATGTCGTCCTCGGGCAGCGTGTGCCCATAGGACACGACGTCCCGCGCGGTCAACAACGGCACCGTCGGCCCGATGGCCGCAACCTCGTGGACGTGGCCCGGTATCGCCAGCAGGTGGGCCAGGACCATCGCGTCGAGGTTGCCGTTCGGCCGGGTGCCCGGCGTGTACAGGTCAGGGCCACCGTCGACGTAAAGGAGCGCCGGACGGGCACCGTGGCGGACGAAACCGGCGACAACCCCAACCGTGATCGAGCAGTCGCCGCCGATCACGAACGGTGTCTGCCCGGCGTCCAGGATCCGTGCGACCCCGGCCGCGGTGTCGGTCGCGACTCGGGCCACCGCCGCGGCGTTCTTGGCGTTGGGCCGCTTTCGGTCCGGGCGCCAGCGAAACGCTGACACATCGCCATGGTCCGCTACACCCCCGGGTAGCAGGTCGACCAGACCCGCATCCCGGATCGCCGCCGGCCCCTTCTCCAGTCCTGGTGTATGTGCACCGGCGCTTGACGGCACCCCGAGCAGTCCCCATCGAGGCTCCATGGCCAGTCATGATGACAGGGCCCACCGACAAGACGACGACGCACGGCTGGTGGTCAGTCGCGCGCCAGGCCGGCGAAGACGATCGCGAGCGTCCGGGCCTGCAACTGCTCGTCCCACCCACCGTGCAGGGCGCCCTGGCACACGCTGGTCAGCAGCGCCATCACCTCGGGCAGCTGTACGGACCCGGCCACGGTGCCCGCCTCCTGGGCCTGCTCCAGCAGCCGGCCCACCGCCGTCTCCAGCCGACCGACCGCCTCGGGCAGCCGGATGTCCACTCCGGACCCGGCGAGCAGGTCGACGACGGTCTTCTTCGCGGCCGCCTGCGCCACCAGATGAGCGAAGAACGTGAAGAGGTCATGCTTCTCGGCGTCCGCGATGAGCTGCGCCAGCAGCCGCTTCATGATCGCGGCGAGCAGGTCGTTCTTGGTGGGGAAGTGACGGAAGACGGTGCCGATGGCCACGCCCGCTCGCCGGGCCACCTCCTCGGTGGAGGCCCGGGGACCGTACTCGGCGAAGACCGCTTCGGCCGCGTCGAGGATGCGGGCGCGGTTGCGCTGCGCATCGGCCCGTAGCGGCGGACCCTCTACCAAGATGAGTCTCCACTCACTATGCTCGTCGGATAAGTCGAGTCACGACTCATCTTAACCGAGGAGGAATCGCCCATGACCCCGACCGAGATCTTCGATGCCGTGCGCAGGCGCTGGCTGGCGAACCGGCCCACCTTCGAGGCAGACCTGCTCGCCGACGATGTGGCGGTAGAGGCACCGTTCGCCGCTCCCGGCCGCCCCACGCGTATCGAAGGCAAGCAACGGGTCCTCGAGTACACCCAGGCCAGCCGGGCCCGGTTCCCCGTACGGTTCATCGACTGCCGCAACGTGGTCGTGCACACGACCACCGATCCCGAGGTGATCGTGGTCGAGTACGAACTGGTCGGAACGCACACCGCCACCGGCGCGACCGCCTCAGCCCCGTTCATCGCGGTGCTTCGCACCCGGGACGGCCGACTGGCCCACTGGCGCGAGTACCAGAACACCCCTGCCATCGCCCAGGCCGTCGGTCAGGCGTAGGCCTCGACCAGAGCCGGACCGGCCACGACGTTCCACAGGGCGAGCCCGCGTTCTATGGCTGCATCCCGATGTGTCGGACCAGGTACCGCACATCCCTCACCAGAGGCGATCCCGACCTGCTCACGCTCGGTGATCAGATCACGCCCACCCTGGCCCGACGACCGTCGCGATCGACGACCACAAGGGACAGTCCCGCCGCGTCGAGGATGCGCTGCATCACCTCCAGCGAGGGCGCGATCTCTCCAGTCTCGATTCTGGCCACAGTAGACGGTGACAGCCCGGTGGGCCGGGCCAGCTCGCGCTGACTGAGATCGGCCAGGGCGAGACCCGCTCACCGAACGTAACCAGCTTCCACGACGTTCGCCGGCCCCTCAGCCGCCGACCCGCAATCCAACCGGTCCCGCCAACCCGGCCGGTCCCGCCACCCCAGCCGGCCTGGCCGCTCCGGCGGCCCCGCAACCCGACCCGGTTTCGCAAGCCCGGAAGCGGTCTCGTAAGCCCAGCCGACCCTCCAAGGCAGGCCGGCCCCGTAACACCAGCCGGCAGCGCGAATCCAGCCGCCGCCCATCGGCCGAACCGTCCGGGGCGACCCCATGTAACCGGTTATAGTGGTGTCGTGCGCACCGGACAGTGGCTCGTGGGACGGGACGGCCGCCGGTGGTTCTTCGATTCCGGCTCCCTGGCCCTCGACTTCGGCTACACCGGTGACTACGGCTACGGGGTACCCGAGTGGGAGCGCCTGCACACGCCGGCCGACCTGTCGGCCTGGCTCACGGATCGCTTCGGTCCCCTCGTCGCCCCGGCGAGCGAGGCGGACCTGGCCGAGGCGTTCCGGCTACGGGCCGTCATCGTGCGGATGGCGCGCTGTCTCGCCGACGGGCGCCCACTGGCTGCCAAGGACATCGACGAGCTGAACCGCCTGGCGGCCCCGCCACCCGTCGTGCCCCACCTGGCCGGCGGTACGACCCCACCCCCACGGGCCACCGTCGCGGCCGCGCTGTCGACCATCGCCCGGGACGCCATCACGACCTTCGCCTCGGGCTCGCGCGTGCGCCGCTGCTCGGCCACCGACTGCGCGCTCATCTTCTACGACACGTCGCGGCCCAACGCCCGCCGGTGGTGCTCCATGAAGCGCTGCGGCAATCGCAGCAAGGTTAGCGGTTACCGATCTCGACACGGTCAGGAGGAGACATGACCATCACCCACATCAACCCGCCGAAGCTGCACACCTCACCGGTCTTCTCGCAGGGCGTCCTGGCCGAGGGCGGCCGGACCCTCTACATCGGTGGCCAGAACGGCACCGACGCGACCGGCGCGATCGTCACCGGCGGTGTCTCCGCCCAGGCGGCCCAGGCCATGCGCAACGTGCTCGCGGTCCTCGCCGCCGCCGGAGCCGGCCCGGAGCACGTTGTGAAGATGAACATCTATCTGACCGCGGACGCCGACCTCAGCGACGCCTTCGCGGCCAGCTCAACGGTGTGGGGACAGCATCCGACCGCGATCACGGTCGTACGCGTCGCCGGCCTCGCCCGCGCCGACGCGCTCGTCGAGATCGATGCGATCGCCGTCGTTCCGTGACACCACGGCGCACGAGGGACGAAGCGACACCGAGCGGGGATGGCACACCGGCCGGGGACGGCGCGATCCGAACAGGGACGACGACACCGGACCGAGCAGCGACCGGCCGCCGTCATATCGTGATCAATGAGTCCCAAAAATCAGTACCGAAACTGTGCCGTAAACGTGTCATAAATAGGCCGCCGTCAGGCGCTGGCCTGACGAAGGTGGCGGTACAGGGTGGTCCGGGAGACGCCGAACCGGGCCGCGATCTCGTCGACCGTGAGGGATCCGGCCCGGTGCAACTCGGCGGCGGCCCGCACCTGCTCCGGCGAGAGGGTCACCGGCCGGCCCCGGCGGCGCGCCGGCACGGGGGCACCGAGCGTCGCAACCTGGGCGGACCGAGAAGACCGGATGGACCGGGCGTCGGCCGGCCGGGAACCGAGGAACTGCTGTACGCCCTCCAGGATCAGCTCCCGCAGGACGTCGGCGTCGACGTGCTGGTTGTGCCAGACCGGGTCGGAGACCAGGGAGAGCGCCTGGCTCGCCCGGACGCTCTCGCGCAGCCCGGCCCCGGGCCCGCTCATGAGCTCGCACGCCCGGAAGTAGACCTCCACCACTCGGGCGTAGACCGCCGCCAGCCGGTCGACCTCCGAACCACTGCCGACGCGCGCGTACTGGAGGAACACGCTCAGTGAGCCCCGGTGCCGCAGCAGGACGTCGAGCCAGCCCTCGATCAGCACCCACGGGCGCCGGTGCGGCGGCTGGGCCGCCGCCTCTGCCACGGCCCGCTCCAGCTCGGCGACCAGCGGCTCCAGCATCTCGGCGACCAACCGGTCCTTGGACGCGAAGTGGTACAGGACCGTCGCCTTGGTGACCCCCGCGGACGTCGCGATCGCCTCCAACGACGTGCGCTGGTAGCCCTTGCTCAGGAAGTGCTCGGTCGCGGCGCGCAGGATTCGCGCGCGGGTCTCAGAGGAGCGCGACGCCATGCCCCGATGCTAGCCGGTCGACCGGCCCGGACTGACCGACGGTTGACAAACCGCGTACGATCTGACCGACGGTCAGAAGCCGGGAGGTGTCAATGCCTGCGATCACGATCGCCGGGCTCGTGAAGACGTTCGGTCGGACCCGGGCACTCGACGGGCTCGACCTGACGGTGGAGGAAGGTGAGGTCCACGGGTTCCTCGGACCCAACGGTTCCGGCAAGACGACGACGATCCGCATCCTGCTCGGGCTGCTGCGGGCCGACGCCGGGACCGTCCGGGTCCTGGGCGCTGACCCGTGGCGGGACGCGGTCGCGCTGCACGCGCGGATGGCCTACGTTCCCGGCGACGTGATGCTCTGGCCGGGCATCACCGGCGGCGAGGTCATCGATCTCATCGGGTCGCTGCGGGGCGGGCTGGACCGGCGCCGCCGGGACGAGCTGCTCGAGCGCTTCGACCTCGACCCGCGCAAGAAGGCCCGTACGTACTCCAAGGGCAACCGGCAGAAGGTGGCGTTGGTCGCGGCCCTGGCCTCCAACGCCGAGCTGCTCCTGCTCGACGAGCCGACCTCGGGCCTGGATCCGCTCATGGAGGCGGAGTTCCAGCGCTGCGTGCAGGAGCTGCGGCAGGAGGGACGGACGATCCTGCTGTCCAGCCACATCCTCGCCGAGGTCGAGGCGCTCTGTGACCGCGTGAGCATCGTCCGGCATGGACGGACGGTGGAGTCGGGTCGCCTGGCGGACCTGCGCCTGCTGACCCGTACGTCGGTCACCGTCGAGACCGTGCAGCCGATCGCCGGCATCGAGACGCTGCCCGGCATCCACGACGCCGTGGTCAACCACACCCACGCCCGGTTCTCGGTGGACACCGAGCACCTGGACGCCGTGCTGCGCCGCCTCACCGAGCTCGGGGTGCGCAGCCTGGTCAGCACCCCACCGACCCTGGAGGACCTGTTCCTGCGTCACTACGAGACGGCGAAGCAGGTGACGGCATGAGCGCTCCGACGGGCACGGCGGGCCGTACGGTCACGGGGACCGGACGCCTGCTGCGGTTCATGCTCCGGCGGGAACGGCTGGCCCTGCCGGTCTGGCTGGTCGTCATCGGTGCGCTGCTGGGCATCCAGTCGCGGGCCAGCCAGGCGCTCTACGACCCCGAGCAGCTCGACCAGCTGCGCGCGACCCTGGGCAGCAACGCGGCCTTCGTCGCGCTCGCGGGCCCGCGGGAGCTCATCGCCACGATCGGCGGCGAGATTCTCTTCGAGATATTCGGCTACGTGCTGATCGTGGTCGCGCTGATGAACATGTTCCTCGTCGGCCGCAACAGCCGGGCCGACGAGGAGACCGGGCGGGCGGAGCTGATCCGGTCCACCCGGGTCGGCCGGCGGGCCCCGCTTTTCGCGGCGCTTCTGTTGGCCTGTCTGTCCAATGTGGCCGTGGCCGTGGTGCTCGCCGCGGTCGGTATCGGCACCGGCCTGCCCGCCTGGGGTTCGGTGGTCTGTGGCCTCGCCGCGGCCGGGGCCGGCGTGTTCTTCGCCGCCCTCGCCGGTGTCGCCATGCAGGTCTTCGACCATGCCCGGGCCGCGTACGGGGCGGTCGCCGTCGTCATCGGCGCCACCTACCTGCTGCGGGCGGCTGGCGACGTCGCGCTCACCCCGCTGGCCTGGCTCTCCCCCATCGGCTGGAGCCAGCGGACCCTGCCGTACGTGGAGAACCGCCTGTGGCCCCTGGCGTTGCCCGTGGTCACCGGTGCCCTGCTCACCATGGCCGCCGTGGCTCTGCTGGACCGGCGCGACTTCGGGGCCGGGCTGATCGCCACCCGCCCCGGGCCCGCCACCGCCTCCCGGGCGCTGCGGACGCCCCTGGGCCTGGCCTGGCGCCTGCACCGCGGGCCGCTCATCGGGTGGCTGGTCGGGCTGTTCCTGGTGAGCATCATCTTCGGCTCCTTCTCCCGAGACATCGAGAGATTCTTCGAAGATAATCCGGATGCGGCCGCGCTCATGTCCGGCGGTGCGGAGGACCTCATCGACGGCTACCTGGGCTTCACCGCGGTGCTGCTGTCGGTCTTCGCCGGGGTCTACGGCGTCACGGCCGTGCTGCGCGCCCGCAGCGAGGAGACGAGCGGTCGCGCCGAGCCGGTGCTCGCCACGCGCACGAGCCGCTGGCGCTGGCTGGGCAGCCACGTGGTCGTCGGCGGCACGGGCACCGCGGCCCTGCTGCTGGCCATCGGCGCCGGCCTGGGGACCGGCCACGCGGCGGCCACCGGCGACCCCGGCCAGGTGGCGCGGTTCATCGGTGTGGCGTTCGTCAACGCGCCCGCGGTCGGTGTCCTGGTGGCGCTGACGGTGTTTGCCTTCGGACTCGTGCCCCGGCTCGCCGCCCCCGCGGCGTGGGCCCTGGTAGCGGTCGTCCTGGTGGTGGCGGTCTTCGACGACATCGCCGACGTTCCCGAGTGGGTGCGCCGGGTCTCGCCGTACACGCACACCCCGTTCGCCCCGGTCGAGCCGGTCACCGCGACGCCGCTGGCCGCGCTCACCGCGATCGTCGCCGCGCTCGTCGTCGTCGGGTTCGCGGGCCTGCGCCGGCGGGACTTCGCACGGTCCTAAGTAGACCAAGCTCCGCGAGCACCGAGACGCACGCCGTCGAGCGCCCACGGGGCCCGCGCCGCGTGGGCGCTCGGGCCCACCCGCGCCCGCGCAGCGCCCAGCGCACGGCGAAGCCCCCGGGGGGGGCGGCGGGCACTGGGGCGGACCCCGGGCTCCGCGGCGCCTTACGTCGGCATGCGCTCCGCGGGTGGCCCGCCGTCGGGGGACGTCGCGGGCAGCGCGCGCCGGAACAGCCGGACGCCGGTGACCGTACGCCCCTCGACCCCGGTCACCTCGGCGGTCCAGCCGTCGAGGGTGATGCTCTCGCCCGGCTCCGTCGGCAGGTGCCCCAGGTGCGCGATCACCAGGCCCGCCACCGTGGTGTACTCCCCCTCCCGGGGCGGAGCCAGGTCGACCCCGACGTCAGGCAGGTCGTGGACGGGGAAGGTGCCGGGCAGCAGCAGCGACCCGTCGGGAGCCCGCTGGACGGCCGCCACGTCGCGGTCGGTGTCGTCGTAGATCTCCCCGACCAGCTCCTCGAGCAGGTCCTCCAGCGTCACGATGCCGTCGACCGCGCCGTGCTCATCGACCACGAGGGCGAACTGCTCCCGGTCGACCTTGAACTGGCGCAGGGCGTCCGCCACGCGCAGCGAGTCGGGCAGCATGTACGGCGGCCGGGCGAAGTCGACGACCGGCCCCGTGCGATCCCCGATGAGGTCGCGCAGCACGACCACCCCGACCACGTCGTCGAGGTTGCCGTGGCGCACCACCGGCGCGCGGGAGTGGCCCGAGGCGGCGAGCTGCTCCCGGGCCCGCTCCACCGGCATGTCGGCGTCGATGGTGAACACGGCCCGGCGTGACACCAGCACCTCGCGCAGGATCCGCTCCGCGATCTCGACCGCCCCCGTGATGATCATGCGCTGCTCGGGGGTGAACCCGCGGTGGGTGGTGACGAGGTCCCGGATCTCGGCCGGGGTGATGTCCTCGCGCTGGCGGTGCGGGTCGGAGCCGGCGAGCCGCACCGCCAGGTCGGTCGTCCGGCCCAGCAGCCAGACGAGCGGACGCGACAGCGTGGCCATGGCGCTCAGCGGCCGGACGACCGCCAGCGCCCACCGCTCGGCGTGCTGCATGGCGACCCGTTTGGGCGCGAGCTCACCGAAGACGAGCGTGAGGAAGGTGAGCACGATGGTGACGAGCACCACCGTGATCGCCTCGGCCGCGCTGCCCAAGAAGCTCAGGAACGGCGTGAGTGGCCGGGCGATCGACACGGCGGCCGTGGCCGAGGCGAGGAAGCCGGCGAGCGTGATCCCGATCTGGATGGTGGCGAGGAACCGGTTGGGATCACGGGCCAGTCGCGCCACCCGGCGACCCGTGTCGCTCGTGCGCTCCAGCTTTCGCAGCTGACCCTCGCGCAACGAGACGAAGGCCATCTCGCTGCCGGCGAGGATGGCGTTCAGCACGATCAGGGCGGCCACCAGGCCCAGTTGCAGCCAGGCCCCGCTCATGACGGAATCGGTAGCGCCGGGCCTGAGCCCAGCCCGGTACTGTCACCCTCCATTCGCCACACGGTAGCAGCCCAACCGGACCGGACCGGCTGCCACGATGGATGGGTGGTGGGTGACCTTCCCGTGCGGGGCAACGTCACGATCCCGGCCCGGGAGCTGCGCTGGCGTTTCTCGCACAGCGGTGGCCCCGGGGGCCAGAGCGTGAACACCAGCGACACCCGGGTCGAGCTGTCCTGGGACCTGGGCGCCTCGTCGGCGCTGCCGCCGCCGCTGAAGGAGCGGGCGCTGGCCCGGCTCGGCCCCCGGTTGACCGGCACGACGCTGACCGTGACCGCCTCGGAGTTCCGCTCGCAGCTGCGCAACCGTCAGGCCGCGGCCGCCCGGCTGGCCGCCCTCGTGGCCGAGGCGACCGCGCCCCCGCCCCGCCGGCGCCGCCCGACCAAGCCGAGCCAGGCCGCGGTGGAGCGGCGACTGCGCGAGAAGAAGCGCCGCAGCGAGCTCAAGCGGTCCCGCCGCGCCCCGGCCGAGTGACACCGGTGCGACGGGTCGGGCCAGAGTTGACGCGGATGACCGTGACGCGGAATGCGGTGACGTGGGTCGAGTGACGCGCGGGGCGTGACGCCGGGGGCGGCCGAGCGTCAGGACCGTCGCTCCCAGGGCCGCCGGCGGGGCCAGCGACGCCGGCGGGGGTGGGTCGACGGCTCGCCCGGCTCGGGCGGGGCGCCACGCTTGGTGTGCAGCGTGATGATCATGTCGATCACCAGCGCCGTCCAGCCCGTCTGGTGCGAGGCGCCGAGGCCGCGACCGTCCTCCCCGTGGAAGTACTCGTGGAACGGGATGAGGTCGCGCCACCGCTCGTCCCGCTGAAACAGTTCCACCGATCCATGCACCGGCCGCCGCCCGTGCTCGTCCAGCAGGAAGATGCTGACCAGGCGTCGGGTGAGGTCGTCGGCAATCTCGGCGAAGGTGTGCTTGCGGCCCGATCCGGTCGGGTACTCGACGAGCAGGTCGTCGCCGTAGAACTCACCGAAGCGTCGAAGTCCCTCGATGATGAGGTAGTTGACCGGGAACCACACCGGCCCGCGCCAGTTGGAGTTGCCGCCGAACATGGCGGTCGTCGACTCGGCCGGCTCGTAGCCGACGGTGAACTGGTTGTCCCCCAGGACGACCGTGAACGGCTCCTCGAGGTGGGCCCGGGAGAGGGTCCGCAGGCCGTACGGGGAGAGGAACTCGGCCGGGTCCAGCATGCGGGCCAGGATGCGCATGAGCTGGTTCTGGCCGACGACCGAGAGCAGCCGCCGCTGCTGCCCGTGCCAGATCCGCCGCGCCCCGAGGGCGCTGGCGTACTCCGGCTTGTTGGCGAGGAACCAGCGCAGCCGGTCGGCCACCTCAGGCACCCGCGACAGCGTCACCGAGGTGAGGATCGAGGTCGCGGCCAGCGGCAGCAGGCCCACCACCGAGCGGACCTTCAGCGGCACCTTCTGCCCGTCGGCCTGCCGGATGACGTCGTAGAAGAACTCGTCCTCGACGTTCCACAGGCCCTGGGTGTAGGCGGCCGAGGCGATGTACGCGAAGTGCTCCAGGAACTTGGTGGCCAGGTCCCGATAGGACGGATTGCGGACGGCCAGCACGAGGCAGGCCTCGAGCATGTTGAGGGCGTACATGGCCATCCAGGCGGTGGCATCGCTCTGCTCGAGCACCCCGGCCACCGGGAGCGCGGCCCCACGGTCGAAGGGCCCCACGTTGTCCAGGCCAAGGAAGCCGCCCTCGAACACGTTGTTGCCGCCGGCGTCCTTGCGGTTGACCCACCAGGTGAAGTTCATCAGCAGCTTGTGCACCACCCGCTCGAGGAAGTCGTAGTCGCGGGCGCCGTCGAGCTCGAAGACGCGCAGGGCGGCCCAGCAGTGCACGGGCGGGTTCACGTCGTCCAGCGCCCACTCGTAGGCGGGCAACTGTCCATTGGGGTGCATGTACCACTCCTTCAGCAGAAGGAGCAGCTGCTGCTTGGCGAAGCCCGGGTCGACCCGGGCGATCGCCACCGCCTGGAAGGCGAGGTCCCAGGCCGCGTACCACGGGTACTCCCACGGGTCCGGCATCGAGATGACGTCGAAGCTGGACATGTGCCACCAGTGCCGGTTGCGCTGCCGCGAGTCCGGCGGCGGCAGGCCGGTCGGGTCGCCGGACAGCCACCGGGAGACGTCCCAGTGGTAGAACTGCTTGCTCCACATGAGACCGGCGACCGCCTGGCGCAGCACCATGGCCTCGTCCGCGCTCGCGTCCGGTGGGGTGATCGACGCGAAGAACTCGTCCGCCTCCCGTTTCCGGGTGGCGAAGACGGCATCGAAACCCTTACCCAGGTCGAGATGCGCGTGGTCGTGGGCCGCCGCGGCCGGGGACCACTCGTCGGCCGGGGTCGCCACCAGCGCGAGCCGGAGCCGGACGGTCCGCGTCTGGCCCGGCGGCACGTCGAGCACGTAGTGCAGCGCCGCCTTGGTCCCCACCCGCTCCGGGTTGACCGTCGGCTTACCGCTGACCACGTGGTCGTTGATGCCGTCCTTGGGGTACGGCGACCGGCCGCCGAGTCCCCACAGGCGCTCGGCGTTGTTCTCGTTGTCGCACACCAGCGCCCGCGGGGAGCCGTCGCCGGCGAGCACGATGCGCCCCAGCGTGCGGTGCTTGCCCACCAGCGTGCCGTGGTCGTACCCGTGGATCTGCGGCACCTCGTCGAAGCCGGGCAGCCCCCACGCCCACGTGTTGCGGAACCACAGGGTCGGCAGCACGTGCAGGGTGGCCGCCTCCGGCCCGCGATTCTCGACGGAGACGAGGATGCACACGTCGGTGGGCGACGCCTTGGCGTAGTCGACGGTGATCGCCCAGTACCGGTCCTCGTTGAAGATACCTGTATCGATCAGCTCGTACTCGGGATCACCCTTGCCGCGCTCGCGGTTGACCCGCACGAGCTCCTCGTAGGGGAACCGGCCGTGGGGATAGTGGTAGCGCCAGCGCATGAAGGAGTGCGTGGGCGTCGAGTCGAGGTACCACCAGTACTCCTTGGCGTCCTCGCCGTGGTTGCCCTCGTGGTTGTTCAGCCCGAAGATGCGCTCCTTGAGGATCGGGTCCTGCCCGTTCCAGAACGCGAAGGCGAAACAGAACGTCTGGCGGTCGTCGCAGATGCCGCCGAGCCCGTCCTCGTTCCAGCGGTAGACGCGCGAGCGGGCGTGGTCGTGGGGGAAGAAGTCCCACGCCGTGCCGTGGTCGCTGTAGTCCTCCCGGACGGTGCCCCAGGCGCGCTCGGCGAGGTACGGACCCCAAGCCCGCCACGGCGCGCCCCCGGCGTCGGCCTCGGCGAGCCGGGCCCGCTCCGCGCCGCCGGCGGCCGCACCGGTGCGCCGCCCGTCAGACTCCCTTCGCATCCTGCGAATTGTGCCCGACGGCCGGCCGGACCATCGAACCCCCGGCCCCGGCTGTGATACTGCTTGCCTGTGGGCGGGGTGCGGGTGGACGGCGAATACCGGTACGGCCCCGGGGTGCTGGGTCGGCTCGACCAGGCGTCGACGCTGGAATGGCTCGTGCCCGACGGCCTCGGCGGGTACGCCATGGGAACGGCGGCCGGGCTGCGCACGCGCCGGTACCACGGGCTGCTCGTGGTGGCCTCACCCACGCCGGCCCGGCGCATGATGGGCCTGGCCAGCCTCGACCCGATCGTGACGAACGCCACGAGCCAGATTCGCCTGTATACGCATCAATGGGCCTCCGGCGTCGTGGATCCGGTGGGGCACGTGTTACTGACGTGTTTCGCGGTGGTCGACGGGCTGCCGTGCTGGCGGTGGCGGGTGGGCGAGACGGTGCTGGAGCGACGCATCGCCATGGTCCACGGTTCGCCGGTCGTGGCGGTCCGCCACACCCTGCTCGCCGGGGATCCCGTTGAGCTGGTGGTGGAGCCGCTGTGCACCTGGCGCGACGCCCACGGGGAACGGCACGCCCGCGACGGCCTGCGGGTGGCGGCCACGGCCGACGGCTTCGTGGTCGAGGACGCCTACCGGGTGGCCGGCCCCGGCTTCGAGCTCGACCCGGCCTGGTACGAGGGCGTGTTCCACCGGGAGGAGGCGGCCCGCGAGCTCGCCGCGACCGAGGATCTGCTGCGGGCCGGCCGGTTCCGGCAACGCCTCGAGGTAGGCGACAGTCTCGATGTCGTCGCCTGGGCCGGCGCCCTCGACCGCACCCGGCCGCCGGCCGAGGAGATCATCGGGGCACGCGCGCGCCGGCACCGCACGCTGGTCGCCGCGGCCGGCCCGCTCGCCCCGGCCGCCGACGCGTTCATCGTCCGGACGTCGGCCGGGCCGGACGTGGTGGCCGGCTACCCGTGGTTCGGGGTGTGGTCACGCGACACGATGATCGCCTACGAGGGCCTGTTCCTGGCGACCGGCCGGTACGACGAGGGGCGCGACCTGCTGCGGGCCTACGCGGCCACGCTGTCGCAGGGCATGCTGGCCAACACCGCCGACACCGGGCAGACCGAGTACAACACCGCCGACGCGACGCTGTGGTTCCTGCACGCCATCGATCGGCATCTGTCCATCACCGGCGATCTCGACCTCGCCGCCGAGCTGGTCGGCGCGCTCGACGGGGTGGTGCAGGCGCACCTGGCCGGGACCCGCTACGGCATCCGCGTCGACGACGACGGCCTGCTCACCCAGGGCGCGGAGGGCAAGGCCCTGACCTGGATGGACGCCGTGGTCGACGGCCTGCCGGTGACCCCGCGCCGTGGCAAGGCGGTCGAGCTCAACGCGTTGTGGGTCAACGGCCTGGCCGCGCTCGGCGACCTGCGTGAGCGCCTCGGCGCCGACCGTACGGCGATCGACGCCCTGCGGGCCCGGGCCCGCACCGCGTTCCGCGTCCGCTTCCCTTCCCCCCGTGGCTGGCTGCACGACACCTGCGACGGCGGCGGTGACGGCCGTGACAGCGCGACGCTGCGGCCGAACCAGCTGTTCGCGTACAGCCTGCCGCACGCCCCGCTGCGGGACGACCCGTCCGCGGCGGCGGTGCTCGGAGCGGTCGGGCGCGCGTTGCTGACCCCGCTCGGCCTGCGCAGCCTCGCCCCCGACGAGCCCGGCTACCGGGGGGCGCACCGCGGCGGCGTGTGGGCGCGCGACCACGCCTACCACCAGGGCACGGTCTGGCCGTGGCTGGTCGGGGCGTACGTCGACGTCGCCCGGCGCGTCGGCCGACCGGTCGACGGGGTGCTCGACGGCCTGGTCGCCCACCTCGCCGAGTACGGCATCGGCTCGGTCAGCGAAACCGCCGACGGCGATCCCCCGCACGCCGCCACCGGCTGCCCTTTCCAGGCCTGGTCAGTGGCCGAGCTGATCCGCTGCACCCAACCGTCCACGCAGGACGACCGGCCGGCATGATCCGGGCAAGTCAGCGCACGCGTGGATCACCACAACCACGCGCGTCGGCTCCGAAGCGCTGCCCGCTCAGCGCTTCGGAGCTTCGGAGCTTCAGAAGCCCACGCCCGATGATCGCCAATCCGGGTCATTGTCCATTGTGGAGCGACGGGTCGGTGGCCGGGAGATCCAGGACGCCAGGCTCAACTGAATGGGATAGTTAACACTAAATGGGATAGTTAACTGAATTAAGTGGAAATTTAGGCGCTCGTAAAGCAAGAAAGGGGTCCACCGCCCCAATCATGCCCATAGCCGCGCTGCCCGCGCGGCGCCAGCCGATCGGCGCGCTCGCCCACTCCCCGTACCGCTGAGCGCCATTGGCTCGGTCAGCGGCACGGCTCACCGCACGTCGTCCCGCCGACCGGCCCCCCGGCCGGAACCTGGTGGTCGCCGAGCTTCTCCGCACCCGCAAACGACTGACCCCCGGCCCGACGGGCGGTCCGGGGGTCGGCTCGGCTCAGTGCTCAGTTCTCGGCGAGGCAGAGCAGGCGGCCGCCGCTACCGCTGCCGGTTCGGAGGCCCACCGACGCGACGTAGCCTGGAGCGTTGGCGCAGAGCGTGTCGGCGTTGTCCAGCGCGTCCTGGACGTCGTCGACCTCGTGCACCGCGACGATCTTCGCCACCGCCTCGGGGCTGTCGCACGGGACGACGACCCCGTTGTACTCCGTCTGGAACTCGGAGACCGGCATCTCATCCAGGCAGTTGCCTACGTTGTAGCCGAACTGGTTCACCACGTTCCGCAGCAGGAAGGCCCCCGCGACGACGCCGCCGATGCAGAGCACGACGAGCACGGCGAGCACGATCAGCACGATCTTGAGCGCGTTGCTCTTCTTGGGCGGGGCCGCGGGCGGCGGGGGCGCGCCGTAGGGTGGCGGCGGCGGGACCGTGCCGGGCGGGGTCGGCGGCACCGGCGGGACGCTCCCGGGCGGGGCCGGGGGCGGGACGTTGCCGGCCGTAGCCTGCGGCGGGGGGTACTGGCCCGGGGCCGGGTACGGAGGCTGGGGGTTCGGCGCCTGGGGATAGGGCGTCTGGCCCGGGGCGGGCGGAGGGTTCCCGCCGGGGCTGGGGGCGGCCGGGTCGCTCATCGAATGTCCTTTTCACGGTGACCAACAGGTTCGGCGGAGCACCTTAGCGGGTCGAGTCAAACCGCGCTCGGCGGCACGCGCGGCGTTACAGTCGGTTCGACATGGCCCGACAGTCGTCGTTCGACGTGGTGCTCCCGCGCCACCCCTCGCTGGGCATCCATACGCTGCGCCTGCGCGACCTCTACCGCCGCGCACCGAACGGCGCGCCGGAACCACACGCCCGGCACCGCGTCCCGGTGCACCTGCTGGCGCTGGTCACGGCGGGCCGGGCGAGCTTCAGCGTCGACTTCGAGATGTACCCGTGCCGGCCAGGCGGCCTGCTGTGGGTGCGCCCCGGCCAGGTCGTGGGCTTCCCGCCGCCGGGCGTCGACGCGACCCTGGTGCTGTTCGAGCCGCAGTTCATCCAGGTCGCGGAGAAGACCATCGGCCCGAGCGGTCCGCCGGCGCAGCGGAGCATCGGGTCCGGCGAGCCGCCGGCCGACCAGGGCACCGCGCCCAGCCCGCCCCGGCCCCGGTGGACCGGTCGCCGGGCCGGCACCCGCGCGACCGAGGGCGACGCCCCGACCGTACCGTGGCTCGTCGCCGGCACCTACTGGCAGCCGGGCGGTGAGGACGGCGACGCGATCACCGACGCGATCAGCCAGATCGAGACCGACTACCAGCGGCTGGTCAACGGCGAAGACATCCCCATCGGTGTGCTGCGCCACCAGCTGTACGCCCTGCTGCTGCGGCTGTCGCGGCTGGAGCCCGAGGGCGGGCCCACGGTGGCGGCGGCGGACAACGAGCTGTTCGCCCGGTTCCGGGCCGCCGTCGACGAGCGGTTCGCGCTCACCCGGCAGGTCGAGGACTACGCGAAGCTGCTGGGGTGCTCGGTGCGGACGTTGACCCGCGCCAGCCTCGCCGCCACCGGGCGGACGGCCAAGCAGCTCGTCGACGACCGCGTCGCCTTGGAGGCGAAGCGCCTGCTCGCGGAGAGCGACCTGTCCGCCGCCGAGATCGGCGCCCGCCTCGGCTTCTCGGAGGCGACCAACTTCGGCCGGTTCTTCGCCCGCACGGTCGGCTGCTCGCCCATGGCGTTCCGCGCCGCCGCCCGCGCCGCCGCCGAGGAGCTCACGCCGACGAGCACCGCGCCGGAGAAGCCCCTGGCGACCGCGCTGTCCAAGGCCGGCGCCGCCCGCGGCTCGGTTCCGCCGCCGCCGGAGGACATCACCGAGCGGGGCCTGGTGGCCCGGCCGCCCGGCCGCCGGCGGTGAGGGCGCGGTCGGGTACCCGACGCCACATTGTCGGGCGGTGCGGTGACGCGGCGGCCGAGGCCCGGAGTTAGCCTGGCGAGCAGGTACACCTGTTCGTCCTAGGAAGTCGTCATGACCGGATCCACGCAACCGTCCGGCGACGCTACGGCGCCCACCGGAGAACCCCCGTTACCGACCCGACCGGACGTCCAGGTCCCGGCGCCGCCGGGCGCCGCGCCGACCGCGGTCAAGTTCGGCCTCGTCGCGCATCTCGTCGCCCTCGTCGTGGCGCTCTTCGTCGTCGCCGGTATCGGCTACATCGGCCTCGTCCGGCCGATGATGGAGAATCGCCTGTGGGTCGTGGGCGCCTGCATCGACTACTACGAGGCCGGGCGCATCGAGCACGGTTTCCGACCCGCCGTCGTCGGCTGCTCGGATGACCGGGCCCGGGCCCGGATCGTCAGCGTCGTCGGCCCCGACGCCACGGTCGAGCGGGACTGCGAGCCGCTCGGGTCGTTCGCGCTGGTCGACCGCCGGAGCGAGAAGTACTGCATCGTCGAGCTGGGCCAGTGAGCCTCCGGCCGGGCCCGGCGTGACGCCCCGGTGACGTGGTGTCGCGCCGGAGCGAGGTCGCGCCCGGACAGGTGTGCCCGCCGACCCCCACGCCGACGGGCACACGCCCGTGGGGAGGGCCCGTGCTCACGCTTGTCCCGGGCAACGTTCGTTGCCTGGCGACGTATTCCTGCGCAACGTTCTCCTCGGCAACGTCGTCCTCGGCAACGTCATCCTCGGCAACGTCATCCTCGGCAACACCGTGCTCGGCAACATCGTGCTCGGCGGCGTCCCCAAATATCGGTGTCCCGAACAACGTCGTCCTGGGCAACGTTCTGCTGGGGCAACGTTTGTCTGGACAACGCTTGTCTGGGCAACGCTTGTCTGGGCAACGTTTGATTGGGCAGCATTCGCTGGTCGGTGTCCGCCGCCAGCGGCCTAGGCGGCATCCGCCAGCGCCGCGCGCAGGCTGCCCAGGGTCCGGGCCAGCAGCCGGCTCACGTGCATCTGGGAGATGCCGAGGCGGTCGGCGATCTGCGACTGGGTCATGTCGCCGAAGAACCGCATGCGCAGGATGTCCCGCTCACGCTCCGACAGCGTGGCCAGCAGGGGCCGCACGGACTCGCGCTGCTCCACCACATCGATCGCCGGGTCGTCCGCACCGAGCGGCGGGTCCTCCAGATCGAGGACGCTGCCCGGCGTGCCGGCCCCGGAGAGGGACAGCGGCTGGTAGAGCATCCCCGCCTCCACCGCCTCGGCCACCTCCGACTCCGGCACCGACAGATGATTGGCGATATCGGAAATCGTCGGTGTGGCCGCCTGCGTCTGGCTCAGCTCCGCGCTGGCCTGGTTGACCCGCAACCGCAGCTCCTGCAGGCGACGCGGAACCCGGATGCGCCAGCCCTTGTCGCGGAAGTAGCGCCGCAGCTCCCCCACGATGGTCGGCGTGGCGTACCCGGCGAACTCGCACCCGCGGCCGGGGTCGTAGCCGTCGATCGCGTTGACCAGGCCGACCATCGCCACCTGGACGAGGTCCTCACCGGGCTCACCCCGGTCCCGGAACCGTCGCGCGAGGCGGTGGGCCAGCGGCATGGCGTGCTCGATGGCCTGCCGGCGCAGCTCGGCCCGGTCGGCCGAGCCGGCGGGGAGACGCTCCACCGCGGCCAGCAGGGCGTGGACGGTGATGTCCCGGCTGCCGGGCCAGACCGCATCGTCCCCGGCCTCACTGTCCCCTGTGGAGAGTGAGACGTCCTCCCCCGCGCCGGTCGCCTCCTCGGCCCGACGCCCGACGCGCAGCGCGGCCAGCACCGTCACCGGGTCGTCGTAGACGCGCAGTTGCGTGCCCCGGCCGGCGAGCGCGAGCAGGTCCCGGCACAGCCCCGGCGCCGAGACGATCCGGAGACAGCCGCCGGCGGCCGCGACCCGGCCGGCGAAGGAGGCGAGCCCGCCCGCCACCCGGGCATCGAACATCCTCATGCCCGTCAGGTCGACCACCAGGTGCACCCGCCCTTCGGCGAGGCGAGCATCGAGCACGGCCCGCAGCCGTGGCGCCGTGGTCGGGTCGAACGTGCCGCGCACGCGCACCACGTCTACGTCATTGAGTCGCCTCACATCGATACGCACTTCAGCCACCTCCCGGCTCTGCGAGGGCCTGGCGCACCAGACGATCGTGGTACGACCGGCTACCGGTGGTCAACCTGTCGGCGATGACGAATTAAGCGAACGGCGTGTTGCAATCGTCCGAACAGTTGAGTTTTCGCAGGCCAGGCGGGTGGAGAACGATTACGGCGACAGCGCGAGGTGGGCTCCCTCACCTCCCACCACGTGGGACGATCTCATCGCCGTCACCGGTTGGCGGAGCGGGGACGGCCGACCCGCACGGGGCCGGCGACGTGGCCGAGCCGGCGTTCGAGCATCCCTATATCGACAAGCCCGTCTTCGCGGAGCGCGTCGCGCCACCCGGCCTCACGCAACCGAACCCGCTCGGTCTCGGTGAACCCGCCCCACACGCCGTACTCCTCACCCACCGTGAGCGCGTGGGTAGCGCACTGTGCGCGCACCGGGCAGGACAGGCACAGCCGCTTGGCCGCAGCCTCGCGCAGCCGCCGGCTGATCCGACCCAGATCGTCGTCGGGATGGAAGAACTGCGCGGTCGACCGGTCCCGACACGATCCGACCGTCTGCCATTCCCAGGCCTCGATGATGGGTCGCAGGGCCGTCGCGGCTCTCGCCACGCTGCCACCTCCTCCGGTCGGTCACGTCAGGGGAAAGGGTCGGCCCGCGGAGGGCGTGCCCCGCCCCGTCCAACGAGCCGACCGGCGTCTCGGCGCGTGCCTTACCCACGACACGCGGCGCGCAAACGCCGCTCGCCGGAAGTCGACGGCGCGACCGTCGGAGTCGATGAACCGGTCCGCCCGGCCGACGAGACAGTGCGCTCAGACCCGGGCGGCGACGCGCTGCACGCTCTGCGTGTACTCCTCGCTGGGGTGCATGGCCGCGGCCATGCGCAGGTGCGGCAGCGCCTCGGCCAGCCGGTTCTGCCGCTCGAGCGTGCGACCCAGCACGTACCGTGCGTAGTGGTCGGCGGGGTTCTGCTCGACGAGCACCCGCAACTGCTCCTCGGCCCGCCGCAGCTGGGCGGAGTGGAAGTACGCCCGGGCCAGCAGGAGGCGGACGTCGAACCGGCCCGGCTCGGCCGCGACGATCCGCTCCAGGATCTTCGCCGCGCTGAGCGGGTCGCCGGAGTCGAGGAACACCACGGCGCGGCGGTACTCCTCGAACAGGTCGTCCATATCGGGCAGCCTAGCCGCCATTCGGGCGGCCCGGGCGCGGACGGGCCCCGTCGCGGCCGGCGCTGCGAAGGTCACGCCCCGTGATCGGCGTTTCGCCCGGTTCGCCACGCTCGGCCTACGGTAGGGTCCGGCGGCGATGAAGGATCTGCTCCTCACCTGGCGGCTGCGGCGGCGCGCAGCCGCCGTCTTCGGTTGGCGCCGTCTGCGCCCGGCTCAGCTCGAGGCGATGCGGGCGCTGATGCGGGGTCGGGACGCCATGGTGATCCTGCCCACCGGCGCCGGCAAGTCCGCCGTCTACCAGGTGCCCGCCACGCTGCTGCGCGGGCCCACCGTGGTGATCTCGCCGCTGCTGGCCCTGCAGCAGGACCAGATCGCCGGCCTGTCCGGGCGCGGCCACGCGCTGACCCGGGCGGTGCGGGTGAGCAGCGCCGAGTCACCGCGGCAGCAGCAGGAGAACCTGGAGGCCGTACGGTCGGGGAAGGCTCGGTTCCTGTTCATCACCCCCGAGCAGCTCGCCTCGCCGGAGCGGCTGGCCCAGGTGCGCGAGCTGCGGCCGGCCCTGGTCGCGGTGGACGAGGCCCACTGCCTCTCGTCGTGGGGCCACGACTTCCGCCCGGACTACCTGACGCTGGGCGCCAGCATCGCCGCGCTCGCGCCTACCCGAGGGCGACGCAAGGGCCGCCGGCCGGTGATCGTGGCGCTCACCGCGACCGCGTCGGGACCGGTGCGCGAGGACATCATCGCCCGGCTGCGGCTGCGCGACCCGCAGGTGGTGGTCGCCGGGCTGGACCGGCCCAACGTGTTCCTCGAGGCGGTGCACTGTCCGACCGAGGAGTACCGCTGGCGCCGGCTCACCACGCTGCTGGCCGAGGTCCAGGGGTGCGGAATTGTCTATGTTCCCACCCGTCGACAGGCGGAGGAGCTGGCCCGACGGCTGCGCGACGCCGGCCACCGCGCCGCCCACTACCACGGCGGCCTGGCGGCGAGCGTCCGGGCCCGCCGGCACGAGGAGTTCCTCGCCGGCCAGATCCCGGTGATGGTGGCGACCTCGGCGTTCGGCATGGGCATCGACAAGCCCGACATCCGGTGGGTCGTGCACTACGCCCTGCCCGACTCGCCCGACAGCTACCTGCAGGAGGTCGGCCGGGCCGGCCGCGACGGCGCCCCGGCCCGGGCGGTCCTGCTGCACCGGCCCGAGGACGTGGCCCTGCAGCGGTACTTCACCGGCGGCACGCCGGCCGAAGCGGAGATCCGGGACCTGGTCGCGGTGCTGCGCGAGCGGCCGCACGACCGCGACGAGCTGCGCGCCCGCAGCGGCTTCTCGGCCCGCAAGCTCACCCAGCTGCTCACCCTGCTGGCCGAGATCGACGTCGTGGTCACCCAGCCGGATGGCCGGCTGTTCTGCCCGCCGTCGGGGCCCGTGCCGGTCGAGGCGGCGCGGCTCGCGCTGGCCGAAGTGGAGCGTCACCAGGCCGTCCAGCGGACCCGCATCGACATGATGCGGCAGTTCGCCGAGCTGCGCTCCTGCCGGGGCCAGGCGCTGCTCGCCTACTTCGGCGACAGCCTCGACCGGCCGTGCGGGCACTGCGACAACTGCGCCAACGCCCCGTCCTCCCCGGTCACCGCGTCCTCCCCGGTCACCGGGACCTCCGCGGTCACGTCGGCCTCCCGGGCCGCCGAGCCGGCCACCCCCGCGCCGGCCCGGCCCGAGCCCGCGGCGAAGACCCCGCGGCCCCGTACGGAGCCCGCCCCGGCGGCGTCGCCGGCCGGCCCGTCCGAACCGAGCCGGGTGGCCGTGGCGTCCGCCCCGAGCGGTGACGAGCCCTTTCCCGTGGGCGGCACGGTGCGCCACCGGGCCTGGGGTACGGGCACGGTGCTGGGTTACGAGGCCGACCGGATGACCGTGCTGTTCGACTCGGTGGGCTACAAGGTCCTGTCGGTCGGCGTGGTGCGGGAGAAGGACCTGCTCGTGGCCGAGTGACGATTTGAGGCTTTTACTGGTTTGTGTACGAGATGGCGGGATGTAGACCTTCGGCCGATATCGAACCCACTGATCATCGGGCTACCGTGCGGTCATGTCCAAGCGACCCATCCCCGTAGCCGGGGCGATCGTTACCGCCGTGCTGGTCGTCCTCTTCGGTAATCCCCCGTTCGTCGAGTGGATCAGCAACCCGAACAACGTCAGCGGCGACGGCATGCTGGGGTTCCTGCTCCGGCAACTGATCTGGCCACAGTGGAAGTTCACGCCCAGCGGCGCGGGCAACGACATGGCCGCGTTCGTCGCCTATGAGCTGCGCGCGGTGCTGATCATCGCGCTGGTCTTCGGCATCCTGGCCTCGCTGGCCAAGGGCATCGGCTCGGGGGGTGTCGGCTTCCTGGTCGGCTGGGTCTCGGTCATCCTCGCCGCGGGCCTCGCCTCGTGCATCACGTACTTCATCGCCAACATCGGCGCGAACGCGAACGCGCTGGACGCCCTGGCCGCGGGCGGGACGTACGGCCTGTTCGTCGGCTGGATCGTGGGCATCTTCACCGGCATCGCCAAGCGCGGCTGACGTCGGCGCCGTACACCAGTCCTCACTCGGGTGGTCCCTTCATCACGCTCCGCGTCGATGGAGGGACCATCCGTTACTGACCGCACCGGCATGACGATTCGCCTAGCAGTTGTCAAGCCCACATCCGACGTTCGACACTCGGCCGAACGGTGGAGTCTCCCGCGACCTGTGGGCGAGTGACCGCGCGCGCCGGGAACGCCATCATGTAGGGTCGGCGCCTTGGATCGGGCGGGTTGTTGCATCGCCCGCGGGGACCGATCCCGGCGTGCGAAGACTGCGCCGGATCGCCGAAGCAAGCCTCAGCCACATCGGTGTACTTAGGACTTGAAAGGGCTCCACGTGTCGGACCAGCAGAACCCGGGCCAGCCGGACCAGAACCCGGGCCAGTCGGCCGAACCACCGACCAACCCACCGACCCCGGCTACCCCTCCGCCACCGGCGC
>Ga0310834_100343_pt1 | contig 62374 bp, 58 predicted proteins | sample SM_ome_2_FD_201314 | JGI IMG/M metagenome (GOLD analysis project Ga0310834, IMG submission 201314) | Sorghum-adapted microbial communities enriched on stacked mutant (SM) sorghum from Joint BioEnergy Institute, Emeryville, California... ...
AGCTTCCGGGCCCCGGTCAACGCCGCGATCCCCAACCGCTCGGCCACCATGTGCGGAATCACCTGACCCCGCGCATCCGTCGCCTCCGCCCCCGCCAGGATCAGATCCGGCTCCAACGACCGCACCGCCGCCGCCAACACCTTCGACGTGGCCAGCGCACACGACCCGTGCAACGCGTCATCCACGACGTGCACCGCCTTGTCCGGCCCCATCTGCAACGCCTTACGCACCGCGTCGACCGCCTGCGGCGGGCCCATCGTCACCACCGTGACCTCGCCCCCCACCGCCTCCTTGACCCGCAACGCCTCCTCAATCGCGTACTCATCCATCTCATTGAGGACATTGCTCGCCGACGCCCGATCCACCGTGTGATCATCACTACGCAGGCTCCGCTCCGCCCCGGAATCCGGCACCTGCTTGACGAGTACGACGATCTTCATCGCTATCCCACGATTCCCATCTGCTCGACCACTCTGCTCGACCACTCGGCCCGAATGTTACCAGCCAGTAACCACAGAATCGGGGCCGGCAGGGTCACCCTAAGCCACCGACCAGCCCGGCGGACCGGCCGAGAATGGCGATGTGCGACACGTGCTGCGGCGGTGGTTCGACCCGTCCGAGGCCGGAACGGTGGGCAAGGAGCCGGACTACCGCTTCTCGCTGGCCAACGAACGCACATTCCTCGCCTGGATCCGCACCGGCCTGGCCCTCGTCGGCGGCGGGTTGGCCGTGGCGGCGTTTCTCCCGCAGCCGAGGTTTGCCATCGCCCGCGAGGTGATCGCCACCGCGCTGCTCCTGCTCGGGGCGGCGGTGGCGCTGCGGGCGGTCGACCGGTGGTCACGGGCCGAACGGGCGATGCGACTGGGCCAGCCGCTGCCACCGTCCCGGTTCCCGGCGGCCCTGGCGCTGATCATCGGTGGGGGCGCGATCGCGCTGCTCGTCCTGGTCGTCACCGCGGGCCTCCGGCCCTGATCGCTTCGGGAGGCCGAGATGCCCGATCGTGACCGCGGCGGCGCTGACCACGGAGACCAGCCCGAGCGCACCCGACTGGCCTGGCGACGCACCACGCTGGCCACCACCGCGGTCATGCTGCTGGCGGTGAGCCGGGTCGCCCTCGGGGACCCGCAGCCACGGGCGCTCACCGGCGCGGCGCTCATCGCGCTCGGCTGGCTCGTGGTCCTCGGCGTGGCCCACCGGCGCATCCGCTCGCTGGCCGCCCGGTCCGCTCCGCCGCGTCCGGCGGGCGCGGCGCCCGCCACCCTGGCCCTGCTGGCCGCCACCCTGGCCATCCTCAGCGCCCTGCTGGTGCCGTGAGGCCGACGCGATTGGGCGGTGTCACGGCCGAGGGGGCATGATGCACATCATGGTGGGTCGGGTCCTGATATTCCTGTTCTTGCTCATGCTGACGCTGATCGCGATCGCGATGATCAGCGTGCTCTCCGCCGAACGCGGCGAGGTCCGCCGCCTGCCCCGCGGCGCCTGGGTGGCGATCATCCTGCTCCTACCGGTCGTGGGCGCGGCGCTCTATCTCTGGCTCGGCCGGCCGATCCGCCGGCGGGAGCCGCGGGCCGCCACGGCCATCCCTCCTCGACCGCTGGCGCCCGACGACGACCCGGAGTTCCTCCGCCGCCTCGGCTCGATCACGCCCCCGAAGCCCGCCAACCCGGAACGCCCCGCCACTGTGGACCCTCGTACCCCTGAGGACAGCCGAACGATGGATGATCGGCCGCCGACCGACGGCTGAGACCATCCGTTGCGCCGATGGGTGATCGCCCATAAGGTGTGCGGCCATGAGGCGCTGGGCGCTGAGAATGGCCGCGGTCATTGCCGGCACAGCGCTCATTCCACTCATTCCTCCCTCGGCCCTGGCCCACGAGGAACGCAGCGTCACCCCACCCAGCGGCTCCGGTAACGTCCCCGAGTACCGGACCGAAGGCCCTACCCTGCTGGTCTGCAAGACCGACGCGGTCGACTTCACCGCGCGCATCGCGGAGTTCGAACCCGACCTCCTCGCGGCCAACCAGGCCCTGTGGGAGCAGTGCCAGGCCAACGGATTCCGCGATCTGCAGGAGGCCATCAACAACGTCACCCAGCCCGGCACGATCATCAAGATCCTGCCCGGGGTCTACCTGGAGGAGCCGAGCCTCGCCGAGCCCACCGAGGAGTGCGTCGCCCTGACCGCTGGGGCCGACTACCAGGCCCTCCCGTACGAGCAGCACGAGCAGTGCCCGAACAGCCAGAGCCTGGTCGCGATCCTGGGCATCGAGAACCTGCAGATCGAGGGCACGGGAGCATCCCCGGCCGACGTCGTCATCGACGCCCAGTTCCGTAAGCCCGTCGCCATTCGGGCCGATCGGGCCCACGGCATCTATCTGCGCAACTTCACCGCGCAGCACACGACACTGGATGCCATCTACGTGGTGGAGACCGACGGCTTCGTCGTCGACACGGTGGTCGGGCGCTACAACGACCAGCACGGCCTGCGGGCGGTCGCGAGCGACCACGGCCTGTTCACCGGCTGCGAGGCGTACGGCAACGGCTTCTCCGGCATCTCGGTGGCCACGCTGACCGGCCCGCTGGTCGCCGCGGGCCACGAGGTCGAGCGCTATGCCATCGAGATTCGCAACTGCAACAGCCACGACAACCTGATCGGCTACACCGGCACGTCCGGCAGCTTCGTGTGGGCGCACGAGAACCGGTTCGTGGACAACAGCGTCGGGGTCGCGGCCGACAGCGCGACCGGGGGCCCGTTCGAGCGCCCCCAACACCATGCGCTCTTCGAGCGCAATGTCATCGCGAACAACAACAAGAACTACTACGGCTTCGTGCGGGACGGGACGTGTGCCCGGCCGTCGCCGGACCGGGGCTACGACACCGGCGTGGTCTGCCCGGCCGTCGGGGTGCCACCCGGCACGGGCGTGATCAACGCGGGCGGCAACGACAACACATGGCGCGACAACTGGGTGTACGGCCACACCTACGCCGGTTTCGTCCTGTCCTGGGCGCCGGCCTTCCTGCGGGGTGACACCGGGCTGTGGGCGCAGTTCGACACCTCGCACCACAACCGCTACTACGGCAACCGTCTCGGCGAGGACGAGAACGGCGCGGCCGCGCCGAACCGGATGGACTTCTGGTGGGACGGCCAGGGCGTCGGCTCCTGCTGGCAGAAGCCGAGCGACGCCCGGTCGGAGCCGCTGGTCTTCCCTCGGTGCGGGGCGCACGGCCTGCCGGCGGGCTACGGCACCGCCCGGTACATCGCCGAGCCCGCCAAGGCGGTCAAGCTCTACGTCTGCTCCGGCTACGACCTGGCCACCGCGCGGTTGCCCAGCGGCTGTGACTGGTTCGGTGCCACCGGACTGTCGCGGATCGAGGTGCGGTTCGCCGCCGCCGAGGCGCTGCTGCTGGGCGCGGTCCTGCTCGCCGTCTGGTGGCGGGTCCTCCGCCGCTCCGGGGCCGGCTTCGTCGGCCTGCTGCTGGCGCTGTCCGGGCTCGTCGTCGGCGTCTACGGCACCCTGAACGAGGCGTCGCCGCTGACCCCGATCGGCCTCGGCCTCGCGGGCGTGGGTTGGCTCCTCTTCGGCATCAAGCTGTCCCAGAAGCGGCGACCGGGCCTGGGCTTCCTCACCATCGCGATCGGCATCTTCGCGGCGGCCGGCGCCATCGACAGGTGGGTCTACATGCTGCCCTTTGTGCCGGTGCCGCCGTCGCTGTGGCGGATCACGCTCGAGGGCTTCTGGGTGCTGGCCGCCGCCATCGCCGCGCTCCGCAGCCGACGTCGGCGGCGCCGGGCCGCGGCGGCGGCCAAACCCAAGCCGACCGGTGACGCCCTCGAATCCTTCACCGCCCGCCTGGCCGCGGGTAGCTGGTAACCGTCGCCGGCCCCGTACCATTCGGGGCCATGGCGCTGACGATCCTCTTCTTCGCCATCGGCATGGTCGTCCAGTACTGGGTGATCCGGTTGGCCGTTCGCCACGCGATCCAGGACACCGACAACCGTCGACGCCAGCAGCCCTGACCGCCTGGGTCGTGTCCCGCTGCCGCGTGACCGGCGCCTGGTCAGCGAGCGCCTGACCGGCGCCTAGCCGGCGAGCGCGATCAGATCCGGGTCGGTGGCGATGGTGCGCATCAGATCGACGTCGATAGAGGGGGCGTTGTTCTCGACCATGATCCCCCGGCCGTCGGGGAAGATCGAGACCACGCCGATATCGCCGCGGTAGGTCGAACCAGCCAGCAGCGGCCGGTCGCCGACCGCGTCCTCGCAGAACAGCATCTCGTTTCCGGCGGTGAGGAGCGGCGAGCCTGCGCAGGTGGTGCCAAGCCCCGAGAAACCGCGGTAGACATTTACCTTTATCCGGCCACCGGTGCGGTCCTTGCCGAGACTGATATGCGCGGAGGCGACGGCCACCGCGTCGACCTCGGGGCCACCCACGGCCGCGACAGTCGCGCCGCCCGGGTACACCCAGTAGCCGTCCCGCACGCACGCGGTCAACGCGTTCACCACGTAGTAGTCGTCGCGGGGTGGCAGAAGCTCGATGAGAATGCGCACCACCGCGGGTAGGTGGTCCCGGTCGCCCGACGGGGGCACCGGCTCGTTGGTGGCGGTCTGGCACGTCAGCGGTGTCGGCGACGGCCCCGCGGCCGGGTCCACCGGATCGGCGGCCAGTCGCGGCAGGCCCACGGCCACGGACGCGCCGATTACCCCGATCACACCGACCGCGCTCAGCGCGGTCAGGACGTGCCGGCGACGACGCAGCGATGCCGAGCCCGCCAGGGCCCGGTCGGCCAGGCCGGGTGGCACCGGCTGGTCGGCCAGCTCCCGCAGGCCCTGCCGCAGCCGGTCCTGGTTGTCCAGATCCATGTCGATATCCCCCTACGAAGCCGCGACGGTGGCGACCAGCTCGGGCGCCAGGGCCCGGACCCGGGCCAGCGTGCGGCTGGTCATGCTGCGGACCGTGCCGACGCTGCAGCCGAGAATCTCGGCCACCTGCGCCTCCGGCAGGTCCTCGTAGAACCGCAGGACGAGCACCGCCCGTTGTCGGGGCGTGAGCTGACGCAACACCGTGGCCAGCGTGACCCGCAGGCTGGTCTGGTCGGCCGGATCCGGTGCGGCCGCCGGTTCGGGCAGCGCCTCGACGGCGTACTCCCGTCCGCGCCGCCGCCAGCGCCCCACCTGCTGGTGATAGAGGATCTTCCGTACGTACGCGTCGGCCGAGCCCGCCACGTCCTCCCAGTGCAGGGCCAGCCGGGATAACGCCGCCTGGAGCAGATCCTCCGCGTCCTCGCGGTGCCCGGTCAGCAGCAGGGCCGCACGGAACAGCACCGCCTGCCGCGACGCGACGTACTCCCGGAACTCCCGCTCAGCCCGCTCGTCCATCCGGCCTCCGTCGTCCTGTCCACGCGTGTGAAGACGCGCCGAGGCCCGCCCCGCTATGCCGACCGGGCTCTCCCAACCGCCGCTCAGCCGCCCTCACCCGTGTTGATCTCGGGCACAGACATGTTGATCTAGGGCATCGAGTGGTGGTTGGAGATCAAATCACCACCCCAAGCCCTAGATCAACGAGGGTGGGCGCGGCATCGACACATGAACCTCAGGCGAGGCTGGACGAACGAGGGTACTGGTCGGCCGGGTCGGTGAGCACGTTGACCAGGTACGGCACGCCGGCATCGAAGGCCCGCCGCAGGGCCGGGGCCAGGTCGGCCGGCTTCGACACCGTCTCGCCCGCCCCGCCGAGCGCCTCGACCACGGTGTCGTAGCGCAGGCCCGGCTGCAGGTCGGCGGCCACGTCGTACCCGTACAGCGCCTGCATCGGGTGCTTCTCCAGGCCCCAGATGCCGTTGTTGCCGACCACCATGACCACGGGGAGCCTGTGCCGCACCAGCGTCTCGACGTCCATCAGCGAGAACCCGGCCGCCCCGTCGCCGAGCAGCACACAGATCTGCCGGTCCGGGTAGGTCAGCCGCGCGCCGATCGCGTAGCCCATGCCCGTGCCGAGGCAGCCGTACGGTCCCGGGTCCAGCCAGGTGCCGGGCTGGGCCGGCTCCAGGTAGCGGCCGGCGTACGACACGAAGTCACCGCCGTCGCCGATGGTGACCGCGTCGGGATCGAGAATCTTACGGAGCTCGCCGTAGATCCGGCTCGGCTTGATCGGGTCGGTGTCGGCCTCCAGCTCGGCCACCTCGGCCGCGCGGGCGGCGTCCTCGACCTGCCGGAGCTGGTCGATCCAGTCCTGGTGGTCGGCCCGGACGCCCCGATGGTCGGCGAGCGCGGAGAGGATCACCCGCAGGTCGCCGGCCGGCGAGACGGCGGGCGTGACGTGCTTGGCCCGCTGGCTCGGCGCGTCGACGATGTGCACCACGGTCGCCTCGCCGAAATCGCCGAAGTTGAGCCGGAAGTCCAGCGGCGTGCCGACGACCGCCACGACGTCGGCGCCCTTGAGCGCGGCGCGGCGCGCCTTGGTGAAGGCCAGCGGGTGGCCCGGCGGGAGGCTGCCCCGGCCCATCCCGTTGGTGAAGACGGGAATCTGCAACGCCTCGGCCGCCTCGCGCAGGGCCGCGATCGCGTCTCCGGCGTAGACGTCCGAACCGGCGATGATCACCGGGCGCTGGGCCGCGGCGAGCAGGGCCGCTGCCTTGGCCACCTCGTCCGGGTCCGGCTCAATGCTGTCCACAGTGGAGGTCGTCGGGACGTCGGCCGCGCTCTTGTCGTAGATGACGTCGAGCGGGAAGTCGAGGAACACGGGGCCCCGGTGCGGCCGCAGGGCGACGAGGGTGGCCTCCCGCACCGCCGCCGCCACGTCGGCGGTCGCGGTGACCGTGGCCGCGTGCTTGGTCACCGGAGCGACCAGCGGTACGTGGTCGATCTCCTGGAGGCTGCCCGCCCCCCACCGGAACAGCGGCGCCCGTCCACCGAGGACGATCACCGGCGAGCCGTTGAAATAGGCCGACGTTATGCCGGAGACGCCGTTGGTCACCCCCGGGCCCGCGGTGAGCACCGCGAGCCCGGGCCGGCGCTGCAGCTTCGCCACCGCCTCGGCGGCGAAGACCGCCGACTGCTCGTGGCGTACGTCGATGATCTTCACGCCGTCGGCGCGGGCCGCGTCGTAGAGCGGAAAGACGTGACCGCCCGAGAGCGTGAACAGCTCGGTCACCCCGAACGGTTTGAGCGCGGCCAGCGCGAGTTGCCCGCCGTGGCCCTCCACGCGCACCGACGTTTGCTCGGTCATGACCGCCTCCTACTCGCCGGTAACCTCAGGCGATTCTAGGCGTCGTCAGCGGCCAGTAAAGCGGGGGCGACGCTTCTCGACGAACGCGGTCATGCCCTCGACCTGGTCGGCCGTGCCGAAGAGCTCGACGAAGAGGCGGGTCTCCAGCTCCAGACCGCGGTCCAGCGGCAGGTCCAGGCCCTCGTCGATGGCCTGCTTCGCCGCGCGGACGGCCAGGGCCGGGGCGTCGACGTACCGCTGCACCAGCGCCACCGCGGCGTCGTAGACGCTCTCCCCCGCCGGCACCACCTGGTCGACCAGCCCGATCGCGAGCGCCTCGTTCGCGTCGATCATCCGGCCGGTCAGGACGAGGTCCTTGGCCCGGGCCGGCCCGACCAGGCGAGTCAGGCGCTGGGTGCCGCCGGCGCCGGGAATCACCCCGATCGAGATCTCCGGCTGGCCGAGCTTCGCGTCGGCGGAGGCGACCCGCCAGTCGCAGGCCAGCGCGAGCTCGCACCCGCCGCCGAGCGCGTACCCGTTGATGGCCGCGACCACCGGCTTGGGGATCCGCTCCAGCGCCCGCAGGGCCTGGCTGAGGGCGGAAGCCCACTCGGCCATGTCGGCCGGGGAGGTCGCGACCATCTCCTTGATGTCCGCGCCCGCGGCGAACACCTTCTCCCCGCCGTAGACGACCACCGCCCGGATGCCCGCGTCCTCGGTGGCCTCGGCGACCGCGGCCTGCAGCTCCTGGCGCAGCTGCGCGTTGATGGCGTTCATCGGCGGACGGTCCAGGCGGATCGTCGCGATCACGCCCCCGGACTCACCGACGGCCTCGGAACGCTCCAACCGTACGAACTCTCCCACGCCGACTCCTCCTCACTGCTGCGGCCGCGCCACTGCGGCGGTGTTGCGAGCGTACGGTCGGCGGCCCCGCGCGGGCACAATGGTGGGGGCGTAGCGACGGCGTGAACTTTCCCACCGTGAACGGGACGCCGGGGCTCGCGGCGGGCGCAGGGGGTGATCATGGTCCGGCTCTACGACCACAACGGCCTGGTCGTGACCGAGGACTGGATCCGCACCCCGACCGGGCAGTACCGGATCACCGACGTGCTGGACGCCTGGATGACGCGGCCCGGAGGCGGCGCCCGCTGGTTCGTGTACGGGGTGGGGACGGGCGCGGCCATCATCCTGCTCACCGGGGCCGGGCTGACCGGTTGGCTCACGCGCAACTGGCTGTGGCTGCTCGCCGCGCCCGTCATCCTCCTGGCCGCGGGCGCGATCGGCCTGCTGGACCCGATCGCCATCTACCTCGAGAAACGCCACCACGAACTGTGGATCACGACGCCGTCCGGCTCGGTGCGGGTGTTGAAGGCCAACGCGGTCGAGGTCGGCAAGGCCCTGCGCCAGATCAACCGGGCCCGCGAGCGTCACCTCGACGCCTACGACGTGTGACTACTCAGATCCACGATTTGCGGTCAGATCCCCGATCGCCGGTCAGATCCCCGATCGCCGGTCAGATCCCGATCGCCGGTCAGATCCCGATCGCCGGTCAGATGCGCAATTTCTGGTCAGACCCAGGATTCCCCGCCGGATTAGCGCAACAACCGCGAGCGGAGGCCCCGGGGCGGGCGGATGATGGGAGGATGGACGACGAGCCGATCTATCGCGCCGATCTCGCATACATCCATGACCAGGGCTACGGGTTTCACGCCGAGATCTGCGCGCCCGGGATCCTGGCCGTCCTGAAGCCCGTGCTCGACCGGGGCGGCCTGGTCCTCGAGGTCGGCTGCGGCTCCGGCGCCCTGACCCGCCACCTCGTCGCGGCCGGTCACCGGGTCATCGCCACCGACGCCTCGCCGGCGATGCTGGATCTCGCCCGCGCGGCCGTGCCCGAGGCCGAGGAGATCCGCCCGCTCGTCCTGCCGGACGACCCGATCCCGGCGGCCGACGCCATCGTCGGGATCGGACACCCGCTCAACTACCTGCCGAGCCTCGACGCGATCCACGGGGGACTGATCGCGCTCGCCGACGCGCTGCCCGTGGGCGGGCTGCTCGCCCTGGACCTGTGCGACCTCGAATGGGGTGCGCTGCGCCAGGGAGCCGCCCCGCATGCCCGGGTGGGCGACGACTGGGCCATCGTCACCCGGTTCCACCAGCCCGCGCCCGACCGGTTCGATCGCGAGATCACGACCTTCGTCCGGACCGACGACGGTCACTACCGCCGGGCCGACGAGTACCACCGGAACGTCCTGGTCGACACCACGACGATCCCGGACCTGCTCGGCCGTCACGGGGTCCAGGCCACGGTCGACACCTCGTTCAACGACCCGGAGCACCCGCTCCCCCGGGGCCTGCGGACCATCATCGGCCGCAAGACCGCCGCGACTGGGGGCTGAGGTGACCAGGGATGACGTGACCCAGGGCTGACGGGGCCGCCCGGCAGGCCCGGCGGGCGCCGGGGCCGACCATAATCGGGCGTCATGGGACACGGCGGGTACACGTACCCCGAACAGGGCGCCACCCGGGGCGACGGCCCGCTGCCGGCGGGATACCGCCACGTCGTCCGGCGCGAGCGACTCGGGCACGGCGAGGCGACGTTCACGCGCGCGGTCGACGCTCTCTTCGGCTGGCGCATGCACCGCGGCGCCGGCCTGGCCGTGGTCAGTGCCCCGCCCGCCCCGGCGGTCGGCGAGGTCGTGGTCACCCGGCTCGGCCCGCCCGGGCTCGGCCTGACCATCCCCTGTCGCATCGTGTACGTCGTCGACGAGCCGCGACGCCGGGGCTTCGGGTACGGCACCCTGCCGGGACACCCGGCCCGCGGCGAGGAGGCGTTCGTCGTCGAATGGGCGGACGACGACGAGGTCTTCTTCGTCATCCGCGCGTTCTCCCGACCCGCGACACTCCTCGCCCGGCTCGGTGGCCCGGTCACCGGCTGGATCCAGGACATCGCCACCGATCGCTACGTCCGGGCCCTGCGCCGGCTCGCCTGACCGTACGGTCTTCGGCCCGGGTCAGAGCAGGAACTCGGTCACGGTCCGCACGAACCAGCCCGGATCGTCGAGCCAGCCGAAATGACCGCCCCGGGGCTGGACGACCAGGCGGCCGTGGGGGAACAGCGAGGCGAGCTCCTCGGCGCACCGCGGGGGCAGCCCGAGATCGTACTCGCCGGCGATGACGAGCACCGGCGCATCGACATGCGCCAAGCCCTCCCGGATCGCGGCCGCGTCGATCACCCCGTCGGCGTAGTAGCGGTCCGCCGCCTCGGCGTTGAGCTCCTGCGCCCGGCGCGCGTCGAAGGCCTGGACGGCCGCGTCCCATCGACCGTAATGGAACGGTGCGATCGCGGCCAGTTCGGCCTCGGTGATCGTCCCGGCCTCGATACGCTCCAGCGCGGCGTAGGCGTCCCCGAACCAGGGCTCGTCCCGCCGGTGGGCCGCCACGCCGCGGCGGTCCTCCCCGCTGACCCGCAGGCCCACGGCGCGCGGACTGGGTCCGGCGAGGACGATCTGCCCCACCCTTTCCGGGTAGCGGATGGCGTAGAGCACGGCGAGGGCGGTGCCGGCGGAGTTGGCGAACAGGTCGATGCGGTCGCGCCCGAGGTGTGCGCGGAGCGCCTCGACGTCCTCGACCTGCCGGTCACACCGGTACGTCGACCGGTCCGCGGGCACCGCGGACGCCCCGGTACCCCGCAGGTCGAGTCGCACCAGCCGGCGGTACCGGTTGAGGCCGCCGAGGTCGCCGAGGTACGCCGACGCCCGCATGGGCCCACCGGGCAGGCAGACCAAGGGGGTGCCTTGTCCGTCCACGTGGTACGCGAGCCGCGTACCGTCACGAGCATCGAAAAAGTTCATGCCACCTCTCCGTATCGAAGATATTCATGCTACCGCCACGGTCGGTCCGGTGCGGTACCGTGGCGGCGTGGCGACGCTCAACGACGTGGCGCGTATCGCCCTGGCCCTGCCCGGGGTCGTCGAGGGTGAGCGCCGCGGCGCGCGGGCCTGGGCGGTCAACGGGAAGGTGTTCGCCTGGGAGCGCGAGTTCAGCAAGGCCGACATCAAGCGGTTCGGCGACCAGAGCCCACCGGACGGGCCGATTCTGGCCGTCCGCACCGCCGACCTCGGGGAGAAGGAGGCGGTGCTGGCCGCGGGCCACGACGGCTTCTTCACGATCCCCCACTTCGACGGGTACCCTGGCCTGCTCATCCAGTTGCGCGCGGTCCGCCGGCCCGCCTTGCGGGAAGCCATCGTCGACGCCTGGCTCGCGGTGGCCCCGCCCGCCCTGGCCGAGCAGTACGTTCGGCGCCGCCGCGGGCGGGGGTGACGGTCAGGCGGCGGATGGACGCTGCTCGACCGGAACGATCTGGTGACCGAGCGGGAACAGCGACACCGGCACGAGCTTGACGTTCGCGATGCCGAGCGGGATGCCGATGATGCTGACGAACTGCACGACCGCCAGCAGGATGTGCCCCAGGGCGAGCCACCATCCAAACAGGACAAACCACAGCACGTTGGCGATGCCGGACGCGATCCCCGCCGTTGGCTTGGGCACGAGCGTGCGGCCGAAGGGCCAGATCGTGAAGTTCGCCATCCGGAACGACGCGACGCCGAACGGGATCGTGACGATCAGAACGAAGCAGATAAGTCCAGCGATCACATAGACGATGGCGACCAGCGCTCCGCCGAAGATGAGCCAGATGAGGTTCAGGGCGAGGTTGAGGAGTCCGCGCATACCTGCGATGATCCCACGCTCGTCGAGAAGGACGGGTCGCCGTCTAGGGCGCCCCGCCATCCGATCCACTGTGGATTTATCCATCACCGCGGCGTTCGAGCGGGCAAGGGGGTGCGAAGCGAAGTGATGGCCGCCAACGCGCAGACCGCCGAGCGAGGCGGAGGGTCGGCAACCCCGCGACGAGGCGAGCAGCCCAGACCGGCCGGCCGGCGGCAAGGGCTGGTTGGCCAGGCCACGCCAGGCCAAAGCGGGCCGACCATGGAGAACTGTCAGCCTGGACCCCTTGGACCGCCCGACGGGCGCGGCGCAGGGCGGAACAGTACGCAGGGCGCCGAGGCGGCCGCACCATGCGGCGCGGGTGACCACGCTGCCCGGGCGCGAGGTAGTGCCGTCCAGCGGCGCGGGTTGCGGCAGCACAGGAGCACGGGTGACTCGCGGCCCGGGCACCCAGGCGGTCACGTCAAGCAGCGCGGGTAGCGACACAGCGCGGGCGCGGGCGGCGACATTACCACGGCGCATATGGCCGACTACCCAACGGCGACAGGCAACGCGGCCAACCAGCGCGCGTTGCCGACGCGGCCCGACGGCCGATATGTGCGCATATGCCGGGCTACCCACAGCGGGCGGCTGGCAAGCCGGCGCAGCCGCGCCGGCTACGCGGCGCGAGCGGTGAACCGCCCCTCGCTCACGCTCACCTGAAGCGGGATGTCGAAGGTCGCGCTGAGGTTCGCGCTGGTCAGGACGTCCTGGATCGGACCCTGCGCCACCACCTCGCCCCGGCGGAGCAGCAGCACCCGGTCGAACCCCGGCGGGATCTCCTCGACGTGGTGGGTGACCAGCACGAGCGCCGGGGACCGGGGGTCGACGGCCAGCTCGCCCAGTCGCCGGACCAGGTCCTCGCGGCCCCCGAGATCGAGGCCGGCGGCCGGCTCGTCGAGCAGCAGCAGCTCCGGGTCGGTCATCAACGCCCGCGCGATCTGCACCCGCTTGCGCTCGCCCTCGGACAGGGTGCCGTACTGCCGGGCGGCGAGCCCACCGACCCCGAACTGGCGCAGCAGGTCCCGGGCCCGGTCGGTGTCGAGCATGTGGTACTGCTCGCGGAAGCTGCCCACGACACCCCAGGCCGCGGTCCGCACCACGTCCAGCACGACCTCCCCGGGCGGGATGCGGTCATGCAGGGCGACGGTGGTGAGTCCGATCCGCGTCCGCAGCTCGGCGGTGTCGACCGCGCCGAGCGTCTCGCCGAGCACGCGGACCGTACCGCGGGTCGGGAACAGGCGGGCCGCGGCGAGGTTGAGCAGCGTGGTCTTGCCGGCCCCGTTGGGTCCCAACACCACCCACCGCTCGTCCGCCTCGACCCGCCACGACACGTCGCGCAGCAGCTCGGTCTGGCCCCGGACGACGGTGGCCGCTTCTATGTCGATCACAGGGAGCACGCGCACCATCCAACCACGACGACCGTCCCGCGAGGTTGCGGAGGAAGGGCCACCGGCGACCACCGCACGCCGACCGACCCGAAGCGCCCGAGCAGGCTCAGCCCATCGTGATCACGCCCAGGGACCCGTCCGCGTACCGGGCGCGCAGCGCCTTCTTGTCGAACTTGCCCACCGACGTCTTGGGGACCGCGTCGATGAACACCCACCGTTCGGGCAACTGCCAGCGCGCCACCTTGTCCGCCAGGAAGTCGCGCAGCTCCTCCGGTGCGGCGGACGCGCCCTCCTTGAGCACGACCGCGGCCAGCGGACGCTCACCCCAGCGCTCGTCCGGCACCCCCACCACGCACGCCTCCAGCACCGCGGGGTGCGTCATCAGGGCGTTCTCCAGCTCTACCGACGAGATCCACTCACCCCCGGACTTTGATGACGTCCTTGGCGCGGTCGGTCAGCGTGAGGTACCCGTCCGGTGAGAGCGTGCCCACGTCGCCGGTGCGCAGCCACCCGTCGTGGAACTTCTCGGGATCCGGCTCGTCCTCGCCGAGGTACCGCCCCGTGACCCACGGCCCGCGGACCTCCAGCTCGCCCACCGTCCGGCCGTCGGCGGGCGCGACGCTGCCGTCCGGGGCCACGATGCGCGCCGCCACCGCGGCCGGCACGCGCCCCTGCGTGTACCGGTAGGCCCACGCCTCGTCGCCGGTCACGCCGGCGGGCGGGCGCGGCACCGAGCCCAGCGGCGACATCTCGGTCATCCCCCAGGCGTGGATGATCTCGATGCCGTGGCGCTCGGCGAAGGCGTGCATGAGCGCCGGCGGGCAGGCGGAGCCGCCGACGATCACCTCCTTCAGCGACGACGTGTCGACCTGGTTCTTGTCCAGATAGGACAGCAGGTCGGTCCAGATCGTCGGCACGGCGCCGCCGAGGGTCGGCCGCTCCGCCGCGATCATGGCGGCGATCGGCTCGGCCTGCAGGAACCGGTCGGGCATGATCAGCGAGGCGCCGGACATGAACGCCGCGTACGGCAGGCCCCACGCCATGGCGTGGAACATCGGCACGATCGTGAGCACCCGGGACGTCGGGCCGAGCCCGAACGCCTCCGCGGTACAGATCTGCATCGAGTGCAGCCAGATCGACCGGTGCGAGTAGGCGACGCCCTTGGGGTGGCCGGTCGTGCCCGAGGTGTAGCAGAGCGCCGCGGCGTCGCGCTCGTCGACCTCCGGCCAGTCGTAGCGCTCCGGCTTGTCGCGCAGCAGGTCGTCCCAGGCGTGGACCGCGACGTGGGGCGCGGCCGCGACCAGCGGCTGAGGATCCGCGCCGCCGACCACGACCACGTGCCGCACCGTCGACATCTGCGGCAGCGCCTTGGCGAGCAGCGGGAGGAGTGTCGAGTCGACCAGGACGACCTTGTCCTCGGCGTGGTTCGCCACGTACGCCACCTGCTCGGGGAACAGGCGGATGTTGAGCGTGTGCAGCACGGCGCCCATGCTCGGCACCGCGAAGTACGCCACCAGGTGCTCGGCGTTGTTCCACATGAACGTGGCGACCCGGTCGTCGCCGGTCACCCCCAGGTCGTCGCGCAGGGCGTGCGCGAGACGGGCCGCCTGCACCCCCACCTCGGCGTACGACATCCGGCGCGGCTGGTCGCCCGTCCACGTCACGACCTCCGCCCGCCCGTGCACGGTCGAGCCGTGCTCGAGGATCCGCGCGATCTGCAGCGGGAAGTCCATCATGGTGCTGCGCATGATCGTCACTCTAGTGACGCGCGCCACATCCGGGAAGGGTCGACAACGTCGCTGACGTGGTCGCGGGGGCGGGCCGTCACGCGAGGCCGCGGAGGAAGGCCTCCACGATGGGCACCGCGGTATCGCCGCTGTCGCCCCCGTTCTCGACGAACACGGCGAACGCGATGTCGCCCTGCCAGCCGATGGTCCACGCGTGCGTGTCGGCCGGGTTGTCGTTGAACTCCGCTGTGCCGGTCTTCACGTAGACCGGGCCACCGGGGACGTCGGCCAGCGCGGTGGCCGTACCCGCGGTCACCACCTCCCGCATCATCGCCTGCAGGGCGGCGACGGCGGCGCTGGGGAGCGCGGTTCCGTCGGCCGGTGGGGGCGGCGGGCCCTCGACCGACGGGGTGTCCTCGGTGGGCGACGCCGCGCCCTCCTCCGACGGGGTGTCCGCCGGCGCCGACGGGTCCGCGCCGGGCGGCCCGTCGGGGAAGAGCTTGGGGGCGATCCAGGCGCCCCGGGCCACGGCGGCCGCGGCGGCGGCGAGGCTCAGCGGGCTCACCAGGGTCGTGCCCTGGCCGAACGCGGCGGCGGCCGCCTCCACAGTGGACTCATTCGCGCCGACCGATCCGGTGACGACCGGCGTCCCCACGTCCCAGGCGGTGCCGATGCCGACGCTGGCCGCCGCCCGGCGCAGGCCGTCGGGGCCCAGCCGCGGGGCCAGCGCCGCGAAGGTGGTGTTGCACGACCGGGCGAATGCGGTCCGGAACGGTACGGTGCCCAGCGCGAAGCCGTTTGAGTTGGTGAACGTCCGGCCGTCGACCGTGTAGGTTCCCGGGCACTCCACCGGCGTGTCCGCCGTGATGTCGCCCGATTCGAGCAGGCCGAGCGCGGAGATCATCTTGAACGTCGACCCGGGCGGGACGCTGGCGGTGAAGGCGAGGTTGAGCGCGCCGCCGTCCGGGCCGTTCGCCGCCGCGAGGATGGCCCCGTCGCTCACCCGCACCGCGACCAGGGCGGACGGACGGGTCTGCCCGGCCAGGGCCGCGTCGGCGGCGAGCTGGACGCGCTGGTCCAGGGTCGTCCGCAGCGCCTGGCCCGGAACCGGCTCGGCGCGGTACAGGACCTCGTCGGAGACCGCGCCGTCGCGCCGGTACCGGATCTCGACGCCGGGGGTGCCGCGCAGCCAGGCGTCGTACTGCTCCTGCAGGCCGGACTGGCCCACCCGCTCGCCGATGAGGTACCGGCCAGGGTTCGTGTCGAGCTGCTCGCGGGTCACCTCGCCGACGGTGCCGAGCAGCGCCCGGGCGAACTCACGGGTCGGGGCGAGCGGCAGGGTGTCCTCCCGGAACACCGTGCCGGGCAGCGGGTGGATACGGTTGCGGATCTGGTCGTACGCCTCGCGCCGCAGCGTCACGACCGGCACGAACGCGTCGGGGTTGGCCGCGGCGAGCTGGTCCGGCAGGCTCGACAGGTCGAGGTCGAGCCCGAGCGAGTCGAAGGCCGCGTCCAGCTCGGCGAGCAGCGCGGCCTCGTCGGTGACGCGCTGCGGCTCGATGCCGACGATCACGACCGGGCGCGGGGTCACGATCGCCTGGTCATTCAAGTCCACAATGGACCCGCGGGCCGCCGGGATCGCCGTGACGTCGAGCTCGTCCCCGGCGGTGAGCGCGGGGTGCACCGTGGCCGGCGTGAAGACCACCCGCCACCGGCCGTCGGCGCGCCGCAGCTCCACCGTCGTCTCGTACGGCCAGACCAGGCCGTCGACCACCGTCCATTCCACGTTCACCGCGGCCCGGGCGCGACCGTCCTCGACCTGCGGGTCGGCCGCCAGCCGCGCGTGCACGCGCCGGGGGTCCAGCTCACCGGCGAGCCCGTCGATCTCGGTGAGCACGTCGGCCGGGGCGAGGCTGGCGCCGGACGGGTCCTCCAGCGCGACCCCCTCAAGATCGCCCGCGGCCCAGCCGTCGAGGAAGGCCTGGAGCGCGGGCGTCGGTCCCTCGTCCCGGGAGCAGGCGACCAGCCCGGCGGCGACCACGGGCGCCACCAACGTCGAGGCCACCAGCGACCGCAGCCGGGGACGGGAGCGCATCGGGGCATGCCTGCTCATGACGGTCCTTTCGTACGGTCGGCCGCGGCCGGCGCGCGGTGAACGGTCAGCCGACGGGAACCTCCCGGGCGTTACCGAGCGTAACGGGAGATGTCACCGCGTAGGGGGCGGCGCGCAGGGGACTCGGCGTACGACAGCGGGCTCGACCGGCTCACTAGGCTGTTGCCCGTGGCCCGACAGCGTGGTCGGGCCGGTAAGGAGTCGGCTATGGATGGGCAGACCGCGGAGCAGCACGAGGATTCGTCTCTTCTTCTCGACGCCCGACCGGACGACGGCCCCGCCGAGGAGGCGGTGCCGAACCTGGAGCGACTCGTCACCGACGCCATGGCGCTCGCGGCGACGACCGGCGGCAACGGAGGCGACCTGGCCGACATGGTCAACCGGTTCTGGCGCCTCGTGCCGGACGAGGACCTGGTGGGCCGGACCCCCAGCCAGATGCTCGCGGCGGTGACCGCCCACATCGAGCTGGCCCGGCGCCGCCGCCCGGGGCAGACGATGATCACCGCCGAACGGGCCGCGGACCGCACCGCCCTGCTCGTGGTGACCGACGACATGCCGTTCCTCGTCGACTCGGTCACGGCCGCGGTGACCACCGCCGGGCTCGATCTGGACCTGCTCGCCCACCCCCAGGTGGTGGTCCGCCGCGAGGCCGACGGGTCGCTGGCGGAGCTGTTCCCCCACATCGAACCGGACGACGCCGGCCCGGGCCAGATCGTCGAGAGCTGGATGCGCATCGAGGTGGCCGCGCTCGACGAGGCGACGGTGAACCGGCTGCGCGACGACCTGCGGCGGGTCCTCACCGACGTCCGCGAGGCGGTCGAGGACTGGCAGCCGATGCGTCGCCAGGCGCTCGCCCTGGCCGACGAGCTCACCGCGGCGGTGCTTCCGGTCCCGGACAAGGACATCACCGACACGGTGGAGCTGCTGCGCTGGCTCGCCGACGACAGCCCGGGCGACGCCAAGGGGACGGGCTCGTCGGGCAACTTCACCTTCCTCGGCTACCGGGAGTACCGCCTGCGCCCGGAGTACATCGGGCGCGGCCCCGCGACCGGTGACCAGGAGCCGGGGGCGACCGGGATCGGCCCGAGCCCGGCCGAGGCGGGTCCGGTGGCGCCGACGCCGGTCGATGCCGGTCCGCCGGAGCAGCTGCTGGAGGCGGTGCCGGGGACCGGGCTGGGCATCCTGCGCCGCGATCCGGTCGAGACCACGGCGCCGACCGCCCCGGTGAGCCCGGAGGCCGTGCACCGGCTGCTGACCCGGCGCCTGCTCACCATCACGAAGGCGAACTCCCGGTCCACCGTGCACCGAGCGTCCTACATGGACTACATCGGCATCCGGATGTTCGATGCCGACGGGAACGTGATCGGCGAGCGGCGCTTCCTCGGGCTCTTCTCATCCTCGGCGAACCGCACCTCGGTGATGGAGCTGCCGGTGATCCGGCGCAAGGTGGCCGAGGTGCTGAACCGCTCGGGCCTGTCGGGGCGCGGCCACTCCGGCAAGCAGCTCATGGCGATCCTGGAGGACTACCCGCGCGACGAGCTCTTCCAGACCAGCACCGACGACCTGTTCCGGACCGTGATGGGGGTGCTGCGCCTGGCGGGACGGCGCCAGGTGCGCGTGTTCGCCCGCACCGACCAGTACGGCCGCTTCGTCTCCTGCCTGGTGTTCCTGCCCCGCGACCGGTTCACCACGGCGAACCGGCTGCGCATCCAGGAGATCCTGCTCCGCGAGCTGCGTGGGACCGGGCTGGACTACACCACGCGCGTGGGCGACGGCATGCTGGCCCGCATCCACGTCATCGTCCGCGCCGAACGCGGCGCCCTGATCGGTGAGGTCGACACCGAGCGGCTCTCCGCCCTGATCGCCGAGGCGACCCGGTCCTGGGACGACGACTTCGCGCACGCGCTGGAGACCCGCGAGAGTGCCGAGCAGGCCCGGCGGCTGCTCGACCGGTACGGCCGCGCGCTGCCGGAGACGTACAAGGAGGCGCACACCCCGCTGGAGGCCATCGAGGATCTCGCCAAGTTCGAGCTCCTCGAGGAGCCCGGCCAGATCGTGGTCGACCTGTACCGCCGGCGGAACCGGGACGACGACGTCCGGATCAAGGTGTTCCGGGCCGGGGCGGAGCCCATGACCCTGTCCCAGGTGCTCCCCGTCCTGCAGTCGCTCGGCTTCGAGGTGGTCGACGAGCACCCCTACGAGATCCGGCTGCCCGGCAACCCCGTGCGCCTGTACGACTTCGGCCTGCGCCTGCCCGACGGCGAGTGGGACGTCGCCGGCCTGGGCACCAAGGTGGAGAACGCCTTCTCCGCCGCCTGGCGGGGCGAGTCCGAAGTGGACCAGTTCAACCAGCTCGTGCTGCGGGCCGGCCTGACCTGGCGGGAGGTCGTGATCCTGCGGGCGTACGCCAAGTACCTGCGGCAGGTGGGCACGGTCTTCTCGCAGGAGTACATGGAGAGCGCCCTGGCCGCCCACCCCGACGTGGCGGCGCTGCTCGTCGCCCTGTTCCGGGCCCGCCTGGAGCCGGGGCTCGCCGACGACGAGCGGCGCGACCGGGCGCAGGAGCTGGTGACCCGCATCCAGCACCGGCTGGACGGCGTCGCCTCCCTGGACCAGGACCGGATCCTGCGGTCGTTCCTCACGCTGGTTCAGGCGACGCTGCGGACCTCGTTCTTCCAGCGGGGCGCCGACGGACGGCCCAAGCCGTACGTCGCCTTCAAGCTCGACGCGTCGGCGATCCCGGACCTGCCCATGCCCCGACCGCGCTACGAGATCTTCGTCTACTCGCCCCGGTTCGAGGGCGTGCACCTGCGGTTCGGGGCGGTCGCCCGCGGCGGCCTGCGCTGGTCGGACCGGCGGGAGGACTTCCGCACCGAGATCCTGGGCCTGGTCAAGGCGCAGGCGGTGAAGAACGCCGTCATCGTGCCGGTCGGCGCGAAGGGCGGCTTCGTGCTCAAGCAGGCCCCGCCGGCCAGCGACCGGGCCGCCTACCAGGCCGAGGGGGTGGCCTGCTACCGGCAGTTCATCTCCGGCCTGCTCGACGTCACGGACAACATCGTGGGCGGGACCGTGGTGCCCCCGCCGGACGTGGTGCGGCACGACGGCGACGACCCGTACCTCGTGGTCGCGGCCGACAAGGGCACCGCGGCCTTCTCCGACATTGCCAACGAGATCTCGGCGGAGTACGGCTTCTGGCTCGGCGACGCGTTCGCCTCCGGCGGCTCCACCGGGTACGACCACAAGAAGATGGGCATCACGGCCCGCGGGGCCTGGGAGTCGGTCAAGCGCTACCTGCGCGAGATGAACATCGACATCGCCCGGTCGGGCCTGACCGTGGTCGGCATCGGCGACATGTCGGGCGACGTGTTCGGCAACGGGATGCTCTATTCGGAGCACATCCGGCTGGTCGCCGCGTTCGACCACCGGCACATCTTCGTCGACCCCGATCCGGTGCCCGACCGGTCCTATGTGGAGCGTCAGCGGCTGGCCCAGCTGCCGGGATCGTCCTGGGACGACTACGACCGGTCCCTGATCTCGCCCGGGGGCGGGGTCTGGCCCCGCACCGCCAAGTCGATCCCGGTCTCCCCGCAGATGCGGCGCGCGCTCGGCATCGCGGACGAGGCGGTCACCTCGCTGTCGCCGACCGCGCTCATCCGGGCCATCCTGTGCGCGCCGGTGGACCTGCTCTTCAACGGCGGCATCGGCACCTACGTGAAGGCGACCACCGAGAGCCACCAGGAGGTGGGCGACAAGGCGAACGACGCGGTGCGGGTCAACGGAGCCGAGCTCCGCGCGAAGATCGTCGCCGAGGGCGGAAACCTCGGGTTCACCCAGCGGGGGCGCATCGAGTACGCGCTGGCGGGCGGGTCGGTCGACGCCGACGGAAACCGGCTCGCCTACATCGCCACCGACTTCATCGACAACTGCGCCGGAGTCAACTGCTCCGACCACGAGGTGAACATCAAGATCCTCCTCGATGAGGCGGTCACCGCCGGGGCGCTGTCGCGGGCCGAGCGCGACACGCTGCTCGCCGACATGACCGACGAGGTCGCCGCGCTGGTGCTGCGCGACAACTACGACCAGGCGAACGCGCTCGGGGCTTCCCGGGCCCAGGCGGCCTCGCTGCTCCCGGTGCACCAGCGGATGATCGCGGAGATGGAGCGCGCCGGGCTGCTCGACCGGACGCTGGAGGGGCTGCCCAGCGACGAGGCCCTGGCGGCACGGCTCGCCGAGGGCACCGGGCTCACCTCGCCCGAGCTGGCGGTCCTGCTCGCGTACGCCAAGATCTGGGCGACCCGCCAGGTGCAGTCGTCCCCGCTGCCCGACGACGACTGGACCCAGCAGGTGCTGGTGGAGTACTTCCCGACCCCGCTACGGGAGCGCTTCGGCGACCGCATGGCGGGGCACCGGCTCCGCCGCGAGCTGGTGGCCACCCGCCTGGTCAACGAGGCCCTCAACCGGTGCGGCATGTCGTTCCTGTTCCGGGCGCAGGAGGAGACCGGCGCGAGCGTGGCCGACATCCTGCGGGCCTACGTCGTCGTGCGGGAGGTCTACGACCTGCCCGCGTTCTGGCGGGCCGTGGAGGCCCTGGACGGCACCGTCCCGGCCGGCGAGCAGACCGCGCTGCTGTTGGAGGTCCGGCGCCTGGTCGACCGGGCGGTGCGCTGGCTGGTCGCGTCGCGGACCGGCATCGATGTGCCGGCCGAGATCGCCCGGTTCAAGCCCGGCGTGACGGCGCTGCTGCCCAAGTTGCCCGAGCTGTTCCAGGGACGGGAGCGGCAGGCCCTGCGCGCGTTCACGGCCTCGTTCGTGGCGCGCGGGCTGCCGGAGGACGTCGCCGCCTGGGGGACGCGGATCCCGTACGCGTTCGGCCTGCTCGACGTCGTCGAGGTGGCCGAGCGAACCGGCCGGGACGTCACCGAGGTCGCGAGTGTCTACTTCGTCCTGTCGGAGCGCTTCTCGGTGGACGAGCTGCTGTCGCGGATCTCCGCCCTCCCCCGGCAGACCCGGTGGCAGACCATGGCCCGAATGGCGCTGCGCTACGACCTGTACGCCGTGCTGGCCGAGCTCACCGCGACCGTGCTCGCCTCCACGGATCCGGGCGACGGCGCCGTGGCCCGGGTCCGGCAGTGGGAGCAGGCGAACGAGGCGCGGGTGGCCCGGACCGCCCAGGCGCTGACGGAGCTGGCCGACACCGCCACCGACCTCGCACCGCTGTCCGTCCTCCTGCGCCAGATCCGCACGCTCGTCCGCAGCGGGGCGTCCGGCTGACCGGCCCGGGGGCGATCGGCGCCCCGGGCCCGGCGCCCGCGGAGGGCACTCGGCCGCGGGCGCCCGCGCCGAGGGGCGCCGGCCTCAAGCCGAGGCCGGGGCCGGCGCCGGGACGGGGCGGGCCGGCGGCTGGGCCGGCTCGGTGTCGGCCACGGCGTCGGCCCAGAGGCGCTCCAGGCGGTGCAGCGCGGCGTCGAGGGGAATCGGCGTCAGCCGGCCGCCCGCGTCGGCGGTGACCAGGCCGAGCTCGGGGAGCTTGCGCACGCCGTCGTCGACCTCGAAGTCGAACGCGTGGTCCCAGCGCTGGCGGAACCACTGCTCCACCCGCTCGTCGAGCTCGGCCAGCGTGAGCGGTTCCCCCGCCCGGCGCAGGAAATGGTAGGCCAGGACCGCCTCGATGACCTCGGCCTCCTCGGCCGCGTCGAGCAGGTGGTGGAAGACACCGGCGTCGTTGTCGAGGTTGCGGTAGTAGAGGTTCTCCGACAGCGCCTTCATGAACCGGATCTTGCGGTTCTTGAAGTTGTTGACCTGGCGGGTGACGTAGCCGCCCACGGCGAACAGGCTCAGGCCCGCCGTCACCCATCGCGCACTGTCGATGTCATCGACGTGGTCCCGCAGCCCGAGCCAGAACGCGATCACGCTCACGATGATCCCGAGCACGCTGACCAGCTTGGTGGCGATGACGATGATCCCGGAGACGACCGCGGGCACCCCGATGAGAAGCTTGTCGATCAGTCGCATCCGCACGCGGACGTTGGGGAAGATCATCTCCAGGTCCTGCCGCGGCACGTTCTGGAACAGCTTGACGATCACCGATCCCGGCCGGAACGGCAGGTCCTGCGCCGCCTCCGGGGTGAACTGGTCGGCCTCCTTGAACTTGGCGTAGACCAGCACCCGGGCGTAGGAGACGTACGAGACCCGGCGCCGCCACAGGCCGAACAGGCGCTTCTCCCACCCGGTGCGGACGGACTCGCCCCGCCGGAACAGCAGCACCGTGTCGACGTCGCGGGTGTCGAGCTCCAGGCGCAGCTTGAGCAGCGAGTGCCCGGCCATCGCCTCCTCGACCTCGCGCAGCGTCATCTGGGTGAAGTTCGCCGCCCGGGCCAGGGCGACCAGCTCCTCCTCGATGACGGCCAGGGCCGCCTGCCGCTCGGCCGGCGACAAGGGCCGCAGCGGACGGGTGTCCGCCTCCGGATGGAACGGGTGGTAGGCATCCTTGAGCCGCTCGATCCGCTCGTGGAACCGGTGGTGCACCAGGCTGGACAGCCGGTGGGCGAACGCGGAGAAGTCCTCCCGCTCGGCGCCGGAGAGCTCCTCGGTGCACATCGCCACGACATCACGGCGGCGAAACGGCAGGAAGTGCTCACCCTTCATCGACAACGCTCCTCACCGAAGGCGGCTTGCGCCCTCGTCAGAGTAGAAGTGATGCACCGGCGGGGCTAGAGTCGCGCCATGAAGCCAGGCGATGTCGTCCCCGATTTCGAGCTGCTCGATGAGACCGGCACGCCACGGACCCTGTCGGGCCTGTTGGAGAACGGCCCGGTGGTGCTGTTCTTCTACCCGGCGGCGCTGAGCGCCGGATGTACGGCCGAGGCCTGCCACTTCCGGGACCTGACCGCCGAGTTCCGGGCCGTCGGGGCCCAACCGGTCGGCATCAGCCACGACACCGTCGAGAAGCAGGCGCGGTTCGCCACCCGGCACTCGCTCGGCTATCCGCTGCTGTCGGACCCCGAGGGGAAGGTGCGCGAGCAGTTCGGGGTGAAGCGTGACCTCGGCTTCAACCGCACCAAACGGGTGACGTTCGTGATCGACACCGATCGCCGAGTGCTGGAGGTCATCCGCAGCGAGCTGCGGATGAACGTCCACGCCGACAAGGCCCTCGAGGTGCTGCGCGCCCGCCGCCGGTGATCCGGCCGACGGGGTGCGGGCGTACGGCCCGCGGGTGACCCGTCAGCGGCGGGGAACCGCGAGCGGCATGCTGGCCGGGGTGACCGGGGCGGGCAGGGTGCCCTCGCCCCCGAGGTAGGCGTGCACGGCGGCGGCGGCCGAGCGCCCCTCGGCGATGGCCCAGACGATCAGCGAGGGTCCGCGGCGCATGTCGCCGGCCGCGAACACGCCGGGCACGTTCGTCTGCCACGACTCGTCGACGGTGATCGTGCCGCGCGCGTTGCGCTCCAGGCCCAGCTGGTCCAGCAGCGGCGAGGGCTGGGTGCCGCTGAAGCCGATCGCGAGCAGGACCAGGTCGGCCGGCAGCTCCCGCTCGGTGCCCGGCACCGGGTTGACCGTGAAGTTCGGCCCCAGGGTGACGTCGACCACCCGCACCGCGCGCACGTGGCCGTCCTCGTTGCCCAGGAACTCGGCGACCGCCGACCCGAAGATGCGGGTGCCGCCCTCCTCGTGGGCGGAGGCGGTCCGCAGGATCACCGGGTACGTGGGCCACGGGTTGCGCAGCGTGTCGCGCTCCAGCGGCGGCTGCGGCATCACCTCGATCAGGTGCACGCTCGCCGCCCCGTGCCGGTGCGCGGTGCCGAGGCAGTCGGCCGCGGTGTCACCACCGCCGATCACGATCACGTGCTTGCCCTTGGCGGTGATCGGCGGGGCCGGGATGTCGCCGGCCACCACCCGGTTGGCCCCCTCGAGGTAGTCGAGGGCCATGTGGATCCCGGACAGCGACCGGCCGGGGGTGTCGCCGACGTCGCGCGGCTCCAGCGCGCCGCAGGTGAGCAGGATGGCGTCGTACTCGTCGCGCAGCTGCTGCCCGGTGACGTCGACCCCCACCGTGCAGCCGGTGACGAACCGCACCCCCTCGGCCTCGAGCTGCGCCATGCGGCGGTCGATGTGCCGCTTCTCCATCTTGAAGTCGGGGATGCCGTACCGCAGCAGCCCGCCGATGCGGTCGCTGCGCTCGTAGAGCGTCACGGCGTGGCCGGCCCGGGCGAGCTGCTGGGCGGCCGCCAGCCCGGCCGGCCCCGAGCCCACCACCGCCACCGACCGGCCGGTCTTGCGGGCGGGCGGGCGAGGCACGAGGCGGCCGTCGTCCACGGTGCGGTCGATGATCTCGACCTCCACCTGCTTGATGGCGACGGGCTTGTCGGCGATGCCGACGACGCAGGCCGCCTCGCAGGGGGCGGGGCAGAGCCGTCCGGTGAACTCCGGGAAGTTGTTGGTGGCGTGCAGCATCTCGCTGGCGTCGGCCCAGCGCTGCGAGCTCACCAGATCGTTCCAGGCCGGGATGAGATTGCCCAGCGGGCAGCCCTGGTGGCAGAAGGGGATGCCGCAGTTCATGCAGCGGGTGGCCTGCTCCTGGACCAACGCCGGCTCGGCCCGCTCGGTGACCTCGCGCCAGTCCTTGATCCGGACCTCGACGGGCCGGTACGGCGCGGTGCGCCGCTGGTACTTGAGGAAACCGCTCGGGTCGGGCATGGCTGGCTCCCGTATCCGGTCGGCCGCACCCGCACGGGGGGCGGCGGCGAACTCCAGGGGTTCGGGACGCCCTCGGCCCGCGCGACCATGGTACGCGTCCGGACGGGACCGATGAACACGTGCCGGCAGTGATGAATTACGCGCCGCGGTCGAGCTGAATCACACCCGCGCCCGCCAGGCCCGGGTGGGACAGGGGTGACCGAACGTGCGAGCCCTTCGCTCGTGACCGGGTAAGGGGCTACAGTGGCCCCAGTTGTGCAACGGGAGCTCGGGGATGACCGGGCTGAGAGGGCGGCTGAATCCGCCGCCGACCGCTGGAACCTGACCGGGTAATGCCGGCGTAGGGAGAGACTCATGAGCACATCGGTCAGCACCGCGGCCTCCGCCGCGGTCGGCCGCGACGCCCCGCTCACGCTCACCGAACCGTCCAACCAGACGCTGGGTCTACGTGACGCCCTGGGCCTGTGGGGCAATCTCGGCATCAGCCTGCTGCTGCCCGTGGCGGCGGCCTTCGTCGTTCTGCCTGGTAGTCCGTTCGGGCCGACCCTGCTCGCCGTCGTGGTCGGCGCGGTCATCGGCTCGGTCCTGCTCGGCCTCGGCGCCGCGGCCGGGGCCCGGGAGGGCGCGCCGGCCATGGTGCTCATGCGCGGGCTGCTCGGCCGGCGCATGTCGTACCTGCCCACCGCGTTCAACCTGATCCAGTGCGTCGGTTGGGCCACGTTCGAGATCGTCATCATCGCCGAGGCGGCATCGCGGGTGCTGAATGCCCCGGCCTGGCCGTTCCTGCTGGGGGCAGGTGGCCTGGCCACCCTCATGGCGTTGCGGCCGTTGCGGACCGTCCGGGTGCTGGCCCGGTACGCGGTGTGGCTCGCGCTCGCCGGCGTGGTCTACCTGTTCGTCCGGGTGCTGGCGCAACCGTTGCCGGAGTTCACCTCGGCCGGGGCCATCTCGTTCTGGACGGCCGTCGATGTGGTCATCGCCCTGCCCGTGTCGTGGTTCCCGCTCGCGGCCGACTACACCCGGCATGTCCGCAGTGGACGGTCGGCCTTCACCGGGGCCGCCGTCGGCTACGGCACGGCGACCGTGGCCTTCTTCATGCTCGGCGCGCTCGCCCTGGCCGCCTACGGTCGCGGCGGGTTCGACGTCATCGACGCGCTGCTGGCGATTCCGCTCGGCGCGGCCGCGATCCTGATCCTGGTCTTCGTCGAGGTGGACGAGGCATTTGCCAACGTCTACTCCACCGCGGTCTCGGCACAGAACATCTCGCCGCGGCTGGACCGGCGGCTGCTGGCGCTGGCGGTCGGGGCCATCGCCACGACGCTCGCCTTCACCATCGACATCGTCGGATACGAACCGTTCCTGTTCCTCATCGGCGCGACCTTCGTGCCGCTCGTCGGCGTCTTCGTGGTGGCGTACTACCTGGTGCCGCACCAGACGTGGGACGTCTCCGAGCGGGCGCCGGCCCGGCCGTGGCTGCTGCTGCCGTGGGCCGCGGGCTTCGTGGCCTACCAGCTCACCCTGCCGACGCACTTCACGGACACCTTCGCGGGCTGGACGCAGTGGTGGACGGCCCGCCAGGCGGATCTGGGCATCCCCGAGGCCAACGGTCTCTCCGCGTCGCTGGTCAGCCTCGCGGTCGCGGCGCTGCTCACCGTGGTGGTGTGCCTGCCGCAGATCGTGCGTGGCCGCCGGGCCGGGCGCGACGCCGAGGCGGGGCGGCCGTGATGGCGACCGACCCGCGGATCGGCCGCCTGCACGTGCTCACCGACGCGCGGGCCGGCCGCGACGCGCTGCACACCGCCACGCTGGCCGTCCAGGCGGGCGCCCCGGTGATCCAGCTGCGGGTCAAGGGCGTCACCGACCGGGAGCTGTACGACCTCGGCGTGCGCCTCATGGCCGTGTGTACCCAGCACGACGCGCTCTGCCTGGTCAACGACCGGGTGGACATCGCGCTGGCCATCGGCGCCCACGGCACGCACCTCGGCGCCGACGACCTGCCGGTGTCGGCGGCCCGCCGGGTGGCCGGGCCCGGGCACATCATCGGCGGTACCGCCCGGGAGCCGGGGCGGGCCGCGCACCTGGTGGCCGAGGGGGCCGACTACCTCGGCGTGGGACCCGCCTACGCGACGTCCACAAAGGACGGTCTGCCCGACCCCCTGGGGCCGGCCGGCGTCGGCGCGGTGGCGCGGGCGGTCTCCGTGCCCGTCATCGCGATCGGCGGAATCACGGCCGAGCGGGTGCGGGAGCTGACGGCGGCCGGGGCGTACGGCGTCGCCGTGGTCTCGGCGGTCTCCGACGCCCCCGACCCGGCCCAGGCCACGCGTCGCCTGCTCGCGGAGCTGTCATGAGCGAGACTGTGGATAGCGAGACTGTGGATAGCGACACTGTGGATAGCGACACTGTGGATGTCGTGATCGCCGGCGGTGGGCTGATCGGCGCCGGCATCGCCTGGCGGGCGAGGCAGCGCGGGCTGACCGTCCGGGTGGTGGACCCGGAGCCCGGCTCGGGTGCCTCGCACGCCGCCGGCGGCATGCTCGCCCCGGTCAGCGAGGCGACCTACGGCGAGGACCGGCTGCTGCGCCTGAGCCAGGAGTCGCTGCGCCGCTACCCCACGTTCGTCGCCGAGCTGCAGGCGGCCACCGGCCACGACGTGGGCCTGCGGACGACCGGCACGCTGATGGTCGGCTTCGACGCCGACGACATGCGGGCGCTGGACGACCTGCACCGCTACCACCGGGAGCTGGGCCTGCCCGCCGAGCGGCTGACGCCGGGGGAGGCGCGACGCCTGGAGCCCGGCCTCACTCCCCGGCTGCGGGGCGCGCTGCACGCGGCCAGCGACTACTCGGTCGACGCCCGGGCCCTGCACAACGCCCTGCTCGCCGCCCTGCCCGCGGGGACCCTGGTGCGCGAACGGGTGACCGGCGTTGCCGTCCACAATGGACGAGCCGTCGGGGTCAGGCTGGCCGACGGGTCGACCCTGCCCGGGCAGACGGTGGTGGTGGCGCTCGGCGCGGCGAGCGCCGACCTGCCGGGGGCCCCGCCGCTGCCGGTTCGCCCGGTGGGCGGCCAGATCCTGCGGGCGCGGTCGCTGGACGGCGAGCCGCTCGCGGAGCGGACCGTACGGGCGCTGGTGCGCGGGCGCCACGTCTACCTGGTGCCGATCGGGGGGAACGGCATGATCATCGGCGCCACCTCCGAAGAGAAGGGGTGGCACAGCCGGGTGACGGTCGGCGGCGTCTACGAGCTGCTGCGCGACGCCACCGAGGTGCTGCCGGCGCTGGCCGAGGCGGAACTCACGGAAACGCTGGTGCGGTTCCGGCCCGGGACACCCGACAACGCGCCTATTCTCGGCCCGACGCCGGTGCCGGGCCTGGTCGTCGCCACCGGGCATTACCGCAACGGGGTGCTGCTCACTCCGGTGACCGCGGACGCGATCGCCGAGCTGCTGGCCACCGGCACGCTGCCCGCGGTGGCGGCGGGGTTCACCCTCGCGCGGTTTACCGCGCCGGAGTCCGGCCCGGGGCGGTTCGCCTCGTCGGACACGGACTCGGCCGCCGGGGTCGGGCGGGCGGCCAGCCACATGCCAGCCGTGTGATCGGGAGGAACGCGGTGAAGATAACGGTCAATGGCTCCGCCACCGAGGTGGCGGCGGGCACCAGCGTGGGTGACCTGGTGCGGCAGCGGGTCGACGACCAGCGCCGGGTGGCGGTGGCGCGCAACGGTGAGGTGGTTCCGCGGGCCGAATGGGACAGCACCCCGCTCGAGGAGTCCGACACGATCGAGGTACTGGCCCCGGTGGCGGGAGGCTGAGATGGACGATGCCCTGTCGCGGAACGAGCCCCAGCCGCGGGGCGACGACACGCCGGTCGGTGCCCCGACGCGCGATGACGATCTCCTGTCGCTGGGCGGCGAGACGTTCACGTCGCGACTGCTGCTCGGCACCGGTGGGGCGCCGAGCCTTGAAATGCTGGAGCGGGCCATCGTGGCGTCTGGCACGCAGATGGTGACCGTGGCGCTGCGCCGGGTCGAGGCGTCCGGCACGGGGGCGCTGCAGTCGGTGCTGGAGCGGTGCCAGGTCAGGCTGCTGCCCAACACGGCCGGGTGCATGACCGCGCGCGAGGCGGTGACCACGGCGAAGCTGGCCCGCGACGCGTTCGAGACCGACTGGATCAAGCTCGAGGTCATCGGCGACGACCGCACGCTGCTGCCCGACCCGGTGGAGCTGGTCGAGGCGGCCGAGCGGCTCGTCACCGACGGGTTCACGGTGCTGCCGTACACCAACGACGACCCGATCACGGCCCGGCGGCTGGCCGACGTGGGGTGCGCCGCGGTCATGCCGCTCGGCTCGCCGATCGGCAGCGGCCTGGGCATCCGGAACCCGCACAACATCGCGCTGATCCGGGAGGCGGTCACCGTGCCGGTGATCCTCGACGCCGGGATCGGCACGGCGTCGGACGCGGCGCTGGCGATGGAGCTGGGCTGCGACGCCGTGCTCATCGCCTCCTCGGTGACCCGGGCCCGGGACCCGGAGCTGATGGCGTCCGCCATGCGCGACGCCGTGGCCGCCGGCCGGGCTGCCTACCGGGCCGGCCGCATCCCCCGCCGGTGGCACGCCGAGGCCTCCACCCAGTTCGAGGGAATGCCGTCGTTGTGACCCCGACGGACCAGATGATCCCGACGGACCAGGTGGCCCCGACGGACCAGCGGCTTCCCCGGCTCATGGTGGTGGCCGACGCGGCCAGCGCCCCGCGGGGGCTGCCGGAGATCGCCGCCACCGCGGCCGAGCACGGCGCGCGGGGTTTCGTGCTACGCGCCCGCGAGCTGCCGCCGCGCGAGCAGGCCGAACTCGCGGCCGCGCTGCGGGCGGTGCTGCCCGACGGCTGCGTGGTCATCCGGGCCGGTGGGCCGGGACCGGCCGTGCACCTCTCCTCGACCGAGCCGTTCCCGAGCCTCCGGCCGTCGCTCGTGGGCCGGTCGTGCCACAACGAGGCCGATGTCGACCGGGCCGTCGCCGAGAAATGTGACTATGCCTTTGTTTCTCCGGTCTTCGAGACGGCGTCGAAGCCGGGCTACGGTCCCCCGCTCGGGCCGGCCGGCCTCGCCGCGCTGTGCCAGCGGATCCCGCCCGGCCGCACACCTGCGCGCGGCTCGGGGCAGAGCCCGCCCCTCCGCGCACCTGCGCGTGGCTCGGGGCAGAGCCCGGTGGTGTACGCGTTGGGCGGGGTGCTGCCCGAGCGGGTCGCCACGTGCCTGCGCGCCGGGGCGTACGGCGTCGCCGTCATGGGACCCGTGCTGCGCGATCCACCCATCGTCGCCGCGTACCTCGCGGCCCTGTCGGAGGTGACATCCTCGTGAACCCACCCGTGGCCATGACGATCGCCGGCTCGGACTCCGGTGGCGGCGCCGGGATCCAGGCCGACCTGAAGACCTTCGCCGCCCTGGGCGTCTTCGGCACCAGCGCGATCACGGCGCTGACCGCGCAGAACACCGCCCGCGTGGCCGGGGTGCACACGACCCCGCCGGAGTTCGTGACGGCGCAGATCACGACCGTGCTCGACGACCTGCCGGTCGCCGCGGTGAAGACCGGAATGCTGGCCACGGCGCCGATCCTGCGGGCCGTGGCGTCGCTGGCCGCGGAGGGCCGGCTGCCCAACCTCGTCGTCGACCCCGTGATGGTCTCCTCGAGCGGCGACCGGCTGCTGGACCTCAACGCCGAGCGGGCCTACATGGAGCTCCTGCTGCCGCACGCGTTCGCGGTAACCCCCAACCTGCGGGAGGCCGAGGTGCTGCTCGGACGCTCCATCACGACGCTCGACGAGCAGCGCACCGCGGCCGAGGAGCTCGCCGTGCTCGGGCCCAAGGTCATCGTGGTCAAGGGCGGTCACGCGGTCTCCGACACGCCGGACGAGGCGGTCGACATCGTGGTCGCCGACGGCCAGGTCACCGAGCTGCGGGCCCCGCGGGTGCCGACCGCCAACAACCACGGCAGCGGTTGCTCGTTCTCGGCCGCCCTGGCGGCCGGCCTGGCCAAGGGTATGTCCATCATGGACGCCGTACGGGCGGCCAAGGACTTCGTCCACCGCGCGATCAGCGGCGGCGCCACCTGGTCGCTCGGCAAGGGCCACGGTCCGCTCGACCACTTCGGCTGGGCCACCACGAGCTGACCCCGGTATCCCGGCGCGAAGCCGGGGGCGCGGGGCACGGCCGGGCGGGAAACCGTGACGGTGCCCGCGCAAGGAGGAAAAGCCCATGACGCCGCGCGGACCCCTCACCGCCCGGATCGCCGCGCGCCTGCTGCGCGTTCGCTGGCTGGTTCGGGCACCGATCTGGCTGTACCGCGCCCGGCTGGGATTCCTCTTCGGCCACCGGCTGCTGATGCTCGAGCACGTCGGCCGCGTCAGCGGCCGACGCCGCCGTGTCGTCCTGGAGGTCATCGACCACTCCCCCGACCGGTACGTCGTCGCGGCCGGCTTCGGCGGCAAGGCCCAATGGCTGCGCAACATCGAGGCCAACCCGCAGGTTCGGGTCTCGGTTGGCGCGCGGAGCGGGGTTCCCGCCGTCGCCCGGCGGCTGCGGCCCGACGAGGCGGCCGCGGTGATCCGCCGCTACCGCGAGCACCATCCCCGCGCCTGGGCGCGACTGGCTCCGGTCCTCGAGCACACGCTCAACGCCCCCATCACGGAGGACGGCGCCACGCTGCCGATGGTCGGCATCCAGCCGAGCGCCTGACCGCCGCCGGCCCGGCGCCGTGGTGACCGTACGGTCAGGCCGTTCGGGACGTGGCCGAGGACGCATCGCGGGGCTAGGTTCGTCGTGTGCGCGAGGCTGCGGTTGTAGTGGTCCACCATGGCTGACCGGGTCGTCGGGATCGTCGGGGCCGGCATCATCGGCCTGGCGGTCGGCCGGGAGATCACCCGCCGGTGGCCGGGCACCCGCGTCGTGGTGCTGGAGAAGGAGGACCGGGTCGCCGCGCACCAGACCGGGCACAACTCGGGCGTCGTGCACGCCGGCATCTACTACACGCCGGGCAGCCTCAAGGCCCGCCTGTGCGTGCGCGGCGGCGCGATGCTCAAGGAGTACTGCGCCGAGAAGGGCATCGCCTACGACGAGGTCGGCAAGCTCGTCGTCGCCGTGACCGAGGAGGACGTGGCCCGGCTGGACGCGCTGGTCGCCCGGGCCGGCACCAACGCGGTGCGGGGGATGCGGCGGATCGGGCCGGAGGAGATCCGTGAGATTGAGCCGCACGCCACCGGCCTCGCCGCGCTGTACTCGCCCCACACCGCGATCACCGACTTCGCCGCCATCGCCCGGGCGTACGCCGACGACGTCGTGGCCGCCGGGGGCGAGCTACGGCTCCGGTCGCCGGTCACCCGCATCACCCCGGCCGGGTCCCGCCTGGACGTCGTGGCCGGGGGTGAGCGGCTGCGGGTGGACCACCTGGTCGTCTGCGCGGGTGCCCACGCCGACCGGGTGGCCCGGCTGGCCGGCGACGACCCGGCCCCGCGGATCGTGCCGTTCCGCGGCGAGTACATGTTCGTCCGCCCGGAGAAGGCTCACCTGATCCGCGGGCTCATCTACCCGGTCCCCGACCCGCGCTACCCGTTCCTCGGCGTGCACTTCACCCGCCGGATCACCGGGGACGTCGACGTGGGGCCCAACGCGGTGCTGGCCCTGGCCCGCGAGGGGTACCGGTGGTCGAAGGTCTCGCTGCGCGACCTGTACGCCATCGCCTCCTGGCCGGGCACGTGGCACCTGGCCCGCCGGCACTGGCGGACCGGCGTCCGCGAGGTGTACGGGTCGCTCTCCAAGACCGCCTACATGCGCTTGGCCAGCCGGTACGTGCCGGAGATCGGACCGGACGACGTGGTGCCGGGCGGCGCCGGCATCCGGGCCCAGGCGCTCGACCGCGACGGCAGCCTGGTCGACGACTTCCGCATCCACCGCCTCGGCCCGGTCACCGCGGTGCGCAACGCCCCGTCACCGGCGGCGACCTCCAGCCTCGCCATCGCCGAGCACGTGGTCGATGCCATCGGATCGCTCGACTCGGGCCGCTGAGGCGCGGCGCGCGGACGCCCGGGCCCGGACCAGCACCCGGGCGACGTTGCCGATGGACAGATACTGATCGATCGGAGTGACGCCGGCGAAGGCGCCCAGGAACCGTTGGGTCTCCGCCGGTTGGTCGGCGACCGCCGCGAAGAACGCGCGGGCGAACCGGCGCAGCCCGCGGAACCGGGTCAGTCCCACGGTGAAGTCGAACATCGGCGTCAGCCGGGCGTCGCGGCGCCGGTGGTGTTCCGCGAGCGCGGCCGCCAGCGGGCGGGCGCCGCCGAGCCCGGCGACCACGGCCGCGGCGAGCCCGTCGGCGTCCCGCAGCGCGTTGCTGATGCCCTGAGCCGTGATCGAGTCCATGACCACGCCGGCGTCCCCGACCAGCGCCCAGCCGGGGCCGTACGGGACGCGGAAGAGGTTGGGCTGGTCCGGGGTGGTGCGCAGGTGCCCGACCAGCCGGCCGGCCCGCACCCGGGCCCCGAGATCCCCGCACCGGTCCAGGCTGTCCAGATAGGACCGAACGATGTCGCGCCGGAAGGCGGCGAACTCACGCACGGGCCCGCTGACATAGACCACGGTGAGGTCGTCGTTGGTCGGGAACACGGCCACCGCCCGGTCCGTCGGTGGTACATCTCCCCGGCGCGCACCGGCAGGTCGGCGACGTAGCCGTAGCAGGCGAAGGCCTCGACCGGCCGTCGCCAGTAGACGCGGGCCCCCACCTGCCGGGCGACGGTGGAGTGCTTGCCATCGGCGCCGATCACCAACGCGGCCGTGGCCCGCCACGGCCCGCCCCCACGGCGGGTGCCCTGCACGCCCCGCACGACGCCGCCGTCGACGACCAGGTCGGTCAGCCGGGCGCCCTCGAGCACCTCGGCGCCGGCCACCCGCGCCCCGACGACGATGACGTCGTAGGCCATCGGTTTCCCCCTCCCCCGCGAACCACACGGTTCCGGACTGCCTCACCATACGGAACCGTATGGTCCGACATACGGTAGCGTATGGTCATGGCTGACGGGCGCGCAACCGGTCGCCGCCGCCTGACCCGGGACGACTGGGTGGCGGCCGCGCTGGCGGCGATCGGCGAGACAGGCGTGGCGGCCGTGGCGGTCGAGCCCCTCGCCGCCCGGCTGGGCACGACGAAAGGCAGCTTCTACTGGCACTTCCCGCACCGCGAGGCGCTGCTGGAGGCCGCGCTCGCGGCCTGGGAGCAGGCCACGACCACGGCGATCCTCGCCGAGGTCGAGCACCAGTCGACCGACCCGGTGGAGCAGCTGCGCCTGTTGATCGACCGGGTCATCGACAACGCCGAGCGCGACCCCGTCGAGCCGGCGCTCTTCGCCAGCGCCGGCCACCCCGTGGTCGGGCCGGCCCTGACCCGCGTCACCCAGCACCGCGTCGACGGAACCGCCCGGATCTTCACCCGCATGGGGCTACGGCCGGCCGAGGCCCGCCGCCGGGCCCTGCTCGCGTACAGCCTCTACCTCGGCTACGCCCATCTCGTCCGGGCCACGCCGGCCGTGCTGCCGCAGACCCGGGCGGGCCGGCGGGAGTACCTCGAGCACGTGATGCGCACGCTCACCGCGGACATCGATTGACACCGTCGACATCGATTGACGGGTGGCGACCACGTAGGGTCCACGGCATGATCTCCGCAGCCGACACCAGGGTGCTCGTCTTCACCAGGACCACCGGCTATCGCCACGAATCGATCGCCGCGGGCGTGGCGGCGCTGGCGGACGCGTTCGACATCGAGGCGACCGAGGACGCTGGCGTGTTCACCCGCGAGAACCTGGCCCGGTACCGCGTGGTCGTGTTCCTCAACACCTCGGGCACGGTGCTTGACGAGGACCACCGGCGGGCGCTGGCCGGGTACGTCCGCGACGGCGGTGGCTTCGCCGGCGTGCACTGCGCGGCGGCGACCGAGTACGACTGGCCGGCCTACGGTGAGCTCGTCGGTGCGCGGTTCGACCACCACCCGGAGGTCCAACCGGCCACCCTCCGGGTGGAGGACGGCGACCATCCCGCCACGGCCCACCTGCCTGAGGTGTGGGAACACGTCGATGAGTGGTACAACTTCCGCACCAACCCACGGCCGCACGTGCGCGTGCTGCTCACCGTCGACGAGTCGACGTACCAGGGCGGACGCATGGGCGCCGACCACCCGATCGCCTGGTGCCGACCGTACGGCCGCGGCCGGTCGTTCTACACCGCCCTCGGGCACACCGTCGAGTCCTATGCGGATCCGGCCGTCCGGGCTCACCTGGCCGGCGGCATCCGGTGGGCCGCCGGCCAGCCGTGACTCCGCGCCGTCCGCGGCGCTTCCCGGGGCCGGGCTCAGCTCAGCCCGATGCCCCGCAGCTCGGTGAGCCGGAACGAGTTGCCGGACGGGTCACGGAACCCGCAGTCGATGCCGTACGGCCGCTCCTCCGGCTCCTCGGTGAACTCGATCCCGCGCGCCACCAGCTCCTTGTAGGCGGCGTAGACATCGTCGGTGGTGAGGAAGATCGTGCCGGCGAAGCCCTTGCCCACCAGGTCAAGCACCTGTTGCCTGGTCGAGTCGTCCAGGACCGGCACGCTCGCGATCGACATCAGCACGATGGCGACGTCCTTCTGCTGCGGCGGCCCGACGGTGAGCCACCGGAAGTTGCCCATCTCCGGCACCGTGACGTCCTGGCGCACCTCGAAACCCAGCTTCTTGGTGTAGAACTCCAGCGCGACGTCCTGGTCGTGGACCCAGAGCTGGGTGGTGGCGATCCGAATCACGTCTCCTCCTCGTCGGTCGGTGTCGCCGACGAGGCTAGGCGGCCGCGCGGGACGCCGTCTTCTTCAAACGTCCGGCTCCGGGCCGGGCGACGGACGGGCTGGCCGTAGAAGCGGAGCACGCAGCTGGGGATCATGGCCCAGGTCGAGGCGGGCGGGAAGGAGGCGCGGTAGGCCGTGGGCGACATTCCGTACGTCCGCGTGAAGCTGCTCGTGAAGGAGCCGACGCTCGACAGCCCCACCGCCATGCAGATCTCGGCCACCGACCGGTCCGTGCTGCACAACAGCGCCGCCGCCCGCTCCAGCCGACGCGTGAGCAGGTACGCGTGCGGCGACACGCCGAACGCCCGGCGGAACTGCTCGCTGAAGTGGGCCCGGGAGAGCCCGGCCGCCTTGGCGAGGTCCGCCACGGTGAGCGGATCGAAGTACCGGGCGTCGGCCAGGTCCTTGGCCCGCAGCAGGTGCCGCGACAAAGCGACGGAGGCCATGCCGGAAGTATCCCAGGCCGATCGAACGGGAACGGCCGGTGGAACAGGAACCGGGCGTTCGGACAGTAAGCAGGCATGACGACCCCGAGCCCGGCGCCGGCCACCGCCCACGGCCCCGAGGAGCCGACCATCGGCGACGTCGGGGCGCTCTTCGACCGGTACGCCCCCCAGCTGTGGCGGTACTGCGCCCGACGCGTAGGGCCCGACCTCGCCGAGGACGTCGTCGCCGAGGTCTTCCTCGTGGCGGCGCGCCACCCGGAGCGCATCGCCGCCGGCGAGTCACCCCGGGCCTGGCTGTACGGCATCGCCACCAACCTGCTGCGAGCGCACCGGCGGTCCGAGCTGCGCGCCCTCAAGGCCCTGGAACGGGCCGGCGTCGACCCCTTCGGCGGAGCGACGGGGGTCGCCGAGGGCCACGAAGGGCGCAGCGCCGAGCGGGCCGACGCCGCCCGGCTGGCCCGTCGGATCGCCGGTGCGCTCGCCGCCCTGTCGGCGCGGCAGCGCGAGGTGCTGCTGCTGTTCGCCGTCGCCGAACTGTCCTACGCCGAGATCGCCGAGGCGACCGGCCTGCCGCTCGGCTCGGTCCAGTCCACATTGCACCGTGCCCGCGCCCGCATGCGGCGGGCGCTGGGCCCCCAGACAGGAGACGCCTCATGAACGACATCGACGAGCTGCTCCGCGACTTCCGGTCCGACCTGGACGAACCACCGCCCGGGGCGCTGGCCCGGGCCCGGGAACGCGCGCTGAACCCGGCCGCCCGGTCCGTGTTCGTCCGGCCCGCGTCCGTCCGGCCGCGCCCCCGCTGGCTCGCCATCCCGGCCGCGGCCGTCGCGGTGGCGGCCGTGGCCGTGACCACGAGCCTGGTGCTCGGCCAGTCCTCGCCCCCGGGGACCACGCCGACCGCCCAGCCGGGCACCACGGTCACCACCACCCCGGCCCCGCCCACGACCGCCGAGCTCATCGAGGCCTGGGCCCGGGACCTGGCGGCCGGACCGCCGGCTCCCCCCGTCGTCCCCGGCCAGCTCATCCTGCCGTCGTCCCGGATGTTCGCCGACGGCCAGTGGACCGAGGAGCCGCCCGGCCACATCACGGTCGAGCGCGACGGGCTGCTCATCGTCGACAACGCCGAGCACGGCTGGCGCGACAGCTTCCAGCAGTACGTCGCCCAGCAGCGGGCCGAGTTCGCCGACCAGGGGCCCTCGTGGCGGTACCCCACGGCCGAATGGCTGGCGGCACTGGACCCGAGCCCGGCCAGCCTGCTGGCCGCCATCCAGTCCACCGCCTGCGGCGGCGAATGCGTCCTCACCGGATGGCAGGTGTGGAACGAGATCGAATCCGTGCTGGCCAGGGGCGAGGTCGTGCTGCCGCCCCGCGTCCGCGCCGGCCTGCTGCGCCTGCTGGGCACGTTCGACGGCGTCACCGCGTATGAGGACACTGTGGACGGTCGACCGGTCCGTGTGGTCAGCCTGCCCGACACCATCGAGATCGGGCCCGGGCGCACGGCGTCCTCCTCCCGGGCGGAGCTGTACATCGATCCCAGCCTGAACCGGTTCGTCGGGTCCGGCATTGTGCAGACCACGCGGACACCCGACCTGCCCCAGTGCCAGAGCAGCGTCATCGACGTCACCGCCACACCGCGGCCGGGACCGCCCGGCGACGAGTGCTTCGAGGTGATCCCCGTGGACCCGCCCGAGCGGGTCGGGATCACGCTGTGGGAGCAGACGCTGGTGGCGCCGGAGGGGTCCTGACGCCGGGGCGCCGAAGCCGTACGGTCACCCAGACGAGGTAGGCGACGGCCAGCCCGGCGTAGACGTTCGCGACGACCTGCTGCGGGAGCGTGTGGGCCAGCTCCCGCAGCTCGTCCTTGGGCAGAAACTGCATGGGGCCGGCCGCCACGATCGCCGTGGCGAGGCCGAACACCCACCACCGCCAGGCGGCCCGGGTGAGCATCGCCCGGGCCGCGAGGCTGCCCAGGGCCGGGATCGCCCAGATCCAGTGGTGGCTCCACGACACCGGCGAGGCGAGCAGCGACGCGACCCCGACGGTGCTGACGGCCGTCAGGACGTCGCCGTGCCGGTACATCGCCCGGGCCAGCCAGAGCCCGACGACGACCACCACGACGGCGAGCCCGACGACCAGCCCGCGCGGCGGGTCCGGGTCGCGCAGCAGGCGCGCGGCCACCCCGGCCAGCGGCTGGTTGGTCACGTAGGCCACCTCGCCGGTGCGGGCGGGGGTCAGCGCGTGGTGGGTCCAGAACTCCCACGCCGGCCCCGGCTGGGCGGCGAACCCGATCGCCATCGTGGCGAGCGTGGTGAGCGCCGAGACCAGCGCTGCCCGCCGCTGGCCGGTCGCGAGGAAGTAGAGGATGAAGATTCCCGGCACCAGCTTGATGCCGGCGGCGATCCCCACGAGCACCCCCCGCCCGCGGGTCACGGCCAGCACGTCGAGGAGCACCAGCGCGGTGAGGATGAGGTTGACCTGGCCGAAGGTCAGCGTCTCCCAGACCGGGTGCAGGCCGATCGCCACCACCGACACCGGGACGCTGACCGGAAGCGGCGAGCCGCCGGCCCGGCCGGTGGCCGCCCGCACCTGCCGCACGGTCAGGTGCACGACCACGAACAGCGCGACCAGCGACAGCAGCACCAGCAGCGCGCGGGCCGCGAGGGCGGGCAGGAGGGCGAGCGGCACGAACAGCACCGCCGCGAAGACCGGGTAGGTGAACGGCAGCTGCGCGCTCGGCTCGAGGACCGCGTAGATGTCGGTGCCCGCGAGCAGGGCCCGGGCGCCGACCCGGTAGACCTCCAGGTCGACCATGTCCGGCCCCCACGGGCCCGCGAAGGCCAGCAGCGCCCCAGCGGCCGCGACCAGGCCGAGGAGCACCCACCGCCGATCGGTCCGGGTCAGCCCCACGCCGACAGCGTAGGGGTCCGGCGGCCGCGCTCAGGCCCCGGCCTCGCGTTTGCGGCGCTTGCCGGCGTGCATGGCGGCCACGCGGGCGATGGGGATGCCGTGCCCCTCCGCCACGAGGTCGGCGGGCAGCCGCTGCGGCCGCGGCATCGCCTCCGCCCACGGGTCCCGGCCGCCCAGGATCTCCGGCACCGTGCGGATGGTGAAGTCGGCCGGGGTGACCCGGTCCAGGTCGGCCCAGGCCACCGGGAACGACACCGGCAGGCCGCACCGGGCGCGCGGGCTGTAGGCGGCCACGACCGTCGCCCCGCCGGCCCGGGTCGAGTCGACGAAGACCCGGTTCCCCCGCTCCTCGCGCACGAAGGCGGTGGTGGCGAGCCGGGGGTCGAGCCGCTCCACCCGGGCCGCGAGCGCCCGCGTCGCCGCGGCCACGTCCTCGACGGGCTCGTCCCGCACGGGGATGTAGATGTGTAGTCCCTTCGAGCCACTCGTCTTCACCACGCCGTCCAGGCCCGACTCGCGCAGGACGTGCCGGGCCTGCCGCGCCACTTGGACGACCTGGTCGAACCGGTCCGCCGACGGGGGATCGAGGTCGAGCACCGCATGGGTGGGGTACCGCCAGTCCTCCCCGACGGAGAGCGTGACGTGGTACTCCACCGCCCGTTGGTTGGCGAACCACAGCAGCGTCCGACGGTCGTTGCACAGGGCGTACGACACGGTGCGCTGGGAGGCCTGGGCCCACACATCCACCCGGGGAATCCACTCCGGCGCGTACCGCGGCAGGTTCTTCTGCATGAACGGCGCCTGGCCGGCCCGGACCCGGACCGTCGAGAGTGGACGGTCACGCAGCACCGGAACGAGCCGGTCCGCCATCACGTCGAGGTAGTCGACCAGCTCGCGCTTGGTCACCCCGGCGCCGTCGAAGAGCTCCTGGTCCAGATGGCTGAACGAGATCCCGTCCCGCTGCTGGTCACCGCGCCCGGCCGTCACCTCGCCATTCTCCCAGGCCCGGCACTCCCCCGTCGGCCCGCGGGGCGCGGGCCACAGATCAGGGTTGTTTCAGGGTTCACATCACCGGTCTGGCCGGCCGGCGAGTGGGATGCTCGATGCATGGAGACGACTCATCACACCGCTCGCCAGGGGCTCGTGCGACCGCGCGAGGGCCGAATCCTCGGCGGCGTGTGCGCCGGGCTCGGCCGCCGATTCGGGCTGTCGCCCTGGACCGCCCGCCTGCTGTTCCTGCTGGTGCTCATGATCCTGCCCGGCAGCCAGTTCCTCGTGTACCCGGTCCTCTGGATCCTGATGCCGTCCGAGTAACGGCGGCTCCTGACAGCGGCCGATCCCGGTCCGCGATACGGCGATTCATGATCGCCGGCAACCAGGGGCCACGACCGGCCGACCTCCGCCGCGGGCCGACGGCGCGTCCGGGGTAGGTTGGGATCGCTTCCCCGGGACGACGCAGGAGTGATCATGACGGAGGAGTCGGAGGCCGTACGGTCGGTGGCCCAGGCGGTGCGGGCCGCGCACGCCGCCGCCCCGGCGATGGCCGGCGCGAGCGAGGCGGCGATCGACACGGCGCTGCGCGCGATGGCGCGGCTGCTGTCCCAGACCTCCGAGATCATCCTGAAGGCCAACGCCGAGGACGTGGCCAACGCGACCGCGAGCGGGATGAGCGCCGGGCTGCTCGACCGGTTGCGCCTGGACCCGGCCCGGCTGGCCGCGATGGCGGCGCAGATCACGACGCTCGCCGATGTGCCGGCCGAGCCCGCCCGACGGAAGATCCGTGACCTGGACGGCGGGCTCGCGCTCGAGGAGTGGCGCCGCCCGGTCGGGGTGATCGGCGCGAACTACGAGGCCCGGCCCAACGTCACCGTCGACGTGGCGTCGCAGCTCATCAAGTCGCACAACGCCGGCGTGCTGCGCACCGGCTCGGCCGCGCTCGCCTCGGCCGCCGCCCTGGTCGACCACGTCGTCGCCCCCGCCCTGCAGGAGGCGGGCCTGCCCGCCGACGCCATCCAGCTCGTCCGGTCCCGGGACCGCGAAGCGGCCCAGGCGCTGGTCACCCACCCCCGCCAGATGCCGCTGGTGATCCTGCGCGGCAGTGGGGACAGCACCCGCAGCCTGGCCCAGCACGCGGCCGCGCACGGCGTCCGGACCCTGGCCCACGCCGACGGCGGGGGAGTCCTCTACATCGATGCCGCCGCCGACCTGGAGAAGGCGCGCCAGCTCGTCCACGCGAGCCTGGACCGCCTGGGCGTCTGCAACCGGCTCAACCTTCTCCTGGTCCACAAGGGACTGTACGACGAGCTGGTCCCGTCCCTGGTCGAGCTGCTCGCCGCGCGCGAGCCGGCGATCACCGCCTCCCTGCCGCCCCATTCGCACCCGCTCGGGTACGAGTGGGCGCTGGACCCGGCCGCCGAGGCGACGGTCACGATCGCGCCGGTCGACGGCCCGGCCGAGGCGGCCCGGATCGCCAACGAGGAGACCTCGGGCCTGGCCGCGGCGATCGTCACCGAGGACGGCGAGGCCGCGACGCTGTTCCTCGCCCAGTACACCGGCACCGGGGCCTTCTGGAACGCCACGACCCGCCTGCTGGACGGCTTCAAGCTGCTCGCCGTCCCCGAGACCGGCATCAACATCGACCGCGTCCCCGGCCCCCGCGGCCCGGTGACCTACCGGGACCTGTCGCTGCGCCAGTACGTCGTGGTCCCCGCGGACCGGGCGTCGGAGGTCTGATCATCGACCACCGCCCCAGTGAGGCACTCGGACATTCCGACGGTTACGAGTGCCTCTTGGCGGATCATGTCGATACTGAACTGGTTTCTGGGTGATTGCGCCGGTTTGTCACTGATCACGGGTGTCGCCGCGACCCGGTAATCGGTTTCCAGGCCTGTCGCTTTTTAGGGGTACGGAAGCGAAAACCCTCGTTCTGCCCCTATAGCGCACCGCAGGGATGACAGGCGTCGTCACTGTCTGTCAATGTCGATCCGCCCGGAACGACGCGTCCCGTCGATCCGGACGGTCCCGGCTATCCCGGAACCCGACTGACCTCACGACGGACCCTAGCCCGGAGGTTCACGCGTGCGAAAAGGAATCCCCCGCAAGGCGTTGGTGGGGTTCGCTGGCGTGACCGTGGCCGCGGCGAGCATCGCCTTTGCCGTCTCGGCCACCGCCACGTCGGCCCCCGCCGCGGCGCCACAGTCTGAACTGGAGCGTCTGCCCTCCCACGTCCTGCCCAACCCGATGGCCGAGAAGCGGGCCGCCATGCGGGAGGAGGCGCTCGCCGGCCTGCTCTCAGGGCGTTACACCGCGCACCAGGACGGCGTCAGCACGGTCGTCGACACCGGCGGCGACGCCAGCGCGACGGCGGGACACCGCCCCGGGGGCAAGAAGGGCAAGGGGAGCAAGACCAGGTACGTGGAGTTGGCTCGCGAGACCACGGACCGGATCTTCGTGATCCTGGCCGAGTTCGGCGACCAGCCCAACCCGTTCCCGCCGGACCCGAACGCCCAGCGGTTCGAGGGCCCGCTGCACAACGAGATTCCGGAGCCGGACCGCAGCGTCGACAACTCCACGGTCTGGCGGGAGGACTACTCGCGCGAGTACTACCAGGACCTGTACTTCGGCGGCGGTGAGTCGCTGAAGAACTACTTTGAAACGCAGTCGTCCGGCCGGTACAGCGTCGACGGCGTGGTCACGGACTGGGTGAAGGTGCCCTACACGCAGGGCCGCTACGGCACCGACGCCTGCGGTGACATCGTCTGCAGCACGGTGTGGGCGCTGATCCGGGACGCGGCCAACCAGTGGGTGGCCGACCGGCTCGCGGCCGGGGCCACGCTGGACCAGATCAACGCGGAGCTGGCCGAGTTCGACCAGTGGGACCGGTACGACTGGGACGGCGACGGCAACTTCAACGAGCCGGACGGCTACATCGACCACTTCCAGATCGTGCACGCCGGCGGCGACCAGGCCGACGGTGACCCGATCTACGGCACCGACGCGATCTGGAGCCACCGCTGGTACGCCAACTTCACCAACGTCGGTCTGGAGGGCCCGTCGCCGGACTTCCTCATCGGCGGCACGCGGATCGGCGACACGAACTTCTGGATCGGCGACTACACGATGCAGCCGGAGAACGGTGGGCGCAGCGTGTTCTACCACGAGTACGCCCACGACCTCGACCTGCCCGACGACTACGGCAGCGTCGACAACAACAACGAGCACTGGACGCTGATGGCCCAGAGCCGGCTCGGGGCCGCCGAAGACGAGGGCATCGGCGAGCGCGGTGGCGACCTCGGCGCCTGGAACAAGCTCCAGCTCGGCTGGCTGAACTACACCGTGGTCCGCCACAACGAGCACAAGGTCGTCCAGCTCGGGCCGCAGGAGTACAACACCAACCTGCCGCAGGCGATCGTCGTGACGCTGCCCGACCAGGAGGTCACGATCCCGCTGGTCGAGCCGTACGCCGGCGACCACCAGTGGTACAGCGGCCACCGCAACGGCAACGCCACGCTGAGCCTGTCGCGCACGGTGACCGTCCCCACGGACGACCCGACGCTGCGGTTCCAGACCCGCTACGACATCGAGACCGGCTACGACTTCGCCTACGTGGCGGTGAACGGCTCGCCGGTCTCGGGAACCGTCGGCGGCACCACGGTCACCACGACCTGGGACGGCACCACGACCGACTGGGTGCCGGCCGAGTTCGACCTGTCGGCGTACGCGGGCCAGACGGTGACGCTGAGCATCGTCTACCAGACCGACCCGGCGGTCGGCGGCAACGACGACGAGCTGCCGGACGGCGTCTTCGTCGACGAGATCACCATTGGTGACTTCAGCGACGGCGCCGAGTCGGGACCGGGTGACTGGCAGGCCAACGGCTGGTCGATCGTCGGCAACTCGACCACCGGCCTGTACCCGCACTTCTACATCGCCGGCTGGCGGTCGTACGTCTCGTACGACAAGTACCTGAAGACGGGCCCGTACTACTTCGGCTACCTGCCCGACCTTCCGGACAAGGTGGACCACTACGCCTACCAGGAGGGCCTGCTCATCTCGTACTGGAACACGCTGTACGAGGACAACGACACCGGGGCCCACCCGGGCTACGGCCGCAACCTCTACATCGACGCTCACCCGCAGCCGTTCGCCCGTTCCGACGGCGAGCTGTGGCGGGCGCGGATCCAGGTCTACGACGCGCCGTTCAACACGAAGAAGACCGACAAGGTCACCCTGCACCACAACGGCAAGGCGGAGACCTTCGGCGGCCTGCCCGGTAACCCGGTCTTCCGCGACACCGACACCTACTGGTACCCGGAGCTGCCCAACCACGGCGTGAAGCTGCCCGGGTACGGGGTGACGATCCGGGTGCTCAACACCGGTGGCGGCAAGATGCAGGTCAAGGTGAACTGACCAGCAGCCGCAGGTGACCCGACGGGTGGCCGGCACCGGATTCCCGGTGCCGGCCACCTTCGTCTGGTCCCCGTGGCGTCCAGGTCCCGGCCGGCTTCAGGTCCCCGTCGGCTTCAGGTCCCGGTCGGCTTCAGGTCCCCGGCGGCGTCAACCGGGGCGTCAGGCGACCGGGACGTCAGGCCCCGCGCGGCTGGCTGCTCGACGGCGAGGTGAGCGCCCCCGACGGGTCCTCCCGGTGCGCGCGCACGAACCACTGGTACTGCTCCAGCTCCTCCAGGTGCTGGATCAGCATGTCCTGGGACACGAGGTCGATGTCCTCGAGCTTGCGCATGGCCTGCCGGTGGTTGGTGATCACGTTGCTGTACGTGTAGTCGAGCGCCTCCAGGTGGGCCATGGTGTCGGCGCGCCCCAGCGGGTACCCCTCGGCCTGCCCGCGCTCGCGCGCCACGCCGGCGAGCGTGCCGATCGGGGACATACCGAGGGTGGCGATCCGTTCCGCGGTCGCGTCGACCATCTTCCGGACCCCCTTGACCTGCTTGTCGAGCATCTCGTGCACCCCGATGAAGTTGGGGCCCACCACGTTCCAGTGCACGTGCTTGAGCGTGAGCTGCAGGTCGATGAGCTCGGTGAGCCGGTCCTGCAGCACGCTGGCGGCGGCCGCCCCCTCATTCGTCGACATTCCGGGCGCGGTGTACTTGGTCCCGGTCGCGTTGGTCGCGGTCATCGTCGTCCCTCCCCCCTTCATGCCACCGTTTCAGTCTGGTCGTGGCGCTGCCCATTGCGGGGGCGAATGGCCGGATACGGGGCTAAACGGTATGGCCGCATAAAATGGACCTTCGCGGTATGACCGATGCGGACGGGAAAGGAGTGACATGGCACCGCAGGATGAGGTTCGTGAGACCAGTCGCGAGCCCCAGGAGAACGCGCCAGCGAACCCGGCCGTCACGCGAGAGTTCACCGCGGAGGCGCGTCAGCTCCTGCAACTGGTGATCCACTCCATCTACTCGAACAAGGACATCTTCCTGCGGGAGCTCGTCTCCAACGCCTCGGACGCGCTCGACAAGCTCAAGATGGCCGCCTACCAGGACAAGGAGCTCAACGCCGACCTCTCCGACCTGCACATCGAGATCTCGGTCGACCGCGACGCCCGGACGCTGACCGTCCGGGACAACGGAATCGGGATGAGCCACGACGAGGTCGTGGACCTCATCGGCACGATCGCGCGCTCCGGCACGGCGGAGCTGCTCCGCAAGCTCAAGGAGGCCAAGGACAACAGCATTTCGCCCGACCTCATCGGCCAGTTCGGCGTGGGCTTCTACTCGAGCTTCATGGTGGCCGACCGGGTGACGCTGGTGACGCGGCGCGCGGGGCACCAGCAGGGTGTCCGGTGGGAATCGGACGGCCAGGGCACCTACACCATCGGGCCGGCCGATGACGCGCCGTTCGGCACCTCGGTGACGCTGCACCTCAAGCCGGCCGACGTCGAGAACAACCTTTTCGACTACACCTCGGAATGGAAGATCCGGGAAATCATCAAACGCTACTCGGACTTCATTCCGTACCCCATTCGCATGGCGGTGAAGCGCAAGGGCTCCGACGGCCAGGAGACCACCGAAATCGAGACGCTCAACTCGATGAAGGCGCTGTGGACCCGGCCACGCGACGAGGTCAAGGAAGAGGAGTACCACGAGTTCTACAAGCACATCAGCCACGACTGGACCGACCCGCTGGAGACCATCCACATGCGGGGCGAGGGCGCGGTCGAGTACGAGGCGCTGCTGTTCCTGCCCGCGCGGGCGCCGTTCGACCTGTACCACGCCGACGCCAAGCGGGGCGTGCAGCTGTACGTCAAGCGCGTCTTCATCATGGACGACTGCGAGGAGCTCATCCCGCCTTACCTGCGCTTCGTCAAGGGGGTCGTCGACGCGCACGACCTGTCGCTGAACGTCTCGCGGGAGATCCTGCAGCAGGACCGCCAGGTACAGGTCATCCGCAAGCGCCTGGTGCGCAAGGTGCTCGGCACGATCAAGGAGATGATGACGCAGCGGCCGGAGAACTACCGCACCTTCTGGACGCAGTTCGGCCGGGCGCTCAAGGAGGGCCTGATCAACGATCCCGACAACCGGCAGGCCATCTTCGAGTGCTGCTCGTTCGCGTCCACTCACGACAGTTCCGCGCTGGTCACCCTGCCCGAGTACATCAGCCGGATGAAGGAAGGCCAGAAGAGCATCTACGTGCTCACCGGCGAGTCCCGGACCGCCATCGAGAACTCTCCCCATTTGGAGGCGTTCAAGGCCAAGGGGTACGAGGTGCTGCTGCTCACCGACCCGGTCGACGAGGTCTGGGTGGACCTCGGGCTGTCCTTCGACGACAAGCCGTTCCAGTCGGTGGCCCGCGGCCAGATCGACCTGCCGGGCGAACAGGCGGCCAAACAGCAGCACGAGCAGCGCAGCGAGGAGTTCTCCGGCCTGCTCAAGTGGATGGCCGGCAAGCTCGACGAGCACGTGAAGGAGGTCCGGCTCTCCACCCGGCTGACCACGTCGCCGGCCTGCGTCGTGACGGACGCGGCGGACATGACCCCGGCGTTGCAGCGGATGCTGCGGGCCATGGGCCAGGAGGTGCCGCCCACCAAGCTGATCCTGGAGCTCAACCCGGACCACGCGCTCGTGCAGAAGCTGCGCGAGGCGCACGCCCAGCGGCCGGACGACGAGTCACTGGCCGCCGTCGTCGAGCTCCTCTACGGGACCGCCGTGCTGGCGGAGGGCGGTGACCTGCCCGACCCCGCGCGTTTCGCCCGCCTGCTCGCCGACCGGCTCGCCGCGTCGCTTCCCTGACGGCCCGGCGCGAGCCCGCTGCCGGGCACCGACGGTAGGTCGGCCACCCGCCGACGATCGCGCCATCCTCCGCGCACGACACGGAGCCGATGGCCCACGTTCGGCTGGACGCGGCCGACCTACCGGTCGAGCACCGGTTCGACGCCTGGACCGAGTTCCCGACGAAGGCGCACGGGCCCGCCCGCATCGAAAGCCGCCACCACGCGAACTTCGTGGCGCGCAGCGACGCCTACGAGTTCGGCCCGTTGCGCGTGTCGCGCCTGTCCCACCCGCCGCTGCGCGCCGACCGTCGCTGACCGGTCGAGACGGACCGACGACGGGCCATGGCCCGATGTGTAGTACACATGCTATCGTCGGCAGCACCTGTACAACGGGACGTACTAAACATGCGGAGGTGCGGCGCGTGGCTGCGGTGCCGACGACACGACCCCGGATGCAGGCCGGCGGACCGGCAGAACCCGCCCCGGCCATCGAGGTCGTCGACCTACGGATGCGATACGGGAACCACGACGTCCTGACCGGCGTCTCGTTCACGGCCCGGCGCGGTGAGGTGCTGGCCCTGCTCGGCCCCAACGGCGCGGGCAAGACGACGACCATCGAGATCCTCGAAGGCTTCCGCATGCGCTCCGCCGGGCACGTGCGCGTCCTCGGGGTCGACCCGGCCCACGGCGACGAGGCGTGGCGGGCCCGCCTGGGCGTGGTGCTGCAGTCCTGGCGCGACCATTCGCGGTGGCGGGTGCGCGAGCTGCTCGACCACCTCGGCTCGTACTACGCGCCGTACTCCACCCCGCAGCGACCGCGGCCGTGGGACGTCGACGACCTCATCGAGGTGGTGGGGCTGACCTCGCACGCCACCAAGCGGCTGAGCCAGCTCTCCGGCGGCCAGCGCCGACGGATGGACGTCGCCATCGGCATCGTCGGCCGGCCCGAGGTGCTCTTCCTCGACGAGCCCACCGCGGGCTTCGACCCGCAGGCCCGCCGCGAGTTCCACGACCTGATCCACCGTCTGTCCGATGTGGATGACACGACGATCCTGCTGACGACACACGACCTCGACGAGGCGGAGAAGCTCGCCGACCGGATCCTCATCCTCGCCGGCGGCACGATCATCGCCGACGGCTCGGCCGACGAGCTGTCCCGGCGGGTGGCGGCCGAGGCCGAGGTGCGGTGGAGCCTCGACGGGCAGCGCTTCGTCCACGCCACCGGAGACGCCACCGCGTTCGTCCGGGATCTGTTCGCCCAGCACGGGGACCGGCTGACCGACCTGGAGGTGCGCCGGGCGACCTTGGAGGACACGTACATGGCCATGGTGATGGCGGTCGAATCGGGCCGCGGCGAGCAGGCTGTGAAGACCTTCGGGGAGGCGATCCGATGAACGCGACGCTGCACGCCGCGCGGGCCGGACTCCGGCGCGGCCTGATCGAGCTCCGGCAGAGCCTCACCACGACGCAGGAGATCCTGGGTTACGTCTTTCCCACCGCGATCTTCGTGGCGGTGCTCTACTTCATGCGCAACGCGACCGTGCCCGGCACCACCTTCTCGCTGGGATCGGTCACCCTGCCGAGCCTGCTGGGGATGGGCGTCGCATTCAGCGGAGTGGCCACCATCGCCCAGCAGTTGACCGTCGAGCGCGAGGACGGCACGTTGCTGCGGGCCAAGGCGACGCCCCACGGCATGGTGGGCTACCTGATCGGCAAGATCGTTCTGATCGCGGCCACCACGATCGTGGGCCTGGTCATCCAGCTCGTCGCCGGCCTGCTCATCATCGACGGGCTCGTCCTCACCTCGGCCAGCGCCTGGTTCACCCTCGCCTGGGTGCTGGTGATCGGCCTGGTCGCCACCATGCCGATCGGGGCCGTCCTCGGCTCGCTGTTCGACGACCCCCGCACCCTCGGCTTCATGATGCTGCTGGTGATGGGGCTCGCCGCCATCTCCGGCATCTTCTACCCGATCACCGCCCTGCCCGGCTGGCTGCAGGTGGTGGGGCAGATCTTCCCCATGTACTGGCTGGGCCTGGGTATGCGGTCGGCGCTGCTGCCGGCCGAGATGGCCGCGGTCGAGATCGGCGGCTCGTGGCGGCACGCGGAGACCCTGACCGTGCTCGGCCTGTGGGCGGTGGTCGGCCTGATCGTCGCGCCGATCGTGCTGCGCCGGATGGCCCGGCGGGAGTCGGGCTCGGCCGTCGAGCGGCGCCGCCAGAAGGCCCTGCAGCGGGCCCCGTTCTAGGGTGTGATCATGGCGGACTCAGCACCGAGCGACGCCCGGGCCCGCGCCGGGGCCGAGTCAGCCCCGGGCCACGCGCCGGCTCGCCGCGGGGCGGAAGCAACGCCCACGCCCGCGCAGACACGCGGCGGGGCCGACACCGCTCCGACGCCCGCGCCGGCGCGCGGCGGCGCGGAGTCGGCCCCGGTCGACGGCCAGCGCGGCGCAGCGGGTGAGGTGTACAACCGCATCGCCATGTTGCGGGTGGAGCGGGGCATCTCCCGCCGGCAGCTCGCCGAGGCGCTCGGGGTGCACTACCAGACGGTGGGGTACCTCGAGCGGGGCGAGTTCGCGCCCAGCCTGCACCTGGCGCTGCGCCTGGCCCGGTTCTTCGGGGTTCCGGTCGAGGTGATCTTCTCTATCGAACCATTCCCCCGTCTCGGCGAGCCCGAGGCGAAGTGACCCGGGCCGGAGGCGGGGCACCGGATCTCGGGCGCGGTGACGCGACGGGCGGTTAGACCCCGCCCCAGTCGGGGCGCAACGGCATGTCGGACCGGCCGTTGGCGTGCAACCGCACGCCGAGCACCTGGTGCAGCTGGATCTGGTTGCGCTCGAAGCCCAGCCGGACGCCGGCGAGGTAGAGCCGCCACGCGCGCGCCTTGGCCAGGCCGACCTCGGCGACCGACTCCTCCCAGTGGGCGTCGAGGTTGGCCGCCCAGGCGGCCGTGGTCATGGCGTAGTGCTCGCGCAGGTTCTCCTCGTGCCGCACCTCGAACCCGGCGTCGTGCATGTCGGAGATGATGCGCCCAACCCCGGTCAGCTCCCCGTCGGGGAAGATGTAGCGCCGGATGAACCCGTTGCGCGCCACCGGGGTGCGGTTGTCCGGCTCGGTGATGCAGTGGTTGAGCAGGCGCCCGCCGGGCCGCAGCCGCCGGTAGAGGAAGGCGAAGTAGGCCGGCATCTGCCGGACCCCGACGTGCTCGGTGAGGCCGATCGACGAGATCGCGTCGAACTGCTCGTCGGGGAGGTCGCGGTAGTCCAGGTGGCGCACCTCGGCGAGGTCGCTCAGGCCCGCCTCGGCGATGGCCTTCTGCGCCCACTCGGCCTGCCGCCGCGACAGCGTGACCCCCAGCGCCTTGACGCCGTAGTGCCGGGCCGCGTGCATCACCATGCCGCCCCAGCCGCAGCCCACGTCGAGCAGGCGCATGCCCGGCTGCAGGGCGAGCTTGCGCGCCACGAGATCGTGCTTGGCGAACTGGGCCTCCTCGAGCGTGGCGGTCGGCGTCGGGTAGACCGCGCAGGTGTACGTCATCGACGGCCCGAGCAGCCACTCGTAGAACTTGTTGGATACGTCGTAGTGATGCGAGATCGCCTGACGGTCGCGGGCCTTGCTGTGCACCCGCCCCCGCAGCCGGGCCTCCTGCGGCGGCACGGGCGGTCGCCGCAGCAGTCGTACCCCGCCCAGCTCGCGGAGCAGGCGCACCTGCTCGGCCAGCGGTACGGTGAACTTTTGACCGGCCAACGTGGACAGTGCCGTGTAGAGGTCGCCATCCACGTCGATGTCCCCGGAGACGAACGCGCGGGCGAGGCCGAGCTGGCTCGGGGCCGTGGCCAGATAGGAGAACGCGCGCGGCGAGCGGAACTCGATGCGCACCGGGGCGTCGGGCGGCCCGGCCCGGCTACCGTCGAAGACCGTCACCTGCACCTGGTCGGTGTTCCGGGCGATCACCCGGGCGATGGCATCGGCACGCGTCCCCATCGTCTCCCCCTCTCATCCGCGGACCTTCTGGTAGAGGTCAGGCAGGCGCCGGTCGGGGTCGTAGGTCGCCTTCACCGCGTGGTAAGCCGCGCCGTTGTAGCGCTCCCAGAACTCCTCCTCGGGGTAGTGCACGGTCGAATAGAGGGACTTATGGCCGCCGAGGTCGTGCACCACCTCCTCCACGAGCCGGTTGTGGTGGTCGTCCGCCTGGCCGGGTGCGAGCGGCACGCTCGACCAGAACCCCACGTTCACGTAGAGCGTCCCGGGCGCCAGCGGATACAGCGGCCACGGCCGGTCGGAGCGCAGGCGCAGGGGGCAGAGCCAGATCGGCGTGATGCCCACCTCCCGGTGGAAGATGTCGAGGAACTTCGCGGTCGCCTCGATCGGGATCTCGACGTCCTGCACCACCGGCTCGGGCGGGCGCCGACCCTGGGCCTGCGCCAGCCGCGCGGTGATCCGGTGGCGCCGGTCGAACGCCACGATCCGTCGGTACACATCCGAGCGTCGGTACCGCCGGGGCCAGAGCCGGCGCACCGCCGGTCGCTGCACGCCGAACGCCCGCGAGCACCAGAACCAGTCGGTGTCCCAGCGCCACAGATAGCCGCGCACGGACAGCCAGTCCTCAGCCCGCCGCTGGATCGACCGGTAGTAGATGTCCATGCCGGTGTAGTCGCTCACGCCCGGCGCTTCGTCGGCGAATGTGCCTATGGTGATGTACTGCTCGTCCGGCGAGAAGACCGTCCCGTCGACGAAGTCCACCGGCTCGCCCTCGTACCGCCGGTCGGTGCAGATGCTCGCCATGACCTCCAGGCACCGCTCGGCCGTGGCGAAGCGCAGGTGACGCAGCCGGACGAAGGGCTTCACCGGCTCCAGCTCGATGACCAGGCGCAGCAGGTATCCGAGCGTTCCGTAGGAGTTCGGGAAGGCGTGGAACAGGTCGGCGTGCTCGCCCTCCGGCGTCGCCACGACCACCCGACCGTCGCCGGTCAGCACCTCGATCTCCCGCACCGACTCGTGCGGCAACCCGTTGCGGAACGAGCTCGACTCGATGCCCAGCCCGGCCACCGCCCCGCCCAGGGTGATCGTCTTGAGCTGGGGCACCACGAGCGGCATCAACCCGTAGGCCAGCGTCGCGTCGACGATGTGCTCGTACGTGGCCATCCCTTGGACCACGGCGGTCCGCGTGACCCGGTCGACCGAGAGCACCCGGTTCAGCCCGCTGACGTCCAGCCCGGGCTGCGTCTCCCGCGCGCCGAACCGGAACAGGTTGGACGTGCGCTTGGCCAGCCGCACCGGTGAGCCAGGCGGTAGGGCGTCGTACGCCCGCTGGAGGAGGCGTACGGCCCGCGTATGCCGCGGGTCCCCGCCCCACCGACCACCTGGCCCACCATCTGCCACTCTGGCACCGTACAACGGCGGCGCCGGCCGGGCCATCGATCAGGCGGCGAACCACCTACTTTGGTGCCGCCCGACTCCGGGGTGACCCGTCGCGTCAGCGACCGCCGGGGTGACCCGTCGCGCCCGCGACGGATCAGTTGGTGCTGGTCGCGTGGACGACGTCGCGGACCTCCGCGAAGTGGCAGGCGCTGGGGTGCTCCGACTTCTCGCGGACGACGAGCGCCGGCTCCTCGGTGGCGCAGATGTCCTTGGCCTTCCAGCACCGGGTGCGGAACCGGCACCCACTCGGCGGGTTGGCCGGCGAGGGCACGTCCCCCTCAAGGACGATCTGGTCGCGCTGGCCCCGCAGCGTCGGGTCCGGCACCGGCACGGCCGACAGCAGCGCCTGGGTGTACGGGTGGGTGGGCCGATCGTAGATCTCGCTGTCGGTGCCGATCTCGACGATCTTGCCGAGGTACATCACGGCCACCCGGTCGGCGATGTGCCGGACCACGGACAGGTCGTGGGCGATGAAGATGTAGGACAGGCCGAACTCGTCCTGCAGCTCCTCCAGCAGGTTGATCACCTGCGCCTGGATCGACACGTCCAGCGCGCTCACCGGCTCGTCACAAATGATGATCTCGGGCCGCAGGGCCAGGGCGCGGGCGATGCCGATGCGCTGGCGCTGGCCACCCGAGAACTGGTGCGGGTACCGGTTGATGTGCTCGGGGTTGAGCCCGACCACGTCCAACAGTTCACGCACCTTCTTCCGCCGGTCGCCCTTGGGCGCCACCTCCGGGTGGATCTCGAACGGCTCCCCGACGATGTCGCCGACCGTCATGCGGGGGTTGAGCGAGGTGTACGGGTCCTGCATGACGAGCTGGATGTTGCGGCGCAGTCGGCGCTGCTCGGCCGCGGACATCTTGAGGACATCCTTGCCGCGGTAGCGCACCGAGCCCGAGGTGGCGGGCTCCAGGTTCATCAGCACCTTGGCCAGCGTCGACTTCCCGCAGCCGGATTCCCCGACCACGCCGAGCGTCTCCCGCTTGTGCAGGTCGAACGAGACCTTGTCCACCGCCTTGATGTGACCGACGGTGCGCTTGAAGACCACCCCGGTGCGGATCGGGAAGTACTTGACCAGGTCGCGGACCTCGAGAATGACCTCACTCACGGTTCAGCTCCTCGGCGAAGTGGCAGGCGCTGGTGCGCCCGCCGGGCAGCTCCCGCAGCGGCGGCAGCTCCCGCTGACAGATCTCCTGGGCCATTGAGCACCGGGGATGGAACGCGCAGCCCGGCGGGATGCGCAGGAGATTGGGCGGCAGGCCCTTGATGGTGTTGAGCCGTTGTCCCTTGAGGTCCAGCCGGGGGATCGAGTTCAGCAACGCCAGGGTGTACGGGTGGCTCGGCTTGCGGTAGAGGTCGTAGACACCGGCCTCCTCGACGATCCGCCCGGCGTACATGACCGAGATCCGGTCCGCGACGTCGGCCACGACGCCCAGGTCGTGGGTGATCAGGATCAGGCCCATGTTCCGCTCCCGGCGCAGCTCGGCGAGCAGCTCCATGATCTGCGCCTGGACCGTCACATCGAGCGCGGTGGTCGGCTCGTCGGCGATGAGCACCTCCGGGTCGAGGGCCAGCGCCATGGCGATCATCACCCGCTGGCGCATACCTCCGGAGAACTCGTGGGGGTACGCCTTCACCCGCCCCTTGGCGTTGGGGATGCGCACCTGGTCGAGCAGCTCGGCCGCGCGTCGCATCCCGTCGGCCCGGCTCATTCCGCGCCGCTTCCGGAACAGCTCGGCGATCTGGAAACCCACGGTGAAGACCGGGTTCAGCGCGGAGAGAGCGTCCTGGAAGATCATCGCGATGCCCTCGCCGCGTACCAGCCGGCGTTCCTCGCGGCTCATCTTCAGCAGATCGCTGCCTTTGAACCGGATCGCGCCACCGGTGATGAACGCGGGAGGACTGTCGAGGATCCCCATGATCGCCTGGGCCGTGACGCTCTTGCCCGAGCCGGACTCGCCCAGCACGGCGAGCGTCTCACCGGCGTCCAGGTGCAACGAGACACCGTTGATCACCTTGGCCACGCCGTCGAGCGTGCGGAACTCGACCCGGAGGTCCTCGACCTCGAGCAGGTGCGCGTACGACGCGCCCGCGGCTTGCGATGCCGGTTCCCCAGTCACCAGCAGGTCGGTCATATCACTCCTCCTAGCGGAGCTTCGGGTCGAGCGCGTCACGCACGGCGTCGCCGAGCATGACGAAGCTGAGCACGGCGATGGTCAGGAAGGCGCCCGGAAACAGCATCATGTGCGGCGCGACCTCGCGGTAGGTGATGCCGCCGCTGATCATGACGCCCCAGGAGACGACCGGGTCCTGCAGCCCGACGCCGAGGAACGACAGCGTGGCCTCAGCGCCGATGTAGGAGCCGATCGAGATCGTCGCCACCACGATCAGCGGCGCCACGGCGTTGGGCAGCACGTGCCGGAAGATGATCCGGCTCGGTCGGGCCCCGAGGGCCCGGGCGGCCGCCACGTAGTCGAGCTGCTTGGTGGAGATCACCGACGATCGCATGATCCGCGCGAACACCGGCCAGCCCAACGCCACCAGCGCGATGATGACCAAAGAAGCGATCTTGAAGGCGGACGGGTTGTCGTGCGCCCGGCTGGCGAAGGTCGACAGGATCAACAGCGAGCCCAGGACGAGGGGCACGCCGAGGAAGATGTCGGCGAACCGGGACATGAGGGAGTCGAGCCACCCGCCGAAGTAACCCGCCACGAGGCCAACGAACCCGCCGAGGACGGTGGTGCCCAGGACCGTCACGAGACCGACGATGATCGACGCCCGCGCACCGTAGATCGTGCGCGCGTAGACGTCGCGCCCGAGAATGTCGTAGCCGAACTGGCCGTCGACGCCGAACTTGAACCAGTTCTCCCACTTCGGTGGCTGGAGGTTTCGGTTCAGGTCGGCATAGGTCGGATCGACCGAGGTAAACAGCTGCGGGAACGCCGCCATCACCACGAACAGCAGGATCAGCACGAGGGACGCGATGAACAGCGGCCGGCGCCGCAGCTCCCGCCACGCGTCCGACCCGAGGCTGCGGGGGCGGTCAGACTTCGCGGCATCGACGACTGTCGCCGCACCGGTCTCGGTGGCGTGGGGCAGAGCCTTGGCCTGCGTGTCACTCATCATCGAGTTACTCATAGCGAATCCTCGGGTCCAACACGGCGTAGAGCACGTCGACGATCAGGTTCACCACCAGGTAGACCAGCACCAGCAGCGCCACGATGCTCACCACGAGCGCCGAGTCCTGGCGATTGATCGCGTTGAAGAGCATGCCCCCGATGCCCCGGATGTTGAAGATGCCCTCCGTCACGATCGCCCCGGCCATCAGTCCGCCCAGGTCGAGGCCAAGTTGGGTCACGGCGGGAATGAGCGAGTTGCGCAACAGGTGGACGCCGGTGACCCGGGAGTCGCTCAAGCCCTTGGCCACGGCGGTGCGCACGTAGTCGGCCCGACGGTTCTCGACAACACTCACCCGCGTCAGGCGGGTGACGAACGCCATCGTGACGGCGGCGAGCACGAAGCCCGGAACGATCAGCTCGCTCCACCGGGCCTCGGACGAGACGGTGGGCTTGATGATCCCCCACTCCACGCCGAGCACCCACTGCAACAGCGCACCGGTCACGAAGGTCGGGATGGCGATGAGGAACAGCGTCGAGACGAGCACCAGGTTGTCGATGAACCGGCCCTTGCGCAGGCCGGTGACCACGCCCGCGGTGACCCCGATCAGCGCCTCGAACGCGATGGCGACTATCGCCAGCCTCAGCGTCACCGGAAACGCCTGCGCCAACAGCGTGTTGACGCTGGTGCCGGTAAAGGTCTCGCCGAAGTCGCCCCGAACGAGGTGGCTCATGTACCAGAAGTACTGGGCGAAGATGTTCTCGTCCAAGTGGTACTTCTCGGTCATGCGCTGGATGTAGGCATCGGGGCACGGTCGGTTACCGCAACGCCCAGCGAACGGGTTGCCGGGCAGGCCCCACACCATCAGATAGATCAAAAACGTGGTTCCAATGAAGACTGGAATCGCCTGCAGCAGGCGTCGCAGCACGTACCTGCCCATGCCATACCTCCCTGCGCAGACCTTGACCTACAAATCGGTCCGGGCACAAGGTGCCCGGACCGGGGAGATCCCTTGTCATTCTGCGCGTGGCCGGCGCCGGCCCGGGCCGTAGCCCGGGCCGGCGAATCAGCATCCTTGTCAGACCTTGACCCGGACCCCGACGAAGTCCAGCTCACCGAAGATGTTGATCGGAACGACCTCCATACGCTCGCTCCAGACCGACTGCTGGGCCCGGTGCCACATGGGGATCGTCGGCATCAGCTCCGGCAGCATGGCCTCGGCCTCGCGGTAGAGGGCCTCCGCCTCCTTGATGTCCTGGGTGGCGTCCGCCTCGGCCAGCTTGGCGTCGAAGGCGGCGTCGCTGAACAGGCCATCGTTGGACGACGCGCCGGTGCGCAGCAACGGGTTGAGCCAGTTCTCGATGCTCGGGTAGTCAGCCTGCCAGCCGGACCGGAACAGGCTCGTCGCCTCGCGGTTGTCGATGATGGTCCGGCTCTCCGCGAAGGTCGGGATCGGCTTGCCCTCGCACTTGATGCCCGTGGCCTGCGTGATGCTGACGCACGTGGCGTCGACCCAGTCCTTGTGCGACGCGTCGGCGTTGTACTGAATGGTGATCATCGGCACGGTCACGCCGTTGCTCACGAACGACCCGTCCGGGTTCACCGTGACGTTGCCCTCCTCGAGCAGCTGCTTGGCGAACTCGGGGTCGTACTCGCAGTACTTACCGCACGCGCCCTCCTGGAAGCCGGACACCTTCGGGTTGACCCAGCCCTTCATCGGGATACGGGTGCCGTTGAAGATGCGCTGGGTGATGGTCTCCCGGTCGATGGCGACGGAGAGCGCCTGACGCAGCTTCACGTTCTGGTACTCAGGCCGGTAGAACGGGATCGCCACCAGCTCCGAGACCGCCACCGGGACGTTCGCCGAGGTGTTCGGGAAGTCGGTGGCGTACTTGTTGCCCTGCAGGGCGGCGGCCGGAACCTGCTGCATGAAGTCCAGCGTGCCGGCCAGCACGTCGGCGTAGGCGGCCGTGTCCTCTTCGTAGACCTTGAAGATGATGTCCGTGATCTGCGGCTTCTCGCCCTGGTACTCGTCGAAGCGGGTGAGCCGGAGCTCGACGTTCTCCTGCCGGCTCACGAACTTGAACGGGCCGTTGCCGATCGGGTTCTTGACGAAGGCGTCCTCGTCCTCGAAGAACGCCTTGGGCAGCGGCGAGAAGGCCGAGTAGCCCAGCTTGATCGGCCACAGGTTCGACGGGCCGCGCAGGGTCACCTCGAAGGTCAGGTCGTCGACGACCTTGAGGCCGCGCATCGTCTCGGCGCTCGGCTCCGGGGCCTCCTGCGGCCCGTCGCCGTCCGGGTCCGCCGGGTTGACCTCGTCGTAGCCCAGGATGTCCGCGAAGAACGAGGCGTTGGCCATGCCGTTGGGGGCGTAGGCCGCGTGGTTCCAGGCGTCCACGTAGTCCTGGGCCACGACGTCGGTGCCGTCGTGCCACTTCCAGCCCGGCTTGAGCTTGATGGTGTAGGTGGTGGACGTCTCGTCCGGCTCGATCGACTCGGCGTTCGCCATGACGGGCTCGCCGGTCTCCGTGTCGTAGTCAATCAGCCCGGTGAACAGGGCGTCGACGACGACGCCGCCCTGCGTCTCCGTCGTGTTCGACGGGATCAGCGGGTTCTCTGGCTCAGACCAGTGGACAGTGATGGCGATGCTGTCGGTGCCGCCTTCCCCCGAAGGGGTCGACGTGCAACCCGCAGCGACAAGAGCGATGGCGCCAACGCCAACCGCCAAGGTCAATGGGGTTCTCCCACGCATGAAGTTAGCCTCCTCAAGGCACGCGGGGGTGTGAGGTCCCAACACTGTTACACCCGGCCGTAAGCACGTACAGCAACCGTTATCAAGCCGATATCGGGTCGGCACGCCCCCGATACGCTACAAGGGTTTTCCCGACATGCCCCTGACCTGGGAAAACACAAGTCGACACTGGCCGATGCATGCCTATACATGATCAACTCAGACCTCCGGGAATCAGGGTCGACTTCGACGGTGGGTAGCTGCGCGAATACATTCCGTCGAAGTAAATCGACGCCATTCTTCGCCGATCGCCCCGGTCACGGTCCTGGCACCGACCGCGCCCACCGAAACGTCGGCGCCGTGTTACCAAGATCACGCTACTGGCGAGTACCCCGGCCGTCCGGCCGCGATCATGCCCACCGGACAATGGGCAGACTGGCCGAGCAACGGAGGTTACGGGTGGACGGGCTGCGGGTGGGGCTGCTGACCTACCGAGGAAACCCGTTCAGCGGCGGCCAGGGCATCTACGTGCGCAACCTGAGCCGGGAGCTGGCGCGCGCCGGGCACCAGGTCACCGTCCTGGCGGGGCCGCCGTACCCGGTGCTCGACGAGGGCGTGCGCCTGGTCCGGCTGCCCAGCCTGGACCTCTACCGCGAGCCCGACCCGTTCCGCGTGCCCCGCCGGGAGGAGTACCGCGACTGGATCGACCTGCTTGAGGTCGGCGTGATGATGACCGCGGGCTTCCCGGAGCCGCTCACCTTCTCGCTGCGGGCGCGCCGCTGGCTCGCCCGGGCGGGGCAGCACGCGCCGGCCACCTGCCCGCCGGATTGCGGGCACTTCGACGTCGTGCACGACAACCAGTGCCTCGGCTACGGGCTGCTCGGGATCCGCCAGCCGCTGGTGGCGACCGTGCACCATCCGATCCAGGTCGACCGGGACATCGAGTTGGCCGCCGCCACCGGGTTCCGCCGCGTCTCGCTGCGCCGGTGGTACGGCTTCACCACCATGCAGCGCCGGGTGGCCCGGCGACTCCGCCACGTCATCACCGTCTCCCAGGCATCGGCGGCCCAGGTCACCGAGCACCTGGGCGTGCCCCCGGAACGCCAGACGGTGATCCCGGTCGGCACCGACACGGACCTCTTCTCGCCCGACCCGTCCGTGCCGCGCGTACCCGGGCGGGTGGTGACTACGGCCAGCGCCGACGTGCCGCTGAAGGGGCTCGCCGTCCTGGTCGAGGCGATCGCCAAGCTCCGCACGGAGCGGCCGGTGGAGCTGGTCGTCATCGGCTCCGCCAGGTCCGGCGGCGCGGCGGCCGAGCTCATCGACCGGTACGGGCTGGCCGACGCGGTCCGGTTCACCGGACGGGTCTCCGAGGCCGAGCTGGTAGGCCACCTCCGCCGCGCCCAGCTCGCCGTCGTGCCGTCGCTCTTCGAGGGCTTCTCGCTGCCCGCGGTCGAGGCCATGGCCTGCGCGACGCCGCTGGTCGCCACGACCGGCGGGGCGCTGCCCGAGGTGGTCGGGCCCGACGGCCACGCCGCGCTGCTCGTCCCACCCGGCGACGCCCAGGCCCTCGCCGTCGCGATCGGCCGGATCCTGGACGACCCCGACCTGGGGGCCCGGCTGGGGGCGGCGGGCCGCGCGCGGGTGGTCAGCCGGTTCACCTGGCGGGCGGCGGCCGACCAGACCGCCGAGGTGTACCGGCGGGCCATCGCCGACCACGCCCGGCGGAGTGCTCGCGGCGGGGCGGAGCGCTGAGGCCATGCTGACCGTGGACTTCACCCGGTTCCCCATCTCCCCGGGGGACCGCGTGCTGGATCTCGGGACCGGGGGCGGCCGGCACGCGTTCGAGTGCTACCGGCGTGGGGCGAAGGTGGTGGCGCTCGACCTCAACGCCGCCGACCTCGCCGGCGTCGCCGGGATGTTCGGCGCGATGGCGCAGGAGGGTGAGGCGCGCCCGCCGGCGGCCGCCGTGGCCGTCCGGGCCGACGCCTACCGGCTGCCCTTCGACGACGGCGTGTTCGACGCCGTGATCGCCGCCGAGATCCTCGAGCACCTACCCGACGACCGCGCCGCGATCGCCGAAGCGGTGCGGGTGCTGCGCCCCGGCGGTCGCCTGGCGGTCACCGTCCCCCGATGGTGGCCGGAGCGCATCTGCTGGGCGCTCTCGGACGCCTACCACGAGGTCGAGGGCGGGCACGTCCGCATCTACCGCGGTCACGAGCTGCTCGAGCGGCTGACCGCGGCCGGACTGGTGCCGGTGGGCCGGCACCACGCCCACGCCCTGCACTCGCCCTACTGGTGGCTCAAGTGTCTGTTCGGCGTCGACAATGACCAGGTGCTGCCCGTGCGGCTGTACCACCGGCTGCTCGTACACGACATCATGCGGGGACCATGGTGGACCAGATGGACCGAGCGAGCGCTCAACCCGGTGCTCGGCAAGAGCCTCGTCCTGTATCTCGTCAAGCCGGAATGAGCGGGCCTCAGCAAACCGGAACGAGCGGGGCAGACGCGGCGCTGAGCCCCGAGGACCTCGCCGCCACGGGCGCGTCGATCGCGGCCGCGCAACTGCCGACCGGAGCGATCCCCTGGTTCCCGGGTGGGCAGATCGATCCATGGGATCATGTCGAGGCCGCGATGGGCCTGGACGTCGCCGGGCGACACGACGCGGCCCGCGCGGCCTACCGCTGGCTGCGGACGGTCCAGAACGCCGACGGCTCGTGGTACCGGGGGTACCGGGGGTCCACCGTGGACGGCGGGTCCACGGTGGACGATTATGTCACCGAG